>Ga0209181_10001467_pt1 | contig 41271 bp, 46 predicted proteins | sample MAT05_FD_187208 | JGI IMG/M metagenome (GOLD analysis project Ga0209181, IMG submission 187208) | Freshwater microbial communities from Lake Fryxell liftoff mats and glacier meltwater in Antarctica - MAT-05 (SPAdes) (version 2) | ecosystem: Environmental > Aquatic > Freshwater > Ice > Liftoff... | reverse complement strand
GCCGAGGGTGGCGGTCGTCGAGTCGACCGTGGTGACGGTGATGCGATCGTTCGCCGCGACGTTGCGGATGCCAACCTGGAAGTCGAGGGTGGTGGCGCTGCCGTCGAGCAGCTTCTGGCCGTTGTATTCCGTGCCCTGCGCGACGCGTTCGAGTTCTGCCGTCAGCGCGACGACTTCGTTCTGAATGTAGCCGCGCTCGGTGTTGCCGATACCGTCAGAGGCCGACTGCATCGCGAGCTCGCGCATGCGCGACAGGATGTTCGACTGCTCGTTCATCGCGCCTTCCGCCGTCTGAATCACCGAGACGCCGTCGTTCGCGTTGCGAACAGCCTGGCCGTAGCTTCGAATCTGCGACTCGAGGTTGACGCTGATGCCGAGGCCAGCGGCGTCATCGCCCGCCTTCGTGATGCGGTAACCCGACGAGAGCCGCGACAGCGACGAGTCGAGGGTCATCTGGGTGGCGTTCATGTTGCGCTGCGCGTTGAGGGAAGAGACGTTGGTACGGATCGACATCGACATTGGGTGTGGCTCCTTGGTGTTCGGTGGACGTCATGTCCGCCGCACAAAGAGGTTTCGTCACGCGTTGCGGAAACCTTCAGGCCGACACGCGCGTCGGATGTGCGCCCAGAGGCGGCGCAGAATCAAAGAACGCGCGTAGAGGCGGGTCATCGCCAGGTTCGACTCGGGGCCGTCGAGCTCGAGGCGGCCGACGACGAGGTGGCCCAGGTGCCCCGGGGGCCAGCCCGACAGAATGGTCTCGGCCGCCGCGCGCAGGGAGTACTGGGCGTTGGCGCCGAAGCGTTCGCCGTTGATGGTGACGGTGAGCCCGAAGGGAAGGCGCCCGGTGATGTCGACCGTCACGACGTGCTGCAGGAATGGGTCGAACCGGCTGATGCGTTCGGCAATCTCAGGTGCCGTGCGCACCGCGAGCACCAGCGCAGGGCTCGCGGCGCGCACGAGCTTCTGCGTCTCACCCATCGACTGTTCCAGCGTCGCGTAGGGCACGCGTTCCTGCAGGTGCATGCCGTCGTAAGTCGAGTACCAGACGCAGGCATTGAAATCGTCCAGCGCCCAGACGAGACAGTCGAGCGCGCGGGGGCCCGAGCGGGAAGGGCGGCCGGCAGCGGCGGCGGCGCCGAAGTCCCACGCCTCGAGGTCAGCGACAAATGAGCGGGGCCGGGCGGCGAAGTTGTCGGCGGGCCAGCTGCGCAGCTGATCGCCCGAGACGCTCAACCCGAAACCTGCGACCTCGATCACGAGCGGTTGATCTCCCGCATGGGTGCGGCAACGGGCGGCGACGCGGCCGAGGCGGGCAGCGGTGACGTCGCTCTTTCCATCAGCGGCGATGACTTCGACGGCAGTGCCGGCGGTGGCCTCGAGGATCAGCGACTTGACCGCCTTGAACGGAGCGACCCGCCGCGCCGACGGCCGCCCATCGGGCGTCAACGTCACTTCGATCGCGGCGCGAATCGCGAGGGTGCGGTCGACCCCGCGGTTCAGTGGGTCATTCGGCTGGCCCGAATGATCTTCGCCCTCGACGAGGAACAGCGCCGTGCGGCGTTCGGCGGGCACCAACAGTCGCGCGCCCAGGCGGCCCAGCATGGGGCTCGCCTCGGGAAGGAAGACAGGCTTCCCCAGCGCGCGGCAGACGAGCGCGAGAGCGCGAATCCAGGCCTGCTCGCGGGACGCGCCCTGGCCGAGCACAGCGCCCGACGGGTCCTGCACCTGGGTGACCCCATCGAGGAAGCGCTCTTCGGTGAGCCACGGAAGCGTCGGCACGGGGCGGGCGCGGACGAGCGCCGCCCCGATCAGGGGCAGCAGGACGCGGGGCACTCCGTCGCTCAAGATCTCTTTGCGAAACGCCCGGCGCAGCGGGCCCGCCTTCGCCACCGGCACCGAGCGCACCACCCGCGCGAGCCGCGACGCGATCGCCCGGCCGATGGTCAGCAAGGGCTTCGCGTCGAGCACTACCAGCGGGTGGCCGAGCTCGCCCAGCAGCAGCGAGCGGGTCGAGGCGAGGCTTCCGACCTGGCTTGCGAGCTCGAACAAAGCGCCGGCGCTGCCCTGGCTGCTGGCGGCCCAGCGCACGGCAAACAGCTCGGGGTCAGCGAGCTGCCGCGGGCTGTGCATCGCAAGCATCTTCCAGAGCGCGGCGAATGGCAGCGGCGCCGACGCCGACGCCGAAGCGAGAAACATCAACGCCAGCCGCGACAGTGGCGTCGGCGCCAGCTGCCACAGCCTGCCGACTTCCTCGGTGGCGTGGCCCTGCGCGAGGCGATCGAAGAAGGCCAACGGCAGCTGGCCCGCGACGAGGCAGCCGAAGGGCAAGAGGCTCAACGGAATCGAGCCCGGCTTTCCGTCCATCGGCAGGGCTTCGCAGCGCAGCTTCACGCCCTCGGCGAGCATCAGCGCCTGGACGGCCTCGAGGCGGATGCGGGCGCGATCCTGCTCCCTTGCGCCGATGCCGCGCTCGAGCACGGCGATCACATCAAGGCCTCCGGTGGTGGGGATGACCAGCAACCCCGAGATGAGGCGGGCGCCGCGCTGGCTGCCATTGGGTGACGGCAGGTTGAAGGCGCGCGATAGGTGCGCCCACGACGGATTCGAGGTGACGCCGACCACGCCGGGAGGGTCTCCCCTGAGCTCGCGGTGCGCGAAGCTCGCCTGCAGCAGCACCGGCAGCAGCCGCACCGCCTGGGCTTCACGCTTCGGCAGGTGGCGCAGCAGCCAGCGATACCGCCAGCGAAGCATTGCGGTCATCCCGCGGATCTCGACGGGCTCGGCGGCGGTCTTGATCAGCGCCAGCGCCATCTCGGCATGCCTCTAGAGCTTGTCCAGCAGGCTGAGCTGGAAGCTGCGGGCCGAGGCGGTGAGCGATGCGTCGAGCGCGCGCTGCGCGAGGGCGAGCTTCGAAGCGGACTCGATGGTGTCGGCTTCGGCGAGGCCGGCGACAGACGTGGTCGCCGCGTCGCGTCCGGCGCGGCTCGCAGCGCTGGCGGCGTCGAGCACCACCATCGAAGAGCCGGCCTGCGAGCGCGCGGAAGAGATCTGGATGATGCCCGCGTCCAGGCCATTGAGGCTGTTCTGGATGCCGGCGATGTTGTTCGCGGTCATCGCGGCCGACAGCGCGCTCAAGGTCCCGAGCACGTCGGTGCCGCCGCCCACGCCGCTGATCGCGACGTCCGCGCGAACCGAGACCGCCTGCCGAACGCCGGGAGCGATCTCTACCTGCCGCACCCCCGGGTCGCCCAGGTAGACGCCCGCTGCGCTGAACGGAGGCGCGCCGTCCTTGAAGCCGCCGAAGACGTAGCGCTGGCCGACGCGGGTGTTCATCTGCGCGACCACCGTCTTGAAGAGCCCGTCGATCTCCTCTGCGGCCGAGGCGCGCTGGGCAGCCGAGTAGGTGGGGTTCGCGAGCTGAACGGCGAGCTCGCGGGCGCGGCTCAGGGCAGCACCCACGGCATCCAGCGCTCCGTCGGTACTGGCGAGCTCATCGTTGGCTGCGTCGACGGCGCCCTTGATGGCGCCGTAGCGGGTCTCGTCGAGGCGGCGCCCGGCGATCTGCCCGGCGGCGGCGGCGTCGTCACCCGGGTGGATGACGCGCAGGCCGGAAGACGCTTCCTGGGTCGCGAGCTCGGCGCGCTCGCGGGCGGCGCCGACGTTGCGGTTGGCTGCTTCGAAGATTGATCGGTCGGTGACGCGCATCAGGTCGCTCCACTCACTTCAATGACAGCAGCGTCTGCAGCATCTCGTCGGTGGTCTTCATCACCTTCATCACCGCTTCGAAGCTGCGCTGGGCCTTGGTCAGGTTGATCATCTCTTCGTCGATCGACACGCCCGAGACGGACTCACGCATCGCGGTGACGTTGTCGAGCAGGGCGCCGTCGTGCTGCGCGGCGGCGGCGAGGCGGCTGGCCGAAGCGCCGAAGTCGGAAATCAGGTTGCTCAGGGCGCCGCTGGCGTCGAGGCCCGTCGACAGGGCTTGCGTCTCGGTGCCGATCAGCGCGAGCAGTGCAGTGCCGTCGCCGGGAACCGTGCCGGCGGAAGACGCCGCGCCGAGCAGGGAAGGGTTGGCATCGACGGTGGGGTCGACGGCGAGGCGGCCGGCAGCTCCCGCCGACGTGGCTCCCGTCACCAGCAGATCGCGGCCCGTGGTGCCGTCGAGCGCGAACCCGGTTCTGTGGACGAGATTGATTGCGTTGCCCAGGTCGAAGGCGAGGGTGTCCAGCGACTTTGCGGCCTTGTCGAGCGTGGTGTCGCGGGCGGCCAGCAGCCCGCCGGCCTCACCGCCGAACTCCGACTGCTGCATCGCCATCGGCCCCGTGCCGTCGGTGCGCGTCAGCTGCACCGCGAGGTGGCCCCCGTTTGCCGCGTTCGGCAGCAGCGACAGCTTCGCGGCGCGGTTCTCGTTCACCAGCGCAGTGCCGTTGGCGAGCAACATGCTGACGTTGCCCTTCGCATCGGGCACGGGCTTCGCCCCGGTGAGCGCGGCAAGGCGATCGGTCGCTGCCAGGCGAGCGTCCAGCAGGTCATTGGGTTCGCCGCCAGAGGCCCGGGCCACCTGAATCTGGTTGTTCAGGTCGGCGATGTTGGCTGCCAGCGTGTTGGCTTCGGCGACGGTGCCGGTGAGCTTCGCGTCGATGCCGGACTTCGCGGCCTCGATGCTCTGGCTGGCGCGGTTGAAGGCCTGCGACATCGAGCGCGCGGTCGACAGGGCCACCTGGCGCAGGCCGGGATCCGACGGGTTCTGCGAGAGCGCGCGAAGTGAGCCGTAGAAGTCGCCGATCGCCTTGGTGAGGCCGGCGCCGCCGTCAGGGTCGAGCGCCGACACGCCCTGCAGGGCAGCGCTGTGGGCGCTGCTGAAAGCGGCCTGGCCCATCGAGCCGGGAATCTGCGCCTCGATGAAGCGATCGCGCGCCTGGCTCACGGTGAGCAGCCCCGCACCGCGGCCGATGAAGCCGCCGTTGATCATCTCGGCTGGGAGCATCGCCTGCAGCTCGGCGCGCTGGCGGGCGAAGCCGGGCGTGTTGGCGTTGGAGAGGTTATGGCTCGCGGTGGCAGCCGAGTTCCGGTGCGCCGAGAGGCTGCCGCTGGCCTGCGAGAGAATGCTGAAGAGATCGGCCATGGCGTTCAGGTCCCCATCGAGGCGAGGTTGCGGCCCAGGCGGTCGTACGCGTTGGGGCGGGCAGTGAGCGCCTGGGTGTAGCCGCGCACCACCTTCAAGGTGCGTTCGGCGAGGTGGTGGTTGAGCACGTCGAGCTCGCCGAGGGCGGCGGCCAGCGCACGGAGCTCGGCCAGCGAGGCGGCGAGCTTCGCGCCGTCTTCGCCACCGACCTTCGCCAGGCCGGCAATGGTGGCTTCAGGCAGCCCCGACGCGGCAGAGGCGCGCGCGATCTCGGCGGCCAGCTGGCGCTCGAGGCCCGCGGCGAAGGCGTTGAACTGCTGGCGGCGCGTCGACCGGTCGAGCAGCCGCGCAGCGTCGAGGGTGCGAAGCAGCGCGCGTTCGTCTCGCGCGCGCACGATCTCTTCGACCAGCGCCTCTTTGAGCTGCTCGACGATGGTGAGGGCGACGTTGAGATCCATGGTCAGTGGCGCAGCGCGGCCTGAATCGTGGCCTGGATTTCGGCGGCCTGCAGGAGCCGTTCGGCAATCGCCGACGGGCTGGGCTTGAAGGTGCCGGCGCGAATCTGGGCCTCGATCTGATCGAGGTTGGCGGCACGCGCGCCGCTGGCGCTCTGGCGGGCCACCGCGATGGCGCGGTTGACCTCTTCGGTCTTCTCTTTCGAGACCTTGTCTTTCTTCTCGATGGGGGTGGCGGGCCGCCCCTCGGCCACCTTCTCGGTGGGCGCAACGGCACCGACTTCACCTGTCTTGGACACTTTCATGGGATCTCCTTCCTGCCTCTGGGATCCTCATCGGCACGCTGCTGGTAACTCTTCAGTCCTCTCAGGGGGTTCACCGGCCTGCCGTTCACCCGCATCTCGAAGTGCAAGTGATCTCCGGTGGATCGGCCGGTGTGACCCACTGTCGCAATCGTCTGACCCGCCTGTACGCGGTCTCCTTCGTTGACCCGCAGCTGAGAGGCGTGGGCGTACAAGGTGGTCACTCCGCCGCCATGGTCGATCTCGACGGCGTTGCCGTAGCCACCGCGATCACCGGCCCTCTTGACGATGCCGCCGCCGACCGCCGCGATCGGGGTGCCTTCGCCCGCCGCGAGGTCGACGCCGCCGTGGTTGGCCTGGGTGTGGGTGATCGGGTCGAGGCGTTCACCGAAGGGGCTGGTGAGCCTGCCGGCGATGGGCAGGGTCGGTGCGGGAGCAGGGCGAGTCGAAGTGGGAATCAGGTCGGTGAGGCCGAAGCCGCCGCCCTTCGCGACGGCATCGGCGAGGGCGTCGGCGAAGAGGTCTGCGTGAAGCGAGCTGCCGGCCGCGCCGGTGCCCTTGAAGACGCCGCTCGAGAGCAGCAGTTGCTTGACGAGCATGGCTTCCAGCTGGCGCGTGCCGTCCTTCTCCGTCGTCGGAGCCGCGGTGCCTTCCATGCCCTGCAGCATCGCCATCAGATCACCTCGAGGTCGGCGTCCAGCGCCCCAGCCGCGTGGAGCGCCTGAAAGATGCTGACCAGATCGCGCGGTGTGGCGCCCAGCGTGTTCAGCGCCTTCACCAGCTCTTCGACGGTGGTGGTGCCAGGCAAAGCGACCGCTGTGCGCGCTTCCTCGCGAGCCTCGATCGAGCCGACGGGCACGGCCACGGTCTGGCCGGTGCGCGAGAACGGAGAAGGCTGTGAGACGACGGGGTTGTTCTGAATCGAGATCTGCAGGCCGCCGTGCGCCACCGCCGCGGGGCGAAGCCGCACGTGCTCACCCGCGACGACGGTGCCGGTGCGCTCGCTGATCACGACGCGGGCGCGAATGTCGGCGTCGACCTCGAGCTCTTCGATGCGGGCGATCAGGCCGACCGGATCATCCTTCATGTCCTCGGGCGTCTTCACTTCGACCGACGCAGGATCCGTCGCCTTGGCCGAGGCCTCGCCGAACACTTCGACAATCGCCGCGGCGATGCGGCGCGCCGTGGTGGCGTCGGGGCGCTTGAGGCCGAGCATCAGGGGCCCGGAAGACAGTGGGGGAGCCACCGACTTCTCGACGGTCGCTCCGCTGGGGACGCGGCCGACGTTCGGCTGGTTCTTGCGAACCGAAGAGCCGTACGCGCTGGCCTCGAAGCCGCCGACCTGCACGGGCCCCTGGGCGAGGGCGTAGATGACGCCATCGGCGCCAGCCAGAGGCGTCATCAGCAGCACGCCGCCCGCCAGCGATCGCGCGTTGCCCACCGAGCTGACCTGGACGTCGAGCTGGCTGCCGGTGCGGTTGTAGGTGGGAAGCCGGGCGGTCACCATCACCGCCGCGACGTTGCGCGAACGGATGTCGCGCGCGTCGACGCGAATGCCGAGCCGGCCCAACATGCCGGACAGCGACTGCGAGGTGAAGAACACCTGCTCGGTGTCGCCCGTGCCCGCGAGGCCGACGACCAGGCCGTACCCGAACAGCTCGTTGGTGCGAACGCCCTGCACCGCGACCAGCTCTTTGAGCCGCGTCTTGCCCGCGGTGGCTTCGGATGAGAAGGCGAGCATCGACAACACCAGCAGCGTGCGCAGCTTCATAGCGGCGAGATCCAGTTGAAGAAGCGGGTGAGCCAGCCCTGGCGTTCGTTGTCGGTGAGGTTGCCGCGCCCGGTGAACTCGACTTCCGCGTCGGCGATCATCGAGCTCTTGATGCTGTTCTGCTGATCGATGTCGATCGGGCGAACGACCCCCGAGATGTAGAAGTGGTGCTCTTCCTGATTCACGAGCACGACGCGGTGGCCTTCGATGAAGAGGTTGCCGTTGGGCAGCACCGTGCGCACCAGGGCAGGCACGGTGGCGGTGAGCCGTTCGCTGCGGCGGGCCGCGCCCGTGCCGCGGAAGTTGGACTCGAGGCCGGCCGCGAGCTTCGCCTCGACCGCGGTGTCGGTGACGCCGGCGACCTTGAGGAAGGCGGCGACGTCGAAGCCGAAGTCAGACTTGCGCGAGAGGTCGGTGTCGGCGTTGCGGTGCGCGTCGGCGATCTCTTCGACCTTCACCACCACGAGGTCCTGCTCGCGCAGGGCGCGGGCGTCGGTGAAGAGCATCGAGGCCGGCTGGTCGTTGCGCCACAGGCTGCCGGGCGCCATCGCGGGATCCACGCGGGCCGCGCTGGCGTCAGGCTTGTAGACGCGCTGCTTCGGAATGTAGGCGGCGACGTGGTTCGGGGCGCAAGCGGAAGCGGCGACGAGCAGCAACGGAAGCAGGCGAATCATTGGAGCTCCACGAGAAGTCGGCCGTTCTCGAAGGTGCCTTCGACCCGGCGGCCGTTGGCGAGTTGGGCGCAGCCTTTCGAGCCGCTGCAGCCGATGACCCGGCCGCGCTGTGCGATCTGCAAGGCGCCGCTGCTGGCGACGACGGTGACTTCGGCGCCGATCGACGGGCCGGCCGACCGAAGGTGCTGCGGCTCGAGAAGGGTTCCGATGGCCAGCGGCCGGGAGGCGACGGCGCCGTCGGGAAGGGCCGCGACGTAGGTGCGGCCCGGGGTCAGCTCGCGTTCTTCTGTAGACGATTCGATTCGGGCGCCTTCCTTCGCGGCGGCGGTGACCTTCTGCACCGGCACGAAGAGGGCGACCTGCGCCCAGCCCCAGGCCTCGCACCCATCGCCCTGCACCCGCACCGGAACAGCGCCAGAGGACTTCACTGCTGGGCGCACGTCGGCTCTCACCGCCGCGCAGGGCTTGCCGCCCACCTTGAAGCTGCGGACTTCGACCCGCGCGCCGCCGACGGCGGCTGCACGCACGGCGGCCTCCACGGGCGCTGGAGCCGCCTGGGCCAACAGCAGCGAGAGGGCGAGGGCGAACATCTAGCGGAGGCTCGTCAGGCGCTGGAGCATCTGGTCGGCCGTCTGGATCACCTTCGAGTTCAGCTCGTAGGCGCGCTGGGTCGAGATCATGTCGACCATCTCTTCGACCGCCTTGACGTTGCCGTTCTCGAGGAAGCCCTGGTTCAGCGAGCCGGCGCCGCGCTCACCGGGGCGGGTGCGAATCGCTTCGCCGCAGGCGGGGTTGGCGACCAGCAGGTTGCGACCCAGGGTCTGCAGGCCGCCCGGGTTCTGGAACTGCACCAGCTCGATTTGTCCGAGCTCACTTGGCTCGGCGCGGCCCGGCACGGTCGCGAAGACGCGGCCATCGGCCTGAATGGTGAGCTGGGTGGTCTCTGCCGGGACGTTGATCTCGGGCTCGATGATCTCGCCGTGCTGGGTGACGAGGCGGCCGGTCGCGTCGATGCGAAGGTTGCCGGCGCGGGTGTACGCGGGCTCGCCGTTCGCCTGGCGCACCTCGAAGAAGCCGCTGCCTTCGATCGCGACGTCGTTCGGGTTGCCGGTGTTCAGCATGTCGCCCTGAGAGAAGTTGCGGGTGGTGGCCACCGTCTTCACGCCGAGGCCGACCTCGAGGGGCGAGGGCTCGACGCCGCCGCGCGGGTCGGGGGCGCCGGGAGCACGAACCGCTTCCGAGAGCAGGTCTTCGAACTCAGGCCGCGTGCGCTTGAACCCCGTGGTGTTCACGTTGGCGAGGTTGTTCGCGATGACGTCCATCTTGAGCTGCTGCGCTTCCATGCCTGTCGCAGCGGTGTAGAGGGATCGCAACATTTGGGAATCTCCTTCGTCGGGTGAGGTGAAAAGGGAATCAGCGGATGCGGCCGACTTCGTTGGCGCGTTCGTCGAGGCGGCGGTACGTCGAGATGGCCTGCATGGCGGTGTCGTAGTGGCGCTGGGCGCTGACCATCGCGACGGCGGCGTCGAGCGGGCGCGCGTTCGACTGGATGACGGCTCCGGTCTGCACGCCGGTGTCGACCTGCAGCGCGGTGCCGTTGGCGCCGGGGGAAAGCAGCCCGGCGCCGAGGCGGTTGAGCGGGCCGCCCAACTGGAAGAGGCCCAGCGTCGCCTGCGGTTCGCCGTTGCTGGTGACCACGCCGTGGCGATCGACGGCGGTGACGTGCGCGAGCTCGGGTGGCACGGTGATCGGCTGGCCCTGGCGATCGAGCGCGAGCCCGCCGCCGGCCATCATCAGGCGCCCTTCGGAGTCGATCTGGATGCGGCCGTCGCGGGTGAAGGCGGTGGTGCCGTCGGGCAGCAGCACGGAAAGGAAGGCGCCGTGCTCGGGGGCGACGTCCATCGGGTTGCCGGTGAGGATCGTCGGGCCGGGGCTCAAGTCGGTGCCGCTCTCGACGGCCGCGGTGTACGTCTTGTTGCCGTCACCGTCGGCGGGAAGGAAAGCCTCGAAGCTGGGGCGCGACTGGGTGAAGCCGGGGGTCGACGCGTTCGCGAGGTTGTCAGCGATGGCGTCGAGCTGTTCGCTGCGGGCCACCGCTCCTGTCATCCCAACGTAGATTCCGTCAGCCATGGTGCCTGCTTGAGCAAGCCGCGGCCCAACGGCCGATTCGAGCGTTTGCCGGCACCTCGCGGGGCAGGGCGGCCGAAATGCGCTGATCGCGCCCGGCTGAATCGGCCGGATCGCCGGGGGTATTTCAGCCGGGTCCAGGCTGACTCTGATCCGCAGAAAACACCCCCCGCCCTCTGCGCCAAGCGGTGGAGATCTGTGGCGCTTCTGCCTGCCCCGCCGCTTGCACAAGGCGAAGGCAGCCAGGAGATCACCCATGACGAAGCAAGCGCCCAGGATTGTGTCGGTCGGTGGAGGGAAAGGTGGCGTCGGCAAGAGCGTCATCGCCGCCAACATCGGGGTGGCGATGGCCCAGGAGGGCGCGCGGGTGGTGATCGTCGACGCGGACCTGGGCGCGGCGAATCAGCACACGCTGTTCGGCATCGATCGGCCGGGCGTGACGCTGCAGGGCCTGCTGAACCACGAGATCGACCACCTCGAGCAGGCGCGGATGCCGACGATGGTGAAGGGCCTGAGCGTGATCCCGGGCAGCGGCGCGGTGGTTGGCGCGGCGAACGTGAACCACGGCCAGAAGCAGCGGCTGATGAATGAGATTCGCCGGCTCGACGCGGACGTGGTGGTGATCGATGTCGGCGCGGGCGTCTCGTACAACGTGCTCGACCTCTTCGAGGTGGCCGACGTGCGGCTGGTCGTCTCGACCCCGCAGCTCACCGCCGTGCAGAACGCGTACAGCTTCCTCAAGGGCGCCGTGCACCGCACGCTGCGCGAGACGGCGAAGACCTTCGGAGCGGTCGAGCTCTTCGACGCCGAGATCGGCAAGCACGACACGGATCGCGTCTCGCAGTGGGTGGGGCAGACGCAGAAGATGTTGCCGGCCCTCGCGGCGGCCTTCGCGGCGCAGCTCGATTGCTTCGGGGTGCGGTTAATCGGGAATCAGATCTTCGCTCCGGGGGAAGCCCGGGTGCTGAAGGCGGTGGGCCGGATGGCGGAAGACTTTCTGCAGCTGCGGGCCCCGGTGCTCGGCACGTTCAAGGCGAGCCGGGCGATTCACGACTCGGTCAGCCGCCGCCGCCCGTTTCTGGTCGACGCGGTGAACGAGGATGCGGCGATCACCTTCCGGCAGATCGGCATGTCGGTGCTGACGGAAGACATCGCCTTCCTTCGCTCGGGCCGGAAGCCGGTGGCGCCTGGGCCGGGGGCGTCGGTTCCTCCGCCGGCGATTGCGCCGGTGCAGCTGCAGCAGGTGGCCGCGTGAAGACGCGCCTCGACCCGGTCGTTCGATTCCGAGAGACGAAGGAACAGCGGGCGCTGGAAGGGCTGGCGAAGGCCACGGATCTTGCGACGCAGGCGTCGAGTGTGCTCGACGTGGCGCGTGCGCGGGCCTCTGAAGACGGGCGCGGCAGAGGCGATGCGTCGGAATGGATGATGGTCGAAGTCGCGCGCGAACGGGCGCTGGGCGACGTGAAGCGGGCGACCGAGCTGGTGAGGAAGTCGACGTCGGCGGTCGAGATCGCGCGCGAGGCGTGGCGGCTGGAGCACCGGCAGACGGAAGTCGTGCGCCGCGTGGCAGATGCGCGCCGAGAGGAAGCCCGGGTCGAGCGGTCGCGCCGCGACACGCGCGAGCTCGATGAGCTGGGCTCGATGATGTTCGTGCGCAAGCGCGCCTGAGCGAGGGATCCCAACCATGTTGAGTGAGCTGGGCCCGAGGGTCGATCGCTTCGCGCGTCGGCTGTTCGAGGCCGACGAGACCGCGGAGGCGCTGGTGGCCTTCTTGAGCAACCCCGACTACCGGCCGCCGCCCCTTGGCGCGGCCGACCTCGAGGATCCTCTGAGGGTGTTCAAGGTCGGCGCGTTCGCGGGGCTCCTGGCTCGTCTAAGGGTCCACAGTTCTGCGGTGGCGAGCCTGGCGCAGATGGTCGCGCGGTACACCTGGGTGGACCCGGTGCAGGCGTTTCAACTGGGTCTGGTGCACGACGTGGGAATCGCGGCGGGGCTGCAGGTGCTCGGCGGCCAGGGGCACCCCCTCCAGCTGTCGGCGAACCGCTGGGCCGCGATCGAGCAGGTGCACGCGGAGCTCGGAGCGCACGTGCTGGCGATCTGGCAGATCCCGTTGGAGGTGAGGTACCACCACGCGGTGGATCACGGCCCGATGGGCGCGGTGATGGTCCTGGCCGAGCTGTTCGCCGGGAAGGCGGGGCTTGGGTTCGAGCCCGCGCTGGCTCCGTTCGATCTCGCGCCGCATGCGCCGATCGAGTCGGTGGGCACGCGCCATTGGGCGGCGGCGATCCACGCGCTCGGGTTCAGCGGTGCGCAGGTTGACGCGCTCAAGGCCGAGGTCGCGCAGGTGCTTCCGTCGCTGATGAAGCGGCGCTGAAAGCGTCGAGTTGGCGAGCAGTTGGGCGCCTCGGTCGCAGCCACCAGGCCCCCCGCCCTGACGCACTGCGGCGAATTCGATCTACTTCGATCGAAGGGCGAAAAGACTGAGGGGGCGGGGGGGTGAGGCCTGGCGGCTACAGCTTCCCGCGGAGCAGCTCGATCGCCTCGGCGTGCAGCTGGCACACGCGCGCCTCGCTGACCTCGAGCAGCCGGGCGATCTCGCGGTAGGTGAACTCCTCGACGTAATAGAGCGCGAGCAGCGTCTGCAGTCTCTCGGGCAGCGCGGTGACGGCGGTGGTGAGCTGCCCGAGGCGCTGCCGCGAAGACGCGCGATCTTCGGCCGAAGGTTCTTCGCTGACGAGCCGAAGCGCAGAGTCGATCTCGACGTGCGGCTGGGTGAGCTGCTCGAGCCCCCCGAGCTCTTCGACGCTGACCCCGACCTCGACCGCGACCTCTTCAGGCAGCGCATCGCGCCCCAGCGTCTTCGACAGCTTCTGCTTCGCCTTGCCCACCGCGTCCGTCTGCGCGCGCAGCCGCCGCGGCAGATGATCCAGGTTCCGCAGCTCGTCCAGCATCGCCCCACGAATCCGGTGCTCGGCAAACGTCTCGAACTTCACCGCGCGGCCCGCGTCGAACCGGCGCGCCGCTTCGAGAAGCCCCAGCGCCCCTGCCGACCACAGATCATCGGCCAGGTGCGCCGAGCCGGCCCTCATCGCCAGCCGGCGGGCGACGCGATCGATCAGGTGCCCGTAGCGCGCGATCAGCGCGCCATCGTCAGGCTCGACTGTGGTGTACCGCGCGTGGGCTTGATGCATTTGGGGTGACCTCAGGCCGCCGGCGACGATTCGCGAAGGATGCGCTGCCAGAGGAACTTGAGGCCGCCCGTCGAGCCCGGAGGCCCTCCGTCGTTCAACAGCCTTTCCGTGATGCCCGTGAGCGCGCGCGTCGCTGGCGAGCTGGGAAACAACTTGCTGATCGGCTGTTGCGACATCACCGCGCGGTGAATGTTCTCGTCGCGCGGAACCGAGCCGATGTACTTGAGCCGGGCCTTCAGGAACCGCCGCGTGATCGCGCAGAGCTTCTCGAAGATCTCTCTCGCGTTCTGTTCATTCGGCGCCATGTTGACCACGACGTTGAAGTGCTCGACGCCGCCTTCTAGAGACAGCACCTTCACCGAGGCGTACGCGTCCGTCAGCGACGTCGGCTCGGCGGTGACCACCAGCAGCGCCTCTTGCGCGCCGCCGCAGAAGAAGACGACGTTGTCGCCGATGCCGGCGCCCGTATCGAAGAGCACGAGGTCGAAGTCGTCTTCGATGCTGTCGAGCGCCGTCATCAGCCGCATCCGCTGCGTGTCATCGAGCAGCGTCAGGCCGCGAAGGCCCGAGCCCGCCGAGAGGATCCGGATTCCCGAAGGCCCATGCGTCAGCACCTGCTGCATCGTCGCCGTCCCGTCGAGCAGGTTGCCCAGGTGGTACCGCGGGGTGATGCCGTAGAGGATCTCGACGTTCGCGAGCCCGAGGTCGGCGTCCACGATCAGCACCCGCTGGCCCTGGGCTGCCGCGAGGTACGCGAGGTTCGACGAGATGTTCGTCTTGCCCACACCGCCCTTGCCGCTGGTGATTGCAATCACCCGAACGCCCTTGCCACGGCGGGTGGCGATCATTTCTCGAAGCGTGTCTGCCTGGTCCATGTTCTTCAGCTCCCGTAGTTCCAACTGCCAATGACGCGGTCGACCAGCGAGCTGCCTTCGACCGGATGAAGATCCTCGGGCACCTGCTGCCCGTCGGTGATGCAGGCGACCGGCCGCTGAATGCGGACCGCCGCCGAAAGGACGCTGCCCGGGGCCACGGCCTCGTCGAGCTTCGTGAAGATGAGGCGATCGGGCTGCAGCGACCGGTAGCGCTCGGCCACCGACGCGAGCTGCGCGCCCGACGCCGTCGCGCTGAGCACCAGCTGCAGCTTCACTTCGCCGATGCCGCGCAGCATGCCTGTCTGCTTCTGCACCGCTTCCTCGGTCGAACGGCCGGCGGTGTCGATCAAGATCAAGTCGGCATCGCGACACTTCTGCACCGCGCGCTGCAGCTCGGGCAGATCCTTCGCCACGAAGGCCGGCACGTTCATGATCTGCCCGTAGCGGGTCAGCTGCTCGCTGGCGCCGATGCGGTAGGTGTCGATCGTGATCAGCGCGACCTTCTGCCTCGACTCGATCAAAGCGCGGGCGCCGACCTTCGCGAGGGTGGTCGTCTTGCCCACGCCCGTCGGGCCGACGAAGGCGAGGACGCGGCGGCCGGCGTCGGGGTGCCAGGGGGCCTTCGCTCCGACGAGCCAGTCGGCCAGCAGCGCCTTCGCCGTCTCGATCAGCGCCGCCGGCTGACCGTCGCACGCGGCCAGCGCGTGACGAACGAGATCTTCCGCCGGAGCGTCTTCGATGCCCCGGCTCTTCAGGTGCCCGAACAGCGACGCGGCCGCCGGAGGCAGCTGGTACTGGTCCGCCGCCGAACGTCCCGAGGCCACCAGCGAGAGCTCACGGCGCATCGACTCCATCGCCGCGCGCATCGACTTGAACTCGTCGTTCAACGGCGAGTCGTCGGGGCGCAGGCGCGTGGCGGGCGGCTCGGCGTGGGTGACCTTCGCCTGGGGCGCCGCCTTCGCGATCATCGCCGGAGGCTTCGGCGCAGCCGCGGCGGCCGGCGGGGTCGGCTCAGAAAGCCCGGCCGTCACTTCGATCTGCGGCTTGCGGAAGAGCCCGCCGGCGACCTCGGCCGTCGACAGGATCACCGCCGCCGAACCGAGGGCGGCCTTCACCGCGGCCAGCGCTGAACGGGTGTCTGCGGCGCGAAAGGTTCGAACGTTCGTGGTCATGCGGTACCCCGGAGCTGCTGGTGGTTGGGCGAGATGTGAACGACGCCTGCAGGTTCAATCGACGTGCCGGGCACGAGCTCGCGGGCGCTGATCACCCAGAGGTCCGGCACGAAGCGCGACGCGAAATCGAAGAGCGGCTTGCGCAGATCCGGAGGCGCCAGCACCACCGCGCTCTGGCCGGCCGTCGCCATCCGCGCGGCGTTCGTCTCGAGTGACGCGAGCAGCTTCCGCGCGGTCTCGACATCGGGCGCCAGCGTCGCCTCGCCATCGCTGCTGCCCAGCGTCGCGCGCAGGGCGTCTTCCGTCGGGCGGTCGAGGGTGAGGGCGTGGACGACGCCGCTGCTGTCCGACACGCGGGTCGTGATCTGCCGGGCGAGGCGGCGGCGCGTCTGCTCGACGAGGAACACGGTGTCCTTGCTGCGCGGGGCCGCATCGCCGACCGCTTCGAGCACCGTGCGCAGATCGCGAACCGAGAGCCGCTCGCGAAGAAGGCCGCGCACCACCCGCGCCAGTTCGCCCAGCGTAATCGCCGCGGGCACCGTGTCTTCGACGAGCTTCGGGCTTTCCTTCGAGAGCGTGGCGAGCAGTTCCTGCACTTCCTGCCGGCCGACCAGCTCGTGCGCAGTGCGGCGAATCACTTCGGAAAGGTGGGTGGTGATCACCGACGCCGGGTCGACCAGGGTCAGGCCCATCGCCTCGGCCTGCGGGCGATCACTTTGGAGGATCCACCGGGCGGGAAGGCCGAACGCCGGCTCCTTCGCGGTGAGGCCGTCAATCGGAGGCTCACCCCCGCCCGGCTCGAGGGCCATGAGGCGATCGGGGTAGATGACGCCGCTGCCAATCTGCTGACCGCGCAGCTTCACGCGGTACTCGGTGGCCTCGAGGCGCAGGTTGTCGCGCAGGTGAACCGAAGGAAGCAGGATGCCGAGGTCGGACGCGAGCTGCCGGCGCAGCGCGGTGACGCGGCCCGGAAGCTCGCCGCCCTTCTCGACATCGATCAGCGGAAGCAGGCCGTAGCCGACTTCGAGCTCCAGCGCATCGAGCGCCAGGAGATCTGCGATTCGTTCTGGAGCAGAGCCATCGCTGGCCTTGGCCGCCGCCGCCACTTCGCCCGTCGGATCCGCCTCGAGGCGCTTCGCCCGGCGCGCGAGCAGGAAGCCGATCACCGCGAGGGGGCCGAACGCGATCATCGGCAACCCGGGGATCAGCGCGAGCAGCGCCAGCACCGTCGACGTGTAGTTGAGGACGCGCGACTTGCCGAAGAGCTGGCCGAACAGCTGGCTGCCGAGGTCGGCGCCAGCGGCGCGGGTGACGAGAATACCGGCGGCCGTCGAGACGAGCAGAGCGGGCAGCTGGGTGATCAGGCCGTCGCCGATGGTGAGCACCGTGTACGTCTCGGCCGCGGCGGCGAGCGACAGGTGGTCGCGCAGCACGCCGGCGAAGAGCCCGCCGACGATGTTGATACCGGTGATCGCCAGGCCGGCGACGGCGTCACCGCGGACGAACTTGCTGGCACCGTCCATCGCTCCGAAGAACTCGGTTTCCTGCTCCAGCGTCTGGCGGCGGGCGCGGGCTTCGCGATCGTTGACGATGCCGGCCGCGAGATCCGAGTCGATCGCCATCTGCTTTCCGGGCAGGGCGTCCAACGTGAAGCGCGCCGCAACTTCCGACACGCGGCCCGAGCCCTTGGTGATGACGGCGAAGTTGACGACGAGGAGGATGAGGAAGATCACCGCTCCGACGATCAGCGAGCCGCCGACGGCGAACCGGCCGAACGTCTCGATCACGTGGCCTGCTGCGCCCGGACCCTGACCCCCGTTCAACAAGATGAGCCGCGTCGTCGCGACGTTCAGGCTCAAGCGGAAGAGGGTGACGATCAGCAGAATCGAAGGGAACACCGAGAAGTCGATCGCGCGCTTCAGACCCAACGCGACGAGGAGCATCAACACCGACATCGCCACGTTGATCGCCAGCAGCAGGTCGAGCGCGATGGGCGGCATCGGCACCACGAGGATTGCCAGCACCGCGAGCACGCCCACCGCGAGCAGCGCTTCAGCGGGAACCTTCGACGTGCTGGCAGCTTCGGCGCTCATTTCGGTGACTCGTCCTTGTGCAACCGGTGGACCCGCCCCGAAGTCAGCTTCTTGACGCCGGTCTTCCAGCGAGACCCGGCGGCTGGGGCGGTCTTCTGGGCGTCATCTGCCCGACGCGCGCCAAACCTCAGGCGCCGGGGTGCCGCGCGCCTCGCCTTGGGGGTGTCTGGACACCCAGCGGTCGGGAAACACCCAGTGGCTCGGCGCCGGCTACGCGGCCGCCGACTTCCCGGTGACGCGGTACACGAAGGCGAGGATCGCGGCGACGGCCTTGTACGTATCGGCCGGCACGGAGCCACCCACCTTCACGCGCTTGTAGAGCATGCGCGCCAGGGGAATGTCCTGGACGATGGGGACGCCGTTCGACCGCGCGAGGTCGCGCATGATCTCAGCCAGCTGCCCTTTGCCCTTGGCGATCACGCGTGGCGCTTTGCCTTCGTCCTTGCGGTACCGAATCGCGATCGCGACGTGGGTCGGGTTGACGATCACCGCGTCGGCGCGGGGCACCTCGACGGCAGCGCGGCCCTTCGCGAGCTCACGCGCCTTGCGCCGGCGCTTCCCCTTCAACATCGGGTCGCCTTCCTCTTCGCGGTGCTCTCGTTTGGCCTCGGACTTCGTCATCTTCATCTTGGTGAAGAAGCGGCTGCGCGTGAACCAGAGGTCGAGCCCCGCGAGGAAGCCGAGCGCGACGCTGATCTTCACCGCCGCCTTCAGCAGCGGCTCGAACAGCGCAGACAGCTGCGACATCGGCCCGATTCCGACGAGCGTGCGAATCGTCATCAGCTCGCCCTTGAGCGCGAACCACGCGACCGCCGCAATGACGGCTACCTTCGCGAGCCCCATCAGCAGCTCGACCCAGAAGTCCTTCGTCAGGATCCGGGTGAGCTTCCCCTGCGTCAAACGTTCGACGGTCGGCATCGCCAGCTGCGGCCAGAACCGCCCCTGCGTCTGAATGACGACGGCGACCGTGGGCCCGAGGGCCGCCGCCGCACAGACCACCAGCGTCCACAGCAAGACGTCGCGCGCGGCCCCGGGCACCGACGGGGGCGCATGCAGCGCCGCCTGCCGTACTGAAGAGCCCACCACCGACACCAGCGCATCGCGAAGCTTCGGGCCCGCCATCGCCAGCGCGAGCACCCCCGTCATCAGCCCCGCCACCATCACTGCGTCACGCCCGATCGGCAGCCGGCCTTCCTCCTCGGCCTGGTGCATCCGCCGTTGGCTGAGCTGATCTGTCTTGTCGTCGTCTTCGTCCGACATCGGCTCAGGCCCCGGTGAACGCCGCGATCGCGCTCTGGGCGGCGACGGCGGCGAGGTCGGGGACGAGCACGTAAAGTGCTCCGCCGCCGGCGATGATCGTCACCGAGAAGCCGACGCTGGACACGTTCACCTGCGGAGCCGCCTTGCCCATCAGCGCCATTACGCCGTGCCCGAAGGTGATCGCCACCAGCAGGGGAAACGCGAGCCGCACCGTCAGCGCGCAGCTGCCGATGATCTGCAGCACCACGCCCTGGCACAGCCCCACCCAGCTGATCGCCTCGCCCACCGGCGCCGACTCCAGCGACTGGCAGAACCACGCAATCGCCTCGCGGTGAATGCCCGCCGACACCGCCAGGCCCAGGGCCACCAGCTGCACCAGCTGCCCGATCGCCGTCGACTCCGCCCCGTTCACCGGGTCCAGCAGCGCGCCGTAGCCGAGGCCCATCGACAGGCTCGCCACCTGGCCCGCCGCCATCGCCGCATCCAGGCAGATGCGCGCCGCAAACCCGGCCGCAAGGCCCATCATCGTCTGCGCGAACACCTGGCCTGCGAGCCCCAGAAAGTTCCCCGGCAGCTCGACGGGGGGCAGGTTCATCGCGGTCGCTCCGGCGAAGGCGATCGACGCGGCGGTGGCGATGCGAATCGTCGCCGGCACCGAGTTCAGCCCCAGCAGCGGCGCGGTGATGCACAGCCCCACGGCGCGAAAGAGCACCAGCGCGAAGCCGTACAGCGTGGGCACCATCAGGTCCACCCGCCGACCTCGCTCATCCGCTGCAGGGCGCTGGTGACGAAGACGGCGAGGCGTTCGAGCATCCAGCCGCCGATGAACGTGAGGGTGAGAATCGCGATCGCGAGCCGAGGCAGGAAGCCCACCGCCGGATCATTGATCTGCGTCGCCGCCTGCAGCACGCCGACGACGAGGCCGCCGATGAAGAGCGCCGCGAACAGGGGGCCTCCCACCGTGCCGATGAGCAGGAAGCCTTCGCGCAGAAGCCCATTCGGAAGCTCAGAGCCCATGGAAGCTCGCCACCAGCGACGCGACGACCAGGTGCCAGCCGCCCGCGAGCAGAAACACGCCGACCTTCAGCGGCAGCGACACCAGCGTCGGCGGCACCATCATCATGCCCAGCGACATCAGGATCGCGGCGACGAGCAGGTCGATCAGCAGAAACGGAATGAAGATGAAGAGCCCCATGCGGAAAGCGGTCGACAGCTCGCTGACCATGAAGGCGGGGACGGCGATGTTCAGCGGCACTTCGTCGCGCGACATCTGCTCGACCTTCGCGATGCGGGTAAAGAGCAGCAGGTCTTCGTCGCGGGTGTGCGCGACCAGGAACTCGCGAATCGGCACCGCGCCCTTCTTCGCGGCGTCGGCGGGCGACAGCTGGTCCTCGAAGTACGGGCCCAGCGCCTCGTCGTAGACGCGGGTCCCGGTCGGCGCCATCACGAAGCACGACAGCGCCAGGGCGAGCCCGATCATCACCTGGTTCGGAGGCAGCTGCGGGGTGCCGAGCGCCTGCCGCAGAAACGAGAGGACGATGATGATCCGCGCAAAAGACGTCACCGACACGAGAGCGGCCGAAGCAAATGACAGCGCCGTCATCAGCAGGAAGAGCTTCACCGACGCCGAGCCACCGCCGTTGATCGACAGCTGAATTCCGTCGGCAGCGAGCAGCAGCGGGAAGTTCATGAGACCCTCGCCTGCTGGCCGGCCGCCAGCTTCTGCCGCAGCTCCTGGTCTTCCAGGCTCTCGCTCAAGAGATCTTCGAACTGCGCGTCGAGCTTTGGCGCGTATACCGACGCCGCCTCGACCTCTGCGCGCTGCAGCCCCGACTTGAGCAGCGTGATCCCCGCTTCGCTCGTCGCGAGCAGCACCGTCTCGGTTCCCAGCTGCGCGACCACCAGTGAACGCTTCGGCCCCAGGCTCTGCGTCTCGAGCACCTGGATCCACCGCCCTGCCTTGCGCTTCCGCTTCGACAGCACCAGCGCGGCGATTCCGAGCAGCGCGATCAGCGCCACCGGCCACCCGAAGCTCACGGTTCCCGCGTCCACCGGCATCGGCGTGACGGGCTGAAGCGTCCTGGCAGTCGTGACCGCAGCAGCAGGCGTGTCGGTGATCATGGTCTTCCTCGTTCAGCGCAGGCGGGCGACGCGGTCAGCGCGGCTGATGATGTCGGTGATCCGGATGCCGAACTTGTCGTTCACAACCACGGCCTCTCCGCGGGCGATCAGCCGGTCGTTGACGACGATGTCCAGCGGTTCGCCGGCGACCTTGTCGAGCTCGATCACCGAGCCCGGAGACAAGCCCAACAGATCCTGAATGCTGAGGCGGGTGCGGCCCAGCTGCACCGTGACTTCCAGCGGCACGTCGAGCAGCAGGTCGAAACGGCGGGTTGACTGAGGCGCAGCGGGTTCGACGGCGGGGGAGGCATCCATGTCTTTGGGTTCCTTCATGGCTAGTGGGTGATGTGTTCGGGCGCGAGGCCCTGTTGGAGAACGACGGCGTGGCTGCCACCATTTGCTCGTGGCATGCCGACGAACTTTTGACGGCCCTCGACGAAGATCGGAATCGGCTGACCCTCTTCGGTGTCCAGCGTCAGCACGTCGCCGACCTCGAGCGCGAGCAGGCGCGACAGCGGCACCACGGTGCGACCAAGCTGGGCGCAGAGTTCGACCTTCACCTGATCGAGCTGGTTACAGAGCGCGTCGGTGAACCGCACGTCGCCGCCCGAATGAACCCGCGGCGGATCCGAGAGAAGCTTCTTCGCCGGCTCGACGGCCGCGAACGGAATCGTCACCTGCAGCCGCCCGTTGATCGCGCCTGTGATGTCGAAAGACGAGACGATCGCCGCTTCGTTCGGAGGCGCAATCACCGCCAACCGCGGGTCCGCCTCGATGCGCACCACTTCCGGCGAGAAGGGCAGCACACCGGCCCACGCCCGCGTCATCGCGTCGGTGAGAATCTGCAGCAGCCGCTTGAGCACCAGCCGTTCGACCGAAGTCAGCTCGCGGCGTTGATCGCTGGGCACATCGACCGCGCGCGCCTTGCGGTCACCGAGCGCAGCAGAAAGCAGCGCCTCGCCCAGGCCAGGCTCGAGCACCACCAGCGCCAGGCCGTGGCTGTGGCCCAATGAGAGCACCGCCACCGTCGTCGGGGGCGCGATCAGCGAGTTGAAGTCGGCGAACTTCATCAGCGTCGCCGGGGCAGACGTCACCTTCAGGTTGAGGCGGGTGCGGCCCGCGAGCCCCGTCGCCAGCATCGACGAGACCTGCTCGTTGATCGCGTCCAGCGTCGGCATCTGCCCGCGGATGATGCGGTCGTGGCTCGTGAGATCATACGGCACCACGCTCGATCGGGTCGGTGCCTCTGGCTGCGAGTCGACGCGACCGTCTTTGATCGCGTCCATCAACGCACTGACTTCGTCCTGGTTCAGGGTGGCCATGGCGTCCTCTCGAGCTACTGGATGACCAGGTCGGTGATGTAGATGGCGCGGGGTGCGGCTTCCGGAGCGATCAAAGTCAGCTTCTGGAACAGCGCGTCCTTCGTCTTCTTGATTCCCTCTGAGCCGCGCAGATCTTCCAGGGTCTGGTCGGACAGGTAGGCGATGAACGTCTCGCGAATCTCTGGCAGGTGCGCCGTCATCTTGTCCTTGTCGAGATCCGTGCCGACCTCGACCTCGAAAGAGATGCGCGCGTAGCGTTCAGCCTCGGGGTTGCGCAGGTGGATGATGAAGTCGGCGAGCCGCACCATCGGGCCCGGGCCTGACTTCTGCTTCTCGGCCCCTTCGGCCTTCACCTCGCCGTGCTCGCCGCCCTTCGGAGCGCCTTCGGCATGCTCGCCGCCTGCGCTGCCGTGACTGCCCGGCTTGAGAATCAGCATCGCCAACACGCCCGCGAGGAGCAGGCTGTTGATGCCGAGGAAGATCATCACGCCGATGCCCTTCTTGGGGGGCATGGCTGCAGCGAGATCAGCTGCGTCGGCGGGGGCTTTTTCGGTGATTGCATCGCTCATGGCGAAGCAACGCTTGAGCAATGGCTGTGCCGACGATTCTTAGAACGGCTACGTGGGGTTGCGCGTCGTCAGTGCTTTGACGCGGCAACCGCCTGACGGCAGATCGTCAGCGAACCGCTTCGGAGTTCAGCAGGTCTGCCGAGGTCAGCTCGACCACCAGCTCGACCCGCCGGTTTGCCTCGCGCCCCTCCGCAGAGTCATTCGCCACCAGCGGCCGGGAGCCACCCATGCCCGCCGCAGCCAGCATTGCCGGAGCGATCTGGTGCCCCGCCTCGAGAAAGCTCACCACCGTCACCGCGCGAGCGGCCGACAGATCCCAGTTGTTGCGGAACTTGCCCTTCACCGGCGAGTCATCGGTGTGTGCCTCGACCCGCACCGGCCGGTTCAGCCCCGCGAGCTCCTCGGCAATTGCGTCGAGCACTGGCAGTGCCTCTGGCCGCAGCGCCGCCTGCGCCGCGTCGAAGAACCGCGCCGCCGACAGCCGGATGTTCAGCTTCCCGTTCGCCGTCTCGACCACCACCGCCGAGGCCGTCTTTTTGTCCTGCAGCAAGGGCTTCAGCCGCTTCTCGATTTTCCGGCGCAGGTTCTCGGCCGCCTTCTTCGCCTGGGGGCTCGACGCCGCCGCCGGGCCGGTGTTCGCCGCGCAGCCGCCTTCTGAAGGGGGGCCCTCGAAGATGGGCATCGCGCCGACGCCACCGGTGCCCTTGTAGTGAAGGGCCCACTGCACCGACGTCGCTGCCTGGGCGAGCTTCTTGTTGTCGACCCGGCTCACCGAATACAGGACGACGAAGAACGCGAAGAGCAGGGTGATGAAGTCGGCGTACGAGACCAGCCAGCGTTCGTGGTTCTCGTGCTCTTCGTGTTTGTGTTTGCGTGCCATGGGTGGTTGTTGCTTCTTCGGCACGCGGTGCCGTGCGCTGAAGGTGGGCGGCTGGCCTACCCGGCGTTCGCGGTCTGGAACTGGGCCAACAGGTGCTTCACCAGCGTGGTGAGCACCTCGTTGTTCCACGGCTTGGCGATACAGCGGTGCACATCGCAGCTCGAGATAGCAGCCATCAGGGCCTGGTCGAACTCGGCAGTGAGCACGAGGCGCAGGGTCGACGGCCAGCGCTGCTTCACCTGGGCGAGCAGCTCGATGCCGCTCAGGCCGGGCATGCGCAGGTCTGAGATCACCATCGGCACGGGCGTCTTCTCGAGCACCGCCAGCGCCTCGGCGCCCGAGCCTGCCGTCAACACGCGAAGGCCCGAACGCTCGAGCACGCGGCGCAGCGCGACCTGCAACATCTCTTGATCGTCGACGACCAGAATCTGGGGGTTGTCCACGTCAGGCCACCTTTCGCTCGCGGCGACGCTTGTCGGCGTACATCGCCTGGTCGGCCTCGATCATCAATGCGTTCACCGAGTACCCGTCGCCCGGCCAGCTCGCGCCGCCGATGCTGCAACCAATCTCGAACCCTTCGAACGCTTTGCGCAGCCGCTGCACCGCGCCCGCACACTCGGCGCCGCACGTGTCGGGAAGCAGCACCATGAACTCGTCTCCGCCCGTGCGCGCCACCACGTCGTGCGTCCGCAGGTGCCCGGTCAGAAACCGGGCGAACCGCATCAGCACCTGGTCTCCCGCGGCGTGGCCCAGCTGATCGTTCACCTGCTTGAATCCGTCGAGGTCGATGATCAGCACCGAGAAAGCGCGGTCAGGGCGGCGTTGGGCCCGCGACAGCTCCTGCTGGAGCCTTTCGTCCAGCGCCCGGCGATTCGCGAGGCCCGTGAGCGCGTCGCTGAACGCGAGGCCCTGCAGCGCCTTCATTTCTTCCATCATCCGCTGAAGTACCGCATCCGTTTCGCGCAGCCGTTCTTGCAGTGCGCGGCGAGACATGCGGCGGTGTTCGATGTGTTGCATGGCGCCCCTCTGTCAAAGGTTTTCTACTTCTTCGCGTCTGCACTGGGCGGGCCAGCGTGCTCGCCGACGTAGCCACGCAGCTTCTCTTCGAGCACGCGGGGGTTGAGTCCTTCTTGGATTCCCAAAACGCCCTCGCAGATCAGCGTCTTGCGCTCTTTTTCGAGGTTGATCTTCCTCTTCAGCTTGTTGGCCATCGGCAGCAACAGCAGGTTCGCCAGGCCGACGCCGTACACCGTCGCGACGAAGGCGACGGCGATGCCGGGGCCGAGCTTCGAAGGGTCCGACAGGTTTTCCATCACGTGGATGAGGCCGAGCACCGCGCCCAGAATTCCGACCGTCGGCGCGAAACCACCCGCGGTCTCGAAGACCTTTGCAGCCGTCGTCGCCTCTTCCGCTTCGGCGTCGATCTGCGCTTCGAGCGCCGAACGGGCGACGCCCCCGTCCACGCCGTCGACGAGGAAGCCGATCGCGCGCTTGAGAAAAGCGTCCTCGATTCCCGCAAGCTTTGCCTCGAGCGCCAGAACTCCGTCGCGCCGGGCCAATGACGCCATCTCGACGATCTGCGCCAGCAGCTCGCCCAGCTTCGCCGGTTTGTCGGTGAAGGCCGCCTTCGTCATCTTCAGCCCGCGAATGAAGTCGGCCTTCGGGTAGGCGACCATCGTCGCGCCGATCGTGCCTCCGATGACGATGATGCCTGCGGTCAGCTGCATCAGTGATCCGGCGTGACCGCCTTCCAGCGCCTGGCCGCCGAGGATGGCGCCAATCGCCAGCAAGATTCCTGCGATGCTCAAGATGTCCATGGCTTAGTCCCTGGCCTGCGCTGGTTCTTCTTTCGTGGTGTCGACCACCAGAGGCGGCTCGACCTGAATCCGCTTCCGGTATGCGACCACCTGGTCGACCAGCTCAGCGGCGGTTTGCTTCACCATCACCCTTAGCCCCGTGGTCAGCGCGAGGACGGTGTCGGGGGTCTGTTCGATGGTCAGGATGTGGTCGCTGTTCACGACCAGATCGCTGCCATCGAGGCGGGTGACGTGGATCATGACTTCGGTTCCTGTCAGCGCTTCAGCTGAATGAGCTCGGCCAGCAGCTGGTCGGCAGTGGAAATCGTCTTTGAGTTCGCCTGGAAGCCACGCTGCGCCGCGATCATCCGCACGAACTCGCCGCTGAGATCGACGTTCGATTGCTCGAGCGCCCCCGCGATGATTGCGCCTCGCCCGCCGCTGGCTGCTTCGCCAATCGTCGGCTGGCCCGACTTCGCCGTGTTCGAGAACAGGTTGCCGCCGATGCGCTCGAGCTGATCGGGCGCTTCGAAGTTCGCCAACGCCACCGCGCCCAGGGTGCGCGTCTGGCCGTTCGTGAAGGTGCCGACCACTTCGCCGTCCGTGTTGATCGCGACTCGAGCCAGAATGCCCGACGTGAAGCCGTCCTGGTTGATGAAGACGTTCGCTTCAGTCGAGGCGTACTGGGTGATGCCGTCGGCGCCCGTACCACCGGCGCCCGTCGGGGTGCCGAAGTTGAAGGTCAGCGGCTGCGGCTGCACGGCGCCCCGCGGGTTGAAGAGAATCGCCGCTTGCGGTGTCACCGAGGCCAGGTTGCCGGACGCGTCGAAGGTCATCGCACCGCCCGCGATCTCGCTATTCACGCCCGCCACGCCGCCCTGCACGCCGCCACCGTCGGTGAGCACGTGGTAGTCGAAACCCGTCGCAGTCTTGACGTAGTAGATGGTCGCTTCGTGCGCGCCGCCCAGCGAGTCGTAGATGGTGGTGGGGCTCGTGAAGTTCGACGTGGCGCCCGGGTTCTGCGGATCCCATGGCAGCGCCGGAATCGGCTCGCGCGCGTCCAGGTTCGCCTTCACGGTGATCGTGGTCGTCGCCGACGGCGGCGAGCTGGCTGCCCCCACGTCGATGTCGCCGAGCGTGCCGTTGATGACGCCGGCCGCGTTCGTCCCGTAGCCCTGAACTTTCAAGCCCTCGAGGTTCACCAGGAAGCCTGAGTTGTCGACGGTGAACTGGCCGGCGCGGGTGAAGTAGCTGCTGTCGACGCCGTTGTGGCTGCCCTTCACGACGAAGAACCCGTTGCCCGAGATGGCGAGGTCGGTGGCGATGCCGGTGTTGGCGATCGCGCCCTGTGACATCAGCTTCTGAATCGCCTGCAGCCGGCTGCCGAGCCCGCGCTGCGCTCCGCCGATCAGGGTCTGGGCCAGGGCGTCTTCGAACGCCGCGCGGCCGGCCTTGAAGCCGATGGTGTTGGCGTTGGCGATGTTGTCGCCGACCACCGACAGCTCGGCGCTGGTGGTGTCGAGGCCAGTAACTCCGGTGTACAGCGCGGACATGAGGGACATGTTGTTTCCTTGTGAGGTGAAGGTTTGGGTTGGAATCAGGACTTCGCTTCGTCGATCTGCACGACGTCGGCGAGGCGGATGCGGGAGCCGCCGACCACGAGCTCGGGGTAGCCGTTCTGGAAGGAGACGCCGGTGACGCGGCCGCTGGCACGGGCGTCGATCGGCACCGACTTGCCGCTGGTGTCTGCCGCGGTGAGCGACACCGTGTAGGCGCCGGCAGGCAGGCGGGTGCCTTGATCGTCGCGGCCGTCCCACTTCGCGTCGAGGTCGCCCTCGGGCTGGTTGCCGAGCTCCATCGTGCGCACGACCTTGCCGCTCGAGTCCTTGATCACCGCGGTCACCTTCGCTGCGGCGCCCGAGAGGTGGCCCTTCAGCGACGCGTCAGACGTGGCGTCGAGCGTGACCTTGTCCGCGCTGTAGACGACGCTGCGGCCGACCAGCGACGCGGCCGACATCTGGTTGCTCGCCGCCTGCGCCATCACCAGCGACTCGAGCTGCGAGTTCGCGGCCTGCGCGAGCTCGACGTTCGCGAACTGCGCCAGCTGCGCGACGAACGCTTCACTGTCCATCGGCGCCGTCGGGTCCTGGTGACTCAGCTGCGCCATCAGCAGCTTCACGAATTCGTCTTTGCCCATCTTCGAGTTGCCCGCCGTCTCTTTGGCCTGGCTGGTGGTGGGGGTGCTGGTGTTGACAGAGATCGTCATCGTCGTTTCCTCTTCGGTCAGGCGCGAACGTGGTGGCCGGCTTCCGCGCGGGCAGGGGTGGAGGTCGCTTTCGCAGCAGTCGCAGGGAATCCGGGCTCGTCGCGATCCAGCGGCTCGTGCGCGTGCTGCTGCTGCTGCTGCTGGCGATCGGAGCTCGACGCCTGGAACCCGCTGGCCGAGGACTCGCTGGCCGCCGTCACCGTCGTCTGGATCTCGAGCCGCTGCAGCGTGATGCCTTCGGTGGCGAGCGCGAGCCGCAGCTCGTCCGAACGGCGCTCGAGCAGGGGGGCCGCGGCGCCCGTCATCCGCAGCTCGGCGTTGCCGTCACGCACGCGCAGGTAGAGGGAAAGATCGCCGGCGTTCGCGGTCTGAATCGAGATCGCCGCGGCGTTGGGCGACACGTTCATGCGCAGCGAAGGATCTTCGGGAAGCTGGGCGATGAACGCGGCCGGCGGCGCCTCGGTGACCTCTTTCGTCGAGGCCGTGGGCGCGCTCGGCGTCTGCGTCGCGAGTGGGATCTGCAGCTTCGGCTCTTCGACCTGCTTCGCCGGGGCAGGGCGCTGCTTCTGCGGCGGCGCGTGCTCCTTCGCAGCGACGACGAGGGTGGCAGTGGCCTTCGGGACGGCGAAGTGGGGCAGGGGCAACGGCTGCACCTGAACCTGCGCCTGGGGCTGCGCCTGGAGCACCTGGGCGAAGTCGGCGGCGGGCTTCTTCAACTTCTTCTCGAGCTCGCGGGCGAGCTTCTGGGGCGCGACTTTCAGGGTCTTCATGGGCGGCCCTCGGGGCTGGGTTTGGAGGCGAGCGAAGCGACGAAGGTCGCGGCGAGCTCGGGCTTGAGGCGCGAGATGATCGCGGCGGCAGACTTCGGGTTGAGGCGGCGCAGCAGCTCGATCGCAAGGGGCTGCTTCATCTTCGACAGCAGCTCGGCGCCCTCGGTGGGCTTCATCGCCTTCAGCGTCTTCGCGAGCGTGGCGAGCTGGGCCTCATCGCCGGGACCATTGGGAATCGCCGCCTTCGCAGGCTCTTCGACCTTCTCTGCTTTGGGAGGTGCGGCCGCGGCCTTCGCCGTCAGCGCCTCGAGGCGGGCAATCTCGGCCTTCAACGCCTTGCGCGACTTCGCGATCTCGGCAGCCAACCTCTTCAGTGACCTGCGTTCTGCATCCAGGGTGGCCTTCTCGATCGCGGCCGGCGCTTCCCTCGGCTTGCGAAGCTCTTCACAGAGCGCGGCAGGCAAAATCGATGGCGGGCCGATCGCCACGGCCTCGATCTTCTTCGCAGGCTTCGGTGGCTCGGCCTTCACTCGAACGGCAGTCTCCTCATCAGCCTCCTCGGAGCCAGAAACGGGCTGACCCTTCGCAGAGCCAGGAACAGGAGCAGCTTTTGGCGGCTGCCCGTTCAGCACGGGTGCAGTCGACGGCTGAGCCTCCGCAGAGCCAGGAACAGCCTGAGCAGTCTTCGCTTCAGCAGTCGTGGGCGCGACCTTCTCTGAGTCAGGCGCCTTCGCCTTCGAAGGAGCCACGTCTTTGACGCCGGCCGTCGCCGTTTTGGCGGGCTCGGTGGGCGAGACGGGCGGAGTCGGAGCCGTCGGTGCAGCAGGCGCCATCACGCCGGTGGCCGCCTCAGTGCCAGGGATCTCAGGCGTCAGGGGGGACGCTGCGAGCAGAACAAGCAGGGCGCTAATAACCATGGGCAGGACCTCCGAGGACGCGCTTGAGCTGCGTCAAAGATTCGCCGATGGCAGTGGGAGCATCGGGCGCCTGCCTCAAGAATGCATTCAGCGGGCCGACGCACTTGAGCGCGTGGTCGACGCGGGGGTTCGAGCCCGCGACATACGCCCCGACCTCGATCAGGTCGGCCGCCTCCCGGTACGCCGACAGCACCTCACGCGCTGCACCCGCGAGATCCCGATGCGCCGGGCTGACGACATCCGTCATCACGCGGCTCACCGACGCGAGCACATCAATCGCCGGAAAGTGCCCCGCAGAAGCGAGCTTCCGAGACAGCACCAGATGCCCATCGAGCGCCGCCCGCGCCGCATCGACCACCGGATCCGCCAGGTCATCACCCTCGGCGAGCACGGTGTACATCGCGGTGATGCTGCCCTTGCCGGCGTCATTCCCCGCGCGCTCGACCAGCTTCGGCAGCGCCGCAAACACCGACGGCGGGTACCCCTTCGACGTCGGCGGCTCGCCCGCAGCCAGCCCAATCTCGCGCTGCGCCATCGCGACCCGCGAAAGCGAATCGATCAACAGCAGCACCTTCTTCCCCTGGCTGCGGAAGTACTCGGCCACTGCCGTCGCAGCCATCGCCGCGCGAACACGCACGACCGGCGGCTCATCCGCAGTGCCCACCACCACCACCGATCGCAAAAGCCCTGCCGGCCCCAGATCGCGCTCGACGAACTCGCGAACCTCGCGGCCACGCTCGCCCACCAGCCCGACCACGATCACATCGGCCTTCGCGTGCCGGGCCACCATGCCCAGCAGCACGCTCTTCCCGACACCCGGGCCCGCCATCACGCCCACGCGCTGCCCCTCGCCCAGCGTGAGGCAGGTGTCGATCGCCCGAATTCCCAGCGGCATCGGCTCCGAGATCCGGCGCCGCGTCATCGCCGGCGGGGCTGACGCCTGAATCGGAACCTTCGCCCACAGCATCGGCGTCGGCTTCCCGTCGATCGGCCGAAGGTTCGCGTCCACCACCCGGCCCAGCAGCGCATCGCCCACGCAGATCGTCGCCGCCGTCTGCCGCGGAATCACCGCGCACCCTTCGCAGATCCCCTGCATCTCGCCGAAGGGCATCAGCAGCGCCGTCGACCCGTTGAAGCCCACCACCTCGGCCTGCACCGACCGCGACGGCCCCAGGCGGATCTCGCAAGACGTGCCCACCGCGACCCGTGGCAGCGTGGCTTCGATCACCAACCCCGAGGCGCGCACCACGCGGCCCTGCACCGACAGCGGCTCCGAAGCATTCAGCGTCTTCTGCAGCTTCTCGAGGTTCACCAGGCTCACGCGGCCTCCTCGGTAATCGCGCGCTGCAGCTCGGCGAGGCGCGTCGACAACCGCCCATCGACCCGGCCCATCTCTGAGTCCACCACGCAGTCGCCCGCAGCCAGCGTCGAGTCCGGCAGCAGCTCGATCTGCGCGACCATCAACCCCAGCGCGCCCGAGCCCCCTTCGGCTTCAATGCGCGCCAGATCTTCCGGGCACACCGAGATCGTCAGCTTCCGCGTCTCGCCCAGCCGCTGCACCGCCGTTCGAATCAACCCGAACAATGGGGCAGGGGACGTCGTCAGCTCGGTCTCGAGAATCTTTCGCGCCACCTGAAAGCCAATCTCGAGTGCGTCCGACCGGGCCTGCTCGGCGAGCCGACCCGCGTACTGCTTCAGGTGCTCGATCGCCGCCGAGAGCCGCGTGTCGTCCATCGGCATCACGGGCGCAGACGGGCTGGGCGACGACGGCGGCGTCGGAGCCGAAGCCGCCTCCAGCGGCGCCATGTCCAGCGGAGGAGGCGCAGCCGGGTGCGGCGGCGCGCTCGACCGCGGCAGGTTGAACTGCGCGGTGGTGACGTTCTTGTGCGCAGGCCGCTCGGAGATGAAAGACGGCGGCCGGATGTGGGTCGTTGTGATCGCCATGGCTCAGAGCATCTTTTCGTTGGCGCGAACGATGGTGATCTTCCCCTGCTCGGCCAGAGCAGTCGCCGCCTTCGCGATGACCCCCTGCGCCTCTTCGACAATCGACAGCTTCACCGGGCCCATCGCGACGAGGTCGTCCGACAGCATCTGCGCCGCGCGCGAGCTCAGGTTCTTGAGGAACTTGTCCTTCACCGCCGCCGTCGCACCCTTCAGCGCCATCGGCAGCTGTTTCGGATCCAGATCCTTCAAGAGCGCCTGGATGTCGCGATCGTTGAGCCGCGCCAGGTCGTCGAAGGTGAACAGCTTGTTTCGCAGATCCAGCGCCAGCGCCGGGTCGTCCATCTCGATCGAGGCCAGCACTTCCGTCTGCTGCTCGCCCGACGCGCGGCGAAGCATCTCGAGCGCGGCGCCCTTGCCGTCGACTTTGCGCATGCCTTCTGCGACCACCGACTGCAGCTCGTGCGTCAGCGCCTGGCGAACCTCGCGCAGCACTTCCGGCGCCACCGACTCGACGCTCGCCATGCGGCGAATGATCTCGGGCCGATTCTTCTCGGGCAGGAAGGCGATCACCGCACCCGACTTCTCGGCCGACAGCGCGCTCAACACCAGGGCGACCGTCTGCGCCTGCTCCCGCGCGAGCACCATCGCCAGCGACTCCGGGTCCGCGTCTGCGATCGGCCCCAGCGCTTCGTCCGGCATCGGCGCCGCCATCACGCCGTCGAACGCGCGCCGCGTGATCTCCGGGCCGTGCGTCAGCTCGACCATCTCGCGCAGCATCTCGTCGCCCGCCGCCGCGTCGCCACCCACCCTTTCCATCGAGTCGACGAAGGTCTTCAGCGCGTCCGTCACCGGAGCGCCCTGCGCCTTCCGCAACCCCCGCGCGCCCGCCGCGATCAGCCGCACCTCGTTCTCGCCCAGGAGCTTGAACACTGTCGAAGCGACCTCCGCCCCGAGCCCCAACAACAGGGCCGCTGCACGCTGCGCACCAGGTCCACCGTTTCCATCAGCCACGGGCCACCTCCTTCACTTCAGAAACGTCGCCGCTGATCCACGCTCGCAACAGGTGCGCCGTCTTCGCGGGGTCTGCCGCTGCCAGCGTCCGCGCCTTGTCTCGCAGCGAGATCGCCGGGTCCGGCAGGGCCGCGCGCTCGTTCACCGGGTTGGGCAGCGCTGCCAGGTCATCCTTCAGCGCCGCCTGCGCCGCCTCGATCTGGGCGACGTTCATCCCCGGCTTCAGCTGCAGCGCCGGCACCCGCGCCACGTCGGGCGACTTCTTCCGCAGCGCGAAGAACGCGATCCCCGCGAGCAGCACCAGCAGCGCGATCGCAGCCCCCACCAGCACCGCCACCTTCGGCAGCTGCGGCCCCGTCGGCTCAGGTGTCACCGCTTCTTCCATCGAGTGCGTGAAGACCGAGCTCGAGATGTCCAGCTTGTCGCCGCGCGCTGCATCCAGGCCCACCGCGCGCCGCGCCAGCTCACCCAGCCGTGCCACCTCCGCGTCGTCCCGCGGCTTGCCGTCCTTGCCGTCCAGCAGCACCGCCACCGACAGCCTCGTCAGCCGGGGAGCGCGCGCCACCGAGTGCGTCGTCACCTTGCTCACTTCGTAGTTTCGCGTCTCGTCGCTGGTGCTCGAAGATCCCTTCGAGCCGCCCGCCGCGCCGTTGTTCGCCACCGGCTGTAGCGGCTGGTTCGCCGCCGCGCCGGCCACCTGCCCGCGCCCCGCGTTTTCCTGCTGCTGATTTCCGTTCGCGATCCGCTCTGTCTTCAGCGCCGTCGTGTCCGGGTCGAAGTTCTCGCTGGTCGTGTTCACTTCGCTCGCGTCGACCGTCGCGCTCACCCGCGCCACCACCTGGCCCACGCCCACCACTGGCTCGAGGATCCCCACCACCCGCGCTTCCAGATCCTTTTCCAGCTTCGCTTGAAACCCCGCCGCGCCTTCACCCCAGCTGTCCTGCGCGCCCAGCACCGAGCCCTGGCCGTCGACGATCGTCACGTTCTTCGCGTCAAGCGACGGCACCGCCGACGCGATCAGGTGCCGCACCCCCGCCAGCTCGCGATCGCCCAGCTGCTTGCCCGGCTGAAGGTTCAACACCACCGCGGCCGTCGCCGACGCCTTGTCGTTGCGGAACAGGCCACGCTCGGGGAGCGTCAGGTGCACCCGCGCCGACCGCACCCCATTCAACCGGCTCACCGTGCGCGCCAGCTCGCCTTCCGTCGCGCGGCGCAAGTTGATCTGCTGGGTGAACTCCGAGACGCCCAGGTCGCCGCGGTCGAAGAGCTCGAAGCCGGTGCCGCTCGCGTGGGGCAGGCCCGCGGTCGCCAGCAGCAGCCGCGCCTCGTAGACCCGGTTCGCCGGTACCGCCAATGCCGTGCCGCCCGCCTCGAGCCGGTACGGAATCTGCGACGTCTTCAACACCAGCGCCGCTTCGCTGCCGTCTTCGCCCGTCAGGTTCGTGAACGCGTACTGGTAGCCATCGGCCCCGGTCTGCGTCACTACCAGCGCGATCACCCCGACCATCGCCACCAGCACCGCCGCCAGAATCGCCTTGGTGCGGCCCGACGAGGCGTAGAGCTTCTTCGGCAGTTCCTGCAGCTGCTTGACGAGGGGTTCCATTGGCTCAGACGCTCATCCGCATCACTTCGTGGTACGCGTCGACGAGCTTGTTGCGCACCTTCATCGCGACCCGCATCGCGACGTCGGCCTTCTCGAGCGCCAGCGCCGTCTCGTGAAGGTTGCCGGCGCCCGCCGCCAGCTTGTCGGCCTGGCGATCGCCTTCGACTTGCATCGCCTCGACCGAGCCCAGCGCCGCTCCCAGCTGCTCGCTGAAAGACTTCACGCCTTCGGGCCGCTGCGGCCGCGCAATCTCGCGGGGCCCTTCGAATGATCCAATCTTGAGGTCGTTCATCGGTGGTTACCTCAGGATGTCCAGCGCCTTGCTCGCCATGTTCTTCAGGGTCTCGATCGCGGTGGCGTTCGCCTCGTAGCCCTTCGACGCCGACATCAGATTCACCACCTCGTGAATCGGGTTCACGTTCGGGAAGGTGACGAAGCCCTGCAGATCCGCGTCCGGGTGGCCCGGGCTGTAGACCTTGCGGCCCGGCGTCTCGTCGGCCACCACCTCGGCCACCGCGACGCCTTGCGGCGAGTTCTGCTGGGCGGCGCCAAGGCTCTGATCGAACGACCGCGCCTCCAGCACCGGGTCGAGCCGCTGGTACGGCTTGCCGTCCGGGCCGCGCGTCGACTCCGCGTTCGCCAGGTTCGAGGTCGCGAGCGTCACGCGCGTGCGCTGCGCCGTCAGGCCCGTCGCGCTCACCTTCAATGCAGAGAGGAAGTCCATGGTCAGCTCCTATGAAGAAGGGTTACCCGTTGCCGTCGTTGGCGACGTACTTGAGGATCGCGAGCTTCTTGGACGCCGTGCGCGCGACCGCGCCGTACTGCAGGCCGTTTTCCGCCAAGCTGACCATCGTCTGATCCAGATCCACGCCGTTGCCGTCGAGCCCCAGGCCTTCACCCGGCACGTCCTGCACCGCGCTTTCGAAGCTCGCCTTCTCGCCGCCTTCGACGCGGCTCGCCGACGCCATCGCCTTGTCGAAGTCGACGTCGGTCGGGACGAAGTTCGGAGTGTCGACGTTCGCCAGGTTTCCCGACAACACGTTCTGCCGGTACAGGCGCACATCCAGCGCGTTGCCCAGTTGGGTCAGAGTTCCGTCGAAGAGCTTCATGCCGCCACCGCCAGCTGCGAGGGCTGGCCTGAGTTCAGCTTCGTGCGCAGCGTGCGAAGGCCGATGCCCAACAGCCGCGCCGCCTGGGTGCGATTGCCGTTCACCCGGCGCAGCGCCTCGATGATCGCCAGCCGCTCGAGCGCCTCGAGGTTCAAGGGCAGATCCTGCGGCAGCGCGCTGACGACCGGCGGAGGCGTCGGCCGCGGCGCGACCGTCGGCCCGCCGAACCCGAGATCCAGCGCGGAAAGCTGATTGCTACGGCAGCGAACCAGCGCGCGCTCGAGCAGGTTGCGCAGCTCGCGCACGTTGCCCGGAAAACCGTAGCTGTGAAGCGCCGACTCGGCCGACGCAGTCAAGCCCGGCAGCGCGCGGCCCATCGTCGCCGCCGCCTCGGCCAGCAGGTACTTCGCCAGCGGGGTGATGTCTTCGGGGCGATCGCGCAGCGCGGGCAGCTCGATCGGGAAGACGTTCAGCCGGTAGTAGAGGTCGGCGCGGAACTTCCCGTCGGCCACCATCTGCGCCAGGTCGCGGTTCGACGTCGCGATGATCCGCACGTCCACCGAGATCGGGCGGCTGCCACCCACGCGGTCGAGCTCCCGCTCTTGAATGACGCGCAGCAGCTTCGCCTGCAGCTGCAGCGGCAGCTCTGAGACCTCGTCGAGCAGCAGGGTGCCGCCGTTCGCCTGCTCGACCCGGCCCACCCGCTTTTCCGAGGCGCCCGTGAAGGCCCCCTTCTCGTGGCCGAAGAGCTCGTTCTCCAGCAGGTCGCCCGGCAGCGCCGCGCAGTTCACCGCCACCCACGCCTTCTCGGCGCGCGGCGACTTCTCGTGAATGAAGCGCGCCACCACTTCCTTTCCGGTGCCGCTCTCGCCCGTCAACAGCACGGTCGCCTGGGTGCCCGCCACGTCCAGCGCGGCGCTCAGCGCGTCTTTCATCGAGGGGCTCTGGGCAATCGGGGGCGGGCTCATGGGGTCTCCTTCGCGCTGCCGATCTTTGAAGCTGCTTCCAGCACTGCGTCGGCGCGCTGACACTCGGCAGCAATTGCTTGCGCAGTGCCAACCGGCAGGACCCCGATCTTCGCGGGTTTGGATTTGCCGAACGCCGCCAGCACGGGTCGCCACGCGCCTGACGTCAACGCCTTGTCGCCCAGGCGCCCGCGCGCGAAGTCGACGATCACTCCCGCGCGCACCTTGTCTTCCGCCGCCAGGTAGTTACCCACCACCTTCAGCAGGTGCGCTTCGAGATTCTCAGCCGGCACTTCCGCCGTCGCCGACGCCAGCAGATCCGCCGCGTACCGTGGAGCGCCCAGCGCCGCCGACGCTTCCGCCGCCGCCACCGTCAACGGCAGGCTCTTCACCTTCGGCTGCAACGCCGCCCACACCTCGAGCCCCGCTGCCTTCGTCTCTCTGTCTTCCGTCTTCAGCGCCGCCCGCACCATCGCGTCGCAGAGGTCTTCCACCTGCCCACACACCGGGCCGCGGCCCCGTTCGGCGTTCAACGCCAGCAGGCTGCGCATCGCCCGCTCGAGGTTGCCCACCATCGCGTCCGCGCGAACCCCGCGAAGCTCCAGCTCGCGACGCAGCGGCTCGGCCAGCGCGATCGGGTTGAACACCTTCGGCCCGTTCTCTTCGAGGCAGCCGCCCAGCACTTCGCACTGCCGCGCCGTCGCCAGCCGGCCCCACGGCCCCTTGTCACCCGCTTTCTTGAAGGCCTCGATCGCCGCCAGCGCATCGCCGTCTTGCAGCGCCAAATCTCCGACGCGGAGCCAGGCGTATGACGCGTCGCCCGTCGCAGTCGCTTCACGCAAGAAGCCCTTCGCCTCTTCGATCTTCCCGGCGCTCAACGCACACTCCGCCCGGCCCGCCGGCCTGGTGCCGGGACACGCGCCACCCAGGCTCACCAGCTCAGGAGCAAAAGAGCGCAGCGGCGGGCCACCTCCCGTCTTCCTCCACGGCAGGCCACGCAGCTGTCGGAAATCAATCGCAACCCCACCCGCCACCTCGGTCGCCGACGCCTCGAGGCGCTGCGTCACGCAGGTGAACACGACCTCGCCTTTCTCGACTTTCGCCTCGGGGCACAGCCGACTCGGGTGCACCTTCAGCGCCCGCATCACCGCGTCAGTCGCGCCGTTCGCAAAGACCCGCACCGTCGCGCCATACGCATCGACTTCGGTGCGCAGCTTCTTGTCTGTTTTCACCACCAGCCGTTCGACCGCGGATGACGTCACCGTCGACGTCTGAACCGGAGCTGCTACCAACATCTGGACGATCGCGAAGACGAGCACGCGGGACTCCAGTGCAAATGACGTGCGCTGCCAGAAAGCGTCAGACTTCTGCCGCGTCGCGATCGCGGCGCTTCAGCTTCTCGACCAGGGTGGTGCGCTGCAGGCCCAGCATGTCGGCGGCCGCCTTCCGGTTGCCCTGCGTCGTGCTCAACGCCGCGTCGATGTACTGAACCTCGAGCTCGCGCAGCAGCGCCGGCAGATCGATGGGGAAGCGCATCGGTGCCGAAGGGGCAGGGGGGGGCGCAGACGGCGTCGGGTGCGGCAGCGGCTCAGACGGCATCGGCGCCGACACGAAGGCCGCCATCACCGCCGCGCCCGACGGCTCGCTGGGCATCGGCGGCGTCGGCCGCACCGGCAGCGCGCCCGGATCCAGCGCCAGCCGCACGTTCATCGGCAGATCCGTCACCCCGATCGAGGTGCCTTCTGAGCAGACCGACACGCGCTCGACCAGGTTCTCGAGCTCGCGTACGTTGCCCGGCCAGCTGTAGGTCGACAGCGCGCGGTACACGTTCTCACTGACCGGGCGCGTCTCACCGCGGGCTTTCCAGAAGTGGTTGAACAGCTCGACGATGTCGCTGGGACGCTCGCGCAGCGACGGCAGCTCCAGCGGGCACACCATCAGGCGGTAGTAGAGATCGCGGCGGAAGCGGCCCGCTTCCACTTCGGCCAGCAGGTCGCGGTTGGTCGCGGCGACGAGGCGGAAATTGGCGTTCACCGACTCCGAGCTGCCCACCGGCTCGTACGTACGCTCCTGCAGCACGCGCAACAGCTTCACCTGCAGCGACAGCGGCAGCTCGCCGATCTCGTCGAGGAACAGGGTGCCGCCCTCGGCGATGGCGACGCGGCCCTTGCGGTTGGCCACCGCGCCCGTGAAGGCGCCGCGGGCGTGGCCGAACAGCTCGCTCTCGAGCAGCGACTCGGGAATCGCGCCGCAGTTCACCGGCACGAAGGCCGCGTTCGCCCGCGCGCTCTTCTGGTGGATGTGGCGGGCGATCACCTCTTTGCCCGTGCCCGTCTCACCCGTGATCAGCACCGTCGCTTCACTCGGCGCGATCCGTTCGCACGCCCGCAGCAGGTCGATCAGCGGCGAGGCGGGAGCGAACACCAGATCTTTGCGGCGCGAAGCAGGAAGAGCGGACATCGAAACCCCGTAGGTGGTGATGCGAAATGTCTCTTGAGCAACCTCGGGGCCATCGTCATCGCCCTGACAAATCAGCGTCATGCACATGACGAGAGTGGGAATCGGGTCGAAGGAACCGGTTTTTCCTGACCCGATGGTCGGCAAAGACCCGGGGCCGAAGCCCTCGCGATCGCCCGCGTCGCTGCGAAGCTGTACGCTTCTTTCCCACCGTCAAAAGTTCGGCGCGATCGAGGGCCGCCAACTTGCACTATCGGCTCCTCCAAGAATGTCTGATCCCGCGAACGATCCCTTGATTCAGCGGCCTGCCTTCGAGGCGCCGCTCGAGCAGCTTCTCAACGAGCTGTCGCTGGGCATCATCCAGCTGAGCCTCACCGGCGACGTCCTCCACGCCAACGCGGCCGCCCAGGCGATCGTCGAAGGCCCCGGGGGCAGCGAGGTGCTGACCACCCTTCACGAGATGACGGCCCGCGCCCTTCAGATGCAGGGCTTCGTCGAGTCCGTGCTCAGCCTCGGGGCGATGGGCGAGCTCCGCGTCCTCGTCTCACCCGCCCGGTGCCTCGACGGCTGTCTCGCCGTGCTGGAAAGAGGGGTGATCAACCGCCTCCGGGCCGAAACCAATGCCCTGCGGTCGATGCTCGCGGCCGCCAGCGAGGCCGTCTCGCCCACCGAGGCCGCCCACCGCGCGCTCGCCACCCTCGCGACCACCCTCGCCGGCAGCTACCTTGTCCTCTACGAGCTCGACGAGGGGCGCCGCCTCGTCCGCTCCCTCTCTCAAATCGGCGTGCCCGCTTCGCACTCGGCGATGCTGGCCGACCGCCAGCTCGACGACAAGACCTCGCTGGTTTGCCGCGTCCTTCAAACCGGGCGCCCCCACCACGTCGCGAACCTCGCGCGTTCCTTCTTCCCCGCCGAACGCGGCCTGCCGAACGCAGAGAAGCTGGCCGCCCTCGCGCTTCCCGTGCGTGGCCGCGGGCGAACGGTCGGCGCGCTCTTCATCTGTGGCCCCCGCGATCTGCTGGGCGAGGGCGAGCTCAAGCTCACCCAGGGGCTCGCCGACGCGCTCGGCGCCCTGATCGAACGCGCCCGCCAGGACGCGGCCTTCACTTCCGAGCGCGTCGCATTGAAGACCTTGATGGATCACCTGCCCGACGCCGTGCTCGAACAAGACGGCGATGGCCACATCTCGGCGGCCGGCGGTCGCATCGAAGGACTCCTCGGCCAGCCCGTCGCCGCATTGTTGGGCCAGCAGCTCGGCCAGGTCCTCGTCTTCGAAGATCGCAGCCGCTTCGAGGCCGCCTTCGCCAACGTCACCGAAGGTCCGGTCACAGGTGAGTTCACGGTCGAACGTCCCGACGGTACGCGGCTTCCCTGCGAGGTCTCGGCCCACGTCAGCCGCGTCGACGGGCGGGGCTTGAAGGTCCGCGCGATCTTCCGCGACATCTCGGGCCGGGTCGCCCTTCAGCAGCAGGTCGAGGCCAGCCAGCAGCGTGCGATTCGCAGCGATCGCCTCGCCGCCATCGGCCAGCTCGCCGCTGGCGTCGCCCACGAGATCAACAACCCGCTCGCCTTCGTGAAGTCGAACATCAGCGCGCAGGTCGAGATGTTCTCCGAGCTCCGCGGCGCGCTGCCCAACTGCCCGCCGCAGGTGCTCTCGCTGATCGACGAGCTCGAGCAGATCTCGCGCGAGACCACCAGCGGCGTCGATCGCATCGCCTCGATCGTCAAACAACTGAAGCTGCAGTCGCGCGACAGCGGCAACGCGATCACCGAGTGCGACGTCGGGAAGGCGGTGAATGAGGCAGTGCTCTTCTTCAGCAAAGCAAAAGGCCGCCGCGACGCCGTCGACTGCCAGCTGCCCTCACTGCCCCGCGTGCACGGAGACCCCGGCCGCCTCGGCCAGGTGATCATGAACCTGCTCGAGAACGCGCTCGACGCGATGGGCGGCGAAGGCACGATCAAGGTCCGCGGCTCTACCGACGGCACCTGGGTGCGCCTCACCGTCGCCGACCAGGGCCCCGGCATTCCCGCCAGCGTCCGCGATCACATCTTCGAGCCCTTCTTCACCACCAAGGGCATCGGCAAAGGAACGGGCTTGGGCCTTCACATCAGCCACCAGATCATCGGCCAGGCTGGAGGCAAGATGACCTTCGACACGGGGCCCGGCGGCACGACCTTCCTCATCGAGCTGCCCTGCGTCGCCCAGCTGATGTGAAGCGCGCCGCGGGGCCACTCAGCCTCGTCACCGGGCTCGTGCTCGGCGTGATCTTCCACGTCGACGTCGTCGACTTCGATCCCCGCGTGCGGCTCTTCCTCGGCGCCGCGGGCAACGCCACGGCGCTCTCGCACGGAGCAGCCGACGTGCTCCTCGTCGACACCAAGTACCGGATCTTCGCCCACCGGGTGTGCCAGGGCATCGAAAGGTCCCTCGCGCGCGCCGTGCGGTGCGTCGTGAGCCATCAGCGACACCGGGATGACGGCGATCGGCCGGTGACG
>Ga0209181_10001466_pt1 | contig 41276 bp, 30 predicted proteins | sample MAT05_FD_187208 | JGI IMG/M metagenome (GOLD analysis project Ga0209181, IMG submission 187208) | Freshwater microbial communities from Lake Fryxell liftoff mats and glacier meltwater in Antarctica - MAT-05 (SPAdes) (version 2) | ecosystem: Environmental > Aquatic > Freshwater > Ice > Liftoff... | reverse complement strand
AGTTGCAATGATTCTGTCTTCCCCATCATGGTATAAAAACACTTCCAGTTCGTCTCCGATGGCAGTAGCAGTTGGAACGAAACGCTTGGGTAATAAAATGCCATCCGCACCATCGTCTAAATACAGGCCGAAATCTACCGCACGTATTACTTTCAATAAATTGTATTCGCCTAATTTAACCATGTTGAAAAAATTAAAATGATGAATGATGAATGCATTCTCAACGAAGCAAAATATTTACTCAAGTGATTGAGATGCTAAAATAAAGACAGACGAAAAAACGAAAACTCAAAACACTAAACAGTAAACAATGGTACACTAAACCTTATCTCCAAGGTTAAACAATCCCTCTACAAATTGCTGCTTATTAAACACCAGCAAGTCAGTTGCCTTTTCTCCTACCCCTATAAATTTTACCGGTATTTTAAACTGGTGTGCTATTGCCAATACCACGCCGCCTTTCGCTGTGCCATCCAATTTGGTAATTGTTAGTGCAGTTACGTCTGTTGCTGCTGTAAAATGTTTGGCCTGCTCCAATGCATTCTGCCCTGTACTGCCATCCAATACCAACATTACTTCGTGTGGCGCTTCCGGAATTACTTTTTGAATGACTCTTTTTATTTTTGTAAGCTCATCCATTAAATAAGCTTTGTTATGCAACCGTCCCGCAGTGTCAATGATGATAACATCAACATTTTTGGCTACCCCGCTAATAATGGTATCGTAAGCCACCGATGCAGGATCACTCCCCATTTCCTTTTTCACAATCGGCACATTGGTACGTTCACTCCAGATAGTCAACTGGTCTACAGCGGCTGCTCGAAAAGTATCCGCAGCACCTAATAAAACGGACTTCCCTGCCTTTGAAAAATTATGGGCCAATTTACCGATCGTGGTAGTTTTACCAACACCGTTTACCCCTACTACCAAAATAACATGCGGTTTGTGACCGACGGGTAATTCATAATTTTCGTAGCTTGTATCCTGCGGAGCAGTAATCAATACATTTTCAATTTCACTTTTCAGGATGGCATTCAATTCGCCAGTACCTATATATTTATCCCTTGCAACTCGCTTTTCAATGCGATTAATAATTTCCACCGTTGTTTCAATACCCACATCTGCACTCACCAATGCATCTTCCACATCATCCAGCACTTCTTCATCTACCGTACTTTTCCCAGCAATGGCTTTCGTGATTTTGCTAAAAAAACCTTCCCTGGTTTTTTGTAACCCATGGTCCAGGGTTTCCTGCTGCTGCTTTTTACCGAAGAGTTTATCGAAAAGTCCCATGCCAAATGACCCCCAATCGGGGGATTTTGTTTGTTGGTTATTTTAAAATTAAGCGCCCTTTTGCCCTATTCAACGGCTTAGGGTGGAAATTAAGAAAGCTGTCCTGATAAACCAGGACAGCTTTTTATATATTAATTCTCTTAATGGAAAATTATTATTGACCTAAATGTTCCTTGATCTTGTCTTTGTGAACAATAGATTCTTTGAAAGTGTAAGCACCGGTTTTAGGACTACGTACGGCACGTATTACTTTTGTCCAGTTTTTAGCATCGGCTGCCGCTTTCTGGTCCTTGGTTTTAATCGCTGTTTTAGCTGCTTTTGCCATGACTATATATTTTTATTAATGTGCTAATGTGCTAATGTGCTAAAATGCTAACTGTGCTGTATTTGATTAGCACATTAGCACATTAGCCAATTGGCTAATTACTTGATTTCTTTATGTACTGTTACTTTCTTTAAAATTGGGTTGAATTTTTTCAACTCCAGTCTTTCAGGGGTGTTTTTCTTATTCTTTTTGGTGATGTAGCGACTTGTACCTGCTTTACCGCTGGCTTTATGTTCTGTACACTCCAAAATAACCTGAACCCTGTTACCTTTCTTTGCCATTGTTGTTTATTTTATTATTACCCTTCCACGTGTGGAAGACTGGGATTTAAATTTTTTCGCCAGCAGCTCTCAGTCCTTTTACAACTGAAAACAAGCCGTTCTTGTTGATTGTGCGTATAGCTTCGGAAGAAACTTTTAGCGTTACCCACTTATCTTCTTCTGCCAGGAAGTAACGTTTGGTTTGCAAATTCGGCAAAAACCTACGTTTTGTTTTTATGTTTGAATGCGATACTTTGTTACCCGTAATTGGCCTCTTACCTGTAACTTGACATACTCTAGCCATATACTAATTTTTTGGACGGCGAAGGTAACGAAACAATTCGAATTTGAAGAAAGCTTTTTCTTTTTTTTTTTAACCTTCACTGCATTCGTGCAAAGAAAGGTGCAATTGCCTATCAATTGAAACTTTTTATTTCTAAAATTACCAAAGCTGATCCGAAAATGTTGGTCGATAATGGAAACGGTTGTTGTTATTGATAAACGAAACAATAAAAAAATCTTCCTTCCCGTAAACCAGTATTGGTCAAAAAAAAAGCGAACTTATTAAACTTCTACCGCCGCCGGTTGCCCAGCCAAACCCGGCCAGTTTGAAGTAACACAGATAAGATGATTAACCCAACGCCAATATAAAAATGAATATCCAGCAATTTATTTTCCTTAAAAATGATAAACGCAAGGATGATTCCATAAACCGGTTCCATATTGTAAGCGATGTTCGCCGTAAAAGGTGAAATCTTTTTAAGCGCATTTAATTGCAAATCGAAACACAATACGGTACAAACGCAAGCCAGGATCGCTAACCAAAACCAATCCATTGCAGTTGGAATGTAATAAATGGCAGGAAACTGCCATAAATAAAATGGTATTAAAATAGTTAACGCAACAAAACCTCCCCCCAACTCGTACAATGTAAGTGCAGCCGGGCTAAACTTTACCAATAGCTTTTTATTAAAAATCGGAAAAAGCGAACTGCCCACTGCCGAAATGATCCCAAAAATAATTCCTGTTTTATATTGGGGATGAAAATCGAATATGATGAAGATGCCGCCAATTGCCAGCAGCCCCAATAAAACCTCCACCAGCATGACCCTTCTTTTAAAAACAAGTGGTTCAAAAAAGGCCGTAAAGAACCCGGAAGCGGAAAAGCAGACGACTGCAATGGAGACATTGCTATACTTAACACTACCGTAAAAAGTAACCCAGTGAAAGGCAACGATAACGCCCACACCCAATATTTTCACCATATCTTTCAGTGGAATGAATTGCAGTTGCTTTTTAAAATACATGAGTAATGCCAGCACAACAACGGTGATTAATAATCTGTACCAAACCAGCAGTCCTTCGTTGAGTCCGATGAGTTTACCCAATATTGCAGTGAAGCCCGCTAAGAAGACGGCGATATGTAACTGGATAAAAGCTTTGCGCATGGCTGCAAAGATAAGGAGCCGAAAGTTGGAGGCTGCGGCACCAACCAATACTAAAAAGACACCTGTTAGTGGTGAAAATACCTGCAACAAAATCATTTTCCTGAACCGTAGATCGTAAGCCCACTTTTCCAGTATTGGAATACCATAACAGGGACCCCGCCATCAAAAAAATGATAAATAACTGTAAACTAACTACTACAAAGAACAAACTAATTATATTTGCCCTCCCGATAGGTATCGGGATATAACCAACAACTATATGACTTTTAAACGTATCAACAACATTACAGGCTGGATCGTGTGCCTGGTTGCCTGCACTGTTTACATTATGACAATGGAGGCCACCGGCAGTTTCTGGGACTGTGGAGAATTTGCTTCCAGTGCCTATAAACTACAGATTCCGCATCCACCGGGCGCACCATTGTTTGTGCTGATCGGTCGCTTATTCATGGTGCCTTTTGATCCGCAACATGCGGCTACCGGTGTTAATCTGATGAGCGCTTTGTCAAGTGGATTTACCATTCTGTTCTTATTTTGGAGCATTACCCATTTTGCTAAAAAACTGGTAAGATCCGGTAACAATGAATTAAATGGCGAACAAATGTTTGCCGTAATGGCCGCTGGTGCCATCGGAGCACTGGCTTATACTTTTTCTGATTCATTCTGGTATAGTGCTGTAGAAGGCGAAGTGTATGCGTTATCTTCTTTTTTTACAGCCATCGTTTTTTGGGGCATGCTTAAATGGGAAGATGCCGTTACAGAAGAACAAAAGAAAGGCATCACCGGGCATTTTACAAGTGCCGACAGATGGCTGATCCTTATATTTTACCTAATGGGACTTTCCATTGGTGTGCATTTACTGAATTTGCTGACCATCCCGGCAATGGTGATGATCTATTATTACAAACGCTACAAAGTAACCAATTGGGGAGTTGTAGCCGCGTTTTTAATTGGTTGTGTTCTGACCGGCTTTATACAGAAAGCAGTGATTCAATGGACCATTAAAGGTGCCGGCAATTTTGATATCTTATTCGTGAATGATTTTGGAATGCCTTTCTTTACAGGATTTGCTTTTTTCTTTATATTGATTGGCGTATTGATATTTTTCGGTTTGCGCATCGCCGTAAAAAATAATTGGAATTTCCTTCGGTTGGGACTTTGGAGTTTTGCGTTTATGCTGTTAGGATACTCTACCTATTTTACCACGTTGATTCGCTCAAATGCAGATCCGGTAGTAGATATGTTTAATGTTGACAACCCGGTAAACCTGGTCGGTTATCTTGGTCGTGAGCAATATGGCGACTGGCCTATTTTAAAAGGGCAGGATTTTACAGCAAACCCTTCTGAGCAGGAGGTAGTAGAAACTTACATTAAAGGCAAAGATCAATATGTAAAAAATGGCCGTAAAATGGTAACGACTTATGCCTCGGAAGATCAGCATATTTTTCCACGCATGTGGGACCAAAGCAATGACCAGGGGCATGCGGATTACTATGCAAGTTTTGCAGGTATTGGAAAGGATCCAAAGACGGGTGAATATATGGGTACGCCCACCATGGCTGATAATATCAGCTTCTTTGCACAATACCAGCTTGGCTGGATGTACCTGCGTTATTTCATGTGGAACTTTGCAGGTAAGCAGGATGATGTACAAGGTGTAGTAATGAATAATGTAAGAGATGGCAACTGGAAAACCGGTATTTCATTTTGGGACAATGCACGGCTGGGCGATCAAAAATATATGCCGGACAGCATGAAGCATAACAAGGCCAATAATAAACTTTTTGCCTTACCGCTTATCTTGGGCTTACTGGGTATTTTCTATCATTTTAAGAAAAATGACAAAGATGCGATGGTAGTTGGACTATTGTTTTTCTTCACCGGTATCGCAATTGTTTTGTATTTGAATATGGCAGGTAACCAACCTCGTGAGCGTGACTATGCATTCGTAGGTTCCTTCTACGCTTTTGCTATTTGGATTGGCCTGGGAGTACTTTTTGTGAAAGAACTGTTTGCCAAATACATGAGTGGCACGATTGCCAATTATGCTGCTGCAGCCCTTTGTGTATTGGCTGTGCCGATGATCATGGCCAACCAGGAATGGGATGACCATGATCGTAGTCAAAAAGTATTGGCAAGAGATCTTGCGATTGACTACTTGGAAAGTTGTGCGCCGAATGCATTGGTAATATCTTTTGGAGACAATGATACCTATCCATTGTGGTATGCACAAGAGGTAGAAGGTATTCGCAGAGATATTCGTGTGATCAACTCCAGTTTATTGGGTACCGACTGGTACATCAACCAATTGCGCTATAAATTAAATAAGAGCGATCCAATGGATCCGATCTGGAGTGCCGCACAAATAGAAGGCGCTAAAAGAGATGTTGTTTATTATGCACCAAGACCGGGTGTAGATCCAAATCAATATATGGATCTTTATACGATGATGAAGGACTGGGCCGGAAGTGATGAAGCCGGAAAAATCGAATTACGCAATGGTGACACCTTAAATGTTTTTCCAACAAAAAAGGTATTCATTCCGGTAGATACTGCATTGGTACGCCGTAATGGAACCGTTAATGCCGGCGATAGTGTATTAACTGAAATGAGGTTTGATATTCCAAAAACTGCCCTGTTTAAAAACGATGCAGCCATTTTAAATTTGATCGCTGCCAATAAATGGAAGCGTCCCATCTACTTTACATCTGAATACAGGGAGCTTGGGTTTGGTGCTTACCTTCGTCAGGATGGCTTAACCAACAGATTGGTACCCGTTGCCAACAGTCCGGTTAACAAAGATTGGGTGTATGATAAAATGATGAACAAATTTGTGTTTGGTAATGCAAATGTATCCGGTGTTTATTTTGACGAGGAAAACAGGCGGCATTTAGGTAGTATCCGCCTGGCCTATGCGCAGGCAGCAGGCAACCTTGCTGACAATGGCAGAAAAGAAGAAGCGAAAAAAATGTTGCAGAAAGTTGATAAAGGCATGCTGGAAGAAAACTATGGTTATGGCATGGTTTCCCGTTATCAGCAACACAATTACATTTCGTTGCAATTTTTAGAAGCCTGCTACAAAGCTGGCGATACAGCCCTTGCAGAAAAAGTAAGCCGGAGTGTAAAGAAAGACCTGGAACAACAGGTAAACTATTATGCCAACCTTGATGAAAATAAGCAGGACCAATTTAGAAGCGACAATGAGCAGGCAACTAACTTCTTAAGAGGAATACAGCAAATAGAGAGTATGTATAAAAATCCTTTGCCAAAAGCTACTGAAATACCCGGTGCAACTATCAACAACAGTCCTGCTGCGCCTGGTGCAAAGCAACCGGATAGCCCAAAAAGGTAGACCATACAATTACGAAATAGGAAAATCCTTCTGCCAAAAGCAGGGGGATTTTTTATTTAACAACCGAACTAATAGCAACAACGAATGTTTAATTAAATTGCAACAACACCGGCAATCTGGATACTCAAAATTGATGCAATCCGATTTTCGCAAAACACAGTACGTATAAATTATGAAAGGTTACAACTTCTCCAAATTCGATCCCAATCAAAATGGCAAAACCCGTTTTGAACAACTACTTGATATTTTCATGCAGTTGCTAACTTACACCAACGGTGACGTGGGCGAAGCGATGCAATGGATGAATGAACTGGATAAAGAGTATAAACTTACTCAGAATGAATATGGCATGGGTGATTTTTACGAGGATTTAAAGGAGAAAGGCTACATCGATGAGAAGAAGGAAAATGGCGAGATAAAAATTACCCCAAAAACAGAACAAGGCATCCGCAAAAAAAGTCTGGAGGAAATATTTGGCAAACTAAAAAAGACAAAACAAGGTAATCACAATACCTTTAAGCCCGGTGGTGGCGATGAGATCAACCCAGAAACAAGGCCCTTTCAATTTGGTGATACATTGGAACAGATAGATTTCACCGCTTCTATTCGCAATGCACAAATCAACCATGGTGCAGAGAGTTTTCGTTTACATGAAGATGACCTGGAGATTAGAGAAACCGATTTTAAATCGCAGACTTCTACCGTGCTGATGATTGATATCAGTCACTCCATGATCTTGTACGGCGAGGACAGAATTACACCTGCCAAAAAAGTAGCAATGGCCTTGAGCGAACTGATACAAACCAAGTACCCAAAAGACACATTGGATATAGTGGTGTTTGGTAATGATGCCTGGGTGATTGAAGTGAAAGATTTACCTTATTTACAGGTTGGTCCATATCACACCAATACTGTTGCCGGCCTTGAGTTAGCAATGGATTTACTTCGTAAGAGAAGAAATGCCAACAAGCAAATTTTCATGATTACCGATGGAAAGCCAACCTGTTTGAAAGTAGGCACCAAGTATTATAAAAACAGCTTTGGTGTAGACCGTAAAATTTTAAACCGTTGCATGAGCCTGGCTACACAATGTAAAAAGTTGAAGATTCCGATTACCACTTTTATGATTGCTTCGGATCCCTACTTGCAAAAGTTTGTGCAGGAGTTTACCGAAACAAATAATGGTAAAGCATTCTTTGCATCACTGGACAAATTGGGTGCCTTTATGTTTAAAGATTTTGAAAGTGGCAAGCGGAAGACAGTTTATTAGTATCGTAATACCAGACAATTGATAACTTCACATAAAACATAACTTATGTCAATAATTGAGTTACAAAAAAAGTTGATTGAAAAAATAAATGAAACAGATGATGCAGCCCTGCTTGAGGACATTTACAACTTCTTTGGTGCTGATGAAGAACTAGGGATTTATCAACTCTCCGATAAGCAAATAGCGATAATTGAACAATCGCAGCAACAAATAAAAGATGGCAATCACTTTACCAACGATGAAGTAAACAAAGAGATAGACGAATGGCTAGAAAAATAACCTGATCGGAAAATGCAAAAAATGACAGAACTGCAATTCTTAAATACTGGATAGCCAGAAATAAATCAAACAGGTATAGTAAAAAGGTCAACCTTCTCTTTAAGCATGCGATTAATCTTATTTCAAAAAATCCGGGAATTGGTCACCTCACTCTTAAACAAAATATCAAAGTAAAAATAGTTAGAGACTACCTGATCGTTTATGAGCAAACTATAGATACTGTTTACATACTTTCCATTTTTGATGGAAGGAGAAATCCTGAAGAATTTCAAAAGAATTTAATATAAAATAATGAATAGAAAAGCAACCACATTAGGAGAATTAAAAAAACAAGGCTACGTCTCAAAAAGCATTAAAGATGAGATTCGTACCAACCTGATTAAAAAAATCAAAGCAAAGGAAAATGCATTTCCCGGAATATTAGGATACGAAGATTCGGTGATACCTGATACAGAAAGGGCGCTCTTATCCCGGCATAATATTTTGTTTTTAGGGCTGCGTGGACAGGCCAAAACAAGGATGGCCAGGCAGATGACGCAATTGCTGGATGAATATGTTCCGGTAGTGGCAGGTAGTGAAATCAATGATGATCCGCTTGAACCGATTTCTAGATATGCAATTGACTTAATTGAAAAGCACGGTGATGAAACCCCCATTGACTGGCTGCATAGAGACCAGCGCTATGGCGAAAAATTAGCCACCCCTGATGTAAGTGTAGCAGATTTGATCGGTGACATTGACCCCATTAAAGCAGCGAACTTAAAATTAAGTTTTGCAGATGAAAGGGTATTACATTATGGCATTATCCCCCGAAGTAACCGTAGCATATTCGTAATCAACGAATTGCCCGATTTGCAGGCAAGGATACAGGTTTCGCTGTTTAATATTTTAGAAGAAGGTGATTTGCAGATAAGGGGTTTTAAACTGCGTTTACCGCTAGACGTAATGTTTGTATTTACTGCCAACCCAGAAGATTACACCAACAGGGGAAGTATTGTAACACCACTGAAAGACCGTATTGAAAGCCAGATACTGACGCATTATCCAAAAACAATTGAAACCTCATTGGCAATTACCGAGCAGGAGGCAAATATATACGAGGAACAATTGAATCGGGTAAATATCAGCGACCTGGTAAAGCGACTAATAGAACAAGTTTCTTTTGAAGCGAGGAGCAGCGAATTTGTTGATAAGAAAAGTGGCGTAAGTGCCAGGCTTACCATTGCTGCTTATGAAAATGCGGTGAGTGCGGCAGAACGCAGGGCCATTATTAACGATGAAAAACAAACACAGGTTTGGATCAGCGATTTGGTGGGCATCATTCCTTCTATTACAGGAAAGATAGAATTGGTGTATGAAGGCGAACAGGAAGGTCCATACCAGGTGGCATTTAATTTATTGGAAAAAGCAACCCGTACCTTATTCAGTCAATATTTCCCTAACCCCGATACACTTAAAAAGAAAAGAACGAAAGATGCTGCTACAGAAGAAAATCCTTACAAGGCAATCACCCGCTGGTTTGATGGTGGCAAACATCTGGATGTATTTTTTGAAACCAAAGATGAAGACAAAGTTCAATTGCTTTACAAGGTGGATGGTTTGCATGCAGTGGTAAAAAAATATTATAAAACCGCCAGTGAAACCGAAAATGCTTTGTTGATGGAATTTGTATTGCATGGCCTGGCTGCTTATTCACTCATCAGTAAAAAGGTACTGGATGGTAAAATTGAATTTAAAGATTTGATGGGAAGTATGCTCAATATGGGGGCCCAGTCTTTCGGCGATGATGATTTAAATGACAACGATTTTAATTAAACTATTTCAATAAAGTTTACATCTTTTCATAAAGAGAGTTTATATCTTTTTAAAAAGATGTAAACTCTTTTTATGAAATTTAAATAATATTCACCTCCCGTTCAAGCCCCACCCCAAATTTTTCCTGAACGCTGTTGATGATTGAAGTACTCAACGCATAAATTTCCGCCCCGCTTGCATTACCATAATTCACCAATACCAATGCCTGCTTTGCATGACAACCAGCATCTCCTTTCCTATAACCCTTCCAACCGCATTGTTCAATTAACCAGCCGGCAGCAAGCTTTACATTTCCATTCGGTAAAGTGTAACCAACCATGGCCGGAAATTCCTTTTTCAGTATTTCAAAATGCGCAAACGGCACTTCAGGGTTTTTAAAGAAGCTTCCGGCATTGCCGATTACCGCAGGGTCAGGCAGTTTGCTGCTTCGTATATTGATTACGGCCTGAGAGACTGACTGTATGCTCAATTCGGTTATACCCATCACTTCCAGCTCTTGCTCAATTGCACCATAAGAAGTATTGAAAATAGGTTTTTTATAGAGCCGGAAAGTAACACTAATGATCACAAACTGATTTTTAAATTTTCGTTTAAATACACTTTCCCGGTAGCCAAATTCACAATCCTTTAGGTTGAACGTTGCTGCCTTTTTAGTCTCCAGATGAAATGCTTCCAATTCATAAAATACATCTTTTATTTCTACTCCATAGGCACCAATATTTTGCATCGGCGATGCACCCGTATTGCCGGGTATCAACGAAAGATTCTCCATACCAGCCCAATTATTTCCGATGCAATGAACCACCAGTTGGTGCCAGTTGACACCTGCGCCTGCTTTTACATACACATGCTGTTCATCCTCTTTAATTAATTCAATACCGTGTATTTCATTTTTCAAAACAAGCCCATCATAATTTTTAGTAAGCAACATATTGCTGCCACCGCCAAGTATCAGCATGGATGGTTGATGGTTGATGGTTGATGGTTGGTTAAATTCAAGGAGATCATTCAACTCATCTACATTGGTAAATGTTGAGAGATACCTTGCGATAACATCAATACCAAATGTGTTATATTTTTTAAGGGAAATATTTTCTTGAATCATAATGCTAATTTGCTAATGTGATAATGTGCTGATGTGCTAATGTGATAATCTGCTAATGTGCTAATGTGCTGATGTGATAATGTGCTGATATGCTAATGTGATAATTTGCTGATGTGCTAATAAATACACACAATCATTTCAAGAAAACAGTTTTAAAAATATTCTGTATTATTATTTTACCATTTTGAATTCACAGTAATGCTCACGCTCGAAAAAATTAGCACATTAGCAAATTAGCTAATCAGCTAATTAATTGGCATCCACATCCGCAATCATCACCACACTTTTAAATTGCCGCTCTGCCAATATCAGGTTGAAATGATTTTTAATTAATTGTTTGTATTGCTGTATCAGTTTCATATCAAGCGGTAATTTTATCAACAGCTCCATCAGGTATTGATTGCGAACCCTTGCTACCACAGGCGCTGCAGGGCCTACCACAAAATTTTTTAAATCTTTTTGTAAGGCTGCTCCAAGCTTGTGCGCCACTTCATCTACTACCTCTTTTACTTTATGCTTTAATGTTATTTCGATTATTCGACTGAATGGCGGATAAAAAAACTGCCGCCGGTTATTGATTTCAAACTCATACAATTTTTTGTAATCATGCTGCTCTACAAATTTCAAAACCGGATGATTTACCTGCGTTGCCTGTATCAATACCTTACCCTGTTCATCCTTTCGTCCAGCCCTCCCACTCACCTGCTCCATCAATTGAAACGCTCTTTCATTCACCCGGAAATCCGCAAAACTTAATAAACCATCCGCATCTAAAATACCCACCAAACTCACCTTCTCAAAATCAAGTCCCTTCACCACCATTTGTGTACCCACTAATACATCTATCCGCTGTTGCTCAAACAATTTGATCAGGTTATCATGCGCCGATTTCCCCCTCACCGAATCAACATCCATTCTGGCTACCCTCAACTTTGGAAATTCCTGTTCAATCATCTCCTCAATTTTTTCAGTACCAAAATTTTTCTCCATCCAGTTAACGGTGCCACAGGCAGGGCATTCGGTAATTTTAGGATAAGTAGTGCCACAATAATGGCAATGCAGTTTGTTGGAATACTTATGCAGCGTTAACGTAACATCGCAATTTTTACATTGCGGCAGGTATCCACAAGTACCACAAATTAAATAAGGTGAATAGCCCCGCCTGTTTTGAAACAAAATGACCTGGCGGCCATTTTCAACCGTTTGATTGATGGCTTCTTTTAATTGGGGCGACAACATCACTTTGCCTTTCTGTACTACTTTTCTGGTATCAATCATTTCAATGGTTGGTAAATGTATTCCACCAAAGCGCTCATTCAACTCAACCAATCCATATTTGCCTTTTTGCGCATTGAAATAAGTTTCGATTGAAGGGGTAGCGCTCCCCATTAATACTTTTGCATTAAACAGGGAAGCATAATAAGCAGCCGCATCCCTGGCATTGTACCTGGGAGCCGGGTCCTGCTGTTTAAATGACGGGTCGTGCTCTTCATCGACTATTATCAAACCCAGATCTTTAAACGGCAGAAACAGGGCACTGCGGGCACCCAATACAATCCTTGTTTCGCCGGTCTTAATTTTATTCCACAACTCTACCCTTTCGTTGTTATTAAATTTGGAATGATAGATGGCAATATTGCCACCAAAATGTGTTTGCAGCCGCCGAATCATCTGTGAGGTAAGTGCTATCTCCGGCAATAAATACAGTACCTGTTTGCCCTGCTGGTAATATTCCTCAATCAGTTTGATGTACAACTGTGTTTTGCCACTGCTGGTAACCCCATGCAATAAACAAACATTTTTTGTTGTAAAACTTTGCCTTACCTGTTGTAATGCCGTTGCCTGGGCAGCACTCAATTCAAAATTAAGGTCCATCGCTTTGGGCATTGTTCTAATCCTATCCACACTACGTTTCTCAATGCGCAAAATCTGCTTATCCGCCAGCCCTTTTAACTGTGCCGCCGACGCACCGGATTTCTTCAGGAGTGCAGACTGCGTTACATCGCCTTCCGTTTTACTAAGATGCAGATAAGCCAATAACAATTCCATTTGCTTGGGAGCCTTCGACCAGTTATTTAATAATTCACTCAATTCTTTCTCAACGTCGTAGATGGGATTTAGCAAAATAAAATTCTCCATTTTGCTTTTATACCGCTCACTTAAAGCTTCCCAAACAATACAGACTTTTTTATCAATCAGTTTTTTTATTACCGGATATACATGTGTTACATCCAACACCTGCTGCACCTCGGTTAAGTTCAATTGCTTTTTAATCAGCAACGCCTCCGCTACCACATATTCATCCCCATCCAGGTCCATAAAATCATCTCCGTATTCTTCATTGAATAATAAAATAGTTTCACTGCTCAATTTAAAATGCGCCGGTAGTGCTGCTGCCATTACTTCTCCTTCGCTGCACATATAATAATCACTCATCCATTTCCACAATGTTAATTGCTCCGGATAAAGCAGGGGTTCATCATCCAGTATGTTTAAAATATCTTTGGTTTGGTAAGGCGGGGCTTCGGTGGTGATTGATTTTACAATACCAGCATACCTTTTATTTTTACCCAATATCACTTCAACCCTACATCCCTGCTTTACTTTATTGACAAATATTTCTGGTACCGAATAAGTGTAGGTGGTAGGTAATGCAAGCGGCAGAATAATTGTTGCATAAGAGTGGTATCCACCCCCGTCTCCTAAAGGGGAGTCATTCAACGATTCTGCTCCTTCAATTTTACTTGATGGAATATCGAAAAGGGGTATTTGATTTTGATCACTCATTTGGCAATTTTTCGCTGATACTTTTTCATATCCTTCATTCTTAATTCTTAATTCCTAATTGATAGTAATGTATCATTTCTCATTTCCCTCATCCCCTATCCAACTGGCTTTGTAAGCAATTAATTTCTCTTCCATCAATCGGTACACTTTCTCCTTTAACATCGTTACATCCTTGTTAGTTAATCCTGCCACAGTTATTTCTTCAAGATACACCGCTCTGGACCTTCCTGACTTTAATGAGAAAATATTTTTGTAATTCAACCGATCATAGGTATCTAAAAACAAAACCGGCCTAATCGGCGTTTGCGTTTCAATTGCAATTCTAAAAGCACCATCATAAAAATCTTTTAGTGGTTCGCCTGTCATGTTAAAGGTACCTTCCGGCGCAATTACAACTGAAATTCCTTTACGAATAACCGCTTTTAATTTTTGTACACTGGCTGCTCTTTTTTCTGCACTGCTTCTGTCAACCATTACTACCGCATTGCGGTAAAGAAAACCGAATACAGGAATTTTCGCCATATCCGACTTCCCTAAAATTCTGAAGTGCTGCTGCCGGATGGCTTTCATAATAATTGGTATATCCATATAAGAAATATGATTGAACACAAAAACATATTGCCGGCTTTGATCATGTGGCACTTCAAAAAGGTTTCGGTGACGGATTCCCCAAATCACCATCATGATATCGGCCCACAACTGGCAAATGATATATATAATATTACCTCCACGTATTTTACCGAAAAACGAAGCGATGATCACAAAGGGAAACAATAATAACATAACGGCTATAAAAAGAACAAAACCATACACAGAAAAAACCACCCTAAATGAGGAAATTAAATATTTCATAATCAAAAGCGAATATAATGTGTTTACCTCTTAAGCGAATATTGAACTAATTTTAGGTTCTTCTTTTATTTTTTCATGCTGACAATCAAGCAAAAACCACTAAAACCCTAGGGTTCCCCAAAAATCCTTTGTAGAAATTATTCAATTTAAATTCAATTCCCTTACCTTTGCCGTCCTAAATTTTGGTTATATGTTAGCAGTAGTAAAAATAGCAGGTCAACAGTTTAAAGTGAAAGCGGGCGATAGCCTGTACGTGCCTCGTATCGATGGCAATAGTGGTGACAAAGTTGAGTTTTCAGAGGTTCTGATGACAGACAACGCAGGTACACTTACAATTGGCGCCGATGTAAAAGCAATCGTAAAAGCAGAAATATTAACTGCCCTAGTACAAGGTGATAAAGTGATTGCCTTTAAAATGAAAAGAAGAAAAGGCTTCCGTAAAAAACACGGACATCGTACACACTATACAAAAATTCAAGTGACTGAAATCGCTTAATAAAAGTTGATGCTTTTTATATACGCTTTCAAATAAAATTGAGCAGCATTTATAAATATGATCATACGGCAATTCGAATTTCAATAAAAAAATAATTTAAGATGGCACATAAAAAAGGCGAAGGCTCGGTAAAGAATGGTCGTGATTCGCAAAGCAAAAGATTGGGTGTAAAAATTTATGGCGGTCAACCAGCCATTGCAGGAAACATAATCGTTCGTCAACGTGGTACTGTTTATCATCCAGGTAAAAATGTTGGTCTTGGAAGAGATTTCACCATTTTTGCTTTAACTGATGGTGTAGTAGAATTTAAAAAAGGAAGAGGCGATAAGAGCTTTATTTCGGTAAATGCAGTAGAGGCGATTGCCTGATAATTAAAGTTTTTTTTGGCAGGTAAAAAAATATTTTTACTTTTAAGTATTATTTACTAACCAATTAAATTTTAAAGATTATGGCAACTGCAAAAAAAGCTGTTAAAAAAGCGGCTCCTGCAAAAAAAGCGGCTCCTGCAAAGAAGGCTGCTCCGGTAAAAAAAGCTGCTCCTGCAAAGAAAGCTGCTCCTGCAAAAAAAGCTGCTCCTGCAAAGAAAGCTGCTCCTGCTCCAGTGAAAGCTGCTGCTCCTGCAAAAAAAGCTGCTCCAAAAAAAGCTGCTCCTGCAAAGAAAGCTGCTGCAAAAAAGAAGTAGGCTTTGCTTTTTTAAAAGCGAAACTAATATCAAAGTCCTGGCTTACGCCGGGACTTTTTATTTATACGATGGCAGCTTCATCTCCAATGTTTCAAGCTGCAACCATCCCGTGATTTATTTGTTTGCTCATCCACAATAATTTTATACAATCCTTTTACATTTAAGTATGGATAATTACCAGATAGCCGACTGCTTCTCACTTCTAGCCAAATTAATGGACATACATGGCGAGAATAGTTTTAAGGCAAAGTCGTATGCCACCGCAGCTTTTAATATTGAAAAGCTGCCCGTGCAATTGAGCGAAGTGGCAACCGAACAATTATTTGGCATAAAAGGGATTGGAGAATCTACCGGCAAAAAAGTAATCGAATTATTAACCACTGGTGAGTTAAAAGTTTTGGCAGAGATGATTGAAAAAACACCAGAAGGTGTAATGGAGATGTTGAATATAAAAGGCATTGGTCCAAAAAAGATTGCTACTATCTGGAAAGAGATGGAGATAGAAAGCATCGGTGAATTACTATATGCCTGCAAAGAAAACAGGCTAAAATTATACAAAGGGTTTGGTGAGAAGACACAACAGAATGTAATTGAAACCATTGAGTTTTATTTAAAGAGCAAAGGCAGTTTTCTTTATTCGCAGATTGATACAATGCAGGAAGCTTTGAAAAGTTTTTTTATTAAATTATTTGATGAAAACAAAATTGCTTTTACCGGTGCCTTTAAAAGACAACTGGAAATTATTCATGAACTGGAAATTGTGATTGATGAAACCATCCAGGATATCGAAAATAAATTAGCAACAGTAGAAGATTTTGAACAGGTAGAAAAAAATGAACAGGATCTTTTATACCGGGCATCCGTTGGTTTAAAATTTCGCATATACAGTTGTGTTGGAACTCCCATCATTGAAATGGCTTTTGTGAAAGGATGCTCAACCGAATTTGCAGCAGATTTTTCACAACAGTTTCCTTCGATCGATTATGCTGGTTGTATCAGCGAAGCAACTATTTTTGAACAGGCTGGTTTGCATTTTATACCAGCCTGCCAAAGAGAATCGGTTGATATAATAGAGAAAGCAAAACAACAACCTTTGCCGCCGTTATTAAAAGCTTCTGATATAAAAGGAATCATACACAGTCATAGTAACTGGAGCGATGGCAGCAATACAATTGAAGAAATGGCCAACCATGCCATGGCCGAAGGCTTTGAATACCTCGTAATCAGCGATCATAGCAAAAGTGCCTTCTACGCCAGTGGACTGAAAACGGAACAAATCAGGGAACAACATCTCTATATTGAAGAATTGAACACACGGTTTGCACCTTTTAAGATTTTCAAAAGTATAGAGAGTGATATTCTGAATGATGGCAGTTTGGACTACAGCAATGAAATACTGGCAACGTTCGATCTGGTCATCGCTTCAGTTCACTCCAATTTAAAAATGAGTGAAGAAAAAGCAATGCTTCGCCTGATGAATGCCATTGAAAATCCTTACACCACTATTTTAGGCCACATGACGGGAAGGCTGCTATTAAGCCGCAAAGGCTATCCTGTTGACCATAAAAGAATTATTGAAGCTTGTGCTTTAAACAACGTTGTAATTGAATTAAATGCCCATCCAAGTCGCTTAGACATCGATTGGCGACATATTGAGTATGCACTGGAGAAAAATGTATTGATCTCCATAAATCCTGATGCGCATGCACCCGAAGGATTCCATGATATCCGGTATGGTGTGCTGGTAGCTCAAAAAGCAATGCTTACCAAAGAAAGCAACCTAAGTAGTTTTGGACTGAACGAACTGGAGGCCTATTTATCAGAAAGAAAAAAAATGAAAAACATTTAAACCTCAGCCAGGGGAAGTTCTACAAAAAAAGTAGTGCCTTCTCCCAGTGATGTTTGAAACCAGATATTGCCTTTGCTTTCTTCAACAATGCCTTTACACATGGCCAATCCTAAACCGGTACCGGAGGTTTTGGTAGTAAAGTTTGGCGTAAATATTTTTGAACGCAGTTCCGCCGGAATGCCACCGCCGTTATCCATTACGGTTATCAGTATTTTATTATCCCTTATTGTTTCTTCTATCACAATATTGGCCTGCGTACCTTCGGGAATTGCCTGTAGGGCATTTTGGATGAGGTTGGTAAAAAGCCGGTTGATGTGCGTGCGGTCTGCATCAATCATCACTCCACCGCTTATGGGTTTCCACTCCAGCACCCGGTTATCTTCCATTGAATGCAACTGGATCAGTAATTTCAAAATTTCATTCAAATTAAATACTTCCTTTCGTGGATTACCAATATTGGCAAATTGCGAAAACTCGCCTGCAATCTGGCTCAGGTGATCAATTTGTTCTACCAGTGTACGAGCCACACTCCTCGTTAAATCACTCACATTATCGTTGTTATTATCAATGGCCCTTTGCAGGTATTGCAAACTTAATTTCATAGGCGTTAGCGGATTTTTTATTTCATGGGCCACCTGCCTTGCCATTTCACGCCATGCACCTTCCCGCTCACTTTTTGCAAGGGCTGCAGCACTGTCGTCCAGCTTGGCTACCATCTTATTGTATTCCTTTACGAGATCTCCAATTTCATCGTGCCGGTTCCAAACAATGGCTTCGTTTAACTGCCCAAGATTTACAGCCTTCATTTTATTGCTGATAAAAGAAAACGATCTTGTAATGCGGTTGGTTATAAAAAAAGCAACAATCCCCGCAATTAAAAAGATGAATGCATTCAGGTTAATGATGGCTACTAAAAAATTGGATATTTCCTGTCTGAGTTTTGTTTGCGAGGTAAAATATGGAATATTCAGATAAGCATATTCCCGACCGCTTTCATCAATTACCGGCACATAATTACTTAGAAACTGTAGTTTTCCGATTGTTTCTTCTTTAAAAAACTGAATCTCTTTTAAATGGTTCATGTGGTAGTAGGCAAGCGGGTCCATCTTGTTGCTTACGATGCCTTTGTTGTAAGGCAATGGCAAAGAAGAAGCCCTTAGTGTTCCATCTAAATCATACAAGTTGATATCAACTGCATGCACTTCCGATATTTTTGAAATGGTTTTATCCAACTTATCCCGATAGCCATCATCGTACACTTTTATCACATCGTCAAAAGCAATCAGGTCAGATAAGGAGGTACGAACTTCGTTCTGCATTACTTTGATGGTACGGCTTAATTTTTCCCGGTTGCTGTTATTGTAACGATCGATAAAAAACAAAATGGTGGCAATACCCACAATCAGGAATGAAGTAAGGCTAATGAATATGATGGTACTATGCACCTGGTTGCGGATACTCATTTGCCAATAACTCTGAAGTTCACGAAAACGCAGGCGTGACCTGATTACAGCATTGAGCAACCAAAATATAGAGGTAACGAATACAAATGCGCAGAACAGGTAAGAGAATAACGTGATCGCTTCGATAATAAAATTATCCTTCTTGGTAATGATCACTGCTTTGTCGGCTCCTGCTTTGTACCAAAGCTCATCATATCCTTTTACTCCTGCCAGTCTAAAATCAGTTGGAGGTAATTGTACCGATGAAAGTTGAAGTGGAAACGCATATTCATTGTGGCTGGCCACCAGTTTTAATTTATTATAAATGGCATAAGAATATACCGGTGAATTTTCAATGGATTTTTCGTACCCTTTTAAAAATAATTCAGGATAGAGGGCATCGGTTTTATAACTTTTAGGACTGGCCAAAATAAAAACATACCCCACCAGCAAACTGGCAGAATCCACGATATCCTTTTTACTGATATAATTAAAACGGTCGTAAGAAACATCATAGAAGTAAAGATCCTGAACGGCCGTAGGTTTGCCCTGTGTATTTAAGATCGTATTGAGCGTAGTGAAAGTAGTTGAATCTTCGTTGAACAGCGACATTTCCTTTTCATCGAAAGTGAAAATCCGGGTATCGTATTTATTTAAATAGCCGGTAAAGTTTTCATTCAGCAAACTGTCTTTTAAAATTTTATTAGACGAAGCCGTTTTAAACTGATCAAAAATAGGGGCCAGTGCTTCACTTCTAAAATCAGTTAATACAGTATTCATCAACCGCTCGCTTGACGGATCGGCCTTGGTGGCCAGGGCAACTGCATAACGTTTCCGCTGCTCAATTTCCTTTTTATTATTTTCAACCAATATGATTAAATCGATGGATACTGAAAAGAAAAACATCCAGAATATCAACCGGGAAGAAATAATTTCTGATGCCAGTAAAAACAAGTATTTATTATTGAGCAGTAAAAGATAAATCAACAACCAGATCAACAGGTAAAGTTCAAAAATAGCATCCGGCGAATTGATCCGAAGCGTTAATACAACAAGGCCGATAATGGTTACCACCAATATCAACACCATTATATTTTTAGGTAATAATGGCTGTAGCAGGTAAATAATTATTTGGGTTAGAAAAAAATAACCAATCGCTACACTTCCCAGTACCACAAAACCAATTACGCTGTATTCATTCAGTGTATAAAAATTAATAACATCAAAAGATATATTTGAATCGGCCACCATTGACCTGAATATGTGACCACAAATAAAAGTACATATCACCAACGCACCAAGTCCACTGATAACAATCACCCATTTAGCAACGGGATTACTTACCAGTATAATCACTTTTTTATCCTGGATATAATACCTGACAAAAAGCACAATCCATAAAAACAAGATGGCATTAATCAGCAAATCGCCCAATGTTTTCAATATAACATTTGAGCCATACACGGCAGGGTCAAACAATTCGAACTGGCGAAAATTGACTGGGATAGGTAAATAATAACTGATCACCCTTAACCCAATAATAACCAATACCAGAAAGGACACACCCTTAAAAAAATTCCGTTGCACAATCCAGGTGGCAATAAACTGTACAAAAATCAGTACAAAAAAAGCTGCTATCACTTTGAAAATTGAAGCCAGCAAGTTATTGTGGATTAATACATCAACTGATTTTGTTTCCAGTGAAAAAAGGAAATCACCTTCCTTAGATTTAACTACAGTTCCTGTTTTACCCTCCGATATTGAATAAATATTTTCAATTTTTTCACCTGCCGTAAATGAGTTTTTTAGGTACTCATTGGTGATTACATAATTCCATTTCACCGGTATAAGTGCAATCGCAAGTAAATTTTTGTACGTAGATTTCCGCCAAACATAATAGCCATTCACCAACTGAATAAATCCTGTTTTGCCCTGCATGGCATATACATTCCCCAATGGATCTACCACCTGTGTGCTCCAGAAAAGCAAATTAAGATCACCATACTCACTTTTCTTATACAGGTACAAAAAGTAATTTTTTTCTGTAATCTTCTGCAGAACGGCTTCATTGTAGGTGTTTTGCGCAAGGCTGGTCAAAAGCACGGTATCACCTGAAAGTATATCAAAATCATCTTCCTGTTCTGAGATAAAATGATGGATGTTTTTAGCAACCGTTGTGGGCGAAGAAGTACCAGCCAGATAATTCTCAATGATAAAAGAGATGGTAACCAGCCAGGCTGCCGTTACAAGGAGGTAACTATTCCTGATTAAATACTGCTTGAATGTATATTTTTTAGGCAAAATAAAATTGATTGACTGTGATCACAGCAGGTAAAATATGGCAAATTATTAAATATCCGAACCTTAAAAACAGAACTGATGGTATGTTACAAACTCCAGTAAATACAATCACCACTATAAAATAAATTTAGCGTGATGGGGCAATGGTGACCCGATAGCTATCGGGTGGTCAATATTTCACTATTCTTCATTATTCATTCTTAATTCTTACTCATTCATCATTCATCATTCATCACTCATTCTAAACCTCACTCTAAGACCGCTTGGCAATATTCCACAATGCATCCATCTCCTCCAAACTCATATCATCCAATGCCTTTCCGGTCTGTGATGCTGCTGCTTCCATCTTATTAAACCTTGCGATAAATTTTTTATTGGTACGCTCCAGCGCATTTTCAGCATCTATCTGCAAAAACCTTGCAAAGTTTATCAACGAGAAAAAAACATCCCCCAATTCATCTTCCATATCATTTTGATTGCCCGAAGCAATCGCTGCAAACAACTCCTCCTTTTCTTCTTCCACCTTATCCCAAACCTGCTCTTTGTTTTCCCACTCAAAGCCTACTTGTTTGGCTTTTTCCTGCAGGCGCATGGCCTTTACCGTGGCAGGCAGCGATTTAGGCACGCCACTCAAAACCGATTTTTTACCTTCTTTAATTTTCAATTTTTCCCAGTTTCTTTTTACATCTTCTTCATCTGCAACTATCACATCGCCGTAAACATGTGGATGCCGGAAAATCAGCTTTTCGCAAACTCCGTTGATTACATCATCCAGTGTAAACTGGTTTTGTTCGGCGCCGATTTTGGCATAAAAAACAATGTGCAGCAACAGGTCACCCAACTCTTCCCTGATGCCTTTCCAATCACCATCTGTAATGGCATCGGTTAGTTCATACGTTTCTTCAATGGTTAACTGGCGCAGTGTTTGAATGGTTTGCTTTTTATCCCACGGACATTTTTCCCTTAACTCGTCCATTATTTTTACCAGTCGTAGAAAGTCAGTTGTATTTGATTGTTGCATAGGTATCCATTAAATTTTCATGAAAGAGAAGGTAATAAAAACAGCGAATAAAATAAGAAGCAGAAAAATAGAACTAAAGGTTAACAGCATAAACTTAACAATCGTTTTTGCCCTCCTTTGTAAATAGAAGTTACGCATCGCTTTATACAAGTAAAAGAATATGGTGAAACGAAGCAGCCATTCAAAATAGCCGATCCACTCCCAATGTGTCATCTCCCTTATTTTACCCACAGTTAAAATCGAAAGCAAGACAATAAAAATAAAAATGTAAAAATGGATACTAAAAATACCATGGCTTACGTAGTAGTATTCCTTTTGTCGCCGGTACAAAAACTTTAATACCAGGGCAAAAAAGGGCAAAGAAACAAAGAGCATCTGAGGCAGGCTGTGAAGGAAAATAGACGACAATGATGTTAAGGCATCACCTCCGCGATTATGATATTTTTCGTTGATCTCTAATTCTTTGTAAATCAATTTTCGCTCCAGCCAGTTGTGTTTTTTTACTCCCGTTGCCAGCAAGGAATCATATTCCCTTTTTGAACCATATTTCCGGGAAGTAAAATGAAAACCTCCGATGTTTTTCAGACTGTCTAAAAAAGGTTCCAAAGCGTCCTTTGGTACCGGTTTGCCCTGATTTATTCGGGTTGTAAAAGCTTTTAGACTGTCCGGCATTAATGACCGGATTTCTTCAATCGATTTTCCTTCAATTGTGATTGAGCGGTCGATGCCTTTTTCCGCCAGATGAAAAACAGTAAAAAAGAAAAGAAAAAAAACTGCCGAGGAAAATATATACATGCGAATGGGATTCAGATAGCTTGCTCTTCTGCCAAGCATATACTCTCTGGGTAAAAATCCGGGCCTCTTGATCAATAACCCGGTAGTACTAAAAAATTTGCCATCAAAATGGGTGATATCGTTAAAAAAATGGGTAACCAAATGCCAGGCTGACTCCTTAGGTTCAATGTTTTCCTGTCCGCAATTATGGCAAAATGGACCTGATAACTGCGCTTTGCAGTTCAAACAGATTTTTTCGGCTCTCTCTTTTAAATGACTCACTGCGATAGAATTTTGTTAAAAATAATAAAGATATGCGGCAACTAGTGTTGTGTAAAGAATAAAATAACGGTTCGATTTTTGAATGGTCAATTGTCAATGGTGAAATATTGACCATTCAGCATTTACAATTCACACTTAACTTAACACCAGACATAATGTATCAATTAAGAAATCAAAATTTGGTTACTCAATATCTGTGGCCTGTAAGGTCCGACAAATGGAATTTACGGATCACAATCAATTATTACCCGCCACTACCTTAAATTTGCCACCGAAAACAACTTAAATGACAAAATCAGGATCCATTACGATTTTAATACTTACCGTATTTACTGCCGCCAGCCAGGCGCAATATTATTATAAAGACATTGTGAGCAACAAGCAGGTGATTTCGGAAAAGCAAGGCTTAAAAGAACAAAAAGTACGGAGCATATTGGTACATAGTTTTGAAGGTAATGGCGATGATAGCCCCGGCTTTTTTTGCGAGAAAAAAATAAGTAAAGATTTTCGCCGGATTGAGACCTACACCAAATCGAATATCACCGGAAAATCGCTACAAACAGCTTATTACAACGATAAAGATCAACTGATTCAATCGACTGATAGCTCTGAGCTTTCCAGCACAACCTCCATGTATCAATATGATGCCAATGGACAAATTACTAATATCATTTCCAATTCACATTCAAATGATGACGATTTTTCTACCCGGCTGGTGGAAGAACACCAGTACCAGTATGATGCAAAAAGCCAACCCGTGCAGATGTTACGAATCAGGAATATGAAAGATACCGTACAAATCATTTTCACCGCAGATGATAAAGGCAATATCATTGATGAAAAAGATATGGGCAAAAATGGCAAGCATTATTATTACTATTACAATGATAAAAACCGGCTGACAGACATTGTAAAGTTTAATGTGGTAAAAAATAAACTGATGCCCGATTTTGTATTTGAATACAACAGCGATGGACAGGTTGCACAGATGGTAACCGTAGAAGAAGGCATGACCAGTGATTATTACACCTGGAAATATGTTTACAACGATGGATTGAGGATTATTGAAAAATGTTTTTCAAGAGAAAATATTTTATTGGGATATTTTGAATACGAATACAATTAAACGATCATAAACGATTTTTTACTGGCGGACTACATTTAACACCGACTGTTTTAGCATCAAGCCCCTACTTCATAAAAAGAGCCCTCCAAAATTTACGGAGGGCTTTTTCATCGCTATACTTACCTTACATAATTACATGTAGCTTAAAAAGTAAAGCATCCTATTTAATTCGGTTTGCTTCGCTCTCTAAACCTGTTTTCCGATCCCTTGATTTTTTAATTTCATTACTACCAAAACGCCAGTTGAAATTGATGCGAACCGTGCGGCTCTCCCATGCACCACGACCCCTAATGTAAGCCCCACCAAAATCAGAAATAGCGGTCCATGGATTGGTTCTGAAAATATCAGTAGCAGAAATTTTAACGGTGGCTTTCTTCTTAAGCAATAACTTTTGCAGGCCAACATCCAACCCTCCCTGCGACTTTGTTCTCCAGGTTGCTCCCCACACACTGGGACCATTGAATGAGCCACTCAATTCTGCTGAGTAATTTTTGCCCAGTGTAAAACTCTGTTGCATGTATGCCCCATAAGAAGGTATATTTATTTTTACCTCCTTACCACCGATAGCGCCATCAAATAACTGGTAATTGTACCAAACGTTTACATAACCGTTCCACCATTTGCGAATGGGTAAGGGTGCTCCTATATTAAAACTCAGTATTTGCTGTGTAGCCAGATTTTGTTGCTGCACGTAAGTGGCATTGCCTGCTGTATCTGTCACCTGGGTGGCGAAATCATTTACATGACTGTATCCGGCGGTAGTGTTGATAAAGCCCATAAACGTATGCGTTAGTTCAACGCTGTTGGTATATTGCGGCCGCAAAAATGCATTGCCCTTTTCATACGTCAACTCATCCAGCTTATTTTCGAATGGATTTAAATCCTGGTAAGTAGGCCGGTCGATGCGCCTGCTAAAGGTTAGGTTCAATGCATTCTTTTTATTTACATTGAAGGTAAGGGCGGCACTTGGAAAAAAATCCAGGTAATTTCTTTTAACCCTGTTGTCATTCTGAACAGAACCATCAGCCCTGGTTAAGTTACCATCGCTATTGGTTTGCTCGGCCCTTAAACCAGCCTGCAGACTCCATTTCTCATTCAGTTGCTGTTGGTAATTGGCGTAGGCTGCATTTACATTTTCTTTATAAGTAAAACTATTGCTTCTATTAAGGATTTTGACTGGTACTCCGTTGGGATCATCATTAAAAAAGTCGAAGGTGTTTTTGGTGGTTACAAAAGATGTTTTTAAACCATAGCCCAGTTTGCCTTTACCCAATTTTTGCTCTGCATCTATTTTAGCGGTATAGATATCAATATCGGTTGGCGTGCTGTTACGGTTGACGATGCTGTATAATAAATTATTGTTGAAGCCGTAATAATTATTGGGTTGATAGCTTCTGCCAGTGCCCCGAAACAAACCATAATCTGCATCAAAATTTATCTCACGCCCGGTAGTGTCGATGTAACGATAGTTTATATTAAAATTTGCATTGGTGCGGCTTCCGGGTATATTGTTGTATGCCAGCAGACTTTTCACATACTGGCCGGATGGCTGGTAATAAATCTGCGTATTGCTACTACTCCTGGTTTCAGCATCACTAAAGTTTGTAGTAGCCATTACACCAATCGTATTCTTATTGTTAATAAAATAATCAGCACCCGCTTTTACATTCATACTTTTATTACCATTGATGTTTACACTATGCTGATCGTAGAGCGTGTCTTTTTGAATGCGGTACAAATCCATCAGGCTTTGATTATCACCAATAAATCCGCCGATATTACTAAACAGGTTTACCTTTTTATCCCGGTAATTGAGGTTTACTGATCCATTGCCCTTCGGCGTTACGCCCTGCACCAAACCAAGATTAACACTGCCATTGGTACCAAACTTTTTATTTTTTTTCAAACGGATATTGATGATGCCGGCATTGCCACTGGCATCATATTTTGCACTTGGGTTACTGATCATTTCAATGGCTTCCATATCGCTGCTGTTGATGCTTTTGAGGTAAGCAGCCAGATCTTTTGTATCCAGTTGCATCATCTTGCCATCTACATACACCCGCACGCCACTCTTACCTTTCATGCTGATGTTCTCATTGTTATCCACCTGTATGCCCGGGCTTTTCTGTAACAATTCCAATGCATTACTACCCGTAGCGTTGATGCTGGCTTCCACATTGAAAACGGTTTTATCTGCCCTCACTTCAATCAATGGCTTTTTAGCAACTACGGTAACGTCCTGCAATTTTGAAACTTCGGGCGAAAGACTGATTGTTCTTGCTACAAAGTTTTGCCCCTCAGTTAAGGAAAATTCAGTTGAATATATTTTTTCAAAACCTACAAGCGAATAACTCAATAAATAACTTCCACTTTTGGAAAAAGAAATTTCAAATTCGCCTTTTAAATTACTAACGGCAGTCTTTACCAGACTGCTATCTTTAGCTAACAGCAAAGCAATATTGGCAGCAGCAACTGGCTTATTTGTCTGATCCATTACATTGCCGGTTACTTTCCGCTCCGACTGTGCCATCGACTGCATCGAAAACATGATTAACACTGCGACTGCTGCGATTGAAAAATTTTTCATTGTACCTCTTATTATTTTCGTCTTAAAACGCAAAGCACTAAAAAATGTTACAGCAAAATTTTATCAATTGGATGAAACGCAACTTTTGAGGGATGAACGGGTAGGCAAAAATCTATATTTATGATAAACGCAAAATATCTGTGATGGATGGGTGACCGATATTTGTTGGATGAAGTTTTAATGCCTTACTTCCGCCAACTTACTATTGTAAGATATTGTTGGAAGATGCTACCTAATTGATCAACGTTGGTTGTATCTTTTTAACGTTATTTGTCAGGAAACAAAAAATCAGGAACCCGCCATGAACCTAAAAAAATCAGCACGTATAAAATCATACATCAAACATAACACTGTAACTTTAGCGATATGAACAGGATAAAAACCATTGCGACCACAACGCTCTTTTCCTTTTTTGCCATTTATATTTATGCTCAGGAATTTGGCGGTCATCCATCTTCATTGAAATGGAAACAAATCAATAATCCACAAACCAGGGTAATATTTCCTGCAGGATTGGATAGCCAGGCAAACCGGATCAATAATATCAACTTACTACTCGGCAATAATACCGCCTTCAGCATCGGTGGTAAACAACGCAAATGGAATATTCTTTTACTAAACCAAACGATAATTCCCAATGCCTATGTACGGATGGCGCCCATTATGAGTGAATTGTATATGACGCCCAGTCAAAATAATTTCGGTTCCGGAAGTCTTCGCTGGGATGACAACCTGATCATTCACGAAAACCGGCATATGCAGCAGTTTAGCAATTTCAACAATGGCCTTACCAAAGTATTTTCTTTTTTTCTTGGCCAGGAAGGACAGTTGTTAGCGAACGGAATAGCGATACCGGATTATTTTTTTGAAGGCGATGCCGTATGGCAGGAAACGTTGGTAAGTGCGCAGGGCCGTGGAAGAATGCCTTCCTTTTACAATGGCATGAAATCACTTTCGCTGGATAACAAAAAATATTCCTGGATGAAATTACGCAGCGGATCACTGAGGGATTATACACCTGATCATTACGAACTCGGCTACCAATTGGTTGCTTACGGATATGAAAATTACGGCGAAGATTTCTGGAGAAAAGTTACCACGGATGCAGTAAAATTTAAAGGACTTTTCTACGCCTTCAACAAAGCGATTGAAAGATATTCCGGCAAAACATATCCTCAATTCCGCACTGATGCCATGCAATATTTTATTGACCGCTCTATTGATGCAGTAGAAAAAAATGCCCCCGCTGTTCAATTCATCACCAGTAATAAGAAGAACAATGTGGTAGATTTCCTGTTTCCAGTTTATGCCGGGGATGATTCTATTTTGGTTACCAAACAATCGTATAAAGAAATCAATACTTTTTATTTATTAACCAATGGGAAGGAAGAAAAAATAAGGGTAAAAGATTTTGTAATAGATGACTATTATTCTTATAAAAACGGCAAGATTGTATATGCCGCTTACCGGAATGATCCACGCTGGGGCAACCGAAACTACAGCGTAATACAATTATTGGATATTGCTACAAAACAGCAACAGCAGCTTAGCTTTAAGTCAAAATATTTTTCACCGGATATCAATGCTGACGCAACGGAAGTATTGGCTGTAAATGTGAATACTAATGGCACCAACAACCTACATCGCATTAGTGCAGTTACCGGCGAATTGCTGCTGGAATTGCCCAATCCGCACAATTATTTTTACACCCAATCCAAATACATTGATCACAACACCGCGGTTGCTGCCGTAAGAAACCCGGAAGGGAAAATGTGCCTGGTTAAAGTGGATTTAACCAATGGTGAAACTGAAAGAATCACGCCTTTTTCATTTAACGTAATTGGCTATCCGTGTGTAAAAGGCGATACGGTTTATTTCAGCGCCATGAATAAAAATGCAGATAAAATATTTGCCCTAAAATTGGGCACCCAAAAAATATTTCAATTAACCAATAATATCAATGGCGTTTACCAGCCGTCGGTAAATGACAAAGGCGAAATGGTGTTCAATGCTTTTACAGCAGATGGTTCAAGACTGGCAAAGATAAACCTGGCCACCACCAACTGGCAGGAAGTAACGGATGAAAATTTCACCAATACACCTGACCTATACACAACCGCTTCGCTTCGTAAAAAAGGAGCCGGCATCTTGTACACCGTTACTGATACCGCCAACACAATTACCAAGTACAGAAAGACTTTTAGCCTGTTTAATTTTCATAGCTGGCGACCCGAAGCTGCAGACCCGGAATATAGTTATAACCTTTATGGCAACAATGTGCTCAGCAGTTTTATCAGCACTGCAAGGTACACCTACAACCGCAGCGACCTAAGCCATACACTTGGCTTGTACCAGGCTTATGCCGGCTGGTTTCCGATCATAAGTTTGGGTGGAGAATATAGCCTTAACCGCAACATTGATACGGCCGTTGGGAAGACAGTGAATTTCAATTCTGCCAAATTAAATGCCGGGGTATCTATTCCGTTAAGCTTCATCAATGGGCGAACCTCCACATCGCTCAATTTTGGTGGTGGTTACAATATTGAGCAGTTATTTTATGGAGCAAACGGTAAGAATATTTTTGACAACCTCTCGGTAAAATATACCAATTTCTTTTTAGCCTTTAGTCATTCCAGCCGCAGGGCAAGGCAACATATCAATCCACGCTGGGCGCAAAGTATTTCAGTTTCTTATAGGGATGCATTTAAGCTGGTCAAAAGCAACAAATTGGTAATCAACAGTGCGTTGTATTTTCCCGGTTTATTTACCAATCATAGTCTTGTGTTGAATGGATCGTACCAAAAAAGAGACACCCTGTTCAATTTTTTCAGCAATACATTTTCGTATTCACGAGGATACGAAGCGTTGAGTACCCGGCAGATGTACAAGCTGGGTGCCAATTATCATTTCCCGATCTTTTATCCCGATTGGGGTTTTGGCAACATGATCTTTTTTCAAAGGGTACGTGCCAACGCTTTTTATGACCATACGGTTGCCCGTGCAAGACTGAGCAGAAATGGTCCTTTGACAGACATAAAAAATCGTAGCACTGGCGCAGAAATATATTTTGACACAAAGACCTGGAATGCCCTGCCAGTCAGCTTTGGCTTTCGGTATTCCCGTTTGCTGGATATTGATCGCAACAATCCGGGTGCGAAAAATAAGTGGGAAATCATTGTACCCATTGGGCTGATACCGGATTAATTGTTGGGTGATTGGATTGTTGAATTCTTGAATTGTTGAAATGATAATTTACTGAATTATTGGATTGATGAATTGTTGAATTGCGGAATGGTAAATCAATTTAGACTTTTAAGCCGAAGGAGTTGACACATTTCCACAGGGGCTTCAACACAATTAGAATATTTGCATAAGGTGTTACCCCTTATGCATATTTTACATTTCAACAATAAGGCAACGATTGCACATTCATCATGCTGTAAACGACTTACAAAGATTTCCTGTACTATAAAATTGTAACGTCGAAAAAACAGATTGAATTAAGTTAGTTGAACGGACAAAAAAAAATAATTATCAGGCTACCTGCTTCGGTAGACACCGAAGACTTGCAAAATTTTTTAAACTATGCACGTTATAAGGAGTTGACTGCTGGGTTCAAGGTCAACCAAATAGTTATAGGTAAACTCTCCGAACAAATAAAGAGCAAATGGCGGGCTAAAAAAAGCGCAAAAGTTATCAAGTGAGAATTATTTTTCGCCGCATGTTGTGACACGTTTCTACACAAACTTTAACAACTCAGGAGTATTTGTAATAGACGTCATCTCTACACAAAGATTCCAAAGTCCACACTTTAAAATAAGATTATCACAACACCAATTGCCCATACAACCGAATCAACGCTTCCTCTGCATCTACACAAAAGCCGGGATGCACTTTGGAGCACTGTACCACCGTACTACGGGTAGCCGTTAGCCAGCGAAAGCGGGATGCAGCGTCTAATTTACCAATGGGTCCAGCACCTTCGCCACCTTTGCAAATACGTTCAAATGCCAGCAGATTTTCTGTTACTTCGGGTATTTCAATGCGGCCACAAAAAGTAGACAGTCGTTCGTGATTGACCTCGAATAGGGCTTTTAAAAAACGTTGTTTAGCACAATACAGCACCACACCTGCGTTTATGAATTCTTCCCGCTCTACCCGGGGAACAATGCGAATCACCGCATACTCAAATAATTGATTTTGCTGCATGTAGTGCTTCGTTTAAAAAGATGTTAGAATTGGCTAACCTTGAGGTTAGAAATTGAAAATATACTTCCCGGTGCTGTTCGGTTGATTCAAAAGACGGATCATTGGCCAGCCATTCATCCGGAATTAAATCTACGATGTCACGTATGTGCTGCTCAGTAAGCAGGCTGCGAAATTCAGCATTTACAGCATCCAGTTCGCTGGCCTGTGGCAGCAGCACATGATCTTTCACCAGCACAAAAGGCCGCAAAGCGTGCTCCTCCCAATTGAGCATGTTGTGATGAAAATAAAGACAAGCCCCATGATCGATTAGCCACAGTTCTTTATGCCAGGTGAGCATATTGGTATTGCGTACCGTGCGATCCATATTGGTAAGCAGGCAATCAAGCCAAACAATTTGCGAAGCCAGTTTTGAATCGATGGTATTTACCGTTGGGTCAAAAGTAATAGACCCAGACAGGTAATGTAGTCCAAGATTAAGCCCCACACTCGCCTTTAGCAGATCCTGAATTTCTTCATCCGGTTCGGTTCGACCAAAGGCGCTATCTACATTGGCAAACACGATTTCGGGTACCCGCAAACCGAGTGCACGGGCAATTTCACCGCCAATCAATTCTGCAATCAATGCCTTTACGCCCTGTCCGGCTCCACGAAATTTTAGTACATACATAAACCCATCATCTGCTTCCACAATAGCAGGCAGCGAACCACCTTCCCGCAGTGGAGTAATATACCGCACCATTTGCACTGTCCGAATCATTTCAAATAATTTTATGGCTCAAATATAACACCATCAGGAGGAATACCCATTTAGAAACTGAGTTGAGTGGATTCTTTCCGAAAATTGATATAACATCTCAGATGCTGCTCTATGGTAGCGTACTTCTTTGTAACAGCATAACACGTTCCCCCAGATCAACCATCAATTATTCCGCACCTATCTTTCTCCAACATAACTTACTTTCCATGCTACCACTGCCTTTACAGAAAAGAAAATAAATTCAGTGATTAAGACCCATTCATTCCTTAACTTAGTACTTCACCCATAAGTTCATCATTTATGAATCAAAACGAAACGCTGGCCATTGTTAAGGAAGATCCCTGGATGGCTTCCTATGAACCTGATGTGAACGAACGATATAGCCGTTACCAAAAAGCAATGCACGAAATTGAAGCTGCAGCCGGCAGCCTGCTCAAATTTGCTCAAGGCCATCTTTATTATGGTATCAATTTCGATTCTATGAAAAATGGGTGGTATTACCGGGAATGGGCACCCTCAGCGCAACAGTTATACCTTACCGGCGACTTCAACGGCTGGGACAGAACTTCGCACCAGCTCGAAAAAAATAAACAGGGCGACTGGGAAATATTTTTGCCGTACAACGAATACAAAGACACGTTTATTCATGGCAGTAAAGTAAAAGTCACCATCCATTCAGTGAAGGGAACAACCGACCGGATTCCTGCCTGGATTAAAAGAGTCATTCAAGACCCTGCCACCCATGATTTTTCAGGACAGCTCTGGTTTCCTGCAACTGATTTTGAATGGAGTGACCACCATTTTAATTTGTCGCAAAATATTCAGCAACCGATTATTTACGAATGCCATGTAGGAATGGCACAGGAAGAAGAAAAGGTAGGCAGCTACCTGGAATTTGCTGATAAAATTTTACCCCGCATAAAAGAAGGCGGATACAATGCCATTCAATTGATGGCCGTTATGGAGCATCCCTACTATGGCTCATTTGGATACCATGTTTCCAATTTCTTTTGCCCTTCCAGCAGGTTTGGTACGCCGGAAGATTTAAAGTACCTCGTAAACAAAGCGCATCAACTAAACATTACGGTGATCATGGATATCGTTCATTCGCATGCCGTAAAAAATATGGCAGAGGGCTTGAATGAATTTGACGGCAGTGATCACCAGTATTTTCATCCGGGCAGCAGAGGTTATCACGAAGGATGGGATTCTAAATTATTTGATTACGGAAAATGGGAAGTAAAAAAATTCTTGTTGTCCAATGTTAGGTACTGGCTGGAAGAATTTCATTTTGATGGCTATCGTTTTGATGGGGTTACGTCTATGCTTTATTTCCATCATGGCTCCACAACTTTCGATAGCTATGAAAAATATTTTAAAGAAGGCGTTGATTGGGATGCGGTTACATATTTGCAATTGGCCAATGAAGTGATTCACCAATTTAAGCAAAACACTATTTCAATTGCAGAAGATGTAAGTGGCATGCCGGGCTTATGCAGGAGGCCCGATGAGGGCGGTTTTGGATTTGATTTCCGGCTGGGTATGGGCATACCCGATTATTGGATTAAAATACTGAAAGAGACGACAGATGAAGACTGGAATATTTATGAAATATGGAGTATGCTCAATAATCGGCGGCAGAAGGAAAAAACCATTGCCTATGCAGAATCGCACGACCAGGCATTGGTTGGTGATAAAACGATTGCCTTTTGGCTAATGGACCAGGAGATGTACTACCACATGCGCAAAGACGATAACAACCTGGTGATTGACCGGGGCATTGCATTGCATAAATTACTTCGGCTAATCACCATTAGTTTGGGTGGAGAAGGTTACCTGAATTTCATTGGCAATGAATTTGGCCATCCGGAATGGGTTGATTTTCCGAGAGAAGGCAATGGCTGGAGCCACCAATATGCCAGAAGACAATGGTCGCTGGCAGACAACAAAGAACTGAAGTACCAGTATCTATCCGCATGGGATAAAACAATGATCCAGTTGATAGTTGACAACCATATTCTGTCCGCTGCAGATGCAACGCAATTACAAATGGATGACGACAATAAGGTGATCGTTTTTGAAAAGAACAACCTTGTTTTTATATTCAATTTCAGTCCAGACAATTCCATTTTCGGTTATCAATTTAAAGCCCCGGAAGCTGGCATTTATCACATCATTCTAAATTCGGACAACAGTGAGTTTGGTGGTTTCGGCAGAGTGGACAATGCCATCGGTTATCCAACTGACAGCAATCAAATACTCAGCCTTTATCTTACCAACAGAACTGCGCTGGTACTAAGCAAAAAATAGCTGGATAAAATTATAAAAAAACTCATGCAATCAACAGCATGAGTTTTTTTATTGAGTTAAAAATTGTAGAACGCATTTATTTTTTGCCTTGAAACATATAATCCACCACAATGCCATTCACCAGCATCTTTGCTCCATCATAAGTTATTTTACCACCGGCCGGTACGCAAACAATTACTGCAGACTGTAGTGGTGGTAGTTTAATAACAGTTGTACCTGATACATTTTTTGCTACAAATCTCCCTGTCACCGTATTATACAAATCATTTTTTTTACCCGCTGGTGTCTTGATTGATACATTCTTACTGGAGGTGTAAGGATTGTAATACAGGTAAGTAGCAAAGGCTTTATCATGATAAAAGTCTGTAGCCAATAAATTCAATTGCAGTATAGCATTTACATTGGTAGTGCGAATGATGCTTCCGAAAATACCCACATGACCGCTACCATACACACTAAACTGAGATTCTTCCGGATTTTTACCTGGCACCCAAAGCGGGCCATCACCCTGCGCTACCGGGCCTTTCAAATTTTCGTGGGCTTTATAGCTTGATTTACGGATGATGCCTTCATACCCAATCACCTCCTTGGTAACTTCAGCCGATTGCGGAATCGTTTCGTGATCATCCGGCATATATTGCGGATAAAAAAAACGGGCCGCATTGGCTGCAACTCACCCGCTGCATCGTCAACAGTGCTACAATGGTAGATTCTGCACCCGAGTTTTTATTTACATTATTTCCGGTATTGATTGCATCAAAACACCGGCCTGTAGAAACAGAAAACATACTTCCCCTGGCTGAATTGCTACCCAGAAACCAGGCGGCCAAATGTCCGGCCATGTCTGCATATTTTTCATCCTTTGTAATTATGTAAGCAGCAATGGCAGCAAAAACCATTGGTCTTATACCATAGGCAATCTGTTCAAACTCTTTCAAATTTTCTCTTGTCAACACATTATTCACCAGGCTCACATCGAATGCATTTTTAAAGCCATTGCTCAGCAACCAGGGATAAAAATTATTTACTTCTGCTATTGCTTTATTGGTAAAGTTCATATCCGATAAAAATGTACCTGTTTTAAAAATTGCCAATGCCATATCGCTGCCGTATGCATGCTAGTTATTACCCGAAGTCAAAAAACAGGAATAGGAAAAGTGGGTAGTATCACCCAGTTGAGTGAGAATGATTCCGTCCGCTAATTTTCGGATATAAGTTTTAATCACGGAATCACTACTAGCTTCGCAATAAGGAATCAATGCCAATAATAGCGTAGCGATCTGGTCGGCACCTTCGGGCAACCATTCTGGTACAGCGATGCCGTTTATCAGCAAAAGGGTAGCAGGTGTACCCACCATGCCTCATTGTCGGTGAACTCTTTTGCGATACTAAAATTGTCAAAATAATTTGCATTTAAGCTGCAATAATTTAGCCCTTCCAGTTCATTACTCCACTTTATTTTTAGTGAATAGCTGCCGGGCAAAATGTTACTATAAACTATTTTACCGTTAGTGCCCGCATAATGCCACGACTTATCGTACCCATCTAAATAAAATGCATACTCGCATTTTTCTGCATTTAAAAAACTGATTGCTTTAATATCCAGTTCAAAAAAATTATCCTTTCTGCCAATTGAAAAACCGAGCGGATTATTATTGCCAGGGTAGAGTACGGTGAATCCATTTTCATTGATGTCTTTTCCGCCAATCAAAATATTGGATAAAAGCAAATTGGGCTGCCAGCCAGACTTCCGGATGTTCTGAGGAAGAAAATGATTGAACCCATAAGTGCCACCAAAAAACAAATTACCGGGCTGGTCTTTCCATACCGCACCATCACAAAATTCATTGCTTTGCAATCCATCCAGTTGCTGGTAGTAAGAAACTTTAAAGTCTTGCCGGTTCACTTTAGCCAGCCCCTTGTTGGTACTTACCCAAATAAACCCGGTACTGTCTTCTTCAATTGCATGCACTGTATTATTCGGCATGCCATTGGCGGTGGTTAGCTTTTGAAAGATCGGTTCTTTGTTGGATGCATCTGCAATATTGATCCAGTTGAGGCCATAGCTGGTTCCAATCCACATCCTGTTCCGGCTGTCTTTAAATAGCGATAGTACATCATTGTTAGACAGGCTTCCTTCGTAAGTTAACGCTTTAAAAGTCTTAAAAAGCTGGGTGGTTTTATCCAATACGCTCAGTCCGCCATAGCGGCAACCAATCCATAAATGATTTTTATCCCCTTCTGCCAACGCATAAATAATATCGTTGGCAGGGCCCGTATTATTATGGTAGCTATTAAAAGTAAACCGTTCCAAAAAAGCCAGTGAAAGTTTGCCTGATTTTTCCCGATCTATTTTAAGATGGATCAGCCCATAACCACTGGTGCCGAGCCACAACGAATTATCGGTATCCTGATTAATGGCATATACCGATCCGAATTCAGGATAATTTTGATATCCATTGATGGCTGACCATTTTATAAACTGCCTGCTTTTAATATCATAAACGCCAATTCCCTTTGCATCAGTGCCTATATATATGAGGTTGTCTTTTCCTTTTTTCAATGCAAATACAGAGTTGTTATCCAGTTGCACCGGTGCCACAAAATTTTGCTTATCATATATTGCTCTCGTATCGGACCAAAAATTTTGTATGTTAATGATACCGCTCCCCTTGGTACCAACCCATAAATCGCCATTTTCTTCGCAGAATGCTCTTACAGATTTATTGTAAGGCATCCCGTTATCGGAGGTGGCAATGGTGCCAAAAGATTTTGTTTTAGGGTATATTTTCATAATGCCGTTTCCATCGGTACCGTACCACAAAACATCTTCGCTGCCTGGTGCCCAGGAGGTAACTTTTACGTCTTGCATTTGCTGGGTTTCCTGTTTCAAAAAAGAAGAGAGTTGAAATTTTTCATCATAAACACCGTAGCCTTTGGTAGCCCAGGCAAGCAGGTAATGCCCTTTATAAAATATAAGCGAGGTAAGATTGTGTTTCATTTGCATCACTTGCTTTTGAATAAGTGTGCCTGCAGGAATATGATACAACTTTCCATCCGCAGTAGTAAAAAAAAGCTGGTGATTGGTATTGAAAAAATTATAGATTGCTGTTGCCTCGCTATAAGTATGTAATTTTTTAAATTGTTTAGCCTTGGTTGAAAACACGTCCAGCCGGCCGCTTTCATTTAGTAACCACAAGCGGTTGGTTTCATCAAAAGCGATTTTATTAACCGCCTCTTTTTGCTTTGGCAATTCACATACACGAAAACTATCTGCCTTTACATCGTAGCAACTAAGTCCCGATTTTTGATTCAGGCAAAAGACCGTTCCGGCTGTATCCACTGCCAATGCATACTCCTGCTCGCTTACCCGGCCCTGTTGAAATTGATTGTAGAAATAATTGTAAAATTTGCCCGTTTGTTTTTCGTACCTGGATATACCTTCGATGGTAGTTACCCATATATTTCCCCGCTTATCTTCCGTTATTTGTTGAATAACATTGCTCCCGATACTTCTAAAATCATTCTCCTTGCTATAATTAAACACATGAAAAATATTTCCATCGTACATGTTTAAACCATCCCAGGTAGCTATCCACAGCAAATTGCTGGCATCTTTAAAAATGTGATTGATCGCACTGTTGGAAAGACCGTTTCTATTATCGTAATGCTGAAGAAAAAAAGGCTCAACAGGATCTGCGGCCGCTTTTCTTAAAGCGCATAGTAGCATCAAAAGGAGAATATAGACAGGGGAAATTTTTCTCCTCATTATTTATATTTTTAATTAAAAAAACAAACACAATTATTCAATCCCAATACCAATATCTTTCAATCACTTTAGACACACCTGCCACTGTATGTCTTTTTTATTTTTTTCGGCAGGTAAATCAAACACTAATAATCACTTGCGGCGACGGCAATATCAACAGCTTTGCAATAGTTGTTACCCACCGGATACAACGGTAAACTTAAAAGGAATTTTCATTGATTATGTAAGAGGAGGATAAAAGTAGCGTAAGGTGCGTTTAGCAACACGAATAATAAAATTAAGCTTAAAAACGAAACATTCTAAATTAATTGACCAATCAATGACAAAAGATGATAATCTGTAAGTTTGAGATGACACACACACATATTTTAACCGGATGCGGTCAATTATAATACATTTCATCGATTAAAAATATACATGGATATCATTTACGATCTGATGTTTGTCATATTTGGTTAATGAGATTTAACCAATATTTGCATTGTATTAGTAACAGCAATTTATTCACTTATTAAATATTTATTTTTTATGAATCACGACAGTAAACTTCCTTCTTACGATTCTTCTCCAGCAAAAACAGAGCTGGAATCTTGGGTAAACAGTATAGCTAAGCAGTGCAATGCAAAAAACATACATTGGTGTGACGGATCAAAACAGGAGTATGATAATTTATGCGAATTATTGGTAAAAAAAGGAACATTCATTCGATTGAACCAGGAAAAGCGTCCTAATAGTTTTGCGTGTTTTTCAGACCCAAGTGATGTAGCGAGGGTAGAAGACAAAACCTTTATCAATAGCAGAAGAAAAGAAGATGCAGGTCCAACCAACAACTGGATGGAACCAAAAGCAATGAAACAAATATTAAACGGTTTGATGGATGGCGCCATGTCTGGCAGAACCTTGTATGTTATTCCATTTTGCATGGGTCCGGTAGGTTCTCCATTCTCAAGATATGGCGTTGAGTTAACCGATTCAGAATATGTGGTAGTTAACATGTACATCATGACTCGTATGGGTGAAAGCATTTATCCTCACATTAAAAGAAATGAATTTGTAAAGTGTATTCACACAGTGGGTGCCCCAATTAATCCAACGGTACCCGATTCCAAATGGCCTAATAATCCAACTACCAAATACATCTCTCATTTTCCTGAAGAAAGACTGGTTATTTCTTACGGTAGTGGTTACGGAGGAAATGCCTTGATGGGCAAAAAATGTTTTGCACTCCGCATTGCATCTGTAATGGGCAGAGAAGAAGGCTGGCTGGCTGAACACATGTTAATCTTAGGTGTTGAATCTCCTGAAAAAAGAAAAACATATATCGCCGCAGCGTTCCCAAGTGCTTGTGGAAAAACCAATTTTTCAATGATGATTCCTTCACCCGGAGTTGATGACTGGAAGGTGACTACAGTGGGTGATGATATTGCCTGGATTCATAAAGGCAACGATGGTGAATTGTATGCCATCAATCCTGAAGCTGGTTATTTTGGAGTTGCTCCTGGTACCAACTACCATTCGAATCCTAATGCCATGGAAAGTATTAAGAGCAATACTATTTTTACCAACGTTGCGGTTACAGCAGACGGAGATGTATGGTGGGAAGGCATGAGCAAAGAAATACCGGAAGGATTGACTGACTGGCATGGTAAACCTTTTAACAAAGCAAGTGGTACGCCGGCAGCGCATGCCAATAGCAGGTTTACAGCACCAGCTTACCAAAATCCTGCAATCGACAGCGAATGGGACAACCCTAAAGGTGTTCATATAGCAGCATTTGTTTTTGGTGGAAGAAGAAGTACCGCAGTACCGTTGGTTTGCCAATCATTTAACTGGAACTTTGGTGTGTACGCCGCAGCAACTATGGGCAGCGAAACAACCGCAGCAGCCTTTGGTGAAGTAGGAAAAGTAAGACGTGATCCATTTGCGATGTTACCTTTCATGGGCTACAATATAGGCGACTATGTAAACCATTGGTTACAGATTGGCCGCAACTTACCAAATGCACCACGGATATTCAGTGTTAACTGGTTTAGAAAAGATGAAAATGGAAAATTCCTATGGCCGGGCTTTGGTGAAAATATGCGTGTATTAAAATGGATCACTCAAAGGGTTCATGGTGGTGCAAGTGCAGTTGAATCTCCAATTGGCTGGATGCCTCGTTATGAAGATATGGACTGGACTGGTATTGAAAATTTTACCAAAGAAGACTTTGCTAAAATCATGACCATCGACCGGGAACCATGGAAACAGGAATTAATGTCTCACGAAGAATTATTCGCCAAATTTTACGACAAACTTCCTAAAGAATTCTTCTTTATGAGAGAATTATTACTAAGCTCTTTATGGCGCTCTCCCGAACATTGGGCATTGGAACCAGAACATGTTTAGTTTTTGATAAAAAGGGAACGGGTAGTAATTGCCCGTTCCTTTTCTTTTTTCTGTTTTTGGTATGAATTTTTTATTTCCGATCGCAGTTTTAACACTGCATACAGGTGCAGTTTGCACCTTTTAGCGATTGATTGTTTCTTTAACGATTGCCTGCTTTATGAATTAATCAAATACTAAATTTGTGATATCATTCGAATTCCGAATGACGCTACATCCAAACCATTTTGGTTAATCAATATTGATTACTTGGAGTAGGATGATTTTTAAAAAATAATCTATGAACTGGTTTACACAATTATTTACAGAGCCAACTGTTGCACAGGCAGTTATTGTTTACTCATTAACAATTGCTGCGGGCATAGCCCTTGGAAAAATAAAAATTTTCGGCATTTCCTTTGGAATTACCTGGGTGCTTTTTGTTGGTTTAATCATCTCCTATTTTGGTATTACCATCAACAAGGAAACAGAGCATTTTGTAAGGGAATTTGGATTGA
>Ga0209181_10001465_pt1 | contig 41284 bp, 36 predicted proteins | sample MAT05_FD_187208 | JGI IMG/M metagenome (GOLD analysis project Ga0209181, IMG submission 187208) | Freshwater microbial communities from Lake Fryxell liftoff mats and glacier meltwater in Antarctica - MAT-05 (SPAdes) (version 2) | ecosystem: Environmental > Aquatic > Freshwater > Ice > Liftoff... | reverse complement strand
CAAAGCAAAGGCTGAAGCCGAAGCCAAAGCTGCTGAAGAAGCACGTAAAAAGGCAGAAGCTGAAGCTAAAGCGAAAGCTGAGGCAGATGCAAAAGCAAAAGCAGAAGCAGAAGCAGAAGCAAAAGCAAAGGCGGAAGCAGCCGCGAAAGCCGCTGAAGAAGCACGTAAGAAAGCCGAGGCGGAAGCTAAAGCGAAAGCTGAAGCAGATGAAGCCGCACGTAAAGCCGCAGAGGCAGCCGCCAAAGCAAAGGCTGAAGCCGAAGCCAAAGCTGCTGAAGAAGCACGTAAAAAAGCAGAAGCTGAAGCAAAAGCTAAGGCTGAAGCAGATGAAGCTGCACGTAAAGCCGCAGAGGCAGCCGCCAAAGCAAAGGCTGAAGCCGAAGCCAAAGCTGCTGAAGAAGCACGTAAAAAGGCAGAAGCTGAAGCTAAAGCGAAAGCTGAGGCAGATGCAAAAGCAAAAGCAGAAGCAGAAGCAAAAGCCAAGGCAGAAGCGGATGCGGCCGCGAAAGCCGCTGAAGAAGCACGTAAGAAAGCCGAGGCGGAAGCTAAAGCGAAAGCTGAGGCTGAAGCAAAGGCAAAAACAGAAGCCGAAGCAAAAGCAAAGGCGGAAGCGGAAGCAGCCGCGAAAGCCGCTGAAGAAGCACGTAAAAAAGCAGAAGCTGAAGCAAAAGCTAAGGCTGAAGCAGATGCAAAAGCAAAAGCAGAAGCAGAAGCAAAAGCCAAGGCAGAAGCGGAAGCGGCCGCGAAAGCCGCTGAAGAAGCACGTAAAAAGGCAGAAGCTGAAGCTAAAGCGAAAGCTGAGGCAGATGCAAAAGCAAAAGCAGAAGCAGAAGCAAAAGCCAAGGCGGAAGCCGAAGCCAAAGCGAAAGCTGATGCTGCCGCAAAAGCAAAAACGGAAGCTGAAGCCAAAGCGAAAGCAGAATTAGATGCACAAGCAAAAGCCGCCGAAGAAGCACGCAAGAAAGCTGAAACGGAGGCAAAAGCAAAAGCGGATGCTGCCGCAAAAGCAAAAGCGGATGCCGATGCGAAAGCAAAAGAAGAAGCTGGTGCACAAGCAAAAGCCGAGTCGGAAGCCAAAGCAAAGGCTGAAGCGGAAGCCAAAGCAAAGGCTGAGTTAAAGGCAAAAGCTGAAGCCGATGCCAAAGCAAAAGCTGATGCAATTGCCAAAGCCAAGGTTGATGAAGAAGCACGCAAAAAAGCTGAGGCTGATGCTAAGGTTAAAGCCGAAGCCGATGCTATGGCAAAAGTCGAAGACGCTGCAAGGCAAAAAGCCGCCGCAGAAGCTAAAGTTAAAGCTGATATAATGGCAAAATTAAAGGCAGAAGCTGATGCAAAAGCTGCCGCTGCCGCCGAAGTAGAAGCAAAGAAAAAAGCTGAGGCTGATGCCAAAGCAAAATTGTTGGCCGATGCTGAAGCTAAAAGAAAAGCCGACTTAGAAGCTGCTGCCGCCGCTAAAAAAGCTGCTTTCGACAAACTTACCGCCGACGCTGCAAAAAAAACAACAACAACAACAACAACAACTACAGCTACTGTAAAACCAGTTGAAACAAAACCTAATGTTGATTTAGCAGCCGAACGCGAAGCGGAGGAAAAAGCCAAAGCTGAATTAAATAGAAAAATGACCGCTGCAGAAAAAGAAGCTTTTTTATCTGATTTATTAAAAAAATATACCGAGGGTGTAACTAAAGAAGAACAAAAAATTTCTTCCACTTTCAAAATTACGCGATACATTTTAATTAAAGAAAAGAAAGCTACCGAATACAAAAAAGTTGAAACTCGTGGCGGAAATTACTTCAAGAAAAATGGCCTAGATTTAACTGAAGCCGTTTTTAAATTAGAAACAAAAGGCTTCGATGCCATTGCACATTAATGGTAACCAAACAAAGTTTTGATGATATATACATGGACCTGGCACAAAGCCTCGCCAAACGTTCTCATTGCGTTAAGGCTCAAGTTGGTGCCGTGCTAACCAAAGAAACACGAATAGTTTCTTTAGGATACAATGGCCCGCCAGCCGGAACAGAAAACTGCGATGAACTTTGGCCAGAAACTGGCTGTCCGCGCGACAGTAAAGGTAGTTGTTCGCTTGCACTTCATGCAGAACAAAATGCCATTTTATACGCATCTAAAAATAATGTAGCAATAGAGGGTTCAACCCTTTATGTTACACTTTCTCCATGTATTAGCTGCGCTAGAGTAATTTATACTGTTGGTATAAAGAAAGTGCTTTACCTTAATTCTTACGCCCAATACAAAGGCCTTAAAATTGATGAGGGAGTTGAGTTTTTAAAAAAGTATGGGGTACAAGTAATTCATCACCTAAATACTTCATCAAAATAATACAAAAACATTACCTTAAATTACTTGTTTTAAAACTACATGACTGACTTTATTGAAAACCCTCCAAATAAAAACCCTAAAAATTTTCAACCATTATTTTTTGCAATTGCAATAGTTATCGGAATACTTTTAGGCATTAAATTGTCATCAAACCAACCAAATTCTAAATTATTTAGTGGTACTAATAACGGTGGCAAAATTAACGAACTGCTAAATTATATTGAACAAAATTATGTAGATACTATTTCTAAAAATGGCTTAATTGAAAAAACAATATCTTCATTACTAGAAAATTTAGATCCTCACAGCGCATACATACCAGCCAGTGAATTAGCGCAAACCAACGAAATGCTGCAAGGTAATTTTGACGGAATTGGTATTGAATTTAATATTTTAAATGACACTATTTTTGTAGTAGCGGCAGTTGCAGGCGGCCCATCAGAAATGCTTGGTATTAAAGCAGGAGACAGAATTGTGAAGGTTGAAAAAAAGAATGTGGCAGGTGTGAAAATCACAAATAATGATGTTCTTAAAATGCTAAGAGGTATTGGTGGCACAACCGTAAATGTTTCCATCATTAGAAATGGAAATAAAACACTAATGCCTTTTGCAATTAAACGCGGTAAAATACCATTATATAGTGTTGACGCATCTTACATGCTTAATGACGGGCAAACCGGTGTAATTAAAATAGGGCGTTTCGCACAAACAACTTATAACGAATATATAAAAGCTTTTGAGGAATTAAAAGCCAGTGGAATGACTAAAATGATTCTTGATTTACGAGGAAATCCTGGTGGCTTTTTAAACATTGTTTCTAAATTATGTGACGAATTTTTAGAGGATGGAAAACTTATTGTTTATACAGAAGGAAAAGCCAGAAAAAGAGAAAATTATTATGCCACAGCGTCTGGGCAATTCGAGAAAAGTAAAATAGCCGTTTTAATTGATGAGGGTTCTGCATCGGCAAGCGAAATACTTGCAGGTGCTTTGCAAGATAATGACCGTGGGATTGTTGTTGGGCGTCGTAGTTTCGGAAAAGGGTTGGTGCAAGAACAATTAGATTTTAGAGATGGTTCAGCAATGCGTTTAACAATTGCTAGATATTACACACCAACAGGACGTTGTATTCAAAAGCCATATAATCTTGGGCAATCAGAAGATTATGAATTGGAGGAATCTCAGAGATTCAAGTCGGGTGAATTAGAAAATAAAGACAGTATTAAATATGTTGATAGTCTCAAATTTAAAACGCCAAAAGGTAAAATTGTTTATGGAGGAGGCGGTATAACTCCTGATATTTTTATTCCGATTGATACTACCGAAAACTCTTCATATTTGAGTAAAGTATTTTTTACAGGTGCAATAAATCAATTTTGCGTGGCTTACGCTGATAAAAACAGAAAGCAATTAAATACTTATAAAAACGGAGATGATTTTATAAAAAACTTTATTGTAACAGATAATATAGTAATTGAATTTACTAAATATTGTAGCTCACAAAAAATTGCAACTGATGAAAAGGGCTTAAATAAGTCGAAACGAATAATTACTAATCAAATTAAAGCATTGATAGGGCGTTCAATTTACAGAAACAATGTGTTTTATAAGATACTATCGCAAAACGACAAAGCAATTTCATCGGCAGTGGAGGCTTTAAAATAGTAATGGCAAAATTTCAATTTAGGAAATGCAAGGCCACGTTAATTCAACAAATAAATAAGTTCTTTGCAATTTTATTTATGTTTGAAAATGAAATGCGAATACATACTTTTGCAAAATAGTTTTTGCTATGAAATATAGTAGAAATACGCCAAAAAAACTCACTCAAACAATGCAAAATTACTGCAACAGTCTTACTAAATACAGCCGCTTTAAAACACGCGAAGTTATAATTGGGAACGTACTATTAGGTGCACAAAATCCTATACGAATTCAAAGTATGACAACCACCGATACAATGGATACCGAAGCTACAGTAGCGCAAAGTATTCGCATGATTGAGAGTGGTTGCGGGTTGGTGCGCATTACTGCACCAAGCATTAATGAGGCTAAAAATTTAGAAAATATTAAAAAAGAATTACGCCTGCTCGGATATGATGCACCGCTTGTTGCCGACATACATTTTACACCAAACGCTGCCGAAATTGCTGCACGCATTGTTGAAAAAGTACGCGTAAACCCTGGCAACTACGCCGATAAAAAAAAGTTTGAAGAAATTGAATATACAGATGCCGCATACCAAACAGAATTGCTAAGAATTAAGGAACGTTTTACACCGCTTGTAAAAATTTGTATCGAACATAAAACTGCCATGCGCATTGGAACAAACCACGGTAGCTTGAGTGACAGAATTATGAGCCGATATGGCGATACTCCGCACGGAATGGTTGAAAGCGCAATGGAGTTTCTGCGAATTTGCGAAGACAATAATTTCCACAATATTGTTATCAGCATGAAATCATCAAACACACAAGTGATGGTGCAAGCATATCGTTTATTGGTAAAAACAATGATTGAAAACAATATGAATTATCCTTTGCATTTAGGCGTTACAGAAGCTGGAGAAGGTGAAGATGGACGTATAAAATCGGCAGTAGGCATTGGTACTTTATTAGAAGATGGAATTGGTGATACAGTGCGTGTTTCACTTACCGAAGACCCTGAATTTGAAGCACCTGTAGCTATTGCGTTGGTAAATAGATATGCGAATAGAAACAGTCATCAAACTATAAAAGAAATAACGAATGAGGAACAAGAAAAATTAAATAATTTGTATTCGCCGTATGATTATAAACGACGCGAAACTTTTACTACGTCAAACTTTGGCGCACATGAAGTGCCACGTGTAATTGCCGATTATAGCGCTACAAATGATATAAGTGCAGCCTCTTTATTTGCAGTTGGTTTAAACTACAATGCCGAAACCGATAAGTGGAATTTAGCAGACCAAAGTGCCGATTATATTTTTGCAGGTAACAACATTGTAAAATTTCAAACACCCGGAACGTTAGGTATAATATACAATTCAGACGCTTGGTACACACTAGAAAACCCAACAAGAGAGTTTCCACTTTTTTGTGCTGATGAATTTTTTAATGCAGAAAAAATAAGTGAAAAAATTAATTTTATTGCTGTTGATGCAAAAACATTAACCGAAAATTTCATCACAAAATTAAATGCGCACAAAAATATTATTTTGGTTTTTGATACGTTTAATGAACACGGAATGGCAGAACAACGCCGAATGTTTTTCGACTTGTTATTGATGAATTGTAAGCATCCAGTAATTATAAAACGCAATTACAAAGACTTAAATGAAAATGATTTTCAGTTGCAATCGGCTACCGATGCAGGGGCTTTGTTTATTGATGGTTTTGGCGATGGCTTGTGGCTTAAAACTCTAAATTGTGGAGGGCGTGATTTTATAAACCGCACCGCCTTTGGCATATTGCAAGCCACCCGTACCCGCATTAGCAAAACTGAATATATTAGTTGCCCAAGCTGTGGTAGAACGCTTTTTGATTTGCAAGAAACAACAGCAAAAATCAGAAAAAAAACGGACCATTTAAAAGGTTTAAAAATTGGAATTATGGGCTGTATAGTAAATGGCCCAGGCGAAATGGCCGATGCTGATTATGGTTACGTTGGTGTTGGTGTTGGCAAAATTACCCTTTACAAAGGCCGCGAAGTAGTACAAAAAAACATTGCTGCCGAAGGTGCGGTTGATGCGCTTATAGACTTAATAAAAACCCATGGCGATTGGGTAGAGAAGGAATAATATAAACAAAGCTTTTGTTACATTTAGAAGGGCACAACAAATATCCCTACTGTATAAACTACCTCAAATAAACAATGGAATTTTTACTCCATTTTGAATTTACAAATCTTATACCGATTACACATTCAATATGGTCCTCGTGATAAATATCTGATACGGTTGCACTTCATGGTGCTATTTTCATTTAGAATCTGCACGAACCAATCTAAAATATTAATATAGTTTGGACTATTTTAATACTGGAATCGGCATTACTTACACTGCTTTAAACCTTCCAAACTATCAGCATTTTTTGGGTAAAGTAAAAGTGCCTTGTTGAATAGATTTTTTGCATCATCTTTTTTTCCGAGATTCAAATTGTTCCATGCACTAATGCTCAAAGCATCATAATCAAAAGGATATAGATTAAGGTAAACATCAAAATATTTTTTTGCCTGCACAAAATTTTCGCGGTTATAGTAGATTAATCCCAAGCGATAATTTACGGTTATTTGATGAGGGTCCGTTTTTAAAATATCATTGTAAATATTGGTAACTTCTTCCCAACTACTTTGCGCTGCCAATGGATTTGCTAAGCCTAGTTTTGCTTCTAAAGAATTTGGTTGCAAAGCAATTGCTTTTTTATAATGTGCACAACTTTCAGGGTACTTTTTTGAACTATAAAATAGCCACCCCAAACGCAATTGTGTTTCGTAACATTTTTCGGAGTGCACTTTTAAAATTGCTTGTAACGCATCGTCATAATTTTTTTCACTTTCAAACACATAGCTTTGCGAAAAAGCTGCCTCTAATTCAGCTTGTGTTTGTGCAAAAATTGATGCGCAAAATACACTAACAAATAGCAGTGTAATCTGTAATTTTTTTATTGTTGAAATATTCATTTTTTATATTTTACGGGGTTGTTATTTGCACAATTTTAAGCCTTCTAAACAATCGGGGCTATTCGGATACACCAGCATTGCCTTATTAAACAAGGCTTTCGCTACATCTAATTTTCCCATTCGCAGTGAGTTCCAGGCGCTAATGTTTATGGCATCAAAATCGAAGGGATAGAGGTTCAAATACACATCAAAATATTTTTTTGCAACAGCATAATTTTGCTTGTTATAATAAATGAGTCCTGTTCGATAATTTACAGCTGTGTGGCTCGGGTCTATTTTTAAAATATCTAAATATTGTGCTAGCACTTTATCCCAATTATTGGCTGCCGATAATGGTTGCACAATTCCTAATTTTGGTTCAATAGCTGTCGGCATAAGTTGTATTGCTTTTTGGTAAAATGCAATGCTCTCAGCGTTTTTTTGAATGGAGTAATAAAGCCAAGCAAGCCGCAAGCAGGTTTCGTATTGTTTGTCGTTATGCACTTGCATTATTGCATCAATAGCGGCTGTATAATTCTTGCTACTTTCATAGCCGTAGCTTTGCGAAAACGCAGCTTGCAAATGTTTAGTAGCATCTTGTGCTAACAAAAAATTTACACCACAAAAAAGTGAAATAGTAAATATTTTTACTTTTAAAAAATCCATTTTAGTCCTCCGATAAATATGTTGTTTCTGTATGTTATATAGTTTATTTTTAGCACTTGCCTTTCATTGTCAAAGGTTTGATAAGTGCCTTTTCTATTCATGATACCAAGCTGCACAGATGCCTCGATATGTTTTCCAAAATAGTAAAGAAATTTGATAGTAAATTTATTTTTAACAATGTCGTCGGTGTTATAAATTATTGCTCCTTCGGCATCAATAAAATTCTTTAAATTATTGTGTTGGTAGGTAACATTTGCCCATAAATTTCTATAAATTTTATAACTCGCGTCATAAGTAAAAACAAGGTGTGGATTTGTTTTTTCGGTGTTTAGCACCGACGCTTGAAACCTCACATAACCTTTGTACTGCTGAAACGGAAAATATGCAATAGAAATATCGGCTTGCATTCTGTTAGAATCTTTTGGCAATGCCAAAAAATTTTTTGTTGAAAAAGGCAAATAAAAAGCCCGTACATCAATACTATAATGCGGCTTTCGGTAGTTTAACATTAGTCCAATTAAGGCTTCATAAATGTTGGTTGCTGAGTCTCTAAACATGATTGTGTCTCTATCATTTTTCTTATCATCTGTAAATTTTTTCTTTTCAAATTCTTTTAACGTGTAGTATGTATTTAGCAATGTGTAAGCAACTTTTGCTTTCAAATTAAAATTTATTTGATAGTCGAATTTAGTACAAAAAATATTTTGTTTTACGTTGTAATCAAATTTTTTATTGTCGAATTTTGGATGCGGTTTTTTTGTAGTGTCTTTGTTTGGTGGTGGCTCCGGAGTTTTAAATTGATACTCGGTATTGCCACCAATACCATTGTAATTGATGGATGCATAAACATTAAACCTACTATTTATTTTAAATGCTGTGGCAGCATACAAGAATTTTAACGCACCAGTTCTGACAATTTTTCCAAATACACTATCGTTGCCACTCAAATTAAGATTTGCATTTTTTTTGAGGTTATTATTAGCAAAGTAACCACAATAAATTTCGGCATTAATAAAACCATGTTTTTTTATTCCGTAATATTCTTTTTGTTTTTCGTTGAACCTTTCGGCAATAAAATTTTCTCTATCGGTTAAGCCCAAATAGCCATTACAAACAGTCATGTTATAGTGTAAGGTTGTATTGTACTTGTCAAATTTAAACGCTTCTTCGTAATAAGATAATGCTTTTGAAAAATCATTTTTATAAAAATAATAATTGCCCAAAACCCTTTGCATTGTATTGATGAGTACTTTATTTTTTTTCGCCATTTTATAATAATACAACATGCTGTCTTCATTATTCACTCCAGCAAAATTGTAAATTTTACTTTCATAATCTAATGATGAAAGTTTGGTTTGTGCCACTAAATTATTTGTAAAGAATAGCAGCGCAAAAGTTAATATTACTGCTATTCTATACATTGTGCTTTCATTATATTTTTACCATTTTCTGTAAAATTTAATGTCGAAATTTTGCCGTTTTCAAAAACTATTTCACAAATTATTTTGCGCCACACAATTGTTTTTGAATGTGTGTTAATAATACTTTTTAGTTCTATTCGGCTTGCCGAAAATTCATCGTCAATAAATTCATAATTTAATTTGTAATCGGCTTTTATAAATTCATAAAATGGTGCAACAAAATCTTGAATTGGTTGCACTAATTTATTATTAAAAGTATCAGATGGTATTGTGTCTTCAATTATTAAATCAGAGTAAAAAGCCATTAAAATTTTATAGCATCCCAAATAAAAATAAAACAACAATGATTTTTTATTCCCTTCAAAATCCGTAAAATAAAATACCGTTCCATCATTAACAAAATAGGCTGTTGACTGCGTTGTGTGGCAATAAATATAGGTGCGATTATAGCTATCAGTATAAATTTCCCAATCAATTATAACATCGTTGGCACGGAATTTTAATTTTTTACCTGGTATAAAATACAGCGATTCACTCAACAATTTATTGAGTTGAATATTCTCTACAACATCGTTTTCTTTTGGCACTTCAAATTGTTTGAATACGGCTTTTTTATTTTCGTATTCTATAAAATACGCAAATGGATATTTCATAGTATGAGCATCAATTTTGGCTTCGTATTGTATTTGATAATGCAAATGTGGTTCGGGCGAACGTCCGCTACTGCCGCAGGTTGCAATCAATTCGCCAGCTTTTATATAATCGCCAACGTAGTGTTTTACGCTGTCTTTTTTTAAGTGAGAAAGTTTACTATAAACGCCCTCAGCATGATAAATAATAAGTGTATTGCCCCAATTTTGTTCGAGGTTTACGTCTTTAATTTTGTTATCGTCAACATTGTTTTCTATATACGAAACATAACCCGCAGCAGCAGCAAATACGGGCTTTCCGTAGCAATAGTAATCTTCCAAATTTACACCATTGCCACTGTATGTTTTGTTATCCACATCATCAGTAATTACAAAATCAATGGCTTTGCTATAATTATTTTTGTGGGTAATTTTTCCATCATACCCTTGCGATACAAACCACTTACCCAATATTGGCAATTGCATTTTTATAGGAAAAACTTTGCTAAAACGTTCCGAAATATTGTTGGCTTTATACACTACTTTTTCAGGCGAATAATATTGCACATCCACAAACCTTACAAAATATGGAAACCACCTAAGCCTCAGTGCGTGCAGTGTACCAACAGTCACAAATGCAAAAGGCATTGTCATAGCAGGTAAATTCCATGGTAATAAAAGTGCATTAAATGCACTACACATTAGCAAGGTTATTGGTACTAAAATTATTGCCAATAAATAGGATGCAAAAGATGGTACCAAGTAAAAGCAACCAATGCCAATTGCACTAAAAATTATATTAGAACCAGTAAATTCGAAAATGAAATTTGTTTGGTTGTAACCGAACAATGTTGCGCCTTTCCAAGCTACTAAATAGGCAATTAAACTCAATGATAATGCAATGCGTGAAAATGCAAACAAGCCAATTGTAATTAAAATACCAGTTAAATTATAAGGCATAAAAAACACCGAACCCAAGGCTTTAAAGTAGGTAGAAAAAAACAACGGAATAGGAATATTTTCAAAATAAATATATAGTTCTAATAATTTATTTCCCCCAATTTTGTAGGTGCTATTAATCCAATATACTTCATCTAAGTTTGTCTCTAAGCCAACAAATGAAGGTGCTGCAAGCTTTATTAGCCAAAATGAAAGAAAGAAAGGAATACTTACGGCGGGTAAATAATGTTTGCCAAAAATTGAGTTGGCTACTATCGTAAATATTGTTACTATAACTATTGATACAATTATAAGTACTAAAAATGCGGCATTTATTATAAACATATTGGAAAGAGCAACTTCTAAAAGCAGCACATTAAAACCATACATTCCTTCGCGTATAAGCTTTAACTCGTAACCCCAAAAATATACCAATGTGTTTGCTGCCAATACTGATGTAAGCGCAATAAAACCTATGTTGGGTTTTAAGAAAGTACAAACAATAATTAGGCAAGCAAGTAATTTGTTTTGAGAAAAAAACACTTGTGCGTAGCTGTGAAGCAATGAGTCGGTATGGAATTTTAGTTTGTTTTTCATCCGCTAATACGCTTTACCAATACTATTTAGGAAATTTACCTCACTTGGTTGGCGTGCTTGCCAACCCCAAAAATGGAAAATTAATAAGTTGGCAAAAAAGCCAACTTTGTGCAATTCACCACCAAGCATATTCAAATTTATTGCTAATTTTTTAAACCTAATTTGGTGTTCCATTTTGTATCCAGCATTGTATTGTATTAATTGTTGTGTCTTCTAATTTTGCGTGCCCTGCTGGCATTTTATCGAATCCTTTTTCATGCAATATAGAGCCTAAAAAATTTACATTTGCACTTGCAGCTTTTACAGTTTCATAACTGTGTAAACTTATACCGTGCGCAGGGTTATTTTCTCGGTGGCAACCTGCACAATTTTCATCAATAATAGCCTTTATTTTATTGGTATATGTTATTAGCATTTTGTTGCAAATTACAGGATTTTTAGTAGGTTCCGTTTTTGTAACAACACTTGTTTTTGTTGGTGTTTTGCACGAAAAAACAATACAAAAAACAAGGCTGGTAAAAATGTATTTTTTCATGTTAAAGTATTTTTCTCAATAAAAAAATATTGGATTTTTTTACTGCAATGTTTAATTTTTATTTTTCTATTTTTTAGGCTTATCAAATAACTATATTATTCTCTTTCCTGAGGTTTGTTATTACGGGCTATACCCGCAATGACAAGTTAATTATGTCTGCAATAAAACTCCACACCCTACAACTTAAAATCTTTCAAATAATCTGGTTTTACTTCCATGCTTAGCAATGTATCTAAGGTTTCGTGGTTGCGAATTATATGTACATTTCTTTGCAAATCTATCATTACAACTTTTGGGCGCATTTGTATAAATTGCATCCATTGCGTCATGTTGTATGCGCCTACTTTATGCACAACTACATTGTCGCCTTTGTTGAGCAATGGTAGGTTTACGCTTTCGCGGATAACGTCAATGTTCATACACAATGGGCCATACAGCACCATGTCTTCACTGTGATGAGAAAATTCTTGTGCTGGCGAAATTTTATGTTCATACCAAAAAGCAGTGAACAATAAGTTTACGCCAAAATCCATAATAGTGGCTCTGCGCCCATCGGCCAATCGTTTTGTAGCTATAACGCTACCTAACAAATAACCAGCATCATCAACCATAGCACGTCCTGTTTCTAATATTAAAAGAGGTAATTCTTCTGGTTTAAAACCACTATTTAAAATGGTATAAGTAATTGCTTCTGCATAATCATCGAAAGTAGGAACTATATCAGTACCCGGTAAATACGAACCTTTCAGCGTGTTTGCACTTGCAAATCCTCCACCTAAATCTAAGTATTGAATTAGTTTTCCAAATTTATTTTTGATGCCCATTGCCAAATCGCAAAGCTTTGTAGCTGCCACTGTATAAGCATTTGCACTCAACATAAAAGTACCTATGTGGCAATGTAAACCAATTAAATCCATGTTGGGATTGCTCATTATTTTTACAATTGCATTCCAAGCCGAACCATTTTCATAGTTAAAACCAAACCTATCCCACATAGGGTAAACACCTGTATCCATGTTTACGCGGATGGCCACTCGTGCTTTTTTATTGTACTCGGTTAAGTAATCACTCAACTCATATAACTCATCAAAATGGTCAATGTGTAGCATCGAATTATTTTCTACTGCCGATTTAATATCATCAATAGATTTATCGGGACCATTAAAAATAATTTTGTTGCCGGGTACACCATTGCGCAAAGCTTTGTTGTATTCAAAACCGCTTACAACCTCCGCCCACGCGCCTTCTTGGTGAAACACATTGCACACTGCATCTATGTAATTTGTTTTGTAGCTCCATGCAAATTGCACTTTAGGATACCTTGTTTTAAAAGCCCTAACCGCACTTTGATAAGTTCGGCGCAAAGTAGTTTCGGATATCACAAAACATGGCGAACCATATTTTGCAATCATGTCTTTTACGTTTACGCCATCAATATGAGTTACGGGTGCATATTCTGTGCGTGTACCGTATTTGTTCATTATGCCAGTGTTTAATCTTTGTACAACTGGTCTTTCGTATGGTTGTTTCATAATATAAGCCCCACCCTCTTGTCCATCCCCAAAAGGGCGGGAAGCCGAGAGTTATTTAGAGGCATCTTTTAATTTAAAATTTATAATTCAACATTTTTTAAAGTTCACCGAGTGTCGATATTTTTTCAAAGTCTTTTAGGTCAACAATTAAATCGTAGCTATAACGAACAAACATTTTTCCGCGTTGATATTCTGTTTGCGGTTTCACATCTTCGCCTAACGCCAAGCGTACCAATGATTCGGGGTGGTTTTGTCCGCAGCCTACTGCCAAATAAACCCATGCTGGAAAACGCGGATTTATCTCTAATAAAAAATATTCGCCTTCAGCCGTTTTTATATATTCTAACTCTAAACCACCACGCCACTTACTAGTTTTAATTACCATTTCGGCAGCACCTAATAATTTTTCATCGTCCAAACTTATGCCTGCCCAAGCCTTTCCTTTATCAGTAATATATTGTTTGCGCATAGGCACGGCACCTACCATATTTCCTTTGCCATCGCCAATTGCAGTAATATTTACTTCGCTACCAAACACAAATTGTTGTATAATAATTGGCAAGCCCCATTTTGCACTTAGCTTATTAAAATATTGCGCCACCTGCTCTGGATTGTAGGCTACAGAGGCATCGTAGTATTTTCCTTTTACAATAACTGGGTAGGTAAAATCGTTTTTTATTGATGGTATTTCGTTTACCGTAAAAATCATGCGTGAGTACGGAACGCTTACTCCACAACGTTTTCCAAACTCCATTAAATTAGTTTTGTGGCGTTCTTCAAACTGTTCTATTGTGGGCAAAAACATTTTAATATCCATCTCATTTTTCAATGCACTTTCTACTTTTATGAAGTTGTTTAGTTCGGCATCAAAATTCGGAATTATAATATCTAAATGTTCTACAGAATGTATGTACCGTAGGCGTTCAAGCAAGGCTGCAACACCTGCACCCGGAAATGGAATTTGATAAGATTTATCAACCAAATCGTGCATGTACAATCCTGGCTCCAAGGTTTCGTAGCTGAGTCCAATAATTCGCAAATCGAAAAGTGGACTATCGCGTAAAGCCCTAATAACAGGTATGCCCGGCCCTGGACTATCAATATTGTTGAGGCCTGTAACACCTATCGTTAATTTTTTTTTAAGCATTGTGTTCGGTTAATTGGTAGTTCTGCATCATATTTAAAAAGTCTAAAAAATCCTTTTCAAATGTAGCGTCGTCCACATTGTATTTTGAAGTAATTACCTTTTTTATTTCTTCCTGTTTTTTCTCTTCTTTTATCATACTAATAATTTCCATACCAATAGGGTTGGTAGAAAAAGAGTCGCCGGTACCCGGATTAAAAATAAATCCAGAATCACTTACAGCTATGTTTTTGCGCATTTTCATTTGATTATTTTTTAAAGGTTTTTACTATCAATTGTTTAAAACAAAAGACGAATGTTTTTTTTCGTATGTTGTTATAGAATTAAACATTTGAGTTATAAAATTAATTTTGGAAAGAGATATAATTAGTTGCAATTTATGTTGTTTTTAATGAACAGCACAAAATAGGAATTTATAGAACACGTTGCGTTTATATCCAAATAATTTGTGAAAATTGAAAGCCTAATCTTCCCAGTCAGCGATAAATAAATTAGTATCGCGTGTGCCATGATTGTTTCTGTTAGATGAAAAAACTAACTTTTTACCATCAAAGCTAAACATGGGAAATGCATTAAAATTACTTTCATAAGTTATTTGCTCAAGCCCTGAGCCATCATCATTTATCATAAATAAATTAAAGTTATAGCCCTTGTTACTATTATGGTTTGATGAAAAAATTATTTTTTTTCCATTGGGATGAAAAAAAGGAGCCCAGTTTGCTTTCCCTAAATTTGTAACTTGTTTTAGGTTGCTACCGTCCACGTTACAAGTATAAATTTCCATGGTGGTGGGTGCTACCAAATCTTGTTTCAAAAAACTTTTATATTCCTCTATTTCTTCAGGTGTTTTGGGGCGGCTTGCCCTAAATACTAACCTTTTTCCATCGGGACTAAAAAATGCTCCACCGTCATACCCCAATCCATCGGTAATTTGCTTCTGATTTTTGCCATCAATGTCCATAGTCCACAATTCTAAATCACCGCTTCTAATGCTTGTATAAACGATTTTATCACCCTGCGGCGATATGGTTGCTTCGGCATCATAACCTTCGTTATTTGTAAGTTTATTTACTATTTCCCCTTTCACATTTGCAACATAAATATCAAAACTCGAATACACTGCCCATAAATATTTATGGTCGGCACGTGGTGCTGGCAGCGGCGGACATTCAGCATTGGCTTCATGCGTACTTGCATATAATATTTCTTTTGAGTTGGGTAAATAATAACTGCATGTGGTGCGCCCTTTGCCAGTGCTTATCATAGGCGGTTTGTAGGTAGTATCTAATTTTGCTGCTTCAATATCCAAATTAAATATTTGGTCACATTTTAAATTCCAGTTGGCATTGTTACTCTGAAAAGTTAACTTTTTATTATCAAAACTAAAATAAGCTTCGGCATTGTCGCCACCAAACGTAAGTTGTTTCAAATTTTTTAAATGCTTTTCTGTTTGGGCATTTGCAATGTTTAAATTGAAAATAATTATACTAAAGGCAAGAAATTTTTTCATCAGAAATTAATTAGTTTTTACTGAGTTGCAAACATAAATGAACCAAACTAAATAGCTATGAAATGTAGGTTTATTTTTATAAAATATTCCATAATACCTTTTACAATTTTTCTACATTCGCCACATCATAAAATAATAGTATGAATAAAGTAGTTGCAAATGTTGCGGAGGCAATAAAGGGAATTGAAAGTAATATGACCTTGATGTTGGGTGGTTTTGGCTTGTGTGGCATACCCGAAAATTGTATTGCCGAATTGGCAAAATACCCGCATATAAATGGGCTTACATGCATAAGTAACAATGCTGGTGTTGATGATTTTGGCTTGGGTTTGCTATTACAAACACGTCAAATTAGAAAAATGATTTCAAGCTACGTAGGCGAAAATGAAGAGTTTGAACGCCAAATGTTGAGTGGCGAGTTAGAGGTTGATTTAATACCGCAAGGTTCATTGGCAGAACGTTGTAGGGCTGGTGGTGCTGGTATTCCAGCATTTTTTACACCTGCGGGTTATGGTACCGAAGTGGCAAATGGAAAAGAAACCCGCGAAATAGAAGGTAAAATGTATTTGTTAGAATCGTGGCTTCGTGCCGATTTTGCAATTGTAAAAGCCTGGAAGGGTGATACACATGGAAATTTAATATACAAAGCAACTGCCCGTAATTTTAACCCCATGATGGCTACTGCGGGTAAAATAACAATTGCCGAAGTAGAAGAATTAGTGCCTGCCGGAGAATTAGACCCAAATGAAATACACACACCTGGTATTTTTATTCAGCGCATTTTTAAAGGCGAAAAGTTTGAAAAAAGAATAGAACAACGAACCGTTAGGCAAAAATAATTTCTAATTTAAAACATCTGTTTAATTCATAGAAGGGTCTTCGGGAAAGTTTGCTATTAATTGATAATCATTACCTAAATCAGTAAGCACATCGTGCCATAATTTAGTGTTTTGTTCAAAAACATATTTAGGTTTTATATTACCAATAAACCACGACTCTGATTTTATTTCTTTTTCTAACTGCCCGGGTGCCCAGCCTGAATAACCAACAAAAAAACGTACTTCATTTTCTTTTATTTCACCTTTTTTTATCAACTCCTTTAGGCTATCAAAATGCCCACCTAAATATAATTTGTTGGTAATAGGGCTGCTACCTTTTAGTAAATTACCAGCAGTGTGCACGTAGTATAAATTATCTTTACACACAGGGCCGCCCAAAAAAACTGGAAAATCAAAACCATCAAAACCATCCACTAAATCGGTAATGCGCATATTGCTAATTTCTTTGTTCAACACAAAACCAACAGTACCGTCATCGCTGTGATTGCTCAACAATATAACTCCGCGTTTAAAGTAAGCCTCATCCAAAATAGGGTCGGCTATTAGTAAGCTACCTTTTGTAATATGTGCATTATTTCTTTCCATTTAACTTTAGAAATTGAATTAACTTATTTGTTGCAATAGCCCTGTGGCTAATTTTATTTTTTTCTTGAAATAACATTTGTGCAAACGTTCTTGTTTCGTTTTCTGGAATAAATAATGGGTCATAACCAAATCCCGATTCTCCTAACTTTTCGAATGCTATTTTGCCTTTTATTATCCCTTCAAATAAATATTCTTGTTTGTTATATCGCAATGAAATAATGGTTTTAAATTGTGCTGTTCTATCATCTTCATTCAACATTTTTTGCAACAACAAATTACAATTGTCAGCATCGTTTTTTTGTTCGCCAGCAAACCTTGCACTGTGTACACCAGGTTTACCATTCAATGCTTTTACTTCTAACCCTGAGTCGTCGGCAAAACAATTTACACTATATTTATTTGCAATATATATAGCCTTTAACGAAGCATTGCCTTCAATGGTTTCAGCAGTTTCGGCAATATCATCATAGCATCCTATATCGTGCATACTTTGTAGGATAAATGGTAAATTACTTTGCAAAAAAAGTTGTTTTATTTCAACAATTTTATGTTGATTATTTGAAGCGATTACTAAATTTTTCAATGGCAAATAGGGCTTAAATATTTATAAAATTATAAGGCAAAAAAATACACAGAAAATAGTATTTCCTGTGTATCGTTATTAAGTATTTACTATTTTTTTACAACACAAAAGTTTCCATAAACTTTGTGGTATAATTACCAGCAATATAATCTTCGTTTTGCATTAATTTTAAGTGAAACGGTATTGTTGTTTGCACGCCTTCAATCACAAATTCAGTAAGTGCGCGACTCATTTTTGCAATTGCTTCTTCACGGGTTTGCGCTACGGTAATTAATTTTGCAATCATACTATCATAATTTGCAGGAATGGTGTAACCTGCGTAAACATGAGAATCTACGCGTATGCCATGACCACCAGGCACATGTAAGTTTGTAATTTTACCTGGGCATGGGCGGAAATTATTGTAAGGGTCTTCGGCATTTATGCGGCACTCAATGGCATGCAAATCGGGGTAATAATTTTTGCCAGAAATAGGAACGCCAGCCGCAACCAAAATTTGTTCGCGAATCAAATCATAATTAATTACTTCTTCTGTAATAGGGTGTTCAACTTGAATACGTGTATTCATTTCCATAAAATAGAAATTTCGGTGTTTGTCAACCAAAAATTCTACTGTTCCTACACCTTCATATTTTACTGCCAATGCAGCTTTTATTGCTGCCTCGCCCATTCTGTCACGCAATTCTTTTGTCATGAATGGCGACGGTGTTTCTTCTAATAATTTTTGGTGTCGGCGTTGTATTGAACAATCACGTTCGCTAAGGTGGCAAGCCTTTCCGAATTGGTCACCAACAATTTGAATTTCAATGTGGCGTGGTTCTTCAATGTATTTTTCCATATACATTGCATCGTTGCCAAATGCTGCACCAGCTTCTTGTTGTGCGCTTGCCAATAGTGCTTCTAAATCTTCTTCTTTCCAAACTATTCGCATTCCGCGTCCGCCGCCACCTGCAGTAGCTTTTATAATTACTGGGTAACCTGTTTCTTTTGCGTTTTTCTTGGCATCGTTAAGGTCAGTAATTAACCCATCCGAACCTGGAATAGTTGGTACACCAGCTTTTTTCATGGTGTCTTTTGCATTTGATTTATCGCCCATACCATCAATCATTTCGGGCGAAGCACCAATAAATTTAATGCCATGCTCTTGGCACAACTTAGAAAACTTAGAGTTTTCAGATAAAAAACCATAGCCCGGATGTATTGCATCGGCATTGGTAATTTCGGCAGCACTAAGTATGCGTTGCATGTTTAAGTAACTGTCTTTGCTTGGCGGTGGGCCAATGCAAACGGCTTCGTCGGCAAATTTTACGTGCAAACTTTCACGGTCGGCAGTAGAATAAACGGCAACTGTTTTTATGCCCATTTCGCGGGCGGTGCGTATTACACGTAAGGCAATTTCGCCACGGTTTGCTATGAGTATTTTTTTGAACATACAAGTGATGTGTTATCAGCCGCCTCTCCCTCCAAAAGGGAGGAAACGAACCAAATATTTATTTTTTGATTATTTAGTTTCTGAAAAAAAACAATAAAACATTCCCAAATTTTCTTATTTCATATTTTACACTTGATATAAAAAACGCCTCCTTGTAGGGGAGGCAGGGCATGGCATCTGGTTATTTAGGTTCTACCAAAAACAATGGTTGGTCATATTCTACTGGTGTTGCATCGTCAACCAACACTCTTACAATTGTACCTGAAACTTCCGATTCTATTTCGTTAAATAGTTTCATTGCTTCAATAATACAAAGTGCTTTACCAACTTTTATTTCGTCGCCAACGTTTACCAACAAAGGCTTATCAGGGCCAGCGCTTCTATAAAAAGTACCAATCATTGGCGATTTTATAGTAATGTATTTAGAATTGTCGGCTGCTGCTGCTGGCGTTGATGTTGTAGCTGGTGTTGCAGCAGGTATTGCAACTGGTGCAGGTGCATAATGTACTTGTGGTTGCTGCACAGTAACATACTCATGCGAAGTAGGTGTTTTTATAACAATTTTAAAACCCTGAGATTCTATCTCTACTTCCGAAACGCCCGACTTTGCTACGAACTTAATTAAATCTTGTATTTCTTTTAATTCCATTTTTTAATGAATTTATATGTCAATTTTTCTATAATAAAACGCTAATATGCAAATTAATTTGAAAGTAAAAATTTCGGGGGCTTATTGGTAATATTATAAATTGTATTACTTGTTTTTAATACATTGTAAATTACTTTATAAAAACTAATTGAATGTTGGTAAATAATTAAGTCTAAGTCTCGACCATAATTCTTTAGTGGCTAGTAGAAAATAGCTTTTAGGGAAAATTTTTAAGTGCACCTTATGTGCTTATTGAAAATTAGAAACCTTTTATTGACTAAATGTGCGCCTCTACAAGCAGCCTTGTAAGGGAGATTAAGCTTTGCCTGATGATAATATTTGTCAAATACAAATGTTACAAGACAAGTGAATAGTTAGTTTACATTTTTGTTTTATAATGCATTGAGTCATAAAAAAGCAATACCAATGTGATAAATATTTATGAATTAATAAACAATTTCAACTTACAAAATACGGATGCAAACTTCATTCATTGCCTCCCATTTTATACTTCTAAATGGTTATGGTGTGGCATCATTGTTATCATTACTCTCACAAATAAAAATTATTATTCTATTTTTAAAAAAATTCTAAATCAGGATATAAATGCTGCATAAAAAAAAACACATAATAGCAATTAATAAGTGTCTTGCTTTTTTTCTTTTATTATTTATTACGCAAACTATTTTTTGTGCAAAAACTTTTGCCCAAGTGCAACAACTAATTGATAGTTTAGAGAAACAACTGCCAATTAACGCCGATACCAACAAAGCAAAAATATTGAATGACCTTACGTGGTTTTACAGAACAGTGTCGCAAGAAAAAGCAATTGAGTATGGTATTAAAGCCATTCAATTTTCGCAACAAATTAATTATGAAAAAGGGGTTGCACAAGCCTATAATGATTTAGGAATAATATATACTGATAAGCGTGATTACACCACTGCTATTGACTATCTTGACAAATCATTAGTTATAAGAAAATCGCAGAAAGACGAAAAAGGCATTGCCGCCATCTATAATAAATTAGGGATTATAAATCAAGAAAAGGGGAATGCGCAAGAAGCTTTAAAATACCAATTTGAAGCACTTAAATTGTTTGAAAAATTAAGACTTGATATTCCAATTGCAAATTCATTAAATAACATTGCCATACTTTTTTATAACAATAACAACAATAGTAAGTCATTAGAATACCATAAACGTGCTATTGCTTTGCGCATAAAAATTAGTGATAAACTTGGTGTTGCTTCATCGTATGTTAATATTGGCAACATTTACATAGAGGATTTAGATTTTGTGAAGGCGTATGAAAATTTTTTAGAGGCAACTAACATCATGCGTAGTTTAGGCGAAAAAGCTTTTTTGGCAATTGCCTTAAATAATCTAGCAACAGCTTGTCAGAAATTAAATAAATTTAATGATGCGCTTAAGTACGCTACCGAAAGTTATATTATAAGAAAAGAAAATAACGACTTAAAAGGAGTTGCCTCAGCTGCGCTAAATTTGGCTGTAACCAAAATACATTTTAAAGATTATGTGGCGGCTAAAAAATATATTGATGAAGCCTATATACTTGGTATTAAAGCGAACACCAAACCCGAAATTAAATATGCCTATGAAACGTACTCGCGACTTTATGAAGAGCAAGGCAACAGTGAAAAGGCGCTATACTTTATGAAAAAATTTGTACTGTTAAACGATACTATTTTAAATGAAGACAACAATAAGCAAATGGCAGAAATGAGTACCCGTTTTGAAGTTGAAAAAAAAGAAAATGACAATAAGCGGTTGGCCTCCGAAAACCAAATAAAATCATTAGAAATAACAAAGCAACAACAATACAAATATTTAGCATTAGCCGGTATAATACTAGTATTAATTTCGGCATTATTACTTTATAATAGATACAAACACAAGCAAGAAAAACTATTAAGTAATGAATTATTAAAACAGGAGCAACTGCGCTTAAAAGCAATAATAATTACACAGGAAAATGAGCGCAAACGGATTGCAGAGGAATTGCACGATGGGATAGGGCAAATGATGTCGGCCGTTAAAATGAATGTAGCTTCATTAGACGTATTGGAAGAAGACAAAGCGCATTTTGAAAAAACGCTGAGTTTAATTGATGATTCTTGCTCAGAGTTGCGAAATATCTCACATGCTATGATGCCGAGTGCTCTTAGCAAACTGGGCTTTATTTCGGCAATAAAAGAATTGATAGATTCTATTAATAGCAGTAAAAAAATAAATATTAATTTTTTAGAATCTGGTTTAAATACGCGGTTAAATGAAATTGTAGAAGTAAATTTGTACCGAATAGTTCAAGAAATTTTACAAAATATTTTGAAGTACGCCCAAGCAAATGAAGTACAGATAAAAATTGCAAAAAACGGCAATCAATTACAATTATCTATTAATGACGATGGTGTTGGATTTGATGCTAAAATTTTAAAAACAAATTCGGGAAATGGCTGGAATAATATTAACTCACGAATTACAGTAATTAATGCGAAAATTAATGTAGAAAGCGCTGTAAATAGAGGAACAAAAATAAATATAGAAATACCGCTTACATAAAAAAATGGGTAAAAAAATTAAACAATTCGTTGTAAAACGTTCTACTTTTACAATGACAAAAAATGGCGAAATTATTGGTGATGAACCTGAGATTATTTCAAAGAAAAACTATGATATAAAAGGCAATATTATTTATGAATGTGAGTACAGTTTTGCTGAGGCAGAAGTTGAAACAACATACATTTTTGAAAATGAATTGTGCGTGCAAGAAACTATAAATCACATAAGTGACGATACCACCGTTACAATAAAATTTGAGTTTGACAGCAATAAAAACTTAGCATTAAAAACGCAACATTTTGAGTATGGTTCTGAAATTTCTAAGTATTATTATGATGAAAAAAATTTGATAATTAAGAAAGAAATTTGCGAAGAGGATGGTTCAATTGAAACCCTTGAAACATTTGAATACAAAGACGATAAATTAATTGAAAATGCTATTTATAGCCCTGCTGAAACGCTTGTGAAGAAGCACGAAATTAATGTTGTAAATGAATTGGAAACAATTGAAAAACATTGGAGCATAGACACTAAAAAATACATTACAATAAAGTATGTAAGGCAAGAAAAAAACCTTGACCCAAACATCACAATTTATAATGAAGAGGGCAAAGTAATTGAACGCCACACAAAAGTATTTGATGATAAGCAGTTGCTGATTGAAGAAACTTTAGAAACTACATCGCATGGTTATTTGAAATTAATTACGCACCACACATATAACATTGACGGCACTTTGGCTGAAAGTCAAACCCAAAATGCAAGTGATGATGTGGTAAAAAAAATAATAAATGAATATGCCGAAAGTCAATTAGTAAGCACCGAGGTATTTGAGAAAAATATTATTGACGGACAAATACTTCATTACATTGATTATTTTGAACACGAATATTTTGAATAGCAAAAACTTATAAAAGAGAAGAAAAACACATACAATTAAAGTAAATTATGAAATATCTAAATACGAAAACACTGACCATATTATTTATAGCAACAGCAATATTGGGGGCATGTCAACAAAAAAAGGAAAACGGCAAAATTGATACCGATGTAATTAATAATCCAATAAGTGCAGATGGTACAAAATCAGATAAAATTCCGAACTTAAAATTTGGTATTGAATCGCATGATTTTGGAACTATGAAACAAGGCGAAAAAAAATCATTTGAATTTGAATTTGAAAACATTGGTGGCGCAGATTTAATAATTGAAGATGCAAAAGGAAGTTGTGGTTGCACCGTTCCTCAATATCCTAAAAAGCCTATTGCCGCTGGCGAAAAAGGAGTAATTATAGTTACATTTAATAGTGAAGGAAAACACGGAATTCAAAACAAATCGGTAACACTAATCACAAACTGCATACCAAGTACGCGATTTTTGGCAATAAAAGCAAATGTGTTAGCAGAAAAATAATAGCAAAAAAAGTTCAAATTATTTTTGTACTTTTTTATTTACAGTACCATCTTCATTGTAATAAATCCACTCACCTATGGGTTTGTCATTTTCGTACATACCTTCGTAGGCCTTTTTACCACTGGGAAGGTAAACAATACTTTTGCCTTGTTTTTTATTTTCTACATAGTTGCAACGGCTCCACATATTTCCGTTTTCAAAATACAAAAACCACTCACCTTCACGCTTACCATTTTGCATTTTTCCATCATATTTTTTATTACCATTTTCGTAGTTGGCAGTTTGCATGCCATCATCCAAACCATTGTCTAATGCATATACTTCATCACCTTTGTTGTTAATTGTTTCGGGTGTTTGTGGGGTTTTATTTTTACATGCAAATGCTAATAGTAGCAATCCAAAAAAGAGGTTTCTTTTCAATTTTGTTTTCATCTTATTTTATACGTTTTCAAGAATCAAATAACGTAAAATACTTGGGAATTTACAGTAGTTGAAATGTTATTTTTGCAAGTAACTATCAATGACTTTTACCATTTTTTGTGTTTGGTTCTGTCGCGAATAATTATTAATGGCCTCAATATTAGGTTTCAAATATTGCTTGGTATCACCATTTACAAAGTCATTAATTATTGGCGTTAATTGAGTAACCACTGCATCGGCAGTATTGCATATAAATCCGTTTCTATATTCTAATAAAATTTTTTCTTTTATATCATTATCCGATGGGCAAAGCAATACTGTTTTTTGCAAACCTAAATAGTCGAAAATTTTTGAACTTGGCGCCCCTTTAACACCACTAAAAGCCACCAAAAGCATTAATTGCGATTTGGCTTGTATCAAAATTGCCTCTTGCCTTGTAAGCCTTTTTGTTATGCTAATATTTTGCTCAAAACCCTCCATTAGTTTTTTTAGCCGATTTTCTTGATTTGCGTTAAATCCGGTGCCAATAAATGCTACTTGCAAATTAGTTTTGTGCTTGTATTGTACTATAAGTTTCTTGTAACCTTCGAGAAAAATTTCGATTGGTTGAATATCTGTAAGTGTACCATTAAAGCAAACTGTAAAATTGCCGTATGGCTCTATGTTCATGTATTTTAAAAAATCTTCCGCTATAAATCCATTATATATTACATAGCCTTTTTTATTAATAAAATCACTTATTTTGCTTACATAGAATTCTGATACTGAAAAAAAACACGCTGCATTTGAAAGCCATTTTTTTTCGCTACGGCCTTCAACCGCTTGTGCTATGTTTTTTAAGAATGGATAATCGCCATACCATTGATTTGTAATTTCACTAGTTGACCAATCATCGCGATAGTCCGCGAACCATTTTAATTTAAATTTCTTTGCTAATAAATGTCCGAATTTGAATAATACAAACGGATTGGCAGTAACCAATATAGCCTCATATTTCTTTTTGGATAGTTCATTTTTTGCTTCGTTGTACAACATTTTATAAGGTGTTGCAAACATGAAAATATTTTGAAAAAGTAATTCATAAACCGTTAAAAACTTTCGGGCAAAAACAGAAAACGCACCTGCATTATTTTTTGTAAATAACCTATCGCGCAAGGTTGGTTTAAATGGTATTGATATTAAATCATAAGTATCAAACGCAAAAATTTCTGTTGCGTTGCCTACCGCTTTATGCAAATCGTTTTGGGTTTTTATTTCAACATTCCAATTGCGCGTAATAATTGTGGGTCTGTAACCAAAATCATTAAAGTACTTTGCCCAACTATAAGGCCTATTGGATGCCGTGAGGTTGCATGGCGGAAAGAAATAACTAATAACCAAAATTCTTTTCATACTACAACAAAATTTGGTTTAAAATTTCTGCTATTTTCTCTGATGCTTGCCCATTGCCTAAACAATTAGAATGTGCTTTTGGATTGCCTAACAATGCAATACTATTGATGATACTTTTTGTATTAGGCCCTGCTTGCAAATTCCATCCTTCATTTATTGTTTCAACCCACTCAGTTTGCTTGTCAACAAGCACACCTTGCACTTTATAAAAATAAGCTTCTTTGGTAATGCCACCCGAATCGGTAATTACATATTTTGAATTTAAAATAAGCGATTGGGTATCAAAATAACCTAATGGTAAAGTGGTAATAATATTTTTTTTGTCAATTAAATATCCCAAATTATTTTTTTCAATAAATTTTTTTGTGCGCGGGTGCATTGGAAAAACTACTGTTTCGTCAATTACATTTATAGCCGATAATATTTGCTCTAAATTTGCTGCGTTATCTGTATTAGAAGCCCTATGGCAAGTAAATAAAATATAATTTTTTTTTGTGATGTTCAAATCAAAAAAGATAGATTCGTTAGCTTTTATTTTATCATAATTTTTAAAGATAATATCAATCATTACATCACCAACATTAAATACATCTTTAGTAATGCCCATACTTTTTAATATATCAACAGCAGTATTAGTTGGGCAAAAATAATAATCGCATAAAATATCTGTAATTAACTTGTTGGTTTCTTCTGGTATTGTTTTGTCAAACTCGCGCAAGCCAGCCTCAATATGGGCAATTTTTATTTTATGTTTTGCAGCCACAATTGCCGCCGCCGCCGTTGAGTTTGTATCGCCAAAAACAACTACACAATCGGGTTTTTCAATTTCAAAAACTTCATCCAGCTTCATCATAATAATTGCAATTTGCCAAGTAGCACTTCCGCTACCAACTTGCAAATTATATTTAGGAGGTTCGATACCTAATTCAGTAAAAAAACTTGCTGACAAACTATCGTCGTAATGCTGCCCTGTATGAACAATAATTTCATCAAAATAATTTTTCAATTGCTTTGATAGTGGCGCACACTTAATAAACTGTGGCCTAGCACCCACTACCGAAATTATTTTTTTCACATTACATGTTTTAACAAATATAAATTAAAATGATGAACCCGAAAGCTACACTATTAAGTTTAATATACTTTTAATTGCAATTGCAAATTACCACCAATTAATTACCAATATAATTTGAAACACTAATTAAAATAACACTCGCTAATATCATTTATTTTTCAATAGCTAATAAATTCTATCTATCATATTCAATTACTTATCATTTATATTTAACAAAACTATTTTAATAAAAAAAATTAGTAGGTTTGCATACTAAATCAAACAAAAAACAATGACTTGTATAATAGTAGATGACGATGAACTTTCGCGCTTAGCATTAAGGCAATGTGTTGAACGTACTGAGAATTTAGAACTTGTAGGAGAATGCGAAAATGCCGCTTCGGCATTAAGTTTAATACGTTCTAAAAAAGTTGATTTAATATTTTTAGATATTGAAATGCCCGAAATGAATGGGTTAGAATTCATTAGAAATTTCTTGGATTTACCACAAATTATTTTTGTAACCATTAATAAAGAATACGGTGCAGAGGCATTTGATTATAATGTTACCGATTTTTTAGTAAAACCTGTTGAGTATTCACGCTTTTTAAAAGGTGTGGACAAAGCACGGGAAATAAATGAAACACTACAAGTAAGCACCGAAGGCACAACCGACATTTTTATTAAAAAGGATAGTCGCTTAATTAAGATTGATGTTAAAGACATTAATTGGATTGAGGCCTTAGCTGACTATGTAAATATTTACACCGTTAACGGACGTTTTACTGTGCTTTCGACAATGAAATCAATTGAGCAAAAACTTCCACAAAAAGAGTTTGCAAGGGTGCACCGTTCTTATATAATTCGTATTGATAAAATACGTGAGATTGAGGACAACGCAGTTAATATTACAGACAAAATAATACCTATCAGCCGTTCATACAAAGACAATTTAATGAAACGTTTGAATTTGATTTAATATTACTTATTCCGAATTAGCAAAGCCTCCAGATATTTTTTTGGAGGCTTTTTTTTACGGTAAATTATTACCTAATAGCACTATTAATCAACTCCTTTTTTAGGTGTAATATATTTCTCACATTATCTATTACTTTCGCAAAAAATAATTAGGTATTAATATGGAAAATAAATTGATTAGGGTAGGCATTTCGGTTGGCGATTTGAATGGCATAGGTTTTGAAATAATTATCAAAACTTTTACGGATAAAGATATGCTTACTCTCTGCACACCTATAGTTTATGCGTCAAGCAAAACGGCATCATTTCATAAAAAAGCAATAGGTGCTAATGATTTTAATTTTAATGTAGTTAAAGATGTTAGCCTAATTAATACAAGGTCGGCCAATTTGGTAAACGTTTGGGACGAAGATGTTGCCCTCGATTTGGGCAACGAAACTGAAGTTGCCGGAACCTACGCACTTAAATCATTAATGGCTGCTTGCGCCGATTTGAAAGCGGGCAAAATAGACGTATTGGTTACTGCGCCATTAAACAAACATAATGTAAAATTAGAAGGTAAATTATTTACTGGGCATACACAATTTTTACATGACTATTTTGAAGCACCCAACCACTTGATGCTGCTTGTGGGCGAACATTTAAAGTTGGCAACCCTTACAGAACACATACCTATAAGTAAAGTATCGGCAGCAATTACAACAAATCAAATTATTGATAAAGTAAAATTATTACACAAAACTTTGATTACGGATTTTGGAATTAGCAAACCAAAAATTGCTGTGTTGGCATTAAATCCTCACAACGGCGATGGAGGTTTAATTGGCGACGAAGAAGAAAAAATAATAGCACCTGCCATAAAAAAATTGCAAGCAGATGGCATGTTGGTTTATGGCTCATACCCCGCCGATGGTTTTTTCGGCAAACTGCAATTTAAACAATTTGATGCTACTGTAAGTATGTATCATGACCAAGGATTAGCCCCTTTTAAAACTTTAGAATTTGATACAGGTGTAAATTTTACAGCTGGTTTAAGTGTTGTGCGCACCTCGCCCGACCATGGTGTAGCTTATGATATTGCTGGGCATGGCAAGGCCGACCCAAGCTCATTTAAACATGCAGTTTTTATGGCTATTGATATTTTTAGGAAGCGCAGCGAATACGCTGAACTTACAAGCAACCCATTAAAAATTACTATTCAACGTAAAGAGAGAAGCTAAACGCATGTGCAAGGTTATAGTAAATATATTTATTATCTTATTTTTTACATTGGCAGTAAATGCTCAAAATGTGATTGATGCTAAAGGTATGAAGCAAGGTAGCTGGAGCAAGAATGATGAGCAAGGACGCATTAAGTACAAAGGACAATTTAAAGACAATAAACCCTATGGCACTTTTACTTATTTTCATGAAAATGGAAAGGTTAAAATTATTTCAAACTTCTTTAATGATGGAGAAATTACAAGGGCTGTAATGTTTACCTATGAAGGAGTAAAAGAAGCCCAAGGAAATTTTTACAATCAAAAAAAAGATAGTATTTGGATATATTTTGATGCAAGTGGTAAAAAAATCCTTTCTCAAGAAAGTTATAAAAGCAATTTGAAAGATGGCACTTGCATAAACTATTCAGGCAGTGGCACAATTTTAGAAATTACGAATTATGCCGCTGGTAAAAAACATGGTTTGTGGCAAGTAAATTTGCTTGACGGCAAGCCTAAAATTGTTGCTTATTACAATAATGGTAATATTGATAGCACGTACGCTGCATTTTACGAAAATGGAAACAAGAAAATTGAAGGACAATATAAAAACGCTTCCCGCGTTGGCAACTGGTTTTTTTATGACGAAAAACAAGAGTTAAGCAAGCAAGAAATGTATGCGGAAGGCAAACTAAAAAAGACAGTTTACTTTAATGGAACATTTAAAATGTTTTACAGTGACGATATTCCTAAAGAAATTTTTAGTTACAGTAAAGGCAAGCGCACGGGGGCATACGTAGAATACTACAACAATGGCACTTTGGTAAAAAAGAACAAAACAAATGATGATGGTACGCAAGAAATTATTGAAGTTTTTGAAGGGCAAACCATTAAATGCAAAGGTGAATATTTAGATGATAAAAAAATTGGTAAATTTATTTACTATAAAGAAAATGGTAAGGTTGATAAAGAAGAAAATTTCTAACTAAAAATCCTACATTCTTTCTGGTACATTTATACCCAACATTGCCATACATACTTTTATATTATTAGCGCAGAATTGAGAAAGTTGTAACCTGAAATTTCTAATATTTTCATCCGTTTCTTTCATAATATTATACTCGTGATAAAAACCATTGTACTCTTTTGCTAATTCATACACATAGTTTGCAATTAATGCAGGGCTATAATCTTTACCAGCATCAGCAAGCGTTTGCGGAAATTCATGTACTAATTTAATAAGTGTTTTTTCTTTTTCATTTAGTACAATTACACTATTTACCTCTCCAATATTTTGAGCTTTACGCAAAATCGATTTTATGCGTGCATGCGTGTATTGTATAAATGGGGCGGTGTTACCCTGAAAATCAATTGACTCGGCAGGGTTAAACATCATTTTCTTTTTTGGGTCCACTTTTAATAGAAAATATTTTAATGCACCCATGCCAATAGTTTCAAAAAGTTCGTTGGCTTCTCTGGTAGTCAAGCCCTCCGTTTTACCTAGTGTTTCGGTGGTTGTTTTTGCTTCTAACATCATTTCATCCATCAAGTCATCAGCATCCACAACAGTGCCTTCGCGTGATTTCATTTTACCATGCGGTAATTCAACCATGCCATACGACAAGTGAAACATGCCTTTAGCCCAAGCGTATCCTAACTTTTCCAATATTAAAAACAATACTTTAAAATGATAATCTTGTTCGTTGCCCACCACATAAATCATTTTTTCAAAGTTAAAATCATCATGGCGCAACACAGCCGTACCAAGGTCTTGCGTAATATACAAAGAAGTGCCATCGCCGCGTTGCACAACTTTTTGGTCAAGCCCATCGGCCGTTAAATCTATCCAAATACTGCCATCTTCTTTTGTAAATAAAACACCTTTTTCTAATCCAGATTGTATTAAATCTTTACCCAAAACATAGGTATTGGATTCGTAATAAATTTTATCGAAACTAACACCCATGCGTTTATAAGTAACATCAAAACCCTCATACACCCAGCCATTCATCATGTTCCAAAGTTTTAAAACTTCGGAGTCGCCTTGCTCCCATTTGCGCAACATTTCTTGCACAGCCAGCATACTTTTGGCTTGTTTTTCAGCGTCTTTTTCAGCAACACCACTTTCAATTAAAGCACTAATTTCTGCTTTGTAAATTTTATCAAAAGCCACATAATAGTCACCAACCACATGGTCGCCTTTCTTATTTAATGATGCCGGAGTTGCACCATTGCCAAGCAATTGATAGGCATACATGCTTTTGCAAATATGCACACCACGGTCATTAATAATGTTTACTTTCTTTACATTGTAGCCATTTGCAATTAAAATATTAGCAACACTCACACCTAATAAATTATTGCGCACATGCCCCAAATGCAAAGGTTTATTAGTGTTTGGCGAAGAGTATTCCACTACAATAGTTTCCGAATTCTCTGTAGCTTTATTTATCGCAAAAGTTTCATTGTCTTTTTCATCATTAAAAAATTGCAACCAATAATCGTTGCTAATTTCTAAATTCAAAAAGCCTTGCACCACATTAAAATCGCTAACTATTTGTGTGTTTTGTTTTAAGAAATTACCAATGTCGTTGGCTGTATCAGCAGGGCTTTTTTTAGATGCTTTTGTAAATGGGAAAACCACCAAAGTAGTGTCGCCACTAAATTCTTTTTTTGTATTTTGAAACCCAATATTATCTGCTAAAGCATCAAAATTATATAATTGTTTTAAGGCTAAAACGGTTTGTGCTTTTAATGTATTGTAAAGTTTCATGTGTTTTGTTATTTTGTAAATTACTAGTTATAAAATGAAAAATGGATTAATTCCAAATTAATATTTGAAGCTTGCAAGTGGTTTTATTAATTAATTTTTCAAAAAATCATATTCATAAATTTTGGGTTCAATTTTTTGTGCTAATTTTTTAAGTGTTTCACGCAAACCATTTATTAAATTTGTGTAGGCAATGTCTTCACTTTTACTATTCATTTTACCTATGTCGTTGCTGCCCTGAAAATGAAGGCGAATATCATATAAACTAGCATTTACATTGCAATAAGGTTGCTGATGATAATATTTCCAAATCTGTTTACCAGCGTTGAAAACATTTTTAGCTTCAACAAAAAAAACAAGCGGTGTATTGCGATGTACTTTTTTATCGCCAAACAAAAGCATAGGCTCGTTAACCATGTTTGTTGGCTCAATACCTTGTATAAAATTCGTCATGAAATTACTATCAAATTTTTCGCTTGCACCCACCTCATATTCAGTAAATGGTATCCAATTATTTGTACCATAAGTTGATTGAATATTGGTGCTAAAAAGGGTGTATGCAAAACAATCATTTTGAAATTCAGTATCCTTTTCCCACTTTTTATTAGGGTGCAAAAATTGGTCTCTATCATTGAGCCAAGTTGCATTTACGCAGTGCCGAACAGCAAAATAAATAGTCGATTGTATTAAATTATATTCTGTTATTGGCTTATAATATGTTGATGTTTGGTTGCTTTTGATTGACTGTATAAAAACGCCATTAGAGTTTTGAAAATCATTGCTATTGCAAGTAAGGTAGCCAAGCAAATTTTCAGTACTTTTCCAGGTAGGCCTTAACCAATCATTAATATTTTTTTGATTATCAAACGAATGAAATTTTCTCTTTTGAATGTAAGCCCCCTCTTTATTATAAATATCTGCCTGTATTTTTAAAAATCTTTGCTGGTTATTTGTATTCCAAATAAAAAAACCAATTGGAAAATTACCTTTAACAATGTCGAAAGAGTCAGCAGGCACAACAAATAACGATTGCAATTCGGCAAGAAAATAATCTCTAAAATTTGAGAAATATGGTGCTTGCAAAATTTTTAATGTAGAAAACTCAGCAAGCATTGCACCTGAAATTTCGGAGTAAACTCGTGTAAAAAATTGCACAAATAATTCGCGCTTAGCATAATCATTTAATATTGATGCGTATTTTTTATGAACCATAGTTTGGTTTGAAACACCGGTTTTATTTTCTCCAACACCTGTTCTTTGCGTGGTGTTTCCCGCCTCTGCATAAGGCGGATTTATATACACTACAAGTTTTTTTCGTTTGTTTTCATCCTCAATTATTTCTTTCAATTTTTTAGGTAGCTTATCAAAACTATCATTCAAAAAATCAAATTGAAAAACATGTTCTTTCAAAAGGTTTGCGCCAGTTTCAATTCTATCGTGCATTACTTGCATATCTTGCTTATCAAGTGTGCTTGCCCAAATATTATATTTGTTGGTAAGTCCCGCAAGCAAGTTGCCCGTGCCAGCAGCGCAATCCCAAATGTAATACTCATCTTGCCAGTTTTCGCCAAGTAAATCGGCAATGTATTGTTGGCTTAGTTCAACCCAAATTTGGGGTGTAAAAAAACTTCCTTTGCGTTCACGCACATCCTGCGGTACAAGCAAATCGCGGCGTTCAACAATATAATTCCAATACTCTTCTTTGGGCGGACGATTATATTTGTTCCAAAACTGAATATGCGCTTTTTGTCCGTCAGTAAAATCGGTGCGTTTGCTGCTAAACATTCCCGTTTCTTCAAGCTTTCTGTTGAGTACATAATGGTCAAATTTTAAGAGTACGAAAAGTTTTTCTTTCAGCGTGTTGTTTTCCTGCGAAAGCAAATCGGCAAGGTAAAAGTCGCCATCAATAATTTCTGATTTTTTGGCAATGTCCCAATTTATAGCAATGGTAGGCTTCACAGCTTGTAACCATTTATTGTAAATAACCATAAAGTTATTCTTGTCAATTTTGGTTTTGGTAACACCATATTTTCCTGTAACAAAATTACTTTTTATAAAATCATTTAGTTCAGCGTTATCACTAGTATAATTGAATAATAGAGAGTCATTATCAATACAGTTTTTTACACGTTCAAATATTAATTTAAACTCTTTTGTTTGGTGGTTTGAAGGAGCTACAATCCAATTAAAATCATTAACATAGAACACATCATGAATTTGCGCATAAGGAATAAATGCTATTTTTTCGGCATCGAAAGCACCTAAATATGCGGGTGGCAAAAATTTATCAAATGTGCGCGCCTTGCCAATTGTAAGAATAAGCTGCACAATTGATTTGTAAATATCGGCCGTACCTTTTTTAGCCTCTGCCCACAACAATGATTCTTGCTCAGCTATAGGTTTTTCGTTTTGATGTAAACAGACACAAAAGTCAACGTTTCCAATTATTTTAGTGCAATCGTGCAACCAAAAATAGTCGTGCGCTATCTTATTTTTTAATTCTTCTTCACGTATGTTCTGGTATTTCATAATTTACAAACGATAAGTAACACCGACTTATTTAACTTAAAATACTTTTAGAAAAGTATAGCAGAGATTTTCAAAACCCAAACAAATGGGTGGCAAAAAATTAAAAATATTTCAAATTAATATTCTCAACACAGAGGTTTAAGAGTTACATAGAGCTTACAATGGTATTCATATTTGTTTTTAAAGTTTGCAATACAAACTACCAGTATTTTAATATAGTTGAACAAACAGCTGCCGTTTTCTCTGTCTAACAAATCGTCATTATAAGGAACGAAGCAAAACTATGTTTGCTGTAAGTTAAAAATTATCCTATTCTATAATTTGAAAGTATTTAATTTATCATCAACACACTTGGTGCGAAACTAATAACTGCAAGTAATAAAAGTGCCACTATTAACAAGGCTTTTTGTTGCGATTCTATTGTAATGTTTGGCAATGAAATTTCAGTTTTGCCATACATTGTAATCACAAAACGCAAGTAATAATAAACACCGATTAGGGATGCTAACACAGCACCAATTACCAACCAAATATGCCCTGCTTGTATGCTCAATAAAAATAAAAACATTTTGGCGAAAAAACCCGCCATTGGCGGTATGCCAGCCAACGACAATACTGCAACTGTAAATGCAAATGCCATAAATGGACTTCGGTTTCCTAAGCCGGAAAATGCTTGTATATCATCGCTATCGGTAGCATTGCTTACACTTAGCAAAACAGAAAACGAAATAATTGTTGCTACCGAATATGCAGCACTGTAAAATAAAAGTGCATTGGTGTTAATTAAATTTCCTTTTATAATAGAAACTATTGCTAACAACATATAACCTGCGTGCGAAATACTTGAATAAGCCAATATTCTTTTGGCATTTGTTTGCATTACTGCCGATATATTTCCGAGTAACAAAGTAGCCAATGTTATAACGCCTAAAATGCTTACCCACACACCGCCAATGCCTGCAAAACATTGACTAAATAATCTATAGAAAGCGGCAAAAGCGGCAGTTTTAACAATCGTTGCCATAAAAGCTGTAATTACTGTTGGCGAACCAGTATAAACATCAGGCGCCCAAAAATGAAACGGTACGGCTGATACTTTAAAGGACATGCCAATCATCATCATTAAAATGCCAACATAAAACATGGTTGGAAAATTGCCATTCATAGCCACCACATAATCATGAATTAAATATAAATGAAAACTACCTACACACCCATAAACAAGGGCAACACCAAACAATAAAAAGCCTGTTGCAAATGCGCCCATCAAAAAATATTTTAGTGCCGCTTCGTTTGACGATAAACTATTTTTGCGGCTACCCGCCAATACGTATAGTGAAATTGATAGCGTTTCGATGCCCAAAAACAACATGGTTAAATCGCCAAAAGAAACCATCATTACCGCACCTACCAATGCAAATAAAGTAATTGCAAAATGGTCGGTTACTTGTGTTTCGTTTTTAAAATAGCTTTGACTCATCCAATACCATAATATGGCTGTAACACCTATTAGCATTGTAAAACCCAATGCTGCATTATCAAAAACCAACATGTAGTTGAAGTAATGAATATCGGTATTCCAATCTTTTGCAGCGAAGCCAATTGTTGCCAATAAACCAATAACCACAACCGGCATCAGCCATTTTTTGAAATTAAAAATTTCGGATAATAATGAAAGTACGCCTAACCCTGATAATACTATAATTGATTTCATTTTTGAATAATTGTTTTTGTGAAAAGTGTTTTATTAATGTATGAAAACTACCTAACTTTTGATATTTCTAAAAGTTTAATAACGGCTGGTTCGCTAATGTTTAAGATAGGTTGCGGATACACACCCAAAATAAAAATTAAACCAATTATACTATATAAAATTACTTTTTCGTTTGATGTAAGTTCTGCGAAAGTGATGGTAAGTGCATTTGCTTCGCCAAGCATTGTTTGCTGGTAAGAACGCAACATATATACTGCACCCAAAATAACGGTTAATCCTGCCAAAGCAGCCAACCAAGGACTGTATTGATAAACACCATTTATTAATAAAAATTCGCCTACAAAACCATTGGTAAGCGGCAATGCCACCGAAGCCAACATTACTATCATAAACACAGTTGCAAAACCTGGTGCCACGCCTCTAATACCGCCTAAATCACTGAGTTTACGGGTGTTCATGCGTTGTTCTATTAAATCAATAATATAAAAAAGTGCAAACACATTTATACCATGGCTCAGCATTTGCATAATTGCGCCCTGCGTGCCTTGCACATTCAAAACAAACACACCCGCAGATATTAAACCAACGTGCGAAAATGAAGAGTAAGCAATTAGTCGCTTATAATCTTGCTGCACAATTGCCAAACAAGCGGCGTAAATAATACCAATTACAGATAATATAATGGCAGTATTCCCCCAGGCAGCAACACCCAAAGGCACAACTGGTATAAGCCAACGTATAGCGCCATACACGCCCATTTTTAGCATTATGCCCGATAGTAACATTGTACCTTGTGCCGGTGCATTTGTATAAGTATCGGGTTGCCAAGTATGAAACGGAAACACCGGCATTTTAATAGCAAATGCCATAAATATTAACCAAAACACCATTGATTGTTGCGCTGCTGGCAAAGCCCTACCCGCTGCATATAACGCTTCTATATCAAACGAAAGTGGCGTTGAATGTTGGTATAAATATATAAGTCCAACCAACATTAGCAAGCTACCAACCATGGTATACACAAAAAATTTGAGGGTAATTTTGGCGCGATTTTCGGCACCCCACATCAGGCAAATTAAATAAATTGGTATGAGGGCAAGCTCCCAACAAACATAAAACAAAAAGCCATCTAAGGCAGTAAATACACCAACTAATGCACCTTGCATCAATAATATTAAACCCAACATTAGGTTTGGTTTTTCTATTTTTTGAAGTGTTTTATCGGCCGATAAAATGATAAATGGAACAAGTAAATTTGTGAGTAAAACCAACACCAAACTAATACCGTCCATACCCGCTTTTAGGCTTATACCAAGCGCAGGAACCCAAGTGCGGTTAAATGCAAATTGCACTTCGGCATTGTGCTGAAACTGAAAACACGCAAACAAAGTAACCGCCAAACTAGCCACGCTACTTATTAGCGCAAGCATTTTTGTATTTTGAGTAGAACTTAATAGTAAGAAAATAGAACAGACTATTGGTAGGAGTATTAGTATTGCTGTAAGCATCAGGATTACTTTATTTATTAAATATTACGATTGCCAAAAATCTAAAATAATATCAAATATTGAAATCTTTTTTTTGGCTATGAATTACATGGATAAATGCATGAATGCAAACCAAGCTTTAATTGAATACAGAATAAGTGCAAAATGCTTGTAAATAAAATTGGTTACAAATCAGTTTGAACAAATTAATTGTAGTGTTTAATTGGAATGCATAATGAAGTCATCGATTTTAGATTAATGTTTTTAGTCTGAAAGTGTATGTTAATGTTACTTCAAAATATTTAATTGCGGACACTATTACTTAAATTACAATTTAAGTATGAATGGGCTGTTATTCTCAAATTTATATACAGGGTGTTGGGTTTAGGAATAAGTTTGCTTGTAATTTTTTACTACTACTTTCTGATAAACGTATTGTTATAACTACTAATTCGTCAATTGAAAAAGATGAATATTTGCAATAAAAATAAGTTTTCAAATACTACTCCATCACAAATTTCGCATTTCGCAGGATGCCATTCTCTTCGATGCAAATAAAATATAATCCTGTTGGTAAGCTACCAATTTGAAATTAGCAACATCCAACATTCGCACCTCTAATTTTTTCCAGAAATTAATGATATAATCACAAAAGAGAATAACGAAAATTTACCAGTAGCTAATAAGGACGGCTTATACATCAAATTTAAACTTATTTCACCTGAATTACAATTTCAATTTTATGACGATAATTTGTTTACAATTTTCCATGTGAAATGCGAAATTTTTTTACCAGAATTTAAAAGGTAAATTATATAATTAAGCAACCATTTATTTTTTAAAAGCCATCTAGAAAGAAATAATCTTTTTTTATGAAAGCGTCCAAATTTTTCATGAATTTCTTCATCATAACTCTTCATTTTCTGAGAAGAGAAATCATTCTCAGAAAAACATTCTTTAGCATGAAAAGCAGCTATCCTACCAGAAACCATAGCCTGACCAATACCTTCACCAGTTGACGGGTCAGCCAATGATGCAGCATCTCCAATCAACATAAACCTATTTCCAGAAATGGCATACTTGTCATATCCCATTGGAATGCTCCAACCTTTAATATCACTCACTAAAGTTGCATTTGAAAAACGTTTTTTAAGTGTTGGAGATTCTTCAATTATTTCTAATAGCACTTCGCGCAACTTTAATTTTCTTTGCGATATTTCATCAGATAACAACCCAAAACCAATGTTGACAAGATTGTCTGTTGATGGAAAAATCCAGAAATATCCATTAGGGTATTTTTTTACAAAATGAATTTCGTATGTGTGGCCATCAACATCCTTTACACCATTAAAATAAGCCCTTACAGCAGCACAATGATGTGCAGGATTGATTTTATAATCTGTGAGATTTTTTCTTACTGCCGATGTTGCACCATCTGCTCCAATCACCATTTTAGAAGTAAATATTTTGTTATTATTAGTACTCACAATTACTCCTTCATTTTCAATAACAATAGTCTGAACCTGTTCTTCTAAAAAATAGGTTACATTGTTTAAGGTAGATGCCGTATTGTATAAAAAATTATCAAATTCAAAGCGTGGTGCTATAAACCAAGGTTCCGGAAAAGGTACATGTGCTGTGTTTCCATTAAATCCGTAAACGCCAACATGGGTTATTTCGAATTTATGAGAGAAGTTGTCGAATGCCGTTTTGAAATCAGGAGAAATCAAATTCAGCGCTTTTGGAACATAGGCAGCAATGCCATCTCCACAAACTTTTTCGCGCGGAAAATTACTTTTTTCTATTACTGCCACCCTAATATTTGTTCCAGCAAAAGCAAGTGCGCAAGTACTTCCGCCAGGGCCTCCACCGCAAATTATAACATCAAAATCATGTGAGTTCATACTATTGTTTCTATTTATAACAATGATAGGAATATTTGAACACCAAATTTTTCTTGATTAGAAGTATCCTTTACAATACGAAAATAACTTTTAAATATTTATAGATTTTACAACTAGATTTTATTAAAAAACAAAAAAACAAACATTAATAATGCGAATCAAGGGTTGGATTATATGCACATTTTATTGGGCTACGGATATGCATGTCTCCCGAAAAAGTCGGTACTCAGCTGGGATTCCTGCCTTCGCAGGAATGACGGTGGTGTTAGACATACTGTGTTACTAAAAAAATTTCAACCCTTGATTAGCATTAATAATACTTTCTAAAAGTATGAAATCAAATACTACTCCTTCACAAATTTCGCATTTCGCAAAATGCCATTCTCTTCAAAGCAAATAAAATATAATCCTTTTGGTAAGCTACCAATTTGAAACACGTACTCACCTTTATTTACAGTATATTCTAACGCAATTTTAATACCTAACGAATTGTAAATGTCAATTGATTTAAGTTGATTTAAAGATGTTTTTAACTGCAAAACAGTATGTGCAGGATTAGGGAAAATTTGAAATTGTAAATCAGAATTTAATTCACTTGCTTTTAGATTTATATTAAAATTACATGCCGAAGCTTGGTATTGCGGGTAATAGGCTGTATCACCAATACTAAAACACATCAGGCTAAAACTTACATTTGATACATTTTGATATGGTTCGGCAAAAAGACCCTGTGTATTACCAATTCCTTCTATCTACTGCGTGCCGTTCAATTGAATAACATGCCTCAAAGCCCCACCAATACTTTGAACTGTATTTTCTACTACAGACACATCATCAATTATACCACACTCGCAATAAATATTATGAAGTGTATCGCCAGGTTGTGCAGTAAAATAATATAATACCGATACTACATGAAAATAGTCCAATTTCGGTTGCACCTCATTGCACTATTTTCATGTAGTATCGGCATTGACCATACTAAAATTATAAGGCACATAAAATACTCTACCACTATCTTTGCGCATAGCGCCTGCATACCAGCTTCCCTCCTTTATTTTAAAATAGGATAAATTGTTAATTAAAGTATCACTACCATACGTATAATACTTACTGCCCCAAGTGCTAATAGGAGTGGGATTGACAGAGCCGCCATTAAAATTAAAGGAATATGCGTAATTAATCCACCTGCCGCCAGAATCTGGCATAGCTATATATGTTTGTGCACTTAATTTATGTTGGAAAATAAATAGTGTTATGGTGAAGAAAAAAAATTTTTCATATTTTAAAGTTAACCTAAGTTGGCATTCCGCAAATAATTTTATTCATTTTTCTTACATTCGCACCTTAAAATTTTTCTCAAAAAGCAATAATGATATCAGCACAAATTTGCCAAACATTTTATTATTTATTATTCTAATTTAAGCTAACAAAATGCGCCAATATGTTTAAACTCGACAGAACAGCATTTAAAGTTCAAACCTTTAAAGAAGCCGATGATAACAAAGAATATTGGCTAAGCAAAACTCCAGGCGAACGCTGGGCTGCTGCGTGGTACCTTACTTGCAGTGCATATAATATTGATTACAAAAACCCTCCACGAATGGATAAAACCGTTTTTAATATGCGAAAAAATGGCTAATATTTTAAATAACGACTTTACAGATTTTATTGCCACACTCAATGAAAGCAACGTTGAGTATAGGTGGGTTCTAAAAATTCACTTTTAGAGATTTGACTAAAAATCGGAGAACCCGTTAACCGATTTTTTGTAATTTGTTTTTCAAAAATACATTATT
>Ga0209181_10001464_pt1 | contig 41292 bp, 25 predicted proteins | sample MAT05_FD_187208 | JGI IMG/M metagenome (GOLD analysis project Ga0209181, IMG submission 187208) | Freshwater microbial communities from Lake Fryxell liftoff mats and glacier meltwater in Antarctica - MAT-05 (SPAdes) (version 2) | ecosystem: Environmental > Aquatic > Freshwater > Ice > Liftoff... | reverse complement strand
TACCAATGCGAGAACGGAGTAAGGGGGATGTTTTTATGTTTTTTTTGACCGTACCACTAAATTGTTTGTATGCTAATGTAAGAATACCGGCATCAATTGCTAAACGCCGGGTACGAATAAGGCTCACAAGCGCATGCATTATTCACACATGTTACATTTCACCATATAATTTATTGATATTCCGGTTTGGAGTGATGCAATTCAAATCCGATAGGTATCAAGGATTTTATAGCCGTGATTTATATTAGTCATTTAAATCCACGAAACTCCCGTGGAGCTAAACTAAATGACATTGCTCTTTAGGTGATTGGGCTTATAATGCCCCATAGTGTATTGTTATAAAGACGCAACCCTTGTTTGTTTCAAACCAGGGTTCAGAATTTTTACCCCATCATTTGCTGGTTTCTTTAATTCCATTCTGGCCAGTAGACAAGGTGAAATAGAAAGTGCTTCCCTGTCCTGGGGCAGATTTCAGCCAGATTCTACCATGATGTAATTCTGCTATTTTTTTACAATGCGATAATCCGATTCCGGAGCCTTCGTATTCAGTTCGGGTATGCAACCGCTGAAAAATCACAAATATTTTTTCACTATGTTTTTCGTCTAACCCAATACCGTTGTCCTTAAATGCAAATTCCCAGAAACCAGGGACTTTTTTTACCGAAATATTTAATTCGGGCTGCGTATCTTTTTTTCTGAATTTTATGGCATTGGTTACCAGGTTCTGAAAAAGCTGTTTGAGCTCCAGCGGGTAACCGCTTAATATTGGCAGACTGTCGTAAGTAATTAGTGCCCCCGCTTCCTTTATAGCGATGCCAAGGTCGGCAATTACTTCCTGCAGTTTTTTGTTGCAGTCTACCTGTTCCATTTCTTTATTATTTCCTAACCTCGAATATTCCAGCATGTTTTTTATGAGCAGCTTCATCCGTTCGGAGGCATCCAGGATAAAGTTGAAATATTTATCTGCTTTTTCATCGAGCTGGCCGCTGTAGCGTTGCTGAAGCAACTGGATAAAACTGGAAGTGGTTCGCAGCGGTTCCTGCAAATCATGTGAGGCGATGTAGGCAAATTCTTCCAGTTCTTTATTTTTTCTTCCCAGTTCCGTATTGGCCTCATCTGCCTCCCTGCGGGCCTTTCGCTCGTTTTCCGTCATCATGGCAAGGCTTTCAGTTCGCTCCGCCACCTGCTTTTCCAATAGTGTCTTCTGTGCATTAACAGCTCTTATGCGAAACTTGTAAAATGTGTATGCGCTGCCCAGGATGGTGATTATTATGATTGACCTAAACCACCATGTTTCCCAATAAGGAGGTGTGATTGTAATTTTAATTTCAGCTATTTTTGCCGACCACTTTCCTTCGTTGTTCAAACCCCTCACTTTTAGCAGGTACGTACCCGGATCAAGGTTGGTATAGGTAGCTATATGCTTTGGACCTATATCATTCCAGTCTTTGTCAAAACCAACGAGCATATACGCATACTGTTTCTTATTTTGCCCGGTAAAATTTAATGAAGCAAATTCAAAGGAAATCACGGACTGCTTATACGATAAAACCAATTCCCTGGTTTCTGTAATGCTTTTCGTTAAGGGCGAAATATTCTTTCCACCACCGCTCACCAGTACCTGTTTGTTGAATATCTGAAAATCTGTAAACACCAGTGGCGGTTCATATACTATTTCTTTTACACTCTCTGGCAAAAACTCATTAAAGCCATTGATTCCTCCAAAGTACATTTTTCCCGAACGGCTTTTATAACAGGAATTCATCTTAAATTCATTGGACTGCAATCCGTTATTGATCCCAAAATTTTTAAATACTTTTTGAACCGGATCAAACCTTGATAATCCATTATAGGTGCTGATCCATAAATACCCTTTTTCATCTGCCAATAACCCTGTAATGGTATTACTTGGCAATCCATCTTTTACATAATACTTTGTAATACTGCCTGTTCTTTTGTCCATCCTGTTCAGGCCCAGGTGCGTACCTATCCATAAATTTTCTTCACGATCTTCTATTAAACAGTATATTTCATTGTTGCTAATGCCACTTGTTTGGGCATTGATATGGGTGAAAGTTTTTGTTTTTTGATTAAATAAATCCAATCCGCCACCATTGGTGCCTATCCAAAGATTTCCATTTTTACCTTTGAAAATAGTATTTACAATGTTGTTGCTAATACTTGTGGTATTTAAAAGATCGTTGCTGTAATGAATAAAGCTGTTGGTTTTTTTGTCGAACATATCTACACCTGAGCTGGAATTATAGAAGCCGATCCATATATTTTTATCTGCATCTTCAGCTATTGCCCATACATTATTACCGCCCAATCCCTTTGGTTTTGCAGGATCATATTTGAAATGTTGATAGGTGTTTTTTTCTTTATTGTAAACAGTCAACCCGTTTCCCCAGGTACCTATCCATAAGTTTCCATGGCTGTCTTCAAAAATTTTTAACACGTAATTTCCGCCAATGCTGTTTCGGTTAGAAGGTTCCTGCATGTAATGAGTGAAGGTTCCCTTTTTAGGGTCAAATAAATTCATTCCTCCGCCATCCGTGCCAATCCAAAGATTGTTTTTGGAGTCTTCTAAAATGGATAAAACCCGGTTATTGTTTAAACTAAAAGTTGAAGAATTATGCCGGTAAAGTTTAAAATTGTTTGCATCCCGGTGCACAATATTAATACCAGCACCAAAGGTTCCTACCCACATATTTTTTTTATTGTCTTTACAAACAGACCAGATAGAATTATCATTTATACTCTCCTTATCCGCATCATCCATTATATACTTTTCAAATAATCCGGATTGAGTGTTGAATATACTCAAACCGCCATTTTCTGTACCAATCCATAAATTTCCATGATCATCTTCATTGATTGCTCTTATAAGATCTGGCTGAATGCTTTGAACATCTGCCGGATTATTTCTGTAATGAATGAATGTTTTTTTATCATTGTCAAACATATCAAGGCCACCACCCAAAAAACCAATCCATAACCTATCCTGGTGATCAATAAAAAGTGTCCAAATGCTGTCTGAGAATAATGATCCGGCATTTTTAGTTTCATGTTTAAAGTGGGTAAACGATTTTGTTTTTCTGTCAAAAAGTTCCAATCCACCCGAAAGTGTTCCTGCCCAGATATTATGCTTACTGTCTTCCGTTACTGCCTTTATAACATTATTACTTAAACTTTTGGGATCATTTTCGTTATGGGTATATGCAATGAATTTATTTGTCTTTCTGCTATACATTTCAAGGCCACTTCCCTCCGTCCCAATCCATATATTTCCATCACTACCATATACCAGGCTGCTGATAAAGGTGGAGGCGATGTTGAAAGGATATTTAAAATCAACCCTATGATGAATAAATTTTTCTGTATCTCTGTCAAACATATCCAATCCGCCACCCCATGCAGATATCCACAAGTTGCCCTCATCGTCTTCTACTATACCATGTATAGTGCTCTGACTGATACTTTGGTCATCATCAGCATCATATTTATACAAGGTGAATTTATATCCATCATACTTATTCAAACCATCTCTGGTACCAAACCACATAAATCCCCGGCTATCCTGGAATATACATATAACATTGCTCTGTGAAAGACCGGCATTGGTTCCAATGTTCTCAAAATGGATACGCTGTTTTTGCGAAAATGCAAAAACGCCGGCAATCAGCAGGAAAAATAAAAGAAAATAACGCATCGTTTTTAAAGGTATCCTTATCCGGAATTTTATGGTATTACCAATGTATAAATAATTTAATTTATGTAACATCATTGCTTGTTTTCTTTATTGGCTGGCTGGCTGTCCGTTTGGCGGGTTAAAATAAAAGCACTTCCTTTTCCCGAACTATATTCAACCTGCTACTACTTTTGTATAATTCCACTATTTTTAAAAACATGATAACCAGGTGAGTGAACTGTTTCATCCCACCTTTTTATCATCCACGTTTATTGAATTGCTTCAATTGGTTTTAGTAATTGAGGGTTATAATATTTTTTTACCACCCTGTTAATGATTTCAATTGTCAATGGTTTATTTTCAAAGCCTGAAACTTCAGGCATTTCCAGTGCCCTTATCTTATCATCTGGATTTAAGGAGGTAGTATGCATAATTATGTTGATTTTGCCCCGGTATTTTCCTTCCAGTCGCTGGTATTTTTCTAAAAATTCCCATCCGTTCATAGCAGGCATATTGATATCAAGGAATGTGATATCCGGGCATGGACAGTCAATACTGTTGCATAAATCCTGTTCACTGTTGGTAAGATAATTCAGCGCCTGCTGGCCGCTTTCTGCAATTTGTATATGGTCTGTGCAATTTGCCTCCTCCAACAGTATGGTACTGTAAAAATTGGTGGGTTCGTCATCATTATTAAGAGTATGCAATTTAATTTTTGTTTCATGTATATCTTCTTTATGTGAATGAATAGTAAAATAGAAAGTACTTCCTTCGTTGGGTGTAGAATTCACCCGGATTTTTCTATGATGGAGTTCAACAATTTTTTTACAATGTGACAATCCAATTCCTGAACTCTGGTATTCTGTAGGGATGTGTAAACGTTGAAAAATATTAGGAATTCGTTTGTAGTATTCCGGTGCTATCCCTGGGATATTGGTTGACCCGATTGGAACCACCATTAAAGTACCTGTACCGTCGGGGTGAATATATGGTTTGGTTTTAACTGCGGTATTGTAAATTAACAGCTTTGATATGCAAGCGAGAGGGGTAGGAAAGGGATCTGTTTTCATGAAGCTTTTAAAATTTTTCCTTTTTTTGCTACCTGAACTATGAAAAACACATCATACAGGAAACAATCCATAATGGCATACAAAGTAATTGCATTAGGAATAAAGAAACTGTAGCTTGACCTGCCATTAAATTGTAGATATGCAGCTACCAGGTGCTGTTTTACCATACCTTTCACTATATAGGCAGGTGCAACACCTTCCCTTTTTTCCTCCTACTACAAATTATGTACGCATTCAATTATTTTAATTGCCTACATTGCGCCTTTACCGCCATCCATCTTCCTGAAACCAGTCCAGCAATACACAAGACATCATACCTAATTACTGAAAATACACCAAAATGAGAAAAATTATACCTGTTTGCATTTGGATTATTTTTACCTGTTACCAGCTTCCAGCCCAATTCACCAATAAATTTGTAACATATAATGCTGCCAATACATCAGTTTTCTCCGGGAATAATTTCAAAGCAATCTGGTTAGGTAAGGGTAACAGGATATGGGCCGGCACCCAGTACCAGGGCCTGTATTGGTTTGATACAGCCAGGAAAGCCTGGACTAAATCATCCACATTAACCAATGTATTTATCAACCAGATTCAATCTGATACAAGTGGTGGAATCTGGATTGCCCAGTCGGGAACATCCGGCACCGTGGGCGGCGGCTCCAACACTGCAGGGGGCGTTAACTATTATCCGGATACTACAGACGCCGGTATGCGATTTTTTAGCACCGGCAACTTTCTTTCGTCCCGGAATGTACGGGGGATTTACCTCGATACATTGAATGCACCCGCAACCGGCTACAGAAGAGTCTGGGTACCGCAGGCTACTTATATCACTTCAGGCAATACTGCTCCCGGTGGATTTACCAAATGGCAGGAAAATACTTCCGGTAATTTTCAAAAGGTGTACAATGGGTTGCAGGTTTTTCCAAATACCAATATCATCAGCGGGGGAACACCTTCCTGCTATACTGCCTGTGGAAATAAAGATGAGGTATGGATTGGGGCAGAGACCAATTATGTGATTGCTTCGGGTAGTACCTCTCAAATTTTGAGGTATGATGCTACCACAGGGCATCCGCTGGGAGGCTATGACCATAACGGAAGCTTTGACAATACCCGGCTTTTTTACAAAGATCAGCCAAGAGTGTATACAGATACGGCCAGTAAAGGTGTGTTGCCTGCCGGTTTTCGCACTACCGCCATGTATGTTGATGCAGAAGACAGGCGGTGGATTGGATTAAGAAACGGTGGGGTAGTAGTGAAGATTGGTGGTACCTGGAAATCAGTTAACATGCCCTCGATCTTCCCACCTGGAACAACCATAAATTTTAATGCCATCACCAGCGATGAATTTGGATACATCTATATTGGCACAAACAGTGGCCTCGTAGTATTTGACAACGGAGGCGATGTAACAGACACTACTTATTATAAACGCCTTACCACTACAGACACCCTTCCCTCCAACAATATTACCGGCCTGGCCTACGATAAAGCTGCGGGCCGTATGCTCATTACTTCTGATGCAGGCGTTACCTTCTGGACCATCCGGTATAAAATAGATGTAAGGATGATGTGGGATCACAGTTACCCCAGCAATACCGGCCAGCCCATCGGTGTGGCGGCTGATGGTGTATCAAGGATATATTTAAAAATTAAAAAAGCAAGCGACACCTTACCAAACATCAAAACTATAACGGTGAGTATAAAACGCTTTGTGGCAGGGGAGGCCAATACCAGGGGGAAACTTAAAAAGGCGCTGGTGATTGACAAATACAGTGAAGAAGCATCTACCGGTACCCTTCCGGAAGTTACCATAACGGATGCAGAATTTAAACCAGGCCTGCCCGGGGAGTTTTGGATATGGTATGTGTCGCCGGATGATTTTTGCAATGATTCCCTCAGCGTGTACGCTCCCTTACGAAGGCGGTTTGATACCGTTACTGTAATCGTTACTTATTTAAACAATAAGAAGGATACCATCGATTATAAAATTGGGGTGGTTCGCCCGCCTACCTTATTTGTACATGGACTGGCCAGTGCACCCGAAGCATGGGATTATATCCGGCACAATCATTACGGGCAGTTTGTACCGTTTATTAACAGCCCTATATTCGTGTATAAAAAGGCGCCCAAATTGGATCCCATTGGCTATTTTCATAAAAACGGGTTACAGTTACTGGGCGGTGATGTAAGTGCGTACGCAAATAATGCCGACCGGTTAAACACCCTGCAGGGCAATTTAGAAGCCATGAGAAATATGCGATACGCCACTAACCAGGTAGATTATATATGCCACAGTATGGGTGGTATCATGATACGTTCGGCCATTGGCTTCTTTCCAAAAAAATTCTTTTCCGGCGAGGGTGATCCGTTCAAATATAAAAATTACAAAAAAGGATTTACACATAAAATTATTACCATCAATACACCACATAACGGCGCACCCATTGCAGATGTACTGGATCAGTTTGTGCCGTTGGCTCCCTTACGTTTCAGGGTATTGCTGAATGATGCGTATAACTGGCAACCTGCTTTGTTTGGAGGTTTTCTTAAACCGGTAGGCAATAATAATTTCCTGGATGCTTTTGGTTCTTTTAAAGCAACCGATGCAGTGAATAATTTACAGGTAACGGATGCAAGGGGCGGCGTACCTATGTTGAATACACCCGCTAAAAATCACATGATTGTAAGCAACCTTCGCTGGACCAATTACAATGAAAGCCTGGGTTTTGCAGATTATTTACTCCCGGTTGTTTACAAGATAGTATTGCAGGTGATGTATTCTTCCACTTATGATGATGCCATATTTACACCGGCATCAGGAGCCGCCACCAGGGCTTTTATCCTGGATATTTTTTCCAAGGAACCAAAAGTGATGCTTGCGGAGTTTTTAAACTGGATGTCGGAGAAGAGAAATTACCATAATTATTTGGCAAACAGTGATGGTATTGTTCCATTAATGAGCCAGACTGCACAACAAAGCGACACGGAATTATTCATTACCAAATTTTTCTGCACGGATACTGCCGGGGGAAGCCAGGGCCTGAATGCCAACCATAGCGCCCAGTTGCAGCGGGACGATGTGGGGCAACGGGTTTTTAACCTGTTGAATACCCGGTTGAGCAGCCCGCTTTTTGCAGACAATATACCGGTAGATGATGACGCTGAACCACCACTGTTGTTAAGGCAGTTGAATGCAGGTGGGCCATCAAACAGGCCAACCTCAGCCCCGGTAATACAAACATTTTTTGATACTACTAAAATAAAAATAGATGCACCTGTTACCAATGCGACCATACTGGCAGATAGTATGATTCAAATTAAATTCAGGGTAAAAGATACAGCCCGGCTTGCTTATATCACCATCAGTTTCCAACGGGCAGATTCGTTCAGGGTTCGCAGAACGCTGGGCCAGCAAACAATAACCTTTAAAGTGAACCCATCATTTGCAGGAAACAACAAACTGTGGGCAATGGCGGTATACAATAATGTAGCGGGCAACGGGGTAAATTATTACCTGGATTCAGTATTGTTAACGGCCAATAACGCTGCTCCCTTGCAGGGTTTCAGGATAAAAGAAGACGTAGTGAATATTACCAGCGGCCAGCCTTATTACCCTTCTTACGAGGCGCAATACAATAACCAGTGGGTAAGCATTCCAAACAACGAACCTGGCATTGCTATCTCCATAGATTCAGTAAATACAGTAAATTACCAGGCGGCAAACGGCCAGTTTAACGGACTGAAGGCAGGCGATGCCATTGCCAATTTTACCTACAAAACATTTACCGACTCTGTTTTATTCAAAGTGATATTGCCATACAATGCGAATTGTATTAACAGTACCGTGGCCAGCGGAAACTTTAAGAACCCGGCCATCTGGAGCAAAGGATTGGTACCGGGAATCTGCGATTCAGTAATTATCAGTCCGACCCATACGGTTACGCTGGATACATCCATCCTGGTAAGGTCGCTTAGGATCAGCAGCGGTGGAACACTCACTATCAATAACATCGCTTACACATTAACGCTCGGGCAGGGAGATGATGGTCTTTCAATGGCAGAAAACTTCGGCACTTTAAATATCAGCAATGGCGCATGCTATATTAATGGTAGAATAAAATTCAACGCAGCTTCTACCTTCACCATGAGCGGCGGAACACTAACCGTTGATGCCAATAAGGGCACAGGCGTAATAAGTGTGGGTAATGGCGCCGCACTGTTTGAAGCAGCTCCGGGTATGACATCCTTTAATTTTTCCGGTGGCACTTTGCAGGTAAACGATCCGCCTTTTGGCAGTGCCAGTCAAACCATTAGTTGCCCTTATGATTTTGGGAATAACAGCACCTTGGTGTTGGGCATCAGCACATCGGCTATCGCCAGCAAAAATACCGATGGCTTTGGTGGACTTTCATTTCCTAATAAAATTGGTAAACTGGTTATAAATGCGGGAACCAAAAACGGTAACCGGCAACTCGTAATTAAAAAGGCATTGAATGTAAAAGGCAGCGCCCAGGTAAAGGCTGGCAGCGGTATAGTATTGCAGGCACCATTGAATGTGACGCAGTAGCGTAAGGGTTCGCCGTTAAGTCGTTAAGACGTTCTGGAAACAATTAAAAATTAAAAACGTCTAAACGCCTAAGCGGCAAAAAAAAGGGTTCGCCGTTAAGACGTTCTGGAAACAATTAAAAATTAAAAACGTCTAAACGCCTAAGCGGCAAAAAAAAAGGGTTCGCCGTTGAGGCAGAAAAAACAAAAAATACCTAAACACCTTATTGGCAAAATTTACATCCATTAAAATTAACTGTAAAAGGAGATGAAAATATTTTTACAACACCTTAGAAGCTGTTTAAATTTAATTGGAGTAACTGAGTCAGAAAGCCGATGATGCCATAAAAAACTGAACTTAAACGGAGCGTCGCCAATGTCGATGCCATAAAAAACTAATGATGGTAAACAAATTAATCATTTTTAAACAGCTTCTTAGGTATTGCTTGGTTTTTATATCTTTTTTTCTATGTTTTACTTTGTGGTCATTTCATTTTACCAAATGCCTGGCCCAAGGGCCCGTAAATGATGGTTGCCTTGCTGCAACGGTTATTCCCATACCAGCCGCAGGGTATGGATTGGGAACATTTACTTCTTTGCCAACAGATTTAACAAGCGCTACCGTACAAACGGGCGAAACATTTGCCCCGGCGATTTTTGTTGCAGGGTTAGATAAAAAATCGGTATGGTACAAATTCAGCATACCTACCATCAGGGCGGTAAGGGTTACATTAACACAGCCCGGCACCACCATTACTGCCGGAGACGCCGGCTTTGCGGTATATCAAACCAACAATTGTTTACCAACCAATACACTCATCAGCACCAAGCTTACCCCCATTGTTACGTTTGGAAACACCTATCATCCCTGTGTGCCAAGTGGCGATTACCTTATACAGGTGTCATCTAATCTGAATGCGAAGGGGCCAATTACCATACAGGTCGAAATATCCGATCAAACAGGGGCTGCTTATGATCATCCAAACCAGGCTTATGCATTTGGTACGGCCGGATATTATGCACATAAAATTGATTTCAATACGGAATGCCAGTCAATAGAAGATGCATCCGAAAAATGTACTGCTTTAGCCAACCCAACGGATTACAATAAATCGGCCTGGCTTACATTTAAAACCCCTTCTTATTTTGATTATATCACTGTACAGTTATCCGGTACCGGTGCCACCAGTTATTTCCCTTCCAATAATAATGCACCTACTTACCGAACTTTCGGTTATGCTTTGTACAAGGGAAATGCGGTAACCACTCCCATTGCATCATTAACAACCGTGGATGGTTGCGACTCCCTGCAATCGAATGGATATTATGCGGGATACAAAATGTATAAGTGCAGTGATCTTGATACCGGTACCACCTACAGCATACAGATTTTTATAAAAAAAGACTTTGCCGATGATATACGTATTGGAATTCTTACCGGGGGGCAGGTTGCCACCACAGGCCCAAAACCAATGCTGTCTTCGGTTCCTGCCCCCAATGCAATTGGCAATTTGCCTTCATCACCCACCGGAACGCTTACTTCTGTGAACGATGTATGGGGTTGTAACAGCAGGCATACCAACCCTTCATGCGGGCCATCAGTGCCGGACTCAGGAATACGGTATAATGGAGGAAGGTATAATCTGAGTAGCTTTTTTACTTTTACATTAACCAGTACCAGTGCTATTTATTTTAGCAGTTATGCTACGCAATGCGGCCCACAACCGTTGGTAAGAGTATTTAAGCAGGGGCTTACCGGCACCTGTGCAGGGTTAGACACTGCCAATATTGTGGGCGTATTTAACTATTACGGAACCATCGACTGCCTTCCGCCAGGAAAATATACGGTACAGGTATCCGGGCAGGACGCAACGGAATGGTATGCCCGTTTTAATTACGGGGTACCCGCTTATAATGCGGAGCAATGCCTGAGTACCAATTTGGGCACCGGCTTCAGGCTTGATATGACAGCATACACAAGAAAGGCCGCCAATAAATATGCACTCGGTATTACAGGTGCATTCGACAGCATTAACCGGGTGGGAGCAATTATGCAGCCACTACTTGCCGGCATACCTTATTCCGCCGTGTCAGATACCATGGGTTGCCAGAATACCTTGCGGCCCATAGATACTACCTGCAGCCCGCTCAACAATAAAGTAATTTACCGGCAGTTTGTGGTGGCAGACAGTGGCGTGGTCGATTTTTCCAATCTAACCTTTCCCGCCTACTCCGGCTGGAAATACAGGTTATACAGTGGCGACGCCAATGCACTGGCATCCGCTCAAAACGTATTTGCTTATCCTGATAAGTTTACCGGTCTCGTCGCCAAAACAGAATGCATGGATTACTATACCTACTGCAGCAACAAAACTGCCTGTGTAGTACCGGGTACTTATACTTTTACTACCATGGGCGGCGATGCTGATGTTGGCAGGGTGGATAAGCCAACCTTTACTTTTGTAAAAACAAGGACCAGGCATCACAGTCCTTTAACTGCACAGGATTTGGGTAGCATAATGGATACCCTTGGGGCCGGAGGCGGTGTTATTAGATCGGACGTGGATGATTGGAGTTGCACCGATAACGCTGTAACCATTAACGGAACAGCGCCGAGTACAGTGGGGGGTAAAACCGCCACCAAGGCGATATACAGGCAGTTTTATTTAAAAGCGGATGCATTGGTAAAGATTGATAATCCCTCTTACTATTACTGTTATGCTAAAGCCTATGGAACCCGGACCTTATTTAAGGGAAAGGCCACCGATGGCTTTGCAGGCTTATCGGAAGTGGGCGGGCAATGGAGTAACTTTACCTACCAGGCCGGATCCACTGTAGGGTGTACTTTACTGCCTGCCGGTTGGTACACGGTGGTCTCTTACAACCAGGGCCCCAGTTACGATAGTACTTTCCGTAGCCTTAATCTCGATGGCAGGTACAATAGTGCCGTAAGCTACAACGATGAATTTAATATTACTATCACGCCTACCTGCCCGGGCCCAGCATACAACAGGCCATATAAAGCCTCGGTAAGTACGGGTAACCTTCCTCATTTAATACAATGGGGCAACCGCATTACCAGCACACCCGCTTATCCCAGGAGAGATACTACCTATGTATTGCCCACGGAACGGTTTAATTGCACGGTTGACACGCCGTTTAGCAGTCATCCTATAAAAAGCTGTGAAGCAACCGCCAACAGGGTAGTTTATTATGTATTTAAAACAACTCAGGTTTCATTTTTGCAAATCAATGCAGGTGGTTATTTCGCCACATTATACGATAAGGATGTGCGGACAGATTCGGCACAGTTTGGTTCTTTAAAACCAATACAGTATTGCAACAATAGTGCAGGGTATATCCAATATTGTTTTTTTCAGCCAGGCACGTATACATTGGTGGTCTTTGCAAAAGATGCCAATATATGCCAGTCGGTTACGCCATCCATTTATATTGCTGATATTGGTTACTCCCGTTTTGATTATGCGATCAATGCTTATGACTTTGGAACGGTACCTCCTGATTCAACCTTTCACTATGGTAAGGTAGGCGACATCAATCCATTGAACAGCGCCAGGGCTCCAAGCAATGATCTATTTTACTGCACTACAGGAGCTTCTGCCACAGATCCACCCGACCCGGTTTGCAATACCACCCTCAATCCCAATGTATATAACAATGGCCCCAATAAGCCTTTGTACGATTCCATATTTACACCGTCCAATAATGTAGCAAGAAGAAACCTTTGGTACACATTTGTAGTGGACCAGCCAGGTTATGTAAAAGTAAAAGTGGAAAGTAAAACTCCCGCCAGGGAATACCAGCAAAAGTTTACGGTATATCAAAGTAATGTAAATGGAACATTGCCCTTCAGTACGGTCGTAAGCACCGGGCAGGTTGATTCCACGGTTGCACAGGGTTTAAGAGCGCTGGGAACTAACCAGCAAACATGGTATTACTGTGCCAACCTTACCAACGAAGTGTCGTTTTACCGTGATCCGTGTTCATCGGTCACTAACCGGTATTATGTGCTGGTAGAAAATGTGAATGCAGAGCCTTATGAAATTGGCGGCACCTTACCCAATACCCAAACAGAAGTATCGGTGATGATAGATTCTGTAACGCTCGTACTTCCCAAACATGATCATTATTCGCTTGCCGGAGATATTGGCACAGTGGGGGTAGGCAAATATACCGGTGACGTTGATAATTATTCCTGTGCTACCAAGGATCCCACCGACCCGATTTACTATTACAATTACTCGGCACAATGTCAAAAAACATTGTGGTATAAATTTACTTCTACCATTACCGGCAATGTGCGGTTCAGGATTTACATCAACGGGGTACGTAAGTATGATTATTATGATGTGCAACTCTTCAAACAAATAAAGCCTGGCGATTCAACAATCAACGGCCTGCAGATACAGGGGTATGCGACAGTATATGGCTCAGATAATACTTACTGGGCAGAATGTTGTGTGGCACCCGGCACATATTATTTATTGCTTCCGGGATGTGCCCAGGTAAATGCCTATGTATATCCTGAAATTGAGTTGATAGAAGCTGTTGGTGATTTTTGCAGCAGGGCAGTGGCTTCGGCTATTAACGGGCCAGGTGCAGTTACCACCTCTTTATTGGTAAACTGCCATACCATTGGTACCGATTATGGTGAATTTGGGCCACAACTTACCTGTCCGCAGGGAGCCAATACCGCCGACTATAAATCCAGTTGGTTCCGTATGGATATTGGTGGTACCGATACATTGGATGTAACCACCTACCTGGTAGAAAACACCAATGCTGCATCCAGCGATATAAAGTACAGGCTGATGACCGGCAACTGCGGCGCCATGCAGGAGCAGAGTTGTGTGCTGGATGCATTGACACAAAATACCTATCAGTGCCTGGTGCCCGGGCAAAGTTATTATGTGCAGGTATTTACACCGGTTACAAAATTCAACCAGGCGGTGAACGGAACGATTGATTTACACTTATCTGCCATCAAACATGCAGACACTTGTGCGCCATTAACCAATTGCCTGGCCAATGCTAACTTCACCGCCCTGTTTAATTGCAATACAGACGACTCAGTGAAGTTTGTAAATTTCTCCACTTATGGAACCAGTATTACCTACAAATGGAACTTTGGTTACAATGCACAAACATCTTCAGCAGTGTCACCTAATTTCTTTTACCCGCCATTGCCATACGATTCAACCTATACCGTTAAACTGGTAGTGGACAATATCAGTTGTGGTAAAAAAGACTCCGTCACCAAAACAATCACCATACCTGGAAGACCGTATATAAAATTAGGAAATGATATTTCCCGTTGCGATGGTACACCCATTACATTGGTTGCTACATCGTACACCGGCGCCACCTATCTTTGGCAAAACGGAACGGTTGCGGATACATTTAAAGTAACCGCAACCGGTAACAATGATTACTGGGTAAAAATAAGTTACAATGGCTGCAGCAGCACCGATACGGTGAAAGTGCTGGTAAGCCCAATTGCAGCAAAGCCGAAACAAAACATTATTGTATGTGTGGATTCGTTGTTGGTAAGCGCTTACAGGGGGCAGGGCGAAACTTATAAATGGAATACAGGCGCTACTACTTATTACGCTTATGTAAGTATACCCGGAATTTATTGGGTGGATGTTAAATACGGTACTTGTACTTACCGGGATACGTTTTTAGTAAGCAATGCCGCTACTTCAAGACCGTTGGCTGCGGATACGACTGTTTGTTTATCAGGAGGTGGATATGTATTGAAAGCAAAAACAGCCGGGGCGATTTCCTACACCTGGCAAAACGGAAGTACGGCTGATAGTTTTAAAGTAACCACGCCGGGGCAATACCATGTCAGTATCAATTTTGGCAGTTGTGTTGTAAAAGATACTGTAAACATTACCGGGTTTCCTGCTCCTGTTATTATTAATATTGATACTTCCCTTTGCTTCGGCTCATCATTAACGTTACCATGGGGGCCGGTTGTAACAGCAGCAGGAACTTACCGGGATACCATCCATTTTGCTGCAGGCTGCGATAGCCTGGTGAGAAGGGTTACAGTAACCATGCATCCAAAACCATCTATAGGAAAAGATACAACGGTATGCCTGGCTGGTCCATACCTATTGAACGCCACTTCAACCGGGGCGGTATCTTATTTATGGCAGGATGGAAGCACCAGTTCAACATTCAGTGTGAATGCGCCGGGATTGTATTGGGTGAGTGTAAACTTTGGCACCTGTAGTGCAAGGGATTCTATCTACATTTCAGGTTCGCCAGCGCCCCTTAGTATTGTTACGGATACCAGTATTTGTTTCGGCTCATCCTACACGCTGGCCTGGGGTATTTCCGTAAGAGTTGCAGGATCTTACCGGGACAGTATCCGCAATTACCGCGGCTGCGATAGTTTGATTAGGATTGTAAACCTTACCATCAAACCAAGGCCAGTCCTGGGTAACGACACTTCGATTGCTATTTGCAGCAACAGTACTTATAACCTTGGCTCAGTTTATTCAACAACAGGATTCACAACAATTTGGACGATTGGCGGCATACCGGTGGCCAATCCTGCTTCCGTAAACAGCCCCGGCGTTTACAGGCTGATTGCTTCAAATAACAACGGTTGCGCTGATACCGCCCTGCTAACACTTACGGTTAGCCCAAAACCGGTATTGGGAAATGACGTGTCAGCAGGTGTTTGCCAGGGAGATGTATTCAACCTTAATAACCTGTACACTACAAACGGCCTGGTAAGTAGCTGGACAATCAATAATGTTATGGTCAGCAATCCGGCGGCAGTAAATATTAGCGGAGTGTACCAGTTAATTGCAGCAAACAGTTTTGGTTGCACCGATACGGCGCTCGTAACACTAACAGTTAATACCAGGTTATCATTGGGTAATGATACAAGTATCAGCATTTGCAGTGGTAATGCGGTAAATCTTACCGGCATTTACAACACCGCCAATCTTACCAATGCCTGGACAATCAATAATGCTGTAGTAATCAATCCTGCTGCGGTTTCGGTGGGTGGTATTTACAGGTTGATAGCCAGTAATACATCCGGCTGTGCAGATACCGCATTGGTAACCGTTTCATTCAATTCCAAACCATCACTGGGTAATGATACAGCGGTAAGCATCTGCCAGGCAACACCGTTCAATCTTGGTAATTTATATAACACCGGTGGGTTGGTCAATAGCTGGACGATTAACAATCTTATGGTCGGCAGTCCTTCATCAGTAACTGTAAGCGGGCTTTACCGGTTGATTGCAGGAAATAATTCCGGTTGTGCAGATACCGCTATTGTAACATTAACGGTTAACCCCAAACCATCACTTGGAAATGATACCAGCATTAGCATTTGCAGCGGTAATCCGGTAAATCTTTCCGGCATTTACAACACGGCCAATCTCACCAATGCCTGGACAATCAATAATGTTTTGGTTAGCAATTCTGCTGCGGTTACTACGGGTGGTATTTACAGGTTGATAGCAGCTAACACCACAGGCTGCACAGATAGTGCATTGGTAACTATTTCATTCAATCCCAAACCATTACTGGGCAATGATACAGCGGTTAGCATCTGCCAGGGAAATTCATTTAATCTTACAACTGTTTATACCACTGCTGCACTTACATCCAGTTGGACTTTAAATAATGTATCCGTTAACAATCCATCCGCTATTACTGCGCCGGGAACATACCGGTTAATTGCAATCAATAATTTTAACTGTGCCGATACCGCAATTGTAACGCTTTCATTTATTCTAAAACCAGCAATAGGCAATGATACTGCAGTTAGTGTTTGCCAGGGTAATACATTTACTCTTACCGGTATTTATTCAACAGCTAATCTTACAGCCAACTGGACGTTTAATAACACAACGGTTAGTAATCCACTTGCTGTTTTGGCGCCAGGTGCTTATCGGTTGATAGTAACCAATGCTGCCGGTTGTAAAGACACGGCCTTCGTTACATTAACAGCAAATACAAAACCCGCTATCGGAAAGGATACCGCCATTGTTATTTGCCAGGGCAGATCGGCTAACCTTACTTTACTGTACAATGCAACGGGCCTCACTGCCAACTGGACAAGAAATGGGCAGGCAATCACCAACCAATCTGCGGTAACGGTTGCAGGTATTTACCGGGTGATGGTAATTACGGCACAGGGCTGTGCTGATACTGCGTTGGTAACAGTAGCGGTTAGCCCAAAACCAAATTTGGGCAACGATACCAGTATCAATATTTGCCAGGGAGGCAGTTTAAATCTTACCGGTATATACAATACTACTGGCAATAGCAATAGCTGGACAAAGGCTGGTGTTTCAGTTTCCAATCCAGCTTCGGTTAGTGCAACGGGGGTTTACCAGCTAATCACCAGCTCCGCATTTGGCTGTTCAGATACGGTGCAGATTAGCCTTGCAACGATCACCAATCCGCTGGTAGTTACCAACAACCCTGCCGCAATATGTCTGTCCAGTACAGTGAATTTGACCAATGCAGCAATAACTACAGGATCTGCTGCCGGCCTTGTGTTTACGTATTGGTCAGATGCCGCAGGTACGGTGGCTTACAATACTCCAACAGCAGCGGCAGGCGGTGTGTATTATATTAAGGGAACAAATGCTACGGGTTGTGCGGCTATAAAACCGGTAACAGTAATTTACTATCCATTGCCACTGGTAAAGGCAGGGGCAGACTTTGCGATTTGCTATAAAGATTCCGCTACATTAAATGCTTCGGTTACCAATATTACCGCACCGGTCACATACCTGTGGGGGCCTGTAGCTACGGGGGGAATCAGCAATCCAACATCTGCCGCCACCATCATAAAACCTGCGGCCACACAGCAGTACATACTAACTGTAAAGGATGGCTATGGTTGTAATTATAATGTAAAAGACACCGTCGTGGTAACCATGCGGCCACCGGTGCCGGTTTTTGCCGGCAATGATACCATTGCAGCGATAGGCGTTCCACATCAATTGATGGCAACCGGTGGTATCAACTATTCCTGGTCGCCGGGCTCGTTACTAAACAATCCATTTAGCGCAAATCCCCTGGCAACTTTATTTGCCGAGATCACCCTGTTTACGGTAACGGTGAGGGATATTGCCGGGTGCGTTGGTTATGATACAGTAAAAGTAAAAGCTTACCAGGGCAACGCCTATTATGTAGCCAATGCATTCTCTCCAAACGGGGATGGCCTGAATGATTTTTTCAGGCCTGTACCTGTTGGCATTGAAGTTACAGAAGCCTTCCGGATATTTAACCGTTATGGACAGGTAGTATTTGAAACCAGTCAACTGATGAATGGGTGGGACGGAACTTACAAGGGAATTCCCCAGGCTGTGGGCAATTTCGTGTGGATACTAAAAGGCAGGGGGCGCAATGGTAAACTGATTGAAATGAAGGGCAACGTGATGCTGGTGAGATAATCGTTATCAGTATAAATACCCCGTTTTTTAAGCTCCTTTTTTAACTGGCTTAATTGAAATAAAAGACGGTTGTAGTTTGATTATAAAGTTTACATCTTTCTAAAAAGGTATAAACTTTATAATCAAACAGAGTATAAAATTTATACTGAAATGCGTTTTTGGTCTCTTGAAGATTACCCCTTAACCCTGCTATAAAATCCTGTTACGCCCCTGTCACTATTTCCCCATTTTTACCTTGACCACAATCATTCATTCGGCTAACTGCTATCATTTTACAGAGAAAGCCGGTTTAATATTTTTATTAAAAAAATAGAAAGTGGAAAAGATTCTATTGGCAGTAGATGCCATCAGTATGGACGAATCAGCATTGGTATTTGTCTCCTTCCTTGCCCGTTTGACAAAATCAACGATAACCGGCGTGTTTTTAGAAAATTTGGAGAATGAGGATCGGCCGGTACTAAAGCACATGAACGGGCTGGCCTATGTGAATTGGGAAGCAGATGAAACATCTGAAAATCACCAGTATAAAACAGCGTTAATTGAAAAAAATATTTCCTTATTTAAAGAAGGATGTGCTAAGAGGCAGATGACCTGCATGGTTAACCGGGACAGGGGAGTGCCTTTATATGAACTGATTAACGAAAGCCGGTTTGCGGATCTACTGGTGATAGATGCGGATACTTCATTTAAAAAAAGCTATGATGGAACTCCTTCTGAATTTGTAAAAGATATACAGTCAAAAGCGGAATGCCCTGTAATTATCGCCCCTGAAAGATTTGAAGGAGTTGATGAAATTGTATTTACTTACCATGGAACGTCTTCTTCTATGTTTGCCATTAAACAATTCACTTATCTTTTTCCTGGATTACAGGATAAAAAAATCAGTGTCATACAAGTAAATAAAGAGGGCCAATGGCATGATACGGATAAATATAAAATCAAAGAATGGTTGAAAGAGCATTATTCCGATATCAGTTTTTAGGTGTGTCTGAAGATAAACTTAAAAAACTGGAGGCAAAGGATAAAGTAACGCGAGCCAAAGCTGCCGCGGATTTTGAGAAATCCTGCCAGCATTCCGCACTGGAATTTTCCATTCACACCGATCGCAATATTGCCATCCTGGAGTTGAAGCATGAAAGCCTGTATGCCGACCTGCTGGTGATTAATTCCGAAGAAACGCTTACACATTATGCTGAAAATTTACCGACCCCTTTTATCCGGGAGCTGCTAAGTGATACGCAATGCCCGGTATTGATTGTACCACAGAAATACAAACCCATTCAGAAGATCATCCTTTTGTACGATGGTGAACCTTCCTCGGTGCATGCTGTAAAAATGTTCAGTTATCTATTACCCCAATTAAAGCATTTAGATACGGAAGTAATTTCTGTAAACCCGGTCGATACATCAATGCACCTGCCCGATAACAAACTGATGAAAGAATTTATAAAACGGCATTATCCCAAAGCGACCTACACCATCATGAAAGGTTGGGCCGAAGACGAAATTGTAAAGCACCTGAAAAGCACAACCGAAAATGCACTCGTGGTGTTGGGCGCTTACCAAAGAGGAAAGGTAAGGCGTTGGTTTCGGCACAGCATGGCGGATACCCTGATGAAGGAATTGAAATTACCATTGTTTATTGCCCATAATAAATAAAACAGTTTCAAGTCTGCACGGCAATTAATGTTTACCTGCACCATCAACCAGTTGATCGGTAAATTTCTCTTCCCCCAAATGAGGATAATCAAAGTTTTTTATGATGGCCATCAGTGTTTTGGGCGTTGAGATAAAGTATTTTTAATTTCTAAACAGCTTGCTATGAACACAGTAATTACACCCGAAATAAAGGTCGTAATGGATGCGGTACATTATCGCCCTGCCGTGTCAGTCATCATGCCATTTGAACCAAAAATGAAGCTTAAAAAGGAGTTAATCCAATCGCTGGAGATAGCCGCCGATAAAGTGGAAGAGCAATTGCTTGAAAGCTATCCGGGTGAAATGGGCAACCTGGTGATACAGAAGCTGAAGGCCATTATTAAAAATCTGAATTTTAGTACCCACAAAAACAGTATCGCCATCTATGTATCGCCGGTATTTGAAAAAGTATTGTACCTCGATATGGAAGTGGAACAAAGGATCGTAGTGGATGAGTCATTTGAAATCCGGGACCTTGTTTACAATAAAAAGCAAATACTTAAATACCTGGTGCTGGTATTAAGTGGTAAGGAAAGCCGGATTTACCTGGGTAATTCAAACAACCTGGTTAAGATTGTTTCAAATGCACCTGAATCGGTATATGCCTATTTAAATGATGTGCCGGAAAGAGTGGCCAATTTTTCGGATATGCCGGAGCGAAAAGAAATAATGACAAATAAATTTTTACACCATATAGATAATTCATTAGACATTATACTCAATGCATACCGGCTACCACTTTTTGTGCTGGCTCCTGAAAAAATAATGGGACATTTTAAAAAGATTACCAGGCACATGAGTGCAGTGATTGAGTATGCACATGGGAATTTTGACGAATCCACATTGGACCAATTGAAAGAAATAGTGAAACCGCTGATAGCAGACTGGAAAATGGTCAGGCAGAAAGATTTATTGAATCAAATAGAAAAGGCCGCAGACAAAAAGAAACTGGCAATGGGTATGAGCGATGTATGGCGTGAAGCAACCAGAAAGAAAGGCCGGCTGCTGGTAGTGGAAAAGAATTTTAAGTATGTGGAACAGCAAGAAAACAGCGACCAGATCATTCATAAAGCAATAAAGCCATACAATACATTTTCTTACATACGAGACGCAGTAGATGACATTATAGAAAAGGTACTGGAAAACGGCGGGGATGTGGAATTTGTAGAAGAAGGTATGCTCAGTAAGTTCGAACAGATTGTATTGATACAATATTATTAAATTAACCCGTTGCCGGCAGGCGTAAGGCTGATTTTATATGCACGCCGGCAAACCGAATTATTATAAACAAAGCAGCCCATACAGCCGGGGAAAATAAAATGGAAGGGGCCTTCAGCATTTCTATTAATCGAAGTGAAATTAAATAAGCTGATAGCTGGATCCAAAAATACGCGGTGGCGTAAAACAACAAGTCGTATATTTGAAGCAGCAGGGATTTGAGATAGTAGCAGCGAATGAATAACCGGTTTATAGTAAAAGTCTTTGAAAAAAATTAACCCACTTGCTTTAAAATTAAAAAATCGCATCTATTATGATTGGAAAACTTTCCCCCGAAGAAATGGACGAATTGCTAAAAGAAAATATTTACGGACATCTTGGCTGCAACGATGGATTCAACACGTATGTATATCCCATTAATTATGTGTACGATGGTAAATTCATTATCGCACATTCACAAACGGGAGCCAAGATCCAGGTAATGCGGGACAATCCCAGGGTCTGCCTGCAGGTGGATGAAGTTGAAAATCATACCAATTGGAAAAGCGTAATGATACACGGTGAATACCAGGAACTGACGGACGAAAGAGAACGCAATTATGCGATGAAAGCTTTTGTTGACCGGAGACTTTTTTTAAAAATAAGTGAACCAGGCATTGCAGCGGGCATCACTGACCTGGAAGCAAATCCACCGGTGAAAACGGACAGTAAGCCCACCATTTACAGAATTGTGATTGATGAAAAAAGCGGGCGGTATGAAAATGAGTAAGAAGTAGTCAATGGCAGCTCCACACAAAATGATATTTTAATTCCCAGGCGGGTTACTTCCAGTGCGAGTATCTGCCTTTAAACTATTCAAACAAAACAATGCGTTGCGGCAAGACTCGCCGCTAATCAGGCGAGACGAGGATTTCAATGTATAAAGCTCTTTCAAATCATTTTGTACCGTGCCCGGATAGGCGTAGAATCCTGCAATAGCCGTTCAATACTTTAGAGCTCTTTTCTGCTGAGACCCGCTATTGAATAATATGGCTTGACGGTGATGCATCCATAGTTTCCTTGCATGTTATTTCCAAAGCTGTAGGACGGCGTACTCCGCTTAATTACAGGCATGTTACCAACAATAAAGAACATTCCACTGCTATTGTCGTTGCCGGTAAAAAAATTACTCTTTACCTTTATCTTCAACACTAAAAGGGCGGCACCTGGCTGTAATTAATTTGATTTGTTGAAACTTTTTAAAACTTGCATATGAATAATTTATTTTCCCGCAGACAGATCATTAAAACTGGTTTACTTACTGCTGCAGGGTCTTCGTTTTTAAAAAACATCCCCGCTGCAGTAGCTACGGTCGCTGGGCCGGCGTACAATGGTATTAAAGATCCGTGGTTTGGTTTCAAGGTTGGCATTGCTTCCTATTCATTCAGGAAATTATCAGTAGACGATACAATCAAAGCAATGCAGCAACTTGGGTTGAACTACATTTCAATTAAAGATTTTCATTTGCCGTTGACGAGTTCAACCGATGAAAGAAAAGCAGTAATACAGAAATTCAAAGATGTTGGGATTACTCCCTTAAGTTGCGGCAACATCACTATGGAAAATGATGAAGCAAACATCAGAAGGGCGTTTCAATATGCAAAGGATTGCAATATGCCAACCATTGTTTGTAGTCCGCATCCTGATTCAATGCCTGTCCTCGACCGCATGGTGAAAGAATACGACATCAGGCTGGCCATTCACAATCATGGCCCGGAAGACAAGCGTTTTCCTTCACCCGATGATGTGTGGAAAGCCGTTCAGTCGTACGATAAAAGAATTGGGCTTTGTATTGATGCAGGACATACTGCCCGTGCAAAAGCGGATCCTGCAACAGCCATTGTAAAATACAGGGAACGTTTGTACGATTTTCATTTTAAAGATATTAATACTACAGAACCCAACGGCAATACCATCCAGGCCGGCCGGGGTGTACTCAATCTTCCATCTATCCTTCAAGCGTTGATTAAAATAAAATATGATAATTTGATTAGTATGGAATACGAGGGTTTTCCAGAAAATCCGGTACCTGCTGTTGCCGAAACGATGGGATACTTAAAAGGCATGCTGGCGGTTATGTCGAAGAAGTAGCGGGCGGTATTTGCACCGTCCCTTGCGTGGCACGGAGTCCAGAGCCAGGTGGTTACAACTATAGCCGTGTTTCGTGTCCACGAATCACGCTCGGGATTTCAGTTTCACTGCTTTATTGCTGCAAGGCACATCAACCAGGGCAAATGTGATTTGTAAGCTAAACAACGTTCAGCGCAATATGCGATTCTAATAAAATTTTGGAACGTGGGTAAAGTGGGCACGATCCACCGCGGTCGAATTGATAAAAAGGTGAATCGAAGTTGAAGGCTCCGGGCAACCAGCACAGAATAAACATCACTTTCAAAGTTATCCCAACATGGCATTGGATTACAGGCCAATTAACGCACAAGAACTGTGGGCTTAGGCCTTTGTAATAAACTTACAGGGGCATAAAGCATACACATGACCGCCCACCTGCATTGACAGTCGGGGCATCAGTTGCTGGATGGCCTGTTTATCAAAAAAAGAAATAACTCAATTCTTACTTATTCCATTCCATTTTTTTATTTGTTTGCCATTCCATTTTAGATACGTTTTTCCATTAACCATGATACTGGCCACCGTCATTGTAATGGAAGGATAAGTAGCAATGCAGCTATTTGAATTGGTAACAGTAACTGTAATAACACTACCGCTTGTGAGGCTGCTGGTAGTATACGTTGATGAAGCAGAATTTTGTATGCTGTTTCCATTAAGCTTAAAATTATAAGACGTTCCGCCGGCAGCCGTAAATACTACAGTACTTCCCATGCTGGTGGTACTACCCACATCGCTCTGTAAAGTGCCGGACGGTAAATCATTAATAGCAGCCGTCGTATTCGCAGTTCCGGTACATCCATTTGCATCGGTCACCAATACGGTGTATATGCCTGCCATGGATTGGGTTACATTGTTGAGTACCGGGTTTTGGCTACCGGCGACAAATGAATTTGGACCAGTCCAGCTATAAACAAAAGGAGCATCACCTGCGCCGTTTGCCACATTCATAGAAATATTTTGACCAACGCATTTTGCGCCGTCATTTGTGGCGGAGTGTGCAGGTGGAATATAGGTGTATTCGTAGGCGCCTAAATCGGGGTTGGTTGCACTCCGGGTAGCACCCGTCAGATCGTTGGTAATAACTACTGGCGTTGTAATGGGTACTCCTGCATTATTTGAATTGCAATTCAAGGTTGGAACTGGCTGCAGGTCAAAATCCGATGTTACAAAGCTTACGATCTTATTGATCGAATTGGCATCTCCACCTGAATTAGCCTGGAACTGCGTAAAAGTATTGCTGGTACCTGTTCCCCATTCGGCAGTGGCATCTGTATTGCTGCTGTAAATATCATTGTAATTGGAAGAAGAAGAAAGCCAACTGGTAGCGGGTGCAGCAACGGAATTACTGATCGCATAGTGGTTACCGGCGCCTGTCCGCGTATTTATAAAAAGATTGTCCTTTACAAGTACGCCTCCTTCAGTGATGCGGAGAAATGCCGCAGAGCGGGCTGCGGTACCTGATGCGGTACCGGTAATAAATACAGAGTTGTGAAAATAGTTCCAGGTGGTGCCAGTTGTATTCTGAACAATACCATACATATTCACACCGTTTGTAAATGCAGCATTGCTGATCTTTATTGCATTATTATAAACGGAGAACGTTCCCTTGAATGCCTTGATGCCTATAATACCGGGCAGGCTGGTGACACCGGTTGCACTATTTGTAAAACCACTGAACCTGTTTCCATATATATTGCCGCCACCGCCGGAAATCACGGCTAATCCTGCAACTACTGTATTTAGGCCTGCTGTCGTTTCGCTTGAAAAGTTATAGAAATTGTTATTGCTTATTTCTGAAGTGGTGCCCCCGGTCGAAAACAACAATCCAACGATTGTAAACACAGACGGATCATCTGTTTCTGCCAAAGCAGTCTTTTGTGAAAGACTTCTAAAATTGGAGAAAGTATTGGAATTGACCGTCGATACTTTGGGCGAACTGCCACTGATCTCCATACCCCTGATTTTTGCGGCAGTGCCCGAGGAACGGTAGTCTATATTGTTGATGATATTGTTTGCGATGATGGTACTGGGGCTTAAACTGGTACTGGAAAGAATACCGGTATATCCCAATGAACTGGCACTTGAATTCGGTGCCGCGTAAATATCACTGATGGTATTATTTTGGTAAGATTGTACATAGCCATTCTGGGCATTGATACCCGTAAAAGAGCCCGATGAAACCGCACTTAAATGGCTGATATTTTTAACTGTATTTCCATCAACCTGTGGTAAGGCTGAACTAATGGTAGAGCCCAGGTAGAAACCGGTTAAATTGGTAGATGGGGCCGTAGAAGTTGCCATTACCCGAATGCTGTTTGCTGTTGTGGTACTTCCAATGGTATTATTGTTAACCTGTAATGGCGGCTTACCGATGGAAACATAAATCCCCCTGAAATCGGAGGACCCGGGGTTGCTGCCGGTATTGTTGATATCTATTCCAGCCACCTGGTTACCGTTGATAACACCACCGCTGCTGTGACAATACACTCCGTAGATCGTGGAACCGTTTCCCGAAACTGTTGAAGTGGAAAGAGAAATAGAACCATTCGCACTTGCTGATCCTATTGAATTACCTTCTCCGGCAAGGGCACCTCCTATATTAATCCCGGAGCCCCCGGTTTCTATCCCGTAAAATAAAAAGGAAAAAGGACTGGAAGATGCAACATTGGAAATAGTGATTTTAGCAATGATATTTCCTTTAATGTTTGATGCAGGTGTTGCAGCCCCGGTTGTTAACATTATACCTATATATGAAAAGCTTCCGGTAGCATCGTAAGTGGCATTGCCGCCTGATAAGTGACTGCCTTCGCCACCTATAAAATTGTTTGAAATGGTATAACCTGCGCCTCCCAATATCCGGATACCATAAACCGGCGGCAGGCTATTATACGTATTAAAAATACCTGCTTCTTTGAAAAAACTATTGTCTTGGATGGTCCAGCCACTTGATCCCGTGGCACCAACTTCAATCCCTTTAGTTAAATAGTTATAAATATTATTATTGGAAATAGTAATGCCTGTGTTTGGGTAGGCAGCTGTTCCGGACGAGTAAATCGCATTTGCCGGAAGGTTACTACCTGCACAACTGATACTATTTCCTGAAATAATATTATTACTGTTGCCTGTTGTGGAGCCGGTGGAAAAGAAGATAGTTCCAAAACCAGAACTGGTTCCTGAACCGGTAATTGAACAATTTTGAATAACATTATTATTTGCATCGAGGATATACCTGATGGTACTGGCGGCAGCCGTGTTACTGCTATTGGAAATCGTTAAAGCATTGCCGCCCGTATTCAAGCCATCAATGGTAACATTATCAGCCCCGTTCAAATCAACTAAGGCCGCATCTAATGCACCGGATATACTTCTTGATCCGCCCTCGGGATAAATATTAACCGCAGAATAGTTTGCAACACCCGCCCCGCTTCCGTTTAATACAGCCGTTGCAGTTTCGGTGGTGGATCCTGTAAGGCCAATGCTTATTACCCCCTGGTGTGTGCCATTATTGATTGCATCAAAAGCAAGTTTTACTGAGCCGTAAGTTGTTGGTCCGCTTACACCCATGGTGGCCGTAACAGACACCTGTGCAACCAGGGAAAAACTGAAGATGGTGCATGCAATACTACAAAGGCATTTCGCCTGGAATGTGGCAAATCTTGTTTTGAATAGAGGTAAGGCCTGCGGAACTAATTTTATTAAAAAGGGTAATGATAGATAGGTTTTCATGTGTGACCTTTGAATCAGGTTTTTATTACAATTGCCCGATTGATGTTATTTATTTCTTGAGGGACAAAATAGATACGGCAAATACCGTTATAAAAATGACTGATGGTTTATCCAACTGATGATTTCTTATTTAATTATAGTTCTCCAACATCCATAGATGGCTTGAAGTGTAGTTTATTGCTGTTAAAGGCAATGCCTACTCTTTGTACCTGGTTTCCCGAAGTGGCCGGCTGTGTTGTTGTGATAGCGCCGGTGATTGTGGCACTCAGGTAAACGGGAGCTGCCCCAAATGACCAGGTATCTTCCCTTATAAAACCTTCAATGAGCATCTTCCCGGAACCATTGGCTGCTATATTTTCCAAAGCCATGCGTTGTACAGGGGTAGTTGCCAGGCTGCCTGCATTTGCTTTTCTCCATTTATTTGTAGCAAAATCTAAATATAAAACATCACCAAATACAAGCGCTTCACCAGCGATAGCGATTTCAAAACTGCCAACATAACTGCGGTTCGAATTGAGTGCGGCAGTAATATCAATGCTCTTATTATTGAGTGATAAATTGCCCCCTAATGATGGCATCAAATCTTCCGATACCTTCGTCATCAATGTGCCAGTTGTATTTGGAAGCGTGATCAGGTTTGCCGCAGTTGGATCTGCTACAGCGAGGGTTGTCATATTTCCACCTGTGGTAGCCCCATCAAAAACCAATGCATTGGCACCTTGAACTGAACCTTTAATAGTTACGGTGTTCGCCGTAGTAGTGCCAAGCGTGGTATTGCCGTTTGCAGATAAAATTGAAGTAGTCGTTGAACCCGTGGTAACGAAGTTATTGGTTCCAAGGTTAACTGCCGAAGTAGCGCCTGTGTATGGTACTAACCCTGCAGTAGAGGGGAATGATGACCAGCTCAATAAGCCTGTTCCGTTAGTGGTAAGCAGTTGCCCCAGTGTGCCATCGGCCCCGGGCAAAGTATAAGTGGTGCTTCCCGCTGCTGCCGGAGGAGTAAAGCCGACATAACCGGATGTAACGCCGGAGAGCCTGAAAGTACCTTTTACATCAAGCGTACTTCCGGGAGCAGTAGTAGCAATACCAACATTTCCGTTTTGGTCAATCTTCATTCTTTCCACTTCAGCTACTGTGCTGTTGGCAATTGTCTTAAAACTCATGAATGCTCCGTGTCCACCTGTTGTCCAGTTTTGAGTCGTTTTTACCACGATCCCCGTAGAAACCACATCTGCAAAAGTGGAACCGTCGTATCCTACAAAATGCAGCGCCCCTAAGATAGTTCCGCTGGTTACTGGTAGCGGTGCCGCCTTAGTACCCGCAGAAACCTGTAATTGCATGCTTGGAAAATATCCCTGGTTGCTGGCATTGTACATCCGCGTTGCAATATCAGCATCAGGACCGCCCGGGTCTTCTACCTGAATTCTGTAAATAGGATTTGATACATTTAATCCTAACAATCTTCTTGGCCCTGTAAGGCGCATTGCCTCAATATTATTTGTTTTAAATATGAAGTCCGCATTGTCGATGGTTCCTAAGAAGTTTGGTCCCGCAGTGGTGCCCGTATTTCCGCTCAGGTTCCATTGAGCATTTACTACCGGCCCTAAGTCAATGGGAGCTGATGCCACACCGTTGATAGTAGATACCAGGTTTTTCCCTGCCAGGCTAAGTGCATTGCTATTGACAATAGGTACACCCGTTGCTGCTATTCCATTCACATTGGTGGTTAAAATATTTGCCGTGCTTGTATTGCTTACCGAGTTAATGATGGGAGCGGTAGCTGGTACGCCATTTACCGTACTTGTCATCGTATTAACGCCTGCTGAAGGTACCAGGTTGCTGCTTAATGTATTGGTGGTAGATCCGCTTCCATAACCCAATGTGGTCCAGTTTGGTGCTGCCGGAGTTCCCCTGTTTACCTTAAACGTATTCTCGGTTGTGTTGAAAATCATTAACCCATTTGCCGGCAGAAGAAGGGTATTTTGCTGGGAAGTTGTCATCCGGGGTGCTAAAAAACCTTTAGTGGTGCTGCTTAAATCAAGCAGGGCACTCGTGTCAGGCAACAATCCCAATTCGTTGATGGCTATATTCTGAGCATAAAAACGAGGGATAAAGGCAAGCAACATACATAAGAGCAGCAGGGAGAATTTTCTCATACAAGGATAGGATTTTTATTGTTTTTTTATAGATTGGATTATTCTTTCATCGATGTTTATTACTGTGGGTTGCTTTCGGTTGATGCACTAAAGAACGTATGCCTTCACAATTGAGCCCAGGCTAATCGCTTTATTTTCCTTTACCGCGTTCCCCGTTAAATCGCCCGAAAAAAAATCTTGTTAGATACTAACGTATAATCAGTTAAAAGTATTGCTAATTGTTATAAGTATCTGTTATGCAAGCTTAATCAAAGGCAGTAACGAGAATGAAGTATTCTTTTATTATTGATGTTGTACTGCTTATAAGGCCGCCGGTTTTAGCTTCAATTATAAATCCGGAACGGATAAGGGTAAAGATTTTGATATAATGGCAGGAAGGTTCTACCTTTTTGAAAAAAGTATCAAATCCATCGGCTAATTTCACTATCAGTCACCGCCCGTTTGTTACGCATCCCTTCGGGGTAAACCTCCTCATTTTTTATTTTTTCCGGCCGTAAGCTGTTTTATACGCTTTCACTTTTCAACTTTAAAAATGCAGGTTTATTCCGGCAGCGAATTAATAACTTACCGCTATTATTCCACGATCACTTTCTGGGTATTTCGGTTATTTTCCTGCCCGATCACTTCTAATTGATAGATACCTGTTGGTAGTTTTGAGCCGGTATTCAGTGAAAAACTGCTGTTGCCTCCATTGTTATTTACACTGCTGGTATATAGAGTTTGACCAATATTGTTAGTTAACCTCAGTTGGTAAGTGCCGGCTGGCTGATTGTTCATCTGCAGGTTGATTACGTTACCGGTGATTGGGTTAGGGAATATATTATAGCTGGCATTAGTCTTTCCTATCGCTACTTTCACTATTGAACTATAGGTGATTTGTCCGCTCCTGTCATAAATTTTAATCCTGTAAAAGTTATTACCGGGCACTGCTTTTAAATCTAACCAGCTATAGTTATTAAAGGCATTATTGGCGCCTGCAACAGTAGTGGTGTTAACTTTTTCAAACACATTTCCGTCAATAGATTTTTCTACATCGTATTTTAATATATTGATCTCGTTTTCCACTTTCCAGTCAACTGCAATGTTTTTGTTTTTCTGGTAAGCTACCACACTGCGCATGGTTACCGGTAAAGGCGCTATCGGGCGGAACACTATTTTAAACCTGTTTGCGGCTGCGGATGCTCCATTGCTATTTACCGTGAATTTTACTTTAGTAGTGCCAGACAGGTTAATTACGGTGCTTGTATTCAGGTAGCTATCCAGTAAAAGCCCGGTTATATCCGGTTGTTGTAAACCAGCCACTACAAATTCAAACTGGTAATTTCTTTGAACCAGTTTTGTAAGCTTGAAATATAACGTATCGTTGATTGTAAGGGCAGGTCTTCTTTCTGCAGCAAGCGTAGAAGTTGAGCGCTGAATAGCCAGGTTCTCGTTCACATTTCCAAATTTTAAAGCGTCATCACGGTCTACCTGTAGTCCATAAATATTGTCGAACTCTGCAATCACGCCATCTGCAATGATGGTGTTGTTATCTGTTTGCAACAAATAAAGGTTAGTACGTATTTCTCCAACACCTGCACCTGTTGGAGTGGCTGGAGTCTGTGGCCTGAAAACAACGTTATTATCGTTACCGGATTTATTGGTTTCGCTAAAAACAATTTGTGATTCGCCGTTGTCTTTTGTTTCTACAAAAAATGCCTGGCTCGATTGCAGGTCCTTCGTCTGGGCGCTTGCTGATACTGTTTTTACATAAATTCCGTCGTTGTTCAGATCATCCATCATCACATACCCGCCCAGCTCACTAATCTTTGGATCCCATACATAAAAGCGCTTAACAAGGTTTGATCTTGTTACTTTATTGAAATCAATCGGGGAAGCATACGGATTTCCTATCAGCGTATAGCTGTTAGCGGTACTTGAAGTGGTAAAAACCTGGTTGCCTGTTTGCAATGCTCCAATAGAAGTGAGCGTGGTAGTATTTTTATTCGGCACAATAGTATTTGCAGGGTCCCTGTCGCCCCTTACAAAAACGAAATAGCCGCAATTGTCTGCCTTGCCGGTATTGCGGGGAGAAATGGCTACATGCGTATTGTTCACATTTATCAAAGCCTGGGTGGCACCATTCCACATTTTAAGCGACACATGGTTTTGATAACTTACATCAAGGCCATTACCAGATGCGCCGGTTGGGGAAGTACCTGTAACCAATGTTCCAATCCCTTTAGTATACACTCCTCTGTTCTGCCAGGTATTATAAATCGAATTTGAACTGGTAACGGGAGCAGTCAACAAGCGCCACGCCCTTCTTGCCGGGATATATCGCTCAACATGTGCTTTACCGATGATCAGGCTGGTAGCAGGAACCACATCCACTCTTGCAGTGAGCGCCGCGTCTGATATCAAAGTCAGATTACTGTCGGTATATAAATTTCCCCCTGTTACTGCCATTACGTTTCTAACACCAACCCCTGATTTTAAAGCAACACCATAAGCCGATTTTGTGATAGATAAGTTATAGAATATTGTTTTTGAACTTCCGGCTATATAAGAGGTAAGTGTATCCTTATCCCCACTAAATATCACTGTACCCTTTGACTCGACCAACGCCCCATTGTTTTTTAAGAAGCCGTTGTTAACGACCATCGTAATATTACCGTTAAAAACCAAACTCATCCGTTGATTGACCACAATGCCCTGTGCCGCTACCATCTCAGCCAACATAGTGAAAAGCGCCATCCACAGCAAGCTGATAAAATACTTTCTAATACTAAATAAGTGACTGGATGGTAAGGCAAGTGCTTTTGTAGGTAGGTAAACATTTTGCATAAACAATGATTTCAGTTAGGTGTAGTAATTTTCTTAGTTGGGAGGTAGTAATTTTCTTGTTTTACTCGTAAATCTACTATCGTGCCTAAATTTAGTTGAGTGATAATCAATACATTACTTATCGTTCCAGCTCCTGCGCTTCCAATAAAAAGATATAGTTTCCAGATTCGGGAAGTCACCTTCTGTAGGTAAAGCGGTTCAAAAATTTCGCCAATAGAAAATGGACGGCTATTTCCACAATTATTTTATCCCGGCGCATGAATGATGACAATATTCACTTCATTCGGAAAAGCCTGAAAGATTTGTTCTATAACCTGGATGTATACAAAGGAATTAAACATCAACCGGGCGCTTTCCTCATTTGGAAAGAAATGAATATTGATCAACTCCTGGATGAACTGGGAAGTTTCCAGGACAAGTGTACGGCAATTGCATTATTGAAGGCTTTTGGGTTCAATAGTTTACATGCATCCAACCAACAGTTGCCGGATGGAATGAAAACTGAATGGATACGGGATAAGATGGCCATGAAAAAATTACTGGTAAGAAATTAAAAACAACCGTTCTCACGCCACGGCCATTCCGGAACTAAACTCCTTAAGGCACCCATTGCAAACTATTTGCTGATTACTGTCCGTGATGGTACTTTTCATAATACCCGTAAACAAAAATTCAGATATTTGTTTATGGGTTATTCCTGCACCAAATATTGCGGGTGTTACCATTTAGCATGTTAACAAGGAGGCAGAGGGCAGAATTCCTGCGCCTGTTGAAAATACAAACAATACAACTTAGTGTACAAGTTTAATTTAATTCACCCATCGTGATGGATTAAAATTGAGGGGCCGGATAAAAATCCAGCCCCGTGTTAAGATCCAATATCCTATGAAAAACCGATGTAAAAATAACCGCTGGCTACATAATAAAAACTAACCTTTGTCAATACATTACCTGATTGAAAACAGGGTGTCCGTTGAACAGCGGAGAATGGAGGTTATTTCCTGTTTTTCATCCAATCAAATTTCCGGTACACATCATTATAAAATATTACCCGGCCCGTTGAATCAATCCCCGCCGGATTATACCATACAATTACCGGCATCTGTACATCAGCAGGAACTGTTATTGGTGACTGGTTTCGCAAACACCCCTTCTGTTCCAGGCTATCTATTGCGATGGTATTATTCCTTAAAATGAGATAACCCAGTTCCATCGGTTTTTGCATCCGCATACAACCATGACTGAAGTAACGCAGATTGAGGCCAAAGGAATTCTTGTTGGGGGTATCGTGCAGGTACACGCCGAATGGGCTATAAAAATTTAGTTTTATTAAACCCAATGAGTTGTCGCAGCCGGTGCTCTGGCGGATGAGGTATGGGAAATATTTTGTGCTGAATGAATGCCAGTTAATGGAATACGGGTCCATGATTTTACCCGCCTTATTCAGCACCTGGTAATTGCCCTCATTGATGTACCTGGGATACCGCTTGAGTATGGGTAACAATTCTTTGGTGGCGATACTGTATGGCACATGCCAATAGGGATACAATATCACTTCATTTACCCTGCTTGCCAGGGTGGGTGTGGGAGTTGATTTTTTACCTACCACCATCCGCATTTCCAACACCACATTGCTGTAGCGATATACTTTTAAATAGGCAGCAGGAATATTAACCACGATCACAGACTGGTTTTGGATAAGGCAATAAAGCCACCGGTAATAATTGAGGGATAGTTGGAGTTGTTGCAATCTTACAGCCATCGCTACATTCAGTTCCTGCAGGATGGTAGCACGGAGCACCCCGTCTGCCAGCAGGTTAAACTGCTGTTGGGCTTCCTTTACTTTCTCCTTCAGTTCAATATCGGGCCAGTTTTTATAGACGGAATCAATCATTCCTAACTGGTACAATTTTAAAACCAGGGGTTTGTTGGTTCCGGTTACTTTACCGGATTCAATAATAACTTCCCTGAAATCATGATCAGCCATCGCTAATTGAAATGAACTGATTTTGTTTTCCAAAGCCTTTATTTCTGGTAATGCAGGTGAGAGGCGGTCAGCCAATACATGCAATGTATTTCCTGAAATGTGTGCTGCCAGCAAATTGGGAATATTATAGCAGGATGGTACATAGTTTAGTCCATTGTATCCTAAAGCCACCCTGGTATTGCCATAAGCTATATCGTTATAAAAGTGAATAGCGGCATCTGCAAAACGTAGTTCTGCCTCCAGTGAATCATCCGCACTTTGCAAACGAATGGTATTCGTACGAATCCCCTCAATAAAATTAAATTGGTAATCTTTTTCGTTGAGCCCCCTGCCGGCAGACTGTTTCAGGATATCCAATAAATGAGCAAGGCTGTTTTCATTTTCTTTTCCGATCCATACCGGTGTAAAATTTAACCGGCCATAAAATTCCTTTAAGGCTGGTACAAACCTGATTTCAGCAGGAGCGAAATGGTTGTTTGCTGAAATAAACTGTTGTAGCTGGTAAGGGGTAATTTGAGCCGGCAGTTCAACCCTCCAAAAAGTTGTAATGAGTGATAGTGTTACATATATCCGGTTGATGTTTTTCACTTTATCTGTAATTTTCTGACAGGTAATTATTAAAGGATAACTGCAGGTTTCCAAATTGTATTTCTGCAAGCATAATATTATTTCGCAACTGGGCTAATTTATTTTCAACTTTAACCGGCGTATTGCCATTTTCGAATATTTCTCTCCCGAGCAACTGCTCTAATTCAACCAGGTAATGGTGCAGTAACCTGATCTGTTCATCCTGCTGGATTATTTTTTTTGGAAAACGATCTAATTTATCCGAAAAATGATTCCCCAATGAGTTGGAAAGTAAATCAGCATGCCTGTTTTTAATATGATTATTCTCATCCATCATAAACCCCAGCAGTCGTCTCCAGGTATCATGCTCAAATTGTAATTGTTTTAGTTTCAGGTATAGCATATTATCTGAATTAAAGGGCATTAACGGGTGATATTATTTTTACCGGGTATGTAGACATGACCGATTAATGTAAAGGTACCGTTGTGATAAAGCCAGGGTTAGAATGGTCATCAATAATAAAGCTGATTTTAGTCAGCCTGGTACCAGCATGCATGCGGGAAGATTGTGGCATCGGGCAAAATACCGGTGCCGTTTTAAAAACTTCCGGTGGCAAATAATCAGCGTTTACAGATACCTCATGCCCGGAAACCCTCATCCTCAATTTAATATCTGTTTGTGGAAGAAACCCTATACTTTTTCCTTGAATACTACATCCATTTCCTCGTCTTGTTTCCGCACCTGTTCGTAATAACCCAACTTCCACAAAATACCCATGCCCACGATATTCTGCTGCAATTCATAAGCGCTTCGGATATGAGAACCTGCTAAAAAAACCCCCATCCGCCTGCATAGGTTTTTAGTGGCTGATGGATACCGTACTCCATGCAGAAACAAGCAACCCTTTTGTTAAATTCAGGATTGATCGTATAGGGATGTGTGAAGGTGAAAGCCATTAATCAGTATCATTAATAGACGACGATTCTTGTGTGCAGGGTTTTTCCGGGTTGTTCTGATTTGGGTATAAATATGCGCAGGATACCCTCTTTATATTCCGCACTCGCAAATTCTGGATCTGCATTGCCTGGTAAAATAATATGGCGGGCAAAACATTCATAATTGAATTCATGCAATTCGAATATTTCTCCTTCATGCGACCCCTCATCTTTTTGCAATACACAAACAAATAAAACATTTGCATCTGAATGTACCAGGAAATCTTCCTTCTGTACGCCCGGTATGGCCACTTCTACTTTAAACAAATCACCCAGTTCTATAACATTCACCGGCGGAATAACGATCTCTCCGGCATGCTTGTGTTTTAATGCGGTCTGTACCTCTTCCTCTTTTACCAACGGTATAAAAGTACCGGGGTAAATTAAACAAATAGGGTTATATAGTGTATCATTATTCATCTTACATGCTTTTTAAAATGTAGTAGTGATTTCCAAAATTATTATATTCAGCCGACTGGTTAAATGACCCTGATAATACAAAGTATTGATTGTAATCAGTATGCATTACTGCTTATAATAATTGTAACCCAGATAATCAATATCACCTTTTTCAATGATTACCATCATAAGCGCAGAAAAGGAATCATATTACTTTTATTGGTACACTACCATCAATTATAAACATAAAACTGTTTTGTTATGAACCTCGAATTTCATACACCTTACAAAGTGGTGCCCGAAAAGCTGGTAACAGAAACCAGGAATGAGTTATTGAAACTTTCACATCTCAGCAAAAATATTTCCAGGGCGGAAGTATGGCTGAGAAAGGATGCTGGAATAATGTTACCTGAAAACAAAATTTGTGATATCAGGCTTACCATTAATAGCGACGTTCTTGCAGTCCATACAAGATCTGAAAATTTTGAATCAGCAACCAAGGAGGCCCTTAAGGCATTAAAACGGTTAGTAAAGCAGCAGGCAAAGAAAATAAATGAATCGCAACGGGAGATCAGCAGGTTGGAACGGGTTTAAATACGCAGGTTGGGCAGGCATTCCTGCATACCGGTATAACAGCATTTTCGAAAATCAACCATGCCGTTATGGGCGATATTTTAGCCATACAATTCCGGGTTCTATTTACTACCGACCATTTTTATATAGCTATCCATTAAATGAAGGTATTTATCAGCTTCCCCCAGGCACTGTGATCTTTCCTTATCATTTTCCGTTGTCCTGGCTCTAAGGCTATTTACCTTCGCCCGGATATTAGAGCGATAACTCTTATAGTAAACAAAAAGCCTTCGTTCTTCTTCTGTTTTAATAATTGGGAAAAAATCATTGTAACAGTTGAGAAAGTATTCCGCCAAATCGGATCGCCCAAATGCATCCAGGTCCATACAAAGAAATGCGATTTCGTTCAATACATCAATCTGCCGGTAATCATCATTGAATTCCAAACAATCAAAGGGTTGAGGAGATGGCAGCAGGAAAATATTCCGGGAATGTAAATCTCCATGGCAATCCCTGAAAAGCCCTTGTTTGAGCCGGTTTGCCAACAAACCTTTGCTACTATCAATGAATCTGTTGGAAGTTTCAATCGCACGGTTGATGATGATACTGTTATTGGCATTTAAATGCTCTCGCAAATAGTCTCTTTCCCCTTCCAGGTCAATAAATAGTTTTTGTACATCTAAAAAATCTTTATGATAAATGATCGTGGTGTGCTGATGGAAGCCGGCTATTTTTTCTGCTAAATCTTTAATACCATGAAGGGTAACCTGGTTATTTAACAACAGTTTATCCATTTGCTTATTCCTGTCCAGTTTTCGCATCTTTACTGCATAGTCAATTATTTCACCTTTTTCGCCACCCATAAAATAGCCATCCTTTGATTCCCTTACGGCTTGTACGTCAAGGTAAATATCTTCGGTTAGCCTTTTATTTAATTCAATCTCTCTTTCACAATAATATTTTCGCTTGTCTGTAGTAGAAAAATCAAGAAATGAATATTGAATCGGCTTCTTAATTTTATATACAAAATGTTCAGTGATCAACACCCACGAAATATGTGTTTCTACTAATTCCGGCCGTTGGGAAGTGTCGTGAAATTCCCCGTCTAATAGCAATTTATTTATTTGTTCTTTTGTCATTTCAAAGCTGCAGGTGATGGGCGGTTTTTTTTAGCATTTCGCTTATATTATCATCGGTAGATAGTAGTACCAAATGGTCTTCATCCAGCGGCTCCCATTGCTTTTTTATTTTTTGATACACTTCAAAATCAGCTTCACTGTCTTTCCTTGGTCTTTTTAATCTCTCCTTTACCAGGGATTCATCAGCGCTTACTTCAATAAAATGCAGGCTGCCTCTATTAGTAACTTCAGCAACAAATTTTTCCCTGATTGCCTTTTTGTAAAAGGTAGCATCTATCACCAGGTTTTGATTTTGTGTTACGGCTTCCCGGAGCTGTTTTATCATTTCATCATAAACAGCCATTTTTTCATCAGTTGTATAATTTCTCTTTTCAAACATCGTCCGTCTCAGTTGGTCACTGTTTATATATCCTGCGTGGATCATATCTGCAAGATGTGTAGCGAAGTAACTTTTTCCTGAACCCGGCAAACCGAAGACAATTATAATCATATAAAGGACTTAAAGAAAACACGCTGATGCGGCACGTGAAATGTGACTGATACCAGGCTTGTAAACTTGTTGATTCAGAAAAGGATTCCGGCAAAATATGCCATCGCAGGTTGATGACAACAACCAGCTTAAAAGATATGATTGGTGTTCCTGCCAGACATAGCTTAAAAAAGATACAGGGTAGTTTATTCTTTTTCAAACCTGCCCGTTACCTTTTCAATTTTAATCCTGTACATCACGTCTTTTATGCCTGTGCTGTTATCGGTTTTGCCCTCGGCTGTCTTTCCATAAGTATGTACAGTACTGCTGGTTAAAAGGGGATACATGCGGTTAAAAAAAATGTTGCCGGCCTGCTCTGCTTCCTTGCTGCTTAACTCTTCAAATATTCCCTGTACAATAACGCTTTGCCAGTTTCTCATATTGATCATCCTATCCACCTCAAAGCAAACGTTGGGATTTTTTCGAAGTATTTCCAGTTTTGTGCCCTCATTGGTTTGTCCGTATATGTATTCACCATCGTAGGTATACGTAACCGGAACGATATAAGGTTGTTTGCCATCACTACAGGCCAGCCTTCCCACCACCTGGCTGGAAAGCAGATTATTGATCTGGGTATCATCGAGTTCTCCTAACATAATCGTATGTTTATAGTACTACGGGCTGTAAATATTTTTCAAACCAATTACCTGCCGGTTAATATGCGCACTGGTATGTTCACTTTCATTATGAAAACACCAATCCATCCGTTTATTTTATCCTGGTAAAACAATGGTTGCCCTGGCCTTCATATTTATTTCATGTTCCGCTAACTGGGATAAACGATCATCAATTTGTTTTTCATTTATTTTAGCCTCATTAAAAACAGCCACTTGTTTTTCCATACCCAGTGCATTTGCAAATGCAGCCGCTGTTCCATACACGCTTATTTTATAATGATTGATCGACTGTATGCAGGCCAGCAGGCAAGCGTCTTTTACTTCCGCATCAGCGCATTTTGCCAGCTTCTCTTCTGTTTCATCAATAAATGCCTGGATAACCCTGTTGGAGACAATGATGGTATTGATTTCTTCGTCCTCAAAAAACACTTCCATCTTCTGCACATGCTGATTGATAAAATCAAGATACCGCTGCAATACGGTTTTAAATTTTAGCGAACCGGCTTTGTTGATCCATTCCGGCATGCAGTTTCTCAACTGTATTTCAGCCCGGGCAAACCCGAGTGCATCATTGTCAATCAGGTTACGAAGGGTGGCGATGCTTTGATTATTCTGTGCCATAATAGAGTAGTTTTATTGATACAAAACTAACGGCTTGTTAAGCCCCCGGCAATGACCATCATCAAGTAAAATCTTGACAGTCCTCATTGAATTTTTTGGATAATTGTATTTGCTTTACCCTGGTAATTGAATATCATTAGTATATTCGGGTGGGGTATAAAAAAACCGGAATATTCTACCCCATCAAACCAGTCACGCCTGTTTAAAACAAATTGTATGGCAACAAAAGAATCATTTACAACAATGGGTGAAAACCTGCTCAAAAAAATTGAGGAACTCATAGCAGAAGGGAACGTCCGAAAAATTACGATTCACGACAAAGCTGGAAAAGAGTTGATGAGTTTCCCGTTATCTATTGGGGTAGTGGGAACATTGGTTGCACCGGTATTTGCCGCAATAGGTGCATTGGCAGCTTTAATTGGCGAATGCACCATTACTGTTGAAAGAGAAGTGTAATCTTTAACCAATGGGTATTTGGCGGGTATTTTTATTTGCTGTTTAAATAGCCGTTGATTGATCATTAATAATAACGGGATCAATAAATAACAGGTACCTGCAAGCCAGTTTAAGGGGGTGCATGCTAACACAACAGGTACCAGCCCCACTAATGAAGTCCAAAGGTCCCCTCTTTTTTCTTTGATGGTGAATAGTATTTCATACTGGTTAAACTCCAGTTTGGTGGAAAATTGCAGTGCCCGTTTATGATGTAATAAAACAATAACCAGATAACAAAATACCCGGTACTGAATAGCATGATGAGCAGGGGGAATTCATCATTGCCAAGAACCGCCAGTCCTTTCTCACTTGCCTTCAGAAATAGATTGAGCCCCGTCCATGAAGAGGTCAACAGCGAGAACAAAATTTTTAAGGGATAAACATAAAAAAGGATAACGGCGAAATAGGAAAGGTTGAGCAGGGTAGTGGTAAAATCATTCAATCCATAACGGTGGAAAAATATATACTGCCTGTATCAGAAAAGTAAGAGCAACGCAACCGTTGTAAAAAAGGGGACTGCAGCTTTTACGATTATTTTTAATTCATCAAATGTTTGCGGAACTTCCAGGGATGCAACCAGGAATGATACCGAAAAGGCAAAGATTGCATCGCTCAATGCCTCAATGCCTAAGATGTCATGACCACGGCGCCGGAATTTTTCCTGGTCCAGGGAGCCCACTATTTTTCTCCTTGACATATTGATTCAATTTTGCCGGAAATTTTAGTCACAAATGTACCTTCCCATCTATGCCGGGATAATTGAAGACATGGAGCTATACAATATTACGCAATGGTAA
>Ga0209181_10001463_pt1 | contig 41296 bp, 34 predicted proteins | sample MAT05_FD_187208 | JGI IMG/M metagenome (GOLD analysis project Ga0209181, IMG submission 187208) | Freshwater microbial communities from Lake Fryxell liftoff mats and glacier meltwater in Antarctica - MAT-05 (SPAdes) (version 2) | ecosystem: Environmental > Aquatic > Freshwater > Ice > Liftoff... | reverse complement strand
TTATAATCTGGCTTGGATTGTCTGTTTGCAAACAAAAAAAGCAGTTTTTGCAAGGATATTTTGGGCAAATGTCCGTCGAATGCTTGCAGCAAGGCTAAAATAACTTTTCGTCTGTAAAACATATTGCAAAGGTAAGAAAATACTCGCTAAGGTTTCTACGAAATGTCAACTTTGTGAGTTAAAATGCCGGTTATATAAAAGTAAAAGATAACCAACAAATGCCCACCGATGTTTGTCCTGCCCAAACAACTACTGCCGTGTTGCTGATGTTGAAGATAACGACGTCCTGCCCCAATATTGCCAAACCCCATATTGTACGCCGTATTTCTTTTTGTCAAGTTTAATACAACTATATAAATTGTACTTTTCTCTTTTTAACTCCCCGTTTTGGCTTGTTTGAAATGTGATTGTTTTTTAACTTGTAATTTTTTATGTGTTCGCTTATTGCAAGTTCTTCAGCTTTCGTTAAAGGGCGGCTTTGAATGATAAAGTCTACACCCTTTGGTTCTTTGATGTGTCCCATATTTATACGTTTTTAAAATATTTTTCTACCAATATTGATGATGATTTCGTTTCTAAAATCATTAAGTGATTTCCAAAATGATAAGCACCTAAAGTCTTCTCGTAATGTTCTATTAATTTTGTTTTTGCCGTGAAAGATAGGAAACCGTCAAACCCACGTTGAAATAAAACTTTGCAAGCAAAAGCAACTAAATTTCCTGCAACACCTTCATAAATTTTGTTTCGCCCAAGATTGAAAGGTGCACTTTCAATCAAGTCCATATAAATGTGGTCAGATTTTATTGTAAAACTGATTAATCCTTGAATGATGTCTGGGTTGTTTACAATAGTCAATTTGTAAACTTCTCTGCTGTTATTTATAAGTTCTTGTTTCCAATTAAATTGCCACCCATTTTTCTTAGTGGATTGTTTCAAGTCCTTCGTTGTAAAAGTTGAAACTTCAGTTTGAAAGCTGTCTCCCGATACTGTATTTTCTATCGAGTCAGTTAACTTATCAATAATGAAATCTAAATGATTTTTTTTGTCTTTTTTCACTATACAAATTTAATGAAAATTGCCCTAAAAAAGCTCTAAAAAGTCGCAAACTTGTAAAAGTTTGAGTAGTCGCACAATAGCGTACAGTCGAGTCACGCAAAGTATTTCACCCTTGCGTTCTCACAGAACCGTGCGTGACAGTCTCCCGTCACACGGCTCTTCCTGTTTATAAATCACAAATGTATTAATACATTATGGATGTACCAATTGCCAGTGTGGGAATATACGGGGTTGTTCCTGATACTTTTGTTTCAGCCATTTTATTGGAAAACCCACGCAAACTGACCCCCTCCCGTCATTTCAAACTGACCCCCCTCGGCCATTTCAAATTGACCCCCTGATTCCGGCTCAAATTGACCCCCTAAATAAGTGATAAAAGAACAGTTGTTTTTGCAGGCTAAAAATCGGTTGTCTTAACAAAAACAAACCGAGATAAATTATGTCCAACAAACCAATTGAGATGTTTAAAATAAGACAGGTATTACGACTTTATGCAGATGGCCGGGGTAGTAAATTTATCAGTAAAACGACTGGAATAGCCCGCAATACCATCAAGAAGTATTTGCTGCTTTTTGTGGAACTACGCCTTACCATTGAGCAGGTTGAAGCAATGAATGACAAGCAACTGGCTACTGCATTTTTGATAGAGAAGCCTAAAGCAACAAGCAACCGTTCGCAGGAGTTGGAATCGATGTTACCCGAACTTGTTACGAGATTGAAGAAGCGTGGTGTTACCAAGGGGATGCTCTACAAATACTATGTAAGCCAAACAACAGCAGGCTTTAAACACTCTGCGTTCCTGGTTCGTATCAATGCTTTTATGGGTATGAGCAAACCTTCCATGCGGGTACCGCACAAGGTTGGCGATAAACTCTTCATTGATTTTACCGGCAAGAAGTTACAGGTGGTTGATAAACAAACCGGAGAAGTAAAGGATGTAGAAGTTTTTGTAGCCATTCTGGGTTGTAGCCAGCTTACCTATGTTACTGCAGTGCCTTCGCAAAAAAAGGAAGATTTTATCCTTGCCTGTGAACGGGCATTGCATTTTTATGGAGGTGTGCCGGAGGTTATTGTTCCGGATAATTTAAAATCAGCGGTAACCAAAGCAGGCCGGTATGAGTCGGAACTAAACACTCATTTTGCAGCATTTGCAGCGCATTACAACACGTATGTTTTTCCGGCAAGGGTGTATAAACCTAAAGACAAAGCATTGGTAGAAGGCGCTGTAAAAATAATCTACACAACCATCTTTACTAAAATAGATGAAAAGGTATATACCGATTTAGAAACGCTGAATGGGGATATTCTTATTTATTTAGAAGCCCATAACAATAACTTGCTTACCGGATGTGATTATAGCAGGATGCAGCAGTTTGAACTGTTGGAGAAGAATGTTTTAAAGCCGCTGAACAAATATCTCTACGATCCAATGACTACCAAAACGGCAACTGTTGGCAAGACCGGTTACGTGACTGCAGACTACCGTTACTACAGTGTTCCCTATAAATTTATTGGTAAAAAAGTATTGCTGATGTACAATCGTACAAAAGTGGAAGTGTATTATGCCCATGAAGTAATAGCTGTTCATGTACGTTCGTTTGAAAAAGATAAATACATCCAAAACGAAGACCACCTTGCATCCTGGCATAGATACCCCACAGAATGAAACCCTGAAAAATTTATTGCCGATGCCGCACTCATTGATATAGTGGTGGTGGAGTACATCAAAAAAGTATTATCAAGGAACGAGTACCCTGAAAAAAATTACAGGGCCTGCCTGGGCATTATCAATTACAAAAAAAGGGTTGGGGATACAAGACTGATCAACGCCTGCAAACGTGCCGATAGTTTTAACGTGTACAACTTTGGCATCATTGAACGCATATTAAAATCAAAAGCAGATTTTATTCCTGTGGAAGATGAATACATCCCAACAAATGGGGACACCATGCCCCTGCATGATAATATTCGGGGAGAAGATTATTATCAATAAAAAGAACACTTTTAATCACTGCTCTTCTATTCCCCCTTCGGGGGTTAGGGGGCTTAAAATCAAACACAATGAACAAAGAAAGTTTAGAAAAGATGAGTCGCATGAGACTCTTAGGGATGCATCATGCATTTAAAACCAATCTTGAAACAGAACACCCGCAAACCTTTACCAACGATGAGCTGGTACATCACCTGGTACAAAGCGAATGGGATGACAGGAGATACCGTATGGTACAAAGAGGGCTTAAAAATGCCAACTTCCGATACCGTGCAAGTATTGAGCAAATAGATTATGCAGATGGCAGAGGTATGGATAAAAATCAGGTACAACGTTTATCAACCTGTGAGTTTATAAAAAAGGGGGAAGACCTTTTTATTACCGGCAGTACCGGTACGGGTAAAAGTTTTTTAGCATCGGCGCTTGGCCAGCAGGCCTGTTTGCCGGGGTACAAAGTTTTGTACACCAACACTGCAAAATTAATGTCGCACTTAAAAATGGCGAAAGCCGATGGCGCTCACCTGAGAGAATTATCAAAAATAGAAAAGCAGGATGCCTTGATACTCGATGACTTTGGTGTACAACCCTTCGATGCAGCCAGCAGGGCATTACTTTTAGATATCATTGAAGACCGCCATGGAAAACGTACCACCATCATCACCGCACAAATACCGGTAAAAAAATGGCATGAGGTAATCGGCGAAAAAACAATTGCAGATGCCATCATGGACAGGATTGTTCATCAATCCATCCGAATAGAACTTTATGGCGAATCATTGAGAAAAAGACAACAAATAAAGAAAGAAGAAATGGAATCATTTTTATAAAACCAACGGACAAAAATTTATCGCTATTTTTGTTCTGCAAAACAACAGTTCTTTATCACTTTTTTAGTCCTCTTTAGCAGGTTTTTTTTAGGACCTTTTTGAAATGGTTTTTTAGGGGGTCAATTTGAAATGGCGAAGGGGGGGCAGTTTAGCCGGAATTTACACCCATGCGGCTAAGTCCCGCTGTTCTTCACCTTATTCTGGTACTTATATGGGTAATTCGGGTACCTCTGCAAGCTATTCTGGTAGTTCTATAATTTAGTCTGGTACATCTATAGTTAATTCAGGTGCTTCTAAGGTTTAGTGGCGTGTTTCTAAGCATTATTCCGGTACATCTATGGTTAATTCTGGTATATCTATGGTCAGTTTAGCAAGCTACACAGTATTGATTATCAATAGTATACAGTATTCTGCTGCTTTACCGGCATTAAACCCGGATTTTGCAGTTGAAATCGTTATGAGGGTTTCAAATGCAATACAGATAAGGGTTTCGGGTTATTTTTTGGATGAAAGAATAGTGTACTATTTTGAATCAAAGAAATGTTCTGAAAGGCTTATACCGATTGGATTTTGTAGTTAGTCCAACCGGTATTTACCAAAAGCCAACGCCACAAAGGCCCGGCTTGAATTTCAGCCTTGCTACATTGTCCTAAAATGAAATTCAGTTTGGTATTAGCTGTTAAGGATTTGTAAGCCGCAGTAGATTTCAACTGCAAAATTTGGGCTAAATACACCCCAAAAAAATCCCCCGAAAAATTTCGGGGGATCCTTTCTATAATTGATTCCTTATTTATTATTGAATCACCACTCTGCACATGCTCAGTCTGTTGCCATTTCTGTCAACAATCTCAACCCAGTACATACCTTTTCCTTTAGCTCTCATGTCAACATCCATTCTGTCGTAAGGTCTTCCAATAGTATATGTCTGAGACAATACCCTGTCGCCCTTAGCATCAAAAACAACAATACCTCTTGGTAATACATTGTTTGCAACACTGTAATACCTAACCTGAAATTTACCACTGTTAGGATTAGGATAGATGAAACACTTGCCGCTGGCAGAATCTGTAATAGTAATGCTGTTAGATGTACTGTTACATCCATTAACATCGGTAACCCTTAAAGAATAAACTCCCATACCATCTACATCCACTTTCAATGTACCTGTGCCAATGCCGCTTAATATACCGGCAGATGATGCAGTTAACACAACACCATCACGTATCCAGCTAAAAGTAGCTGCAGGGTTTGGTGTTACGTTAGCAGTAAGTGTAGTTGTTAAACCCGGGAACAGGCTGGTATAAGGTGCCGCACTAATTGTTATTACCGGTAAAGGATTAACAGTTAAAGTTGCAGCTCTTGAAGTTTGTGCAGCACATGGTGCAGCACCGGTAACAAATGCACGGTATTGATATCCGTTCATACTTACCGGAGGCGCCGTAATGGTTAACGTTGTTGTAGTAGCACCACTGTAAACACCACCATTGGTTATGTTGGTCCAGGTATTACCATTGTTGGTACTTACCTGCCACTGGTAGCTATGAGGGCCCGTACCTGCAGTAACTGCTACGGTAAAGGTTGCAACCTTATCGGTACATAATGTTTGGTTAGCAGGTAAAGCTGCATTCAATGTTGTAGGCTGATTAACAGTTACCACAACAGTTCTTGGTGCAGATACACATGGTGCTAAATTTCCGCCAAATAGTACCCGTCCAATAAATGCTCTTGGTGTAAATGTTGGTGCAGCAGGTGCAAAATCACCGGCATAACTAACATTCGATCCTGAAATTACATCGCAATTACCTTGAGAATTAGTATAAGTACCTGCAGCAACTGTGCTGTATCTAAGGTTACCAGCACCGCCGGTTACCCTTGATTCAAATGCAAGACCATAAGTAGCACCAGCAGGTATGGTTAGGGTTAAACCCGATAACATGGCCTGCGGTGTAGTTGTAGTGGTATTTGCAATAGCAGTATAAGTACCAGTACCTGCTACTATCCAGCCATTTGCAGCCGAAATAGCACCAGGTGCCCCGTTAACCGGAGTAACTTTATAATACAATGTAGCAGTACTTCCACCATTTGTAGATGCTATGCTTTCAAAACCAGTAATAGTAACCGGGAAGCCATTGTTATTTTTAAAGTTAGTAGTAACCAATGAAAACTGGTTGTTATTAGTAAACGTGGTTTGTATGGCAGTAGGTGCAATGCCTAAGCTTTGCGTAATTACTGTATAAGTATTAGCACCAATGGTTATTGGCTGTGCCCATACCGAATCTACTGCTGTACCAGCTACATAAGGAGTGGTACCGGCAGCGTTAGAGAATAATCCTGTAGCCGGGCTCCATACAGCAGGAGTACCTGTTGATGTAGCTTTCAGTTTTACCGGAACATCTCCTAAACACATAGCAACAGGGTTAGGTGTAACCACCGGAGCACCAGGTGTATAATTTACCAGTACAGTTGATGTACCTACACAACCTGTTATAGTATTTGTACCAGTTGCAGTGTATAATGTAGCAGCAGTTGGTGCTGCATAAACAACCGGTGTTTGTGTACCGGCTATGTATGCTGTAGTGGCCTGTGGATTAGTATATAATCCTGCAGCCGGAGACCAGGTATAGGTAAGTGGCGAACCTGTATTGCCAGGTGTGGTATAATCAATAGTTAAGCTCCATGAAGACAGAGAACCTACATCACCAGGGCCACCATCTGCCATAGCCAAAGTCCAGTTACCGGTTGTAGAAGCTGGCGTAGTGTATAAAGCAGCAAAACCAGTTGCATTAGAAACAAAACCAGCAGGGTTTTGAATAGTTACACCAGCAACCGGAGCATTAATAGCATCAGCTCTCCACGGAGTGCTGCTATTATAAATGAAAGGTGCAACAGCTACTGTACTCCATGCGGTAGTACCAGTCTGGCTCACTTTAGCACCATACCAACCCCAAGTTGGGACACCAGAAGCTGGGCCGGTAAACGCACCGGTGGCATATTTGTACAGGCTTAATATCTGACCATTTGGTGCTTGTAAATTGTAAATCATATCACCAGGGTAAGTATGAGACATGTTTAATGTAACAGCCACATTGGTGATAGTAGCATTAGCCGGAACACCAGTCATTGCTATAATATTACTAACTCCGTTGGCTGTGTTATCAGGAACAGCAAGATTGATTGCTCCTGAATTTACAACTGTTGTGCCAGGTACAGGAACAGGAGCAGATGCAGTACTTAATTGTGTACCGCTGATACCTGCTACACCACCACATACAGGGCCTGCAGGAGTAATGGTTACAACCGGTAAAGGATTAACGGTTAATACCGCACAATTTGAAATATTAGCAGTTCCTGTAGCAGCACAGGTTCCGCCTAATACTGCACGGTATCCGTAACCATTCATCGTACCGCTTGTTGGATTGACTGTCAGCGTTGCTGTAGTTACTCCAGTGTAAGGAGTAGCATTAGCAAGGTTACTCCAGGGTCCAGCACAACCAGTGGTGCTAACTTGCCATTGATAAGTAAGTCCGGCACCAGTACCACCAACGGTGAAGGTAGCAGAATTACCACTACATGATGCGGTACTGATTGGTTGGGTTGTTACAACAGGACGTTGATTAACAGTAATAGTAACACTAGCCTGGCGAATACAACCTGCACCATTATTATGGTTTACTGTGTATGTAGTTGTCGTCATTGGAGAAGCGGCTACAGGATTAGTAGTTGTTGAACTTAATCCGGCTGCTGGAGTCCAAAGGAAAGTTCCAGTGGTAATTGGAGCTAATGATACATTATTGAAATTGATTTTTCCTATAAATGCTCTTGGTGTAAATGTTGGGGCAAGTGGAGCTAAACCTCCGGCATAACTTACGTTAGTGCCAGATATAATATCGCAACCACCGGCAGAATTTAAATAAGTTCCTGCCGCAACAGTACTATACCTTAAATTGCCTGCACCAGCTGTTACCTGAGATTCAAATGCAAGGCCGTAAGTGGCACCAGCAGGAATAACAAGACTTAAACCACTTAGCATTACCTGAGGTGTTGTGGTAGTTGTGTTAGCAACTGCTGTATACGTTCCTGTTCCAGCTAAAGTCCAACCATTAGCAGCGTTTATAGCACCAGGAGCACCGGCAACCGGGGTTGTTTTATAGTATAGTCTCGCTGTTGCTCCTCCATTTGTTGATGCAATACTTTCTATACTCGTAATAGTTACCGCTGAAGCATTGTTATTTCTAAAGTTAGATGTAACTAATGCAAACTGGTTATTATTAGTAAAAGTGGTAGTGGCAGTGCTGTTAACAATAGGGCCACCGGGTTCACTTGCTGTTAATCTCACCGGGTCACCTTCACAAATAGTAGTGCCTGGATCAGCAACAATGGTCATTGGCGCAGCTGCAGCAAATGTTACAGTAGCTATACTTGAATTAGTTTCAACACAAGTACCAAACTGGGTTACCGCACGGAAGAATGTTGTTTGCGTTACATTACTAAATGTGTAAGTAGGCGTAGTAACAGCAATAGGCGTCCATGGACCCGCAATATTAGTTGCAGATTCCCAGCGTACTACGTTTCCGTTAAAACCAGCTACAGTTAAAACACCGCTGTTTGATGTACCACAAACATTTGAGTTTGCCGGAGTAACCGTGCCAGCCGTTGAACCGGCTGCAACTGATAATTGTGCAGGGTTACTGGTTGCAGTTGGGTTACAGGTACCAGTTACAACACAACGGTAGTAATAACCATTCATAGCTACCGTGGTAGGATTTACAGTAAGTGTAGTTGTTGATACACCTGAATAAGGTGCACCATTAGCCAGGTTATTATATGTACCACCAATACCAGTAGTACTCAACTGCCATTGGTAAGTTACACCACCGGTTGCAGTAGCAACACAGGTATAGCTTACAGATGAACCGGCACAGGTTACAACACTAACCGGTTGTTGGTTAATAGTTGGATTACAGTTAACTACCTGAGTAATTTCAGTAATCAAATCTTTAAATGCTACTCTTGTATTTGCTGCATTAAATAAATTTGAACGCATGTTAACAGCAGCTTTGTAGCTAAGCGTAATATCATCAACCCACCAACCTTCTGGTGCAGTTGGTGCAGTTGTATTATCATCCGATCCAAAACGGAAACGTAACATTACTGACTGTCCGTTATAAGGAGCTAAATTTACTTTTGTATTGATGAAAGTAGCCTGAAGACCTGTAAATGCCGGTCTTCCGCTTAATGCATTGGTAGGTGCAGCACCCAGGCCACCGTTGTATCCGTTCAATGTCATTTGCGTACCCAGGTCAGTCCATGTGGTTCCGCCATTTGTACTAACCTCAACAACACCACCATCCCATCCGTCTTCGGTATTCCATCTGTGAAAGAAACTTAATTCAGGATATGAATTTAGCGGTATAGCAAAAGAAGCTGTGGTAGCAATCCTTTGGTCGCCTGATACAGCCATATTTTGTACATAAAATGAATTAGGTGCACTGTTACTTACAGTGGTTGATACTATCCATGGGTTTCCTGCAGGAGTTGTTACTGTCCATGCAGCCGGTATAGTTGCTGTTGCAACCGTTTCGTTAAATAAAGTAACCGGAGCAAAATAACTTCCGTTATTTACATTAACAATAAACGGATAGTTGGTTGTACCTACACCCTGATTTACTGCAAAACTTACAACACGGTTAGGTGCATCATAAACACCACCACTAACATAAGTTACGTTGGTAGGTAAAGTATCTCTTAAAGTATAACCCGATACAGCAGAACAAGTAGTAAGACTATTTGTATAAGTTAAGTTAGAACCTTCAGGTATTGTTGTTGCACTAACTGTTGCACCTAAAGTTAAAGGTGGTGTAAAATCAGGAACCTGATCTGTTACACTGGCTGTAGAACCTTCTGATGCAAATGCACCCATACCTCTTCTTCTAAAAGCTTCCCAAATGGCACAATTATATAAACCGCCATATAAAACCTGGTCAGCCTGTAAAATAGCATTTCTACCACTGATGAAACCAGGGCTGCATTGCTGCAACCTCATACCTTCGGTCACCAGTTTCATGGCAATAACATTACCACCACCAGCAGCAAAATTGTATAAGTTGGGGTTAATATTGTTAACCTGGTTAATAATGTTCCAGGTCATATCCCAAAGTGTAGCACACCATATTTCACCCCTTGGGTGAGGCCCTACTGGTAAAGATGCTAAGTACACCCTGTTGTTTACAGTAAAGTCGGTGCAATATCTTTGACCACGAATACCTAAACCGGTAGGTGGTTGAAATAATGCATAAGTACCGATACCTCTTGGAGAGTTAAAACCAGTAGTTACAGTTGCTGTTGCCCAATCCTGGGTAAACATCAAGCCATAATAATCGCTCCACCCCTCGCCCATTTGCTCGGCATTACCAAGGCAACCACCAGATCCACCGCCAGTTAAACGGTTGCTGAGGCCATGGCCAAATTCATGCACAACAATTCCATTATCTACATCACCATCCCTGTTAGGGGTTCCACCAGTCCAAAGGTACATCTGCATTCTTCCGCTGCCACCATCTGCCGGTGTAGAAAAGTTTGCGTTATTGGTACCACCACCATCTTGAGCTTCTGCATTTACATGGTCATTACCAGCACCGCCACGTCCAAGATTATCATCCTGAAAATTAGCTGCCTGCTCAGTAAATCCATATATATATAGTACGTCGTGTAAAACGTTGTTCCAATAAAATAAATTGGTAATATTAAACTGCTGATTAGGTACCGGAGTTGTTTGTGTAGGGTCTACGGTATAGTTAGGTGTAAAATCAAAAGTTAAATTAGGGAAAGCAGTTGTAGAAGAAGCTGCATCAGCAATAGACCCATTATTGTCATTCGCCCTGTCCTGGTAAGCAAATACGTTATTACTACGGGTGTAGTTATAATCCGCTGCTGCCAAACCGGTATGCCATCTTAATGTAGTAGCATTACCGGGTGCTGATACCCAAGGATCTGTTCTGATAGCATGAGCGCCATTAGGAAAAGAAGGGGCTTCAGCCGGAAAAGGAACTACCCTGTAAGATGCAGTAGTAACCAAAGAAGGATCTTCGGTTGTTTTAAAATTAAAGATGTTATTCCCGGCTGCATTGTCTTGCATATTGCCATAAAGAAACGCAGGATATTTTGTTGCACCATGTACATCGGGTGTTCCCCAATTATCGTAATCGGTGTAGTTATCTAATCCTAAAATACTGTTGTTAGCAGCATCAACCCTAACCATCCAGTAATCGGCGGTAACTTTAGGGATGATGTAAACATGCCATGATAAATTAATTTCATTAGAGTTTTCTACTGGAGTCCACATCAATTGAGTGGTAATGTTCTCACGGGAAACTCCCATGTTCGTAAACTCAACCTTGCGTCCATTGTCTTTTGTATTTACAACAACAGCCATTTGAGATGCACGTAAACCTCTGTCTGATAACGCAGACTGCACAGCCGATGCTGCACTTACAGCAGGCGTACTTGATTTACCAGCAGCAAATTTTTGCAGGTTGTGGTTAAAAGATCCAGATTGAGATACCAGTTTATCGCCTCTGAAGGCGAGTACCAGCATCTGGTTAAATACGGGGATGTTTTGATATGTCTGGGTCAGGTATACCATTCTAATGCCGCTGGCATTATCAAGGTATGTGTTTGACACCATCACATTGCCAAGATCATCGGCAGTTAGTCCCAGCTTGGCTTTGCTTGCGCTCACCAGGCTAATTGCTGCATTCTCTTCTGCATTGATAGATTGTGCATTGATACTGAACACACAAAATAACAACGGAACAATAAAGAGGAAAATTTTTCTCATAATTGATGTTGTGTTTAATTTAAAATACATAATTGAATTGGGTAGTTAATAAAAACCAAAATCTCTTTTATTAGGAAAGATTGGGTATCAAAAAAATTACTTTGAATTTTCTTACAAGATGTTGACAGTATGTAAGGGGAAGAAGTAAAAATTTTAAACCATAAGCCTTTTTTTTATTAATATCTTAGTTAAAAAAATTATTATGCTGCTAAATTACGAACAAAACGTCAAGGTTAATCAAAAAAAAAACTATCTTATCAACAAATACACAAGCGGTATCTTATTAATAAAAAGCAACCATTAACAATGATAAAAAGTAAATACTTACCAATTTTAGCAGGTTTCTTTTTCATCGGTTCCGCAACAGCACAGGATATAACCTCAACTATTGCTTTAAAAGCCGAATCTATTCAGAGCGAGGTAGTTCAATGGAGGCGGCACCTACATCAATACCCCGAGCTTGGCAATCGTGAATTTAAAACAGCAGCTTACATAGTAGAACAATTAAAGGGGCTGGGGCTGGAAATTAAAACCGGTGTAGCAAAAACAGGTGTGGTAGCTATTTTAAAAGGCGATAAGCCCGGCCCCGTGATTGCTTTAAGGGCCGATATGGATGCGCTGCCGGTAAAAGAAAGAGTAAACATCCCATTCGCTTCAAAAGACAGTAGTATGTATGGCAACAGCAAGGTTGCTGTAATGCACGCCTGCGGCCACGATGCACATGTGGCCATGCTTATTGGTACTGCCAGGGTTTTATCTACCATGAAAAAAGATATTGCCGGCACGGTAAAATTTATTTTTCAGCCTGCAGAAGAAGGTGCCCCCGAGGGTGAAGAAGGCGGTGCAGCACTAATGGTAAAAGAAGGCGTGATGGATAATCCCAAAGTGGACGTTGTTTTTGGTATGCACATTGAAAGTTGGATACCTGCCGGTGATATTCAATACAAAACTGGTGCTTTCATGGCGTCTGCCGATTTGTTTACTATTAAAGTGAAAGGTATGTCTTCGCATGGATCGCAGCCCTGGCTGGGCGTTGATCCCATTTCAGTTTCGGCACAAATTATTGAAGGGTTGCAAAATATTGTAAGCCGTCAAATGGACCTTACCAAAGCCCCGGCCGTTATTACTGTAGGCAAAATAAACAGCGGTGTACGTTTTAATATTATTCCCGAAGAAGCATTTATGGAGGGAACCATCCGCACACTTGATAGTAAAATGCAGGTTGATATTCATGAGCGTATTCGTTTAACAGCTACAAAAATTGCTGAAGCATCCAATGCTACTGCTGAAGTTAATTTCTATAATAAAACATTGGTAACCTACAATACACCCGAGTTGGTTGAAAAAATGATACCCTCTTTACAAACAGCAGCAGGCAAAAATAATGTGCGGCCAATGGAATGGGTTACCGGCGCCGAAGATTTTAGTTTTTACGGTACCAAAGCACCGGCATTCTTTTTTTATTTTGGCGGTATGCCCAGAAGCAATGATGCAAAAAATGCACCGCCACACCATACACCCGATTTTATGATTGATGACAGCAAATTGTTTGTTGGTGTAAAAACATTTTGCCAACTGGTATTTGATTATCCGAAGACAGGTAGCAATTAGGAATTAGGAATTGGGAATTAAAAATAAAAAATAGTTTTATGAAAAAAAATATGCTGTTTCTTTTTGTGATTTTTAGTTTGTCGCTAACTGCACAAAACAACCTGCCTGCCGGCAAGGCAGGAATGACACCCGAACTTTTGTGGAAACTTGGAAGAGTTTCGGGCCTTGGTATTTCCGCAGATGGTAAGTATGTTTTGTATTCGGTTTCAACACCCGATGCAGATGCAAACAAAAGCAGCCGAAAAAATTATGCAATACCTGTTACTGGCGGAAATCCTTTAGCCGTGAGCAATACAGATAGTATGCTGCGCAACGAAAAAATTTCGCCAGATGGAAAATATATGCTGAGCAATGCCGAAGTAAAGATTAAAAAACTTACCGGAAAAGAATTATATCCCGATCTTCAAAAATCAAATGTGTACATTTTTGATAACCTCAATTACCGCCATTGGGATACGTATGAAGATGGCAATTTTGATCATGTAATGTTAACGCCTTTACTAAATGGAGTTGCAGGAACAGTCATTGATTTAATGCCCGGCGAACCTTATGACTGTCCGCAGAAACCTTTTGGTGGCGATGAAGATTATGTTTGGAATCCAAATGGTAAAGAAGTAGTGTATTGTACCAAAAAGAAATACGGAACTGCTTATGCCACCAGCACCAATACCGATTTGTTTGCGTACAATATTGAAACAGGCAAAACAAGAAATTTAACCGAAGGCATGATGGGATATGACATCAATCCTTCTTTTAACAGTAAAGGAGAAATGGCCTGGTTAAGTATGAAGAGAGAAGGTTATGAAGCTGATAAACAGGACCTGATTGTAAGCAACGGCATTACCAAAATGAACCTCACCGCTTCCAGAGATGATATATATGTGGAGGGATACCGCTGGAGCGATGATGGCCGCAATATTTACTTTTTTGCACCAATAAATGGTACACTTCAATTGTTTTCTGTTAACTATCCCGGGCTTACAAAAATGTTACCGTTTGTAAAACAAATTACAAAAGGAGATTTTGATGTAAACGGAATTATAGGCCAGACGGGCAATGCATTGATCGTTAGCAGAACCGATATGAACCATGCTGCAGAAATTTACAGCGTTGATATTTCAACAGGAAACATGGCACAACTAACCCACGTAAATGATGAAACCTACGCATCGCTGAGCATGAGTAAAACCGAAAGACGTTTTGTAAAAACAACCGATGGAAAAGATATGCTGGTTTGGGTAATCTATCCACCTGATTTTGATCCGGCAAAAAAATATCCTGCATTGTTGTATTGCCAGGGCGGGCCACAATCTCCATTAACACAGTTTTATTCTATGCGCTGGAATTTGCAATTGATGGCTGCCAATGGTTACATTGTTGTAGCGCCAAACCGCCGGGGCATGCCGGGGCATGGTACCAAATGGAACGAAGATATCAGTGAAGACCATGGCGGCCAGGCTATGAGGGATTACCTGAGTGCCATTGATGCAGTAAGCAAAGAAAAATTTGTTGATAAGAACCGTTTAGGTTGTGTAGGCGCCAGTTATGGAGGCTATTCTGTTTTCATGCTTGCGGGCATGCATAATAACCGTTTCAAATCATTCATCAGTCATAATGGAATTTATGATTTTAAGAGTATGTATGGTACCACAGAAGAAATGTGGTTTGTAGACTGGGATTATGGTGGACCATACTGGGATAAAAAAAATGCAGCTGCACAAAAATCTTATGCTCAATTCTCCCCCAGCAATTTTGTAGAAAAATGGAATACGCCTATTTTAATTTACCAGGGTGGTAAAGATTACCGGGTGCCTATAGAGCAGGGCCAGCAGGCATTTCAGGCGGCACAGTTAAGGGGGATAAAAAGTAAATTTATTTTACTGCCCGACCAAAACCATTGGGTGCTTACCGCACAGGATGCCTTGGTTTGGCAACGGGAATTTTATAAGTGGCTGGAAGAAACGTTAAAATAATTTTTTTATAGAAGATGCAGCTCCCTGGATGCATTTACCGTCTATCCTATTTTATTGCTGTATGCAAGTCTTCCGGTTTGTTTAGTTTAATATTACATACTTTTTAATCAAATAAATGCAAATAACAATATCCCGCATGAAAACAGGCAGACGCTTTCTAAATATTTTTCCGCTAATATTATTCACTTCACTATTAACTTTTTCACAAACAAGTTTTGCGCAGACGGAAATAAAAGGTAGGATCATTTATGGCAATGATGATGCCCCTGCTGCCTTTGTAAGTGTTGAGCTGGCGCATGATAAAGGCCCCAAAGCCATGTCGGATAATGCAGGAAATTTTCATTTAAACATCACTGAAGTACAAAAAAAAGACAGTCTAATCATTTCATCGGTTGGTTACAGAACAATAAAGATGCTGGTTTCAGCAGCGCTTAAAAAATCAACATTTACTCTTTCAGAAATAGTAAAAACCATAGAAGGGGTTACGGTATTCAATTCGCATGAAGTGATAGGTTCCATGTTGGAAACTGTTGGATATTACAGAAGCTGGAACCCAAAAAGAGGCGGTGAGATAGGACGTACTTTTAAGCTTCCCTACAAAAAGTTTAAGATAGATAAGATACGCTTTAAGGGTAGTAACACCTGCGATACCTGCCTGGTGCGGCTTCACATGCGTTCATTAGAAAAAAACGGGGAGCCTGGAGAAGAAATTCTTGCAGATTCTATTTCGGTTTTTGTACATAATTTATCGCTTGATTCTAAAGTGTCGGAATTTGACCTGACGCCCTATGATTTAACTTTTACCGAAAAGGAATTTTTTGTTGGCATTGAACTCTTAAACTGCGGCAATGGTAAAAAAGGATCTTGCGCATTTAATTTTGCCGGTACCGAAAAGGGCGAATACATATTTAAATCTACTACCGACGGCCCCTGGCGGTCAACAGATGATTATACTATTTATCTGAAATTGTTTTTAAGGTATTAGTTACGAATCCTCATTTTCTTTTTCGTTTAAAAAACTTTTACGGTAAAACCCGTAAAGTTGAAGAAGCATTAAAATTGCAAAAATTATAAACGAGAGTAAAATTAAAATTTGCTGAATCCGGTTAAAATTAAACCTGGCGCCGGGTGGAAATTCGAAAAGCATAGATATAATAAAAAGAAAAAAAGTTACTATCCCAAAAATTCGCAATTTGAATAAAGTTCTACTCACAGGTTTTTATTTAATTGAATACGATACTTCTAATATTAATGCGCAAAATCCTCTTCAAAGTTTCCTTTTATCCTTTCAATAGATGGATTAAAATAACCGAATTTTAAATTGGGGAATTCTTCACGGATAAGTTCCATCATTTGCTTTACGCCCATACATTCGCCGGTATCGGTAACGCCGATTTTACCCAAATACCAATCGGGATCAATATTAAAATTGCGCCACTGTATCATGCAGAGGTCGGTTTCTCTTACCAGCTTTCTTAACGCTTCGTATTCTTCAATGCTTCGCCTTGGTTCGTGTCCTCATGAACCACTCCTTCACAATCTCCGCTTAAATAAAAGCTCAATAAAGATATACTGTACAAGAGTGCGATCCCGATAAAAATCGGGACTGGCTGCCAATGAAGCAAAATAGAATTACCAAAGCTGGGCTCAAAAAAAAACTAATGCGCAAAGTCTTCCTCAAAGTTTCCTTTAATTCTTTCTATGGAAGGATTGAAATATCCAAATTTTAGATTGGGGAATTCTTCACGGATAAGTTCCATCATTTGTTTTACACCCATACATTCGCCGGTATCGGTAACGCCGATTTTACCCAAATACCAATCGGGGTCAATATTAAAATTGCGCCATTGTATCATGCAGAGGTCGGTTTCTTTTATCAGCTTTCTGAGGGCTTCGTATTCTTCAATGCTGTCCGTCATGCCGGGAAAAACAAAATAGTTAATGCTCGTCCATCCGCCATAACTACGCATTATTTTTAAACTTTCAAACAGGTCTTCAAACTGGTAATTATTGGGCAGGTAATAAGATGTGTAGATATTTTTACGTGCCGAATTGGTACTTACCCTGATGCTGTTTAAACCAACTTCGCACAATGCTTTAACTGCTTTAGGTATACTGCCGTTTGAATTGATATTGATACTTCCTTTTTGTGTATGTTTTCTTATTTCTATGATTGATTCACGGATGGTTTCCCACATCAACAAAGGTTCACCTTCGCAACCTTGCCCAAAACTGATGATGGGAAATGGCGCAGTTTCCAGGTGAGGGACAGTGAACTCAACAATCTCCTCTGCCGTAGGTTTAAAAGTAAGCCTGTCCTGCGTGCTGATAATTGTTTCATCTTCTGGCTGAAAAGAAATACAGCCAATACAATTTGCATTACATGCCGGCGAAACCGGCACGGGACACTCCCATCTGCCGATTGCTAAATTCCTGGCTGCTGGGCAGGTGTAAGTCATGCAGCAGTTTTCCATTAAATGTTTTATCAGCCGGTTATGTGGGTATGCTGCCAATAAATTTTTTGTTCCGGTCTCAATCATTTCTTCTACATACCCTTCGGCTTCCTGCCTTATATCCTGTTCAATACGCACTGCCGGCACATACATTTTTTCGTTAAGCCATGCCGCAGCGGTGTAACAAAACAATGGTAGTGTTGGAGCATTTTTTTCAGTTTCGTAAGCGGCCATATATAAGCCTGTGTGCGCAGGCGGAATAAAAGCCGCAACAGCCCAGCCTTTTTCGCAAAGCCGCATATCTCCTGTTTCTACATCAATACCAATGCCTTTACGGCCGGGCAGTTCATATAAATTTCCACCGGTGGGTAATTCAATCCATTCGTCGGCAGGCACGGGCAAGGCATCCCAGCCGCTGCGGCCGGTAGCGTACAGGGAAGTATCTTCAAAAATATTTCCTTCACCGTCTGAGTATAATATGTATGGGCTTTCTGTTAACATGATTGTTTTTAAATAGACCAGTTAAATTACCGGCTAATATATTCTTTACAAAAGAGGTTAAATTCAGTTTCATCAACCATCCTGTTACTCTCCACTATTTCTACCTGTATTATTCTATTTGTTTTAAAATCGATGGTTATTAAATTGTCTTTCAACATTACATTTTCCATTGCTGTCCATGGAAAAAGAACCGTTTTAAAAACCCTTGTCATGTGTATTCCTTCATCTGTAAAAAGTACCGTTGTACTTTTACCTTTTACCACCGTAACAGTTATATAAATTGCTGCAAAAGCAATTACTGCAATTATACCAACCTGCTGAAACCAAAAGTTTGCATACATTAAAGCCATGATGAGACTGAATGTTTCGAGTGCTTTGGGGTGTTTTCGGTAGAAGTAATAAAACGTGCTGAGCAGCACATAAAAACCAAGTAAAATATAAATGGTGAGCTTTACTTTGTTGTCATTGGTGTTTAATACAAACATTGCAGCTGCAATATGCAGGAAAAACAGAAACCAGGTAAAGAGGTTATATGCTTTTTGATTATTGTCTTTTAAAGTAAAGCTGTATTTCATTAAGCAGGATTTGCAGCAACCAGTAAGTTACACAATTTAAACAAACACCTGGCACCAACGTTCTCATCCCATTCGTCATGGCTTACGCCAACTTCATTCAGGTCAAATCCAATAAATTTACGCCCGCTTTGGATGAGGCGTTTAAAAATATAAAACACCTGCTCTGCTTCAAACCCGCCCTGCACAGGAGTTCCGGTGTGGGGACAAAGTTTTGGATCAAGCCCGTCAATATCAAAACTGATATAAACTTTATCCGGGAGGTGGTTGATTATTTCATCAACAATCACCTTCCAGGTTTGTCCTTCATACTGCCGTTCTTTTATATCCTTATCAAAATAGGTAACCACTCTGCCTTTACTGGCGTTAATATATTCTACTTCTTCTTCGCAGTAATCCCTGATGCCAACCTGTACCAGTTTATTCAACTGTGGTATCTCTGCAAGTGCATTGTACATGATAGATGCATGTGAATACGTGAACCCTTCGTACCCTTTACGCAAATCACAGTGAGCATCAATTTGCAGTATGCCAAATTCGCCATGTTTTTCGGCAATGGCTTTAAAAAAGCCCAGCGGTGTGCTATGGTCGCCACCTAATAAACCAACCAGTTTGCCACCATCCAGCAGGGCTTTGGTGCGTTCAAAAACCCAGTTATTTAAAAACAGGCTTCCTTCATTAATTTCTTTTAACGATTTGCACATGAACTTGTTATCTGCTACCACTTCTTCATGCGAAATATAATTAATGAGCAGCTCAGCTTCTTTACGCAGGTAATCGCTTTTCATCAGCACTTTCTTATCGCATGGTTGCATAAAAAACCCTTGCTTCCATCCATCTTTTACATCGGGATCAAAGAGATCAACCTGCAGACTTGAGTTAAACACATGATCTGGAGCCCTTGCTGTGCCAGCATTATAGCTTACCGTAACTTCCCAGGGAACAGGAAGTATAATCAGCCTTGCGTCTTCTTCTGAAAAGGGTAAGCCAAAAATATTATTATCAGGGTTACCTACTGAGTTGGGATCAAAATTCGAAAGATCAGTCATCACTTTTATTTAAATAAAAAGGTTGGCAATTTTTGCCAAAATTAAAAACGCTGTAAAGATAATAGAGTTTAGGGTTATGGCTTACCTGTTTTGAGTTACTGGCGTTATTAATTTTATAGTTTAACATCATAATAAACCAAAACTGATGCAAATCATCTGAAAAGATGAGCAATTAGTTGTACAAAATGAAAAGAAAAACTTGATTTGAATTACCTTTGCATTGAAATTATTACTATGAAAAGAACACATATTATTTTTCTTGTTGCCATTGCGGCTTTAATTGTTGGTTTGATTGTTTTTTCAGCAGGAGATTTCTCAACGTATGAAACCATCAAATCGGCTCAGCAAAAACAGGGCACATTTGTACATCTTATTGCCAAACTTGATAAAACCGAGCCTATTGAATACGATGCGGTAAATAATCCCAATTACCTGAGTTTTTATGCAGTGGACAGTTTGGGCGGTAAAACTAAAGTGATCTTTCACAACAGTAAACCAACCGACCTGGAAAAAAGTGAGCGCATTGTTATGAAAGGAGCTATGAAAGGAGATCATTTTGAATGCAAGGATATTTTATTGAAATGTCCCAGTAAATACAAAGACGACAAAAAGCAATTGGAAAAAACCATAACTAACCAACAGGATTCAACTTACTAATACAAGGAATTGGGAATTTGTAATTAGGAATTGGGACGATTGCATACAGAATTTGAATAGTATGAATTATAAAGGATACAAAGATTTAGAATGTTATATTAAGGCCAGGGAGCTTAGAATCTTTATATCTGATTTGGCGAAAAAATTCCCATCACATGAAAAATTCCTGTTAACTGCGCAAATTATTGATTGCTCAAGATCTGTTTCAAGAAATATTGCTGACGGCTATGGAAGATATACTTATACTGACACCAGGCATTTTTTTATTATTTCCAGAGGTTCAACAACAGAAACTATGGAACAATTAACTACTGCACTAGATGAAAAATATATTACAGAAGAAGAACTTAAAATGGGAGAAGAAAAGTGTGAACTTGTTTTCAAACTGATTAACGGATACATAGCTTACTTAGACAAATCAAAGAAACAAGTGTTGCAACAACCTAACCTAAATCCTAATTCCTAATTACAAATTACTTTTTATATGCAATTTGAAGGCGAACATTTACTCCCGGGTCGTATAGGGCATTTCTTTGTACTACTTGCATTTGCGGCATCTATCATTTCAACTATTGCTTATTTTACCGCTAGTAGAAAAAACGATCTCATCGAAAAAAAATCGTGGCTAAATTTTGCAAGGGTTGCTTTTATTACACAACTCATTTCGGCCGTAATTATTTTCGTTACTATATTTTACATATGCGCCAATCACTATTTTGAATACATGTATGCTTACAAGCATGCCTCTAAAGAACTGGAGCCAAAGTACCTGCTGGCCTGCATTTGGGAAGGGCAGGAAGGAAGTTTTTTATTGTGGACCTGCTGGCATAGCATACTGGGGATATTTATCATGCTACGTTCAAAAGAATGGGAAGCGCCCGTTATGACGGTTATCAGTTTTGCCCAGTTTTTTTTATTGATGATGCTGATTGGCATCTATGTTGGTGATGTGAGACTTGGCAGCAGTCCGTTTACTTTAACACGTGATGAAATTGCCGGTCCAATTTTCAGTCAGGCTAATTATTTAAGTTTTATTAAAGATGGTGTTGGCTTAAATGTATTGCTGCGCAACTACTGGATGGTGATTCATCCACCTATTTTATTTTTAGGATTTGCGGCAACCATTATTCCATTTGCATATGCTTATGCAGGCATACAAACCAAACGCTTTGGCGATTGGGTAACCCCTGCCCTGCCCTGGGCTTTGTTTTGCGTATGTGTGTTGGGCGTTGGTATTATGATGGGTGGTAAATGGGCTTACGAGTCTTTATCATTCGGTGGTTATTGGGCATGGGATCCGGTTGAAAATGCTTCGCTTGTTCCCTGGCTTATTTTGGTAGCCGGTTTGCATACAATGGTTATTTTTAAAGCAACCGGTCATTCTTTAAAAGCCAGTTATCTGTTTGCATTTCTCACTTTTATTTTTATTCTCTATTCAACTTTTTTAACCCGTACCGGTATTTTGGGCGATACATCGGTGCATGCTTTTACAGATGCAGGTAAAGCCATCAACGTAATGATAATGCTGTTCCTGGCTTCATTTACATTACCATCGCTTATTTTATTTGTAGTGTTTTCAAAAAAAATGCCATCGGTACAAAAAGAAGAAAGTACCAACTCCAGGGAGTTTTGGATGTTCATTGGCTCATTGGTTTTCTTCCTGTCAGCCATGTTCATTATTGCAAAAACATCTGTACCGGTTTACAATAAGATTTTTGGAACCAAAATAGCCCAACCCGAAGATGTTGAATTCTCTTACAACAAAGTGATTGTACTGGTTGCCATCATCATTGGCTTTTTAAGTGCCATTACCCAATACTTTAAATACAAAAAAACAGAACCTGGCTATATTTTAAAAAAGATTGTTGTACCAACGCTGGTTGCAGCAATCATTACAGCTTTACTGGCTGTTTTTTATCCGCTTGCTTATTATAAAGGTGGTGCAGGCTTTTTGGGTGCTGTTTATGTGGCGCTTTTTGCAGCCATATATTCAATTATAGCCAATGCTGCTTATATATGGAGTGGCTTGAATGGGAAGTTAAAAGCCGCAGGTGGCTCCATTGCCCACCTTGGTTTTGCCTTGATGATTGCCGGTATTTTAATTTCATCGAGCAATAAACAGGTTATCAGCAGCAGCAGTGCAAACGGCATTAACCTGCAGATTTCGGGTAAAGACCCCATGACCAAACAGGCAGATAACCCTTTGGATAATCTTACACTCATACGCCAGGTTCCGGCAAAGATGGGGCCATATGAAGTTACTTACCTGCGGGATTCGTTTGGCAATGAAAAAGGAAGACGTTTTTATGAATTGCTTTTTCAGCGAAAAGATGCAGCCACTAAAAAAGTGCTGGAGCAATTTACTTTGTGGCCCGATGTGTACATCATGAAAGATAACAACATGAGCAGTAATCCGGATACCAAATCTTATTTGGGTAAAGATGTATTTACTTATATTTCTTATGCTATTAACAATAGTAAAGAAGAAGATACCACACAATTCACCATTAAAGAAATGGCTGAAGGCGATACTGCTTTTTACAGTAATGGTATCATAATACTTAACCGTGTTGTAAAAAATCCCGACAACGAAAAATATCATTTTAAACCTACAGATGCCGCCTTGATGGCGGATATTACGCTTATCAGCAAAGACAGCATGCATTACAAAGCATCTCCACTTATTCATATAGATCAGTTTGGTGTTAACCAGATAGACGATACGGTATATGCTCAAAACATGTTTGTAAAATTTGCCGGTGTTACCGATACCAAAAAAATAAAATTAGGCATTAAGGAATCTGATAAACTCATCGAATATGTTACACTGAAGGCTTATGTTTTTCCTTTCATCAACTTAGTATGGCTTGGTTTGATTATTATGGCACTGGGCATTATAATGAGTGCTGTTAAACGGGCTAAACTTTCCGTTTTAGGCGCTGCTTTGGCTTTAATATTTGCTGCAATCGGGCTCTTCTATATGTTTCTTTTTGCAAATTAGCATCGCAGTCGGCTTGTAATTGACGTACAACTTTTTCTACTTTTTTATTAGCATCGGTATATATTTTACCTGTATCAAAAAAAGTTTGCAACAAAGCTGAATCTTTTAAAAGCGAATCAACCATTTGTGGCACCTGGTAAACCATCAAGGTATCGCATTGGCTTTTTATAGCGGCGTAGGCAGAGTCTATCCTTGCTTCTGAAAGAGAATCTGCAACCCGTTGAATTTCAAGTCCGGGCCCTGCCTTATCTGCTTCGCTACATCCACTGCAAAAAACAATAACACAATAAAAACTTAATTTTAGGGTTACCTTAAGCATCTTAATGATATAAATATTGGTCTAAATTGTAAATTTACAGTATGCAAAGGCTGCGCCGCCAAAAATATTATCTCACCAAAACAATACTGCTCCTGGTAATTTTTACTGCGGGTAAAGTTCTTGTACATGCCCAAACCGGTATTTACGATACACTTAAAACCTATGCTGTGGTTTTTAATGGTGATACCATGGAAGCCAAAACCTTATTCGCAGTTGACGTTTATGCAAGGGTATCCAATGCCAATAAGGAAATGCGTGCAAAGATGACCCGGTTGCGTAATGCCATTATTGTTACCTATCCTTATGCCATGCGGTCGGGATTAATATTAAATGAGATGAATGTGGTTTTGGCTGGTATTACCGAAAAATCTGCCAGAAAAGATTATATCAAAACAAGAGAAAAGGAATTGAAAAAAGAGTTTACAGATCCGCTGAGTAATTTATCCATATACCAGGGCAGGGTTTTAATGAAACTGATTAACCGGCAAACCGGTAATAACTGCTACGACATTATCAAAGAATATAAAGGAGGCCTTACTGCCAGGCTATATCAAACAGTTGCTTTTTTCTTTAGCAGCAATCTTAAACAACCTTATGATGCCAGTGGCGAAGACCATGAAATTGAAATGATATTAAGAGAAGTCTGCCGCACTTATGGTTTCAATTATGCGGTTAACAGGCAACAGATGTAGCTAATCATTTTCTGTTACAAACAAATCTTCTTCCCTTGCACTCCGAACATTTAATCCACTTTAAATGTTATAAATCTGCACTTTTCGTTAGTTTGTGTTAATAAGTACGTAAATGATGCTCAATGTCATACCAATTCTACAAACAAATTGGGTTAAATGAGTTAATTTGCGTGCAGAAATTGATTTAAAAAGCATGAAGTTAGATATACTGGCGTTTGGTGTTCATCCGGATGATGTGGAGTTGAGTTGTGCAGGTGCGCTGCTGGTTGAACAAAGGAACAGAAAAAAAACAGGGATCATTGATTTAACACTGGGCGAATTGGGAACCAGAGGCACAGCTGAAACCCGCAAAACAGAAGCAGCAGATGCAGCTAAAATTCTGGGTGTTGATATTAGAGAGAATTTGGAAATGGCAGATGGGTTTTTACAAAATGATGAAGCTCATCAGCGAATGATCATTAAAAGCATCAGGCAATATCAACCCGAAATAATTTTGTGTAATGCACCCGAAGACAGGCATCCCGATCATGGAAAGTCTTCAAAACTTGTAGCAGATGCTTCATTTCTTTCTGGGTTGATGAAGATACAAACTGAATTGAATGGATCATTACAACAGGCCTGGAGACCAAAATATGTTTTCAGGTATATTCAGGACCGTTTTCTGCAACCCGATTTTGTACTAGACATTACGGATGTTTTTGAACAAAAAATTGAGGCTATCAAAGCATATAAAACACAGTTTTATGCTCAGCATCCTGCGGATAACAATGACCTAGATGAACCTCAAACCTATATTTCAACACCGGATTTCTTAGACAGTGTTGTTTACAGGCACAAATGGTTTGGTAAAATGATTGGTGTAAAATATGCAGAAGGTTTTATATCAGAAAAAATGATAGGGCTTAAAAATTTCGATGCAATCATAAAAGAAAATACTTAATTTAAAAATTCAAATAATCAATATGGCAACGCCTAAATTTTCAAATGTACAAGGATCCAATTTTCATCAGGAGCTTAAAAAAAGAGTAAACAATTATTTTGTAGAATCAAAAACAGCTTCGCATGGTGATTTCAGCCTTTACTTTAAAGCAATTTTACTTTGGACGTTCTATGTAGCCGTATACGTTCATATCATGTTTTTTACACCGCAAAACTGGGTTGCAATACTCGAATGTTTTGTAATGGGCGGGTTGACTGCTGCCATTGGCTTTAATGTAATGCACGATGGCGGTCATGGCAGTTTCAGCAAAAGCAAAATATGGAATAAAATTGCAGCTTTTTCTGTAAACGCATTAGGTGCCAGCGGTATTATGTGGAATAATAAACACAATATTATCCATCATACTTATACCAATATTGATGGTATTGACGATGATATTGAGATTAAGCCTTTATTGAGAATGTGCAGCACACAAAAAAAATATTTCATACACCGTTTTCAACATGTTTATGTTTGGTTTTTATACACCCTGTTACTTTTAGTTTGGGTTTTTCAATCTGATTATAAAAAATATTTTAGTAAAAAAGTTGGTAGTGTACCCATTAAAAAAATGAGTGCTTTTGATCATTTCGCTTTCTGGTTTGCAAAAGCGGGCTACTATTTTATGATGATTGTGTTGCCCATTATGCTGCTGGGATTTGTGAAATGGATGGTTGGCTTTTTAATCATCGCCATGTTTGCAGGCTTTGTATTAAGCATCGTGTTTCAACTGGCGCATACTGTAGAAGAAACAAGCTTTCCTGTGCCTGATGCTGATATCAATACCATCGAAAACGAGTGGGCTATCCACCAGGTTGAAACAACGGCTAATTTTGCTACCAGAAATAAATTGATTTCCTGGCTGGTTGGGGGTTTAAATTTCCAGATAGAACATCACCTGTTTCCAAAAATTTCTCACATACACTACCCTGCCATCAGCAAAATTATTAAAAAAACATGCGAAGAGTACGGTGTAAAATATATTGAATTCAGAAGAATGCGCCACGCCATTGTTTCGCACACGATTCATTTAAGAAATATGGGACGGGCTTAAATAACAGCTCGTTTAAAATTACCAGCCTTTTTATTAACTACTTTTACTTCATGTTAATAAAAAGGCTTTTTTAATTTTGATTACTTAAAACTTACAAACAATGTCAGCAAAATCCGACGCAGTAAAAACAAAGGCTGCAAAAACGTGGCTGGATAAACATAAAGAAACATTAACCCCCGGACAACGCATTGCCGACTCAGTGGCAAGCGGTATGGGCTCCTGGAAGTTTATTATATGGCAAACCATTTTTGTTATTATATGGATGATCTTAAATGTTATTGGCTTTATGGCGCATTGGGATGCATATCCATTCATCCTCCTCAATCTTATTTTTTCAACGCAGGCGGCATACGCAGCCCCCATCATCATGATGGCGCAAAACCGCCAGAGCGAAAGAGACCGGCTGCAGGCACAGGCAGATTATGATACGAACCTGGAAGCAAAAAAAGAAATAGAAGCCATGCAATTGCAACTCAATAAAATTGAAACAGAAAAATTAGATGAGATTATGAAAATGCTGAAGGAAATGAAAAAAAGTCAATAGTCATTTGTAATAAAGTTATTGGAGGTCCTGATTCTTTAAAAATTCATAATCTTCGAGCACCCAAATAAAATAATGACCAATTACCAATGCCCCCCCCAATGACTTAATGACCAATAACCCAATGACAAATGACTTACATATCTTCATGCCACTTCTTTTCGTAAATTTGCGCTTCAAATAAAAAATAATGAGCGAAGAAAATCCACAGGATGCGGTGCAAAGCCTCAACTTTATTGAAGATATTATTGAAACAGACCTGCAGAACGGCAAATACAAAAGCATACTTACCCGTTTCCCGCCCGAGCCAAACGGTTACCTGCATATTGGCCACGCAAAAGCCATTTGCCTCAATTTTGGACTGGGCATTAAATATGGCGGCAAAACCAATCTTCGTTTTGATGATACCAACCCGGTAACTGAAGAAACCGAATATGTTGTTAGCATCAAAGAAGATATTAAATGGCTTGGTTTTAGCTGGGCAGAGGAATTATATACTTCAGATTATTTTGACACTTTATACAATTATGCAGTTGATTTGATCAACAAAGGCCTTGCTTATGTTGATGACTCCACTGCAGAAGAAATTGCTGCGATGAAAGGCACGCCTACCGAACCTGGAAAAGACAACCAATACCGCAGCAGGACGATTGAAGAGAACCTTACTTTATTTACCAACATGAAAGCAGGTACATATAAAGATGGCGATAAAGTATTGCGTGCAAAAATTAATATGCAGCATACCAATATGCTGATGAGAGACCCTATCATTTACCGCATTAAGCATGCTCATCATCACCGCAGCGGCGACAAGTGGTGCATTTACCCTATGTACGATTTTGCACATGGCCAAAGCGACAGCATAGAAAATATCACCCATTCCATCTGTACGTTGGAATTTATACCCCACCGTGAACTGTATGACTGGCTGATAGAAACTCTGGAAATCTTTCCATCGCATCAATATGAATTTGCAAGGCTGAACATGACTTACACCGTAATGAGCAAAAGAAAATTGCTGCAGTTGGTAAATGAAAATCATGTTACCGGTTGGGATGATCCTCGTATGCCTACGCTTAGTGCATTCCGCCGCAAAGGTTATACACCCGAAAGCATACGCAGCTTTTGTGAAAAGATTGGCGTAGCAAAAAGAGAAAATTTTATCGACCTGAGTTTGTTGGAATTTTGCCTGCGTGAAGACCTGAATCAAAAAGCATTGCGGGTAATGGCAGTGCTTGAGCCTGTAAAACTCATCATTGATAATTATGAAGATGGTAAGGTAGAAGAGTTGGAAAGTGAAAACGGGCCAAACGAAACACTTGGAAAAAGATTGTTGCCTTTCAGCAAAGAACTCTGGATTGAGCGTGAAGATTTTATGGAAGAGCCTGCGAAAAAATGGTTCAGGCTGGCACCGGGTGCCATGGTACGCTTAAAGAGTGCCTATATTGTAAAATGCGAAAGCTTTCTAAAAGATGATGACGGAAATGTTATCGAAATTCATTGTTCCTACATCCCCGAAAGCAGGAGTAATAACGATACCAGCGGCATCAGCGTAAAAGGAACCATACATTGGGTGAGCGCTGCAAATGCGCTGAATGCTGAGGTTCGTTTGTACGACCGGTTGTTTACAGTTGAGAATCCTTTGGGCGAAGAAGGTGATTTTAAAGATACAATCAACCATAGTTCTTTACAGATAATTACCAATGCAGTTATTGAGCCATCGCTGAAAGAAGCTACAATTGAAAGCCGCTACCAATTTATACGCAAAGGGTATTTTTGCATAGACAAAGATTCCTCTCCTGAAAAATTAGTATTTAACCGCACTGTTACTTTAAAAGATGCGTGGGCTAAAGAAGTAAAGAAAAATTAAAGAACAAACTCATTTTAACAGTCAGCCGCGGTTGACTGTTTTTTTATCCGAAAGTTTTACGTTTGGAAAAACTGAAGCTGTCAGCATAACTACTGTACAACCCAGCATCAGGTACAAACCAAACAATTTCTGAGGACAGTAATTATTATAGCATGAGCTAAAAAGGGTAAATGTTTTTATGGCATAGGCAATTGTAAAAGCACAAATAAAAAGATTGGTTCTTTTAGCCCACACCTTGGGCAACAGCATTAATATAAATACAAGCACCCCAAAGAAACTCAAAAATTTCCCTGGTTTTCCATATTTACTCAGGTAATTGTAAAAACCGGTGAACGTCTGGTTAATATCGGCATGATAAGTCCAGGGCAAAAAACAACTTACAATTAAAGCCAAACAGGCAGCAATACCGAGCCAGTGAAGGATTCTTACAAGCATATTTTGAAAATAAGAAATTAATTATGAAGATTACGATGCGCTTTGTTGTGCTTACTTAACAAAAACGCTGTAACTATTGTTGTTACAGCGTTTTATTTTTTTTGAGGTCCCGACCGGATTCGAACCGGTGTAGAAGCTTTTGCAGAGCTTTGCCTAGCCACTCGGCTACAGGACCATGCGAGTGATGAATATCGAATATTGAACAATGAATGGTGAATGTTCAATTCAGATTTCATTTTTTACAAGCGCAAAAATAGGGTAATTTTAAGGAAATTACTCAAGCAAATTCAAAAATATGAACCGGATAGCCGAATCTGAATTGATCATCAATGACCGGGGAGCAGTTTATCATTTAAACTGCCGCCCCGAAGAGATTGCATCTACCATCATTACTGTGGGCGATCCCGACCGGGTGGGCGAAGTAAGCAAGCATTTCGACAAAATAGAATATCAAAACAAACACCGGGAATTTGTAACCCACACCGGTTTTATAGGCCAGAAAAGAATTACCTGTGTAAGTACTGGCATTGGCCCAGATAACATTGATATAGTTTTAAACGAACTGGATGCACTGGCTAATATTGATTTTGAAACGAGGGTGATTAAAGAAGAGCTTACTTGTTTAAATATTATCCGCCTGGGCACATCAGGTTCTTTACAAAAAGATATTTCGGTAGACAGTTTTGTTGCCAGCACGCATGGCCTGGGCCTGGATAACCTGATGCATTTTTACCGCCAGGAAAACAATGAGGAAGAAAACCAGATCATACAGGCTTTCAGTACGCACACACAATTGAACTCGGGCAAGATTTCGCCTTATATCAATATGGCCAGCGCTGCGCTTATAAAACATTTTACAAAAGATTATCACCAGGGCATTACCGTAACCTGTCCGGGATTTTATGGCCCGCAAGGCCGCATACTAAGGCTGGGACTAGGTTACCCGATGCTGATTGATAACCTAACTAATTTTCAGTTTGGCAATTACCGAATAACTAATTTTGAGATGGAGACATCGGCCATATATGGTTTGGGAAATATGTTAGGGCATCATTGCCTGAGTTTGAGCGTCATTGTTGCTAACCGCATCAGCAAAGAATTTTCGAAAGATGGAGCATTGGCTGTAGAGAATTTAATTAAACATTCTTTACAAATAATAACAGATTCAAGTATCTAAAATGAAAATAGAATTTTATAAATACCAGGGAACCGGAAACGATTTTGTAATCCTCGAAAACAGGGATAACCGGTATGATAACCTTACTTCAAAACAGGTAAAGCAAATCTGCAATCGCAGGTTTGGTATTGGCGCAGATGGAATGATGTTGTTAAACAAACATCCTGAACTGGATTTTGAAATGAAATATTTTAATGCTGATGGCAATGAAAGCAGTATGTGCGGAAACGGTGGTCGCTGTCTGGTACAATTCGCAAAAAACCAGGGCATGCACAAAAGTACCTATCAGTTTATGGCTATTGATGGAATACATGAAGCAGATATTGATATGCACAATATTGTTCGCCTTAAAATGAAGGATGTAGATAAAGTAGCATATCACGCTGGTTATGCAGTGCTCAATACCGGCTCACCGCATTTTGTAAAATTTGCTAATAATGTAGAAGATATTGACGTAGTGGAAACAGGCCACGAAATACGCTACAGCAAAACATTTGCAGCCGAGGGTATTAACGTAAATTTTGTAGAAACAACCGATGAAGATGGAATTTTTGTTCGTACTTATGAACGTGGCGTAGAAGATGAAACGCTGAGTTGCGGGACTGGAGTTACGGCATCGGCATTAATGAATGCACACAACGAAAAAGGTTTTAACCGGGTAGAGGTAAAAACTCCCGGCGGCCATTTAAGTGTGGAATATAATAAAATTGACGACGAACATTTTGATAATATCTGGCTTTGCGGCCCGGCAGAAATGGTTTACAAAGGAGAAATTGAAATATGACCAAAACAGAAATTATAACTGCTGCTGAAAAAAGTTTTAACCTTTTCTCAGAAACCTGTAACAGCATTACTGAGCCTGTACTATTTAAAAAACCAGATGATAAATGGTCGGCTGCCGAAAATATACAGCACCTCATCATATCAACCAAAATGACTGCCCTGGCATACAGGCTTCCAAAATTTGTAGTGAAGCTGATTGGCGGCACACCCAACAGGCCATCCCGTACTTATGAGGAACTAAAAGACAAATACTATAAAAAACTTGCTGATGGCGGAAGAGCAAGCGGCTTATTTGTTCCGAAACCCATTGAAATAAAATACAGCAAAAAAAAATTAATAGATAACTGGCAAAATGTAGCTGCCGCTTTTATACAAGCAGTAACCAAAAACAGAACAGAACAGGATCTGGATAATTACCTGGCGAAACACCCGTTGCTGGGCCGTATCACGTTAAGGGAATTGTGCTACTTCACCATTTTTCACACCGAACATCATTTACAGGCAATTCATAAAATCAGTGAAAAACAATGATTCAATATTTTAAAAATACCGACCACCAGACTATTGCCATTGATAAAGCCAAAGATGCAGTTTGGGTGAATGTATTACCACCGCTTAAACAGGAAGAGTTTACCGAACTGAGCGAAACCATGAATATACCGCTCGATTTTTTAAAAGATTCGCTCGATATTGATGAACGCAGCCGTTACGAAATTGACGATGATGTAAAACTGATTGTAATAAAAACACCCACCGAAAATAATTCCTTTAACCTAAGTGATGCGTTTTATATAACTATTCCAATTTGTATAATTCTTACTCATAACCAAATCGTAACTGTTAATTCATTTGAGAACGAAGCCATCAAGAAATTCCTGAACACTTTTCAACACCGCAATCCCGACAGGATGAATATGATGGTGCTTAAAATATTTGAAAAAGTAACTACCAATTTCCAGGATTATTTAAAAGAAATAAACACACGCCGCAACAGTTTGGAACAAAAACTATACGACAGTAACCGCAACGAAGAATTATTGCAACTGATGCGTATTCAAAAAAGTTTTGTGTATTTTCTTACGGCATTAAGAAGTAATGAACTGCTGATGATGAAGATAAGCCGCACCAACATTTTTAAATTAAATGAAGAAGAAAAAGATTTTCTGGAGGACCTGATAGTTGAAACATCTCAGGCGCTTGAAATGGCAAATACCTATACAAACATTCTGAACAGCACACTGGATGCGTTTGCCAGTATCATCAGCAATAACCAGAACGATGTTTTAAAACGCCTGACCACCCTCACCATCTTTTTAAGTGTGCCGGTTTTAATTGCCAGTATATATGGTATGAACGTTCCTATTCCTTATAAAGACAGCCACATGGCATTCTGGCTTCCGGTAATACTTTCCATCATTATTCTGGGCTTTGTTATCTGGAATTATGCAAAACGTTACAGGCGATGATCAGCATGTTCAATATCAGGGTTTATGGCATTTTAATAAATGAAAAACGACAGGTTTTGGTGAGCGATGAATTTATCCGTAGTGCTTACATCACTAAATTTCCCGGTGGCGGTTTAGAGTTTGGTGAAGGCACAAGGGAATGCCTTGCAAGAGAATTTATGGAAGAGATGAACCTGAAAGTAAAAGTTACCGATCATATTTACACTACAGATTTTTATCAGCAAAGTGCATTTAATACTGCACACCAGATCATCTCCGTTTATTATTTTGCCGAAGCATTGGAGCTTATAACCGCTCCCCTGCGCAGCAAGGCTTTTGATTTTGATGCACAACAATTAAAAATGTATGAAGATACCGGCGAAACAGAAACTTTTCGTTTTATTGATTGGGAAGAATTTTCAGAAGAAATACTAAGTTTACCTATTGATAAGATTGTTGCAAAGATGATAAAACAAATGCAATGATACCAACCGATATTTTTTTTGAACAGGAAATCGTTCTACAAAACGACCGCTCAAAACTGGAACCACTTACCGAAGTGCATTTCCTACATTTGTTGCCCATTGCCCTGCACACAGAAATTTGGGAGTTTACAGGAGCCAAAGTAAAAAACGAAGCCGATTTCAGAAGATATTTTGATACCGCACTTACTGAAAAAAAAACCGGCCGCTCCTACCCCTTCGCCATTTTTGATAAACAAGAAAATAAATATGCCGGCTGCACCCGTTACTCCAATATTTCTTTCACTGATAAAAGACTGGAAATTGGCTGGACGTGGTACCAACCTGCCTTGCAACGTAGCGGCATAAATAAAGCAACCAAAATTTTATTACTAAGTTTTGGATTCGAACAACTGGATCTCAACCGGATTGAATTAAAAACCAGCCTGCTTAATTTAAAATCGCAAGGCGCCATGCTTAAGATTGGTGCTGTAAAAGAGGGTATTTTAAGAAGGCATGGAATAAACGAAGACGGACTTGTAAGAGATACCGTATATTTCAGTTTTATAAAAGAAGAATGGCCTCAGATAAAATCAACCATCTTTAAAGAATTTATAAACCTCCCACAAAGCCGCTAAGTACACAAAGAAACCTTTGTAGCTTTTGTGGCTCTTTGTGGGAAAATAATCAAATTAAAAAAAATAATTCATGAAAAAGCTCCTATGTTTCTTTTTTATCGTTTCAATTTTCAGTTGTAATAACCAACCCAAAATAACTGAAACTGCTGCAACAAAAGATTTGTACAAAGAAGTACAAACCGGCGGTGTTAAAGTAATTCCCATTGAAACTACGAAAGGCAAGTTTAATGTATGGACAAAAAGTATTGGCAAAAACCCTAAAATAAAACTACTGTTGCTTAACGGCGGCCCCGGTGCCACCCATGAATATTTTGAATGCTTTGAAAGTTTTTTATTACCCGAAAATGTTGAGCTCATTTATTACGATCAGCTTGGATGTGGTTTGAGTGATAATCCCAAAGACACAACCATGTGGGATTTGCCAAGATATGTGGAAGAAGTTGAACAGGTTAGAAAAGCCCTGAATTTAAACAAGGATAATTTTTATTTACTCGGCCATAGCTGGGGTGGTATACTTGCCATGCAATACGCATTAAAATACCAGAATAACCTGAAGGGCCTTATCATCAGCAATATGATGAGCAGTTGCCCGGCCTATGGAAAATATGCACAGGAAGTTTTGGCGCCACAGTTTGATCAGAAAATTTTAGATACCATCAGGCAGATAGAAGCCAAAGGCGATTTTCAAAATCCAAAATACATGGAATTACTGATGCCTAATTTTTATGCTAAACATATCTGCCGCTTACCTTTAGATAAATGGCCCGAACCAATGAACCGTTCTTTAAATAAAATAAACCAGAGTTTATATGTTACCATGCAGGGGCCCAGCGAGTTTGGCATTGGTGGCAACCTTATTAATTGGGATGTTAGCAAAGAATTACCCAAGATAAAAACCCCTACCCTCACCATTGGTGGCGCACACGATACAATGGATCCCGAACACATGAAATGGATGAGTACACAGGTACAGCATGGCCGCAACATTACCTGCATCAATGGCAGCCACATGAGCATGTATGATGATCAGAAAAATTATTTTCCGGGATTAATACAGTTTATTAAAGATGTGGATGAAGGAAAATTTTAGTTATTCTGTTTTGCAAAAAATGCCGGAAAGCCGGGAAGACGTTTAATATTAAACAACGCCTTCCCGTCTTTCCGGCAAAAAAAATCTATCAGCCTGTAAGCCGGATTCTGTAAGGTATTTTGTATTACTTCGACAAGCTCAGTATGACAAAATACCCTGGTTATCATTTATCTGGCTGCAACATTACTGTTACAATCTTGCTGCCTACCCTTCGGCATCGGACGAGCCGCCCTCAAGCGCCGGTTTACGTGGCATTACAGCACATAAGGTTTACCCAATTTAAGCATTACTGCAAAAACCCGTGAGCTCTTACCTCACGTTTTCACCTTTACCCTCCTTAGCTTCAGCGTAGAAGGGTTACCCCTCCGAAACCTCAACTAAAAAAGGAAGTAATTTTCTGTGGCCCTTTCTCTTATTTGTCACCTTAAGCATGCCGAAGGCAACAAATAGCCGGCTCTTAACCGGTATGTTGCTCTGTGCTGTCCGGACTTTCCTATCCCGATAAAATCGGGATCGATAACCCGGCTGATAGGTCTCAAAGGTAAATTTTTTTGGTGCCAAATTACACCCAACCTATTTAATGTTAAAAGAGCCTATAAAAAAATCCTATAGATTGTTGCAACTTTACAATGTTTTATATACTTTTACTTCAACAAAATTTGTACCCATCCACATTATCTTCTGATTATTACCAACACTAACTCCCCGGAAACGCTATAAAATCATTTTTTAACCTTAAATAAGGCTAACATGAAATTTTTTGTAAGCATTTTCAAATTCACTGGCCTCGTAGGCATTCTGGGTTATGTTATCTTTCACAATCTCGAATTCAGCTTCTGGGATCATTTTTTACTGTTTATTGGCATTGGCAGTTTTGTAGCCATATTGGCTATTAAATTTTACTGGTTTTACCAGTTAAATTACATGAAAACTATGAAGACAGGTAACCGGCATAATAAAGAAGCATCCAGTTAAGCATAATCCAAGCAAATTTCTTTACTACCATGCTTGGTGCACCCAACTGGGTTGCTTTTCAGTGTTGTTTATTATAATAACAAAACATACCAGAACCTGCTGTTAACAGTTATGTTGCGGTATACTTTCCAGACTTTTCTATCCCAATAAAGTGAGGAACGATAACAATGCTGATTGAAAACAAAGGAAAATTTTATTTATTTGGGGAAGAGATTCTATTGTTTTTAATAAATGAATTGATAAAATATATTGCAGTAAGCAGTACAAAGAAAATACCAATCGCCTTCACTTCGGGCCAGGTAACCTGATACAGAAACCAACAGATTGTGCAAACGGCAAGTAATGGAATAATCATGCCGCCAGGTACCCTGAAACCCTTTGTAGTGCTGTCATCTTTTTTATATCTCAGCCTTATCATGGCGAGCACAACAGCCAGGTAAATAATAAGTACAGATGAGCTTGCAAGCGTAGCTAATTGCTTAAAGCCGCCGCTGGAAGCTAACACAATAATTATTAAACAATACACAATAATTGACCAATAAGGTGTTGCAAATCTTGGATGAATGCGGCTGAGAAAACCGGGCAGCAACTTATCTTTTGATGCTGCAAATAAAAGTCGTGACGATGCAAGCACATCGCCGCTTAACATACCAAACATAGATACAACCGCGGTTACCAGCATGATGGTTCCACCAATTGGGCCAATCAACCTGATGCCCAATGATGCCAATGGTGCTTCTTTATGTGAAGATAACTGATCGCCCAAAACACCCTGCGATACCAATTGTACCAGCAAATAAATAACCAGCACGCCAAATACGCCCATAAAAATTCCTCTGGGAATTGTTTTGGCAGGATTTTTTATTTCTCCACTAACATTCAAAGCTGTTTCAATACCCATGAAAGCAAAAACAAGCACCAATGAAGTTTCGCCAATTGCACTTATAGAAGGCCATGTTTTTACAGTTAGATTATCTGCAGAAATGCTGAACAACCCAAGTATGACCAGTAATATCAGCGGTGTTAATTTAATTAAAGTAGCTGCAGATGCAAAATTTGATCCCTGTTTTACACCACGAACATTTATAAAACTTAACAAGCCAAACAATAGTATAAAAAAAATGATGCGGATGTATAAAACGGTAAATGCCGGAAACCAGATAGCCAGCATATCTGCCAGTGCATTAACAACAGCAGCGTCGGATAAAGCTGAAAAGCCAAACCAGAAAAGGGTATTGATTAAAAAGCCGGCAAAAGACCCAAACGCTTTTTCTATATAAGCATATGAGCCACCCGATGTGGTAACCTTACTGCCAATCTCTGCATAGCAAAGCATTATTAAAATTACCAGCAAACCGCAAAGTAAATAAGCAATAAAAGCAGTGCGGCCAAGATTAGCGGCAACAATTGCCGGCAAAACAAAAACACCAGATCCAATGGTAAGGTTAATGGCATTCAGGCCAAGGCCTGCAGCCCCAATCTCACGCTTAAGTACAGGCTCTTTTTGTTGTTCCATTATTAAATATACAAAACGGCATTAACAATTCATTAAGGTTAAAAAGCCATTTAAACATTGGCGTGAATAAGATGAGGCTTAACTTTGCGCCGCAATTCAGAACTACCGCGATAGATTTTGGTTTATACAACCTCCTGTTTGCCCTAAAACTCCATGCCAGACTACATAGCCTGACTTTAAGAGAAATTAAATCGTAATGAACAAAAAATAGAAATATGAAAAGTGAAGCAATGGGTGTAGGTACACCTCTCAGTAAAAAAGACCTGAAAGAATTAATGACAGAAACAAAAGAAACTCTTGCAGTTGATTTAAAAATCTGCAACAACAATCGCACATTCAGTCACCTGGATTTGTGGAATTTACAGAAAAGACAAAAGTCGGCCACAGCAATGAGAAGAAAGCTGATGTAATTAATATTGTTTTTGAAAATTGAAATTCTTTCTTTTATTAAAAAGCATCCACCGACTGGTGGATGCTTTTTTTTAATTAAGACCTGATAGTAAAATCAGAAGCACTTATCTTAACAACACCGTAGTACCCTGCTCCTTATGAGTAACCCCATCCACATCAATGGCCTCTACCATCCATACTACAGTTTGTAATGTCACTTTTTCACCATTTACCTTGCCATCCCATCCCGGCCTTTCGGTCTGCGATTGAAACAGCATTTTTCCCCAGCGGTCGTACACACGGAAGATGGTTAATTTCTGGAAGCCCATTAAAACGGGATACAAAAATTCATTAAGTCCGTTGCCATCCGGTGTAAAAGAGGTTGGCACGTAAATCTTTATTTTCTTTTTGATTTGCACAAACTGTGTATCTACTGTTAAACAGCCGGTACGTGTTTTTAATTGTACATAGTAAAGTTGCGATGTAAGGCCCTTAAAGCTGGGCCTGTAACTGTTTACAAAATCCAGGTTGATAGATGGAGTCCATAATACGGTGTTGGCAATTTGCCTGGCCTGCAATTGTTCCGGAAAATTCATCACTGCTTCCACAACGGGGTATTTTATACCTGCAACAGGTGCATCTATAACCACATCCCTATTTTTTACAGATACCGTTTGCGGACATTGCACATTGCTTACCGATAATTGAATAGTGTAAGTGCCTGGTGCCGGATAACTATACACCGGGTTTTGAAGGCTGGAAATTGCACCATTCCCAAAATCCCACAGGAAAGTTGATACGGATGGGGAAGTATTGATGGTTTTATTAAATAATTGTAATCTTGTGTTTATGCAGATTGGCTCTACGGTAAAATCGGCAACGGCATATTTAAATATTTTAACGTTGCTGCTGGTACTGTCGGTACATCCTTTATCTGATAAGGCAACCATTTTAACAAGGTATTCTCCCGGCACTGCATAACTATGTACCGCATCACGGATATTGTCTGTTGCTCCATCACCAAAATACCAGATGTACTGCATATTGCCCGTAAGTATGGTGCTGCCGTTATTAAAATTAAACAAATTGTTTCCAAAACATTGCTGGGCATTGGGTACTGTAAAACCAACAATTGGTTCGGGATATACGGTTACATCAAAAGCAGAATCGTTGGGACAGCCTTTTTCGGTAGTAACTGTAAGCCTGACTGTAAAAGTACCTGGCTGTGCATAATAGTGCCTGGCATCCCGTGTTGTATCTGTTTGTCCATCGCCATAATTCCAAAGGTATTGCATGGTACCTACCGCAAGGGTGCTTGAATTTGTGAAAATGAAATCATTTATTTTCTGGCATATGCCTTTTGTATTGGCATCAAAACCTGCAGCCGGACTATCAAATACATTAACAGTATAAAATGCGCTATCGCTGCAACCCTGGTCAGAAACTACTAATTGCTTAACCGTGTAAGTTCCCGGAACGGCATAACTATAGTTTACATTTTGCGTATTCAATAAAGGGCTGGCATCGCCCATATCCCAGGTGTACGTCATGGTGCCAAAAGCAATAGTGCTGGTATCGGTAAAAACAAACTGGTGATTATTGAAACACAGGTCTTGGGCATTGGTGGTAAAACCTACAACAGGCACTGGGTTAACAGTAATCGCAATATCTGATGTTGTTAACTGGCAGCCAACAAAACTAAATATGGTGGCATGATAAGTACCTGTTTGTACCACATTGTACAAGGTATCGTTGGCACCGGGTATAGGTATAGTATTTCGATACCATTGTATGCTGTCGGCGGGCTTTACGTGCAAAATAGCTGCCTGTGGATCGCCAAAACAATACGTACTAACGCCCGTTTGTTGTATTGAGTTATCCAATACAGCGGCTTTCACTGTAACGGTATCGGTAGTTAAACAACCGCCACCCGAATTACGTACAGTAAGTACATACTGAGTTGTAACCGATGGTGTGGCAATAGGGTTTGATATGTTGGGATCACTTAAAGCCGTAATTGGATTCCAGGAATATACAAAACCTGGTGTGGGGTTAACGCCAAGCTGAACAGGATCGTTCTGACAGGAAAGTTTATCGGCACCGGCATTTGCAAAAACACTTAATGTATCTAACAAATCAGCATACAGTGTATCTCTGCAACCATAGCCATTGAAAGGAACAAGAATTACAGCAACCTGTGTACCTGAAGGTGGCGGAGGTGTAAAATTGAGGATTTGCGTGTTACCATAATTTATTGTGAAAGCAGGATTCCACCACTCATAACTCTGATAGCCAAAAGGGGCTGTTACGTTAATTGCTGTATCATCCGGGCAATAAGCAGCACCTATAAATGAGCTTGAGCATTCTGTATTAAGATCTACATACGCATAGCCAAAGTGACTGCCACCGGAAGCTCCACAGCCTGTAGCAGTAAAAGATATTTCAATGGTTTTGCCTGCATTACCATCAAGGTTTATTGAATTAGCTGCCCACGGTTTAAATTTAACTGAGGGATTAGATGGTGCATCCTGAAAACCAGGTAATGGATTTGCATTTGAATAGGCAATATCAAATGAACTACATGGATCAGTAGTGTTATCAGTCAGGTTTCTTACAGTTATTGTTAATCTGGGTTGAATATTTGCGGGATGCCCACCAGTATTATTTATAACGATGGCATAATTATAAATTAAACTGTATAAATTTTGTGTGGGTGGTATTGTAAAAGTATAGGTAACCCTGTCTGCATTGGTTCCCGTTGACTCAAGGCCTATTCTTATTGAATAGTTGCTTCCATTAGGGCATAACGTCGGAAAATTTCCCCAAGGATCTCTTATTGGAACTGTGGCAGCAGAAATAATATCGTGCCTGCCCGGATTTGGGGGTATTAAAGGCCCCATTGTAACTGTTCCGTTAAAAAATCCAGAGTAACATTGCCAGCCTGTAAAATTTCCTAACTCAAAATCAATATTTGGCGGGCATTGGGCGAATGCTGAAAAATGAAGGCTGCTTATAAATAAACAAATCAGTAAAGTCCGGGTATGTTTTTTAAATAGAAAAAAAGCCTTGATTTGTTGAATTTTATTCATGCTGCAATGTGGCTGATGGAGTGAGGCATGAAGTTACCGAAAAATCGGGTGAATAGCTAATTAAGTGAGGTTGAAAATCTGACACAGTTTAATGAACATACATCTAAACTGTTTATACAATCTACTTTAATACTTATAGTTGTAAGATTCCAATTGAAAGTTGCAAGTTTATAACAGAAAGTTGCAAGTTATACCGATTGCGATGATTTAAAAAATTAGAAAAAAGTATATAACTCTGCGGGCTTTCAAAAAAGCTGAAATCTTTCAAAATTTCAACTGCATGAATATGAACGGTTTAACGGGGAGTTATAGAGA
>Ga0209181_10001462_pt1 | contig 41306 bp, 33 predicted proteins | sample MAT05_FD_187208 | JGI IMG/M metagenome (GOLD analysis project Ga0209181, IMG submission 187208) | Freshwater microbial communities from Lake Fryxell liftoff mats and glacier meltwater in Antarctica - MAT-05 (SPAdes) (version 2) | ecosystem: Environmental > Aquatic > Freshwater > Ice > Liftoff... | reverse complement strand
ACTGCCCCGATTTCCTACGCCCAACCCGCGCACGCACAATAAATCATTGCATTCTGCAACGGCAATCTTGCACTTTGCGGGTTGTATCACATTGAAATAACAGGTTTTTAACGGCTGCTCTAACGTATTCCGGCACAATGACCGGCCACAGCGATGTTGGCCTAGGGCAAGGATGCCAGTTTTAGGAGTTCTTCCCGTAGTTGCGGGTCTTCCACGGAGTGGGCGGTGGTTCGCAATGAATCGCGGACTGCCTGAGTAAGCGGCTTACCAGCGGTTGGACTTTGGGGAACAGGGTCCGGGGGAGTCACTTTTATCGTCAAAGCCTGGACCTGAAACCCGGCTGCACCGGCTGCGCTGATTAAGGCGTCGCCATAAAGGCGCAGTTTGGACTTCCAGACCGGATTTGATACCGAATACACCAGTTTTTCCTGACTAATATTGGCGAGCCGACACTCTTTCGCCAGTGCAGTGGGCAAAATTTGGCGCAGTGTTTGGTCGAGTTGGTCCAGTTGTTGGGCCCGTTTGATCAGCTTCATCAGGTTTGATTCGCTCGCTGCTTGCAGCGCCTGAACCGGACCCTTGATTACAGCCACCGTGCCATGGACCTGATTGTGAGAACGTTTAAGCATGATGAACATTATCATCGTTTCAAAATTCTTTCGCACGCCAAAGAAATTAGCGTTCGATGATCCAAAAACCGCGGCCATTGCCGGTGGTTCAATCTTTTTATTATTGGCGCTTGCTTTCAGCGTCGGCTTTTTTGGACGTGGCGCCAATGGCGCTGCCAAGTCTGAAATTAGTCGTTTGCAAACCCAGTTAAGCGCCCAAAATAAAGAACTTAAAATTGCCAAAGATGACGCCCAGCGTGAAATCAATGCGGTAGCGGCACGTGTCGGTGAACTGCAAATTCAGGCCAATCGGCTGAATGCTCTTGGTGAACGTCTGGCAAAAGACGGTAAATTCACTGATGGCGAGTTCAATTTCGATAAATTACCCGGCGTAGGCGGTAACGAAACCGTTGAAGATGTAAAGTCGAAAGACCTGCTGAGCGACCTGAGCGCTCTTCAGGTCCAGTTCGCTAACTCGGGTCGTCAGCTTTCCGTTCTGGAAGCCATTTTATTCGACCAACACTTGGAAATGAGCCGCACGCCTTCGACCTTACCGGGCCGTGGCTATATTACTTCCACTTTTGGTAGCCGGTCTGATCCGTTTTCAGGCGGCCGTGCCCATCATAAAGGCATTGATTTTGAAGCCAATACCGGTGACCCGGTATTTGCAGCAGCCGATGGCGTGGTCAGTTTTACCGGCGTGAAAAGTGGCTATGGCAATGTGGTCGAAATTGACCATGGCAATGGTTATTCCACTCTTTATGGTCATAATTCCGGGTTCACGGTTCGTGCTGGCGACTTGATACGTGCTGGTCAACAAATCGCCAAAGCCGGTTCAACCGGCCGCTCAACCGGCCCGCATATTCATTTTGAAGTTCATGTCAACGGGGTCGCGGTTAATCCCATGCCATTCTTGGACAGCGTTAAACGATAAACGGCGGGATTGATATCGCTTAAACCGCCCACAGGTTAAACTATGCGGCCGCCATGACAGCATGCGCGGCCGTTTTTTATGGCTGGTTTTATACCGGCCTTACTTTCAGCGCGGACTTTGTCTGCCCCAATCATAGTGGTTTGATTTTCTTATGCTTAATAGTCTTCTTACCCGCATTTTCGGCAGCCGCAACGAGCGTCTGCTGCGTCAATTTCAAAAAAACATTGATCGCATCAATTCGCTTGAGCCGGAAATGGAAAAACTCGCTGATGATGGCTTGCGCGCCAAGACTGATGAATTCAAGGCTCGAATTGAAAAAGGTGAAACCCTAGACCAGCTTTTGCCCGAAGCCTTTGCTGTTTGCCGCGAAGCTTCGAAGCGCGTGCTGGGTCTGCGTCATTATGATGTTCAGCTGGTAGGCGGCATGGTATTGCACTCGGGTCGTATCGCCGAAATGCGTACCGGTGAAGGTAAAACGCTGGTAGCGACACTGCCTACATACTTGAATGCATTGTCGGGAAACGGCGTGCATGTGGTCACCGTAAATGATTACCTCGCGCGTCGTGACTCGGCCTGGATGGGTCGGATTTACAGCTTTTTGGGCATGAGTGTTGGCGTGGTGTATCCCGGTATGCCACATAGCGACAAAAAAGGTGCTTATTCCGCCGATATTACCTATGGCACCAATAATGAATACGGTTTTGATTATCTGCGCGACAATATGGCGCTTTCAAAAGACGATCGTTTCCAGCGTGGCCAGAATTTTGCCATTGTCGATGAAGTCGATTCCATCTTGATTGACGAGGCACGCACGCCGCTGATTATTTCCGGCCCTGCCGATGAATCGCCCGAGCTGTATATCAAAGTGAATCGGTTACTACCGAAATTAATTCGTCAGGCAAAAGAAGATGGCGATGGCGATTTCTGGGTCGATGAAAAACAGAAGCAGGTGCATCTCTCGGAAGCGGGCATGCTGCATGCAGAAGAATTGCTGCGTGAAGCGGGCATAATTTCCGAAGACGATAGCCTGTATTCCGGGCAGAATTTATCCGTCGTGCACCACATGAATGCCGGCTTGCGCGCTCATGCTTTGTATCAACGCGACGTTGATTACATTGTTCGCGATGGTGAAGTGATTATTGTCGATGAATTCACCGGACGTACTCTCGCGGGTCGTCGCTGGTCCGATGGCTTGCATCAAGCGGTAGAAGCAAAAGAAGGCGTGCCGATTCAGCGTGAAAACCAAACGCTGGCTTCGATTACTTTCCAGAATTATTTCCGCATGTACAACAAGCTTTCGGGCATGACCGGTACCGCCGATACCGAAGCCTACGAATTCCAGACCATCTACAATCTTGAAGTCGCGGTGATTCCAACCCATCGCCCGATGGTGCGTAAAGATCACCCTGATCTGGTGTATTTAACTCGCGATGCCAAATTCAAAGCCGTTAGCGAAGATATCAGGGAATGCTACACCCGTGGCCAACCTGTACTGGTGGGTACAACCTCGATTGAAACCTCGGAGTTATTATCCGAACATCTGAAAAAAGCCGGCATTCCGCATGAAGTGCTGAATGCAAAACAGCATGAACGCGAAGCGCAGATTGTTGCCCAAGCCGGTAGTGTCAAAGCCGTCACGATCGCTACCAACATGGCCGGCCGTGGTACCGATATTGTTTTAGGCGGTAGTTTGGAAGCCCAGCTACACAGCCTTGGTGAAGATGCCAGCGAGCTCGACAAGTCACGTGTCAAATCGGAATGGCAAAAGCATCACGACGAAGTATTAGCTCTGGGCGGTCTGCATATCGTCGGTACCGAGCGTCATGAATCGCGTCGTATTGATAATCAGCTGCGTGGCCGTTCGGGTCGTCAAGGTGATGCCGGTGCATCACGTTTCTATTTATCGCTCGAAGATAATTTGATGCGCATCTTTGCGGCCGACTGGGTGCAAAATGCCATGCGTCGCATTGGCATGAAAGAAGACGAAGTGATCGAAAGTGGCATGGTCACCAAACAAATTCAAAATGCGCAGAAAAAAGTGGAAGCGCACAACTTCGATATTCGTAAAAACCTGCTGGATTACGACGATGTTGCCAACGACCAGCGCAAGGTAATCTATCAACAGCGCAATGAGTTGCTGGAATCAGATTCCGTGCAAGAGGCCATTGACGCCATTCGTGACGATGTTGTTTCAATGACAGTGCGTCGTTACGTTCCGGTCAATTCGATTGACCAGCAATGGGATATTGAAGGGCTTGAACGCAATTTGACCGACGAGTTTGGTTTGTCGATCGACTTGAAAAAAATAGTTGAAAACTCCGAAGAGTTGGACGACAACGCATTGTTAGATTATGTTCTGAAAGCGGCAACACAACTATTTACTGATAAAGAAGAACAAATTACGCCCGATATGATGCGTCACCTCGAGAAACATTTAATGCTCAATGTGCTAGATCAAAGCTGGAAAGAGCATCTGGGGCGAATGGACTATATGCGTCAGGGCATTCATTTACGTGGCTATGCTCAAAAGCAGCCGAAGCAGGAATACAAGCGTGAATCTTTCGAGCTCTTTTCCGAAATGCTCGACAAGGTAAAACAAGACGTCATCACTTTACTGGCGCGTGTTCGTATTCGTGACGAAGAGGAAGTTGTGGCGATGGAAAATGCCGAGCGTCAACGTCTGGAAGCGCAATCGAAAAACATGCAGTTCCAACATCCCGAGACCGGTGATTTCGGTGTCGATGATGAAATGCAGCAAGCAATGGCTTTTGTATCGCAAGAAGCCGAACAATCTAAAACAATGACACGCGATGCCGACAAGATTGGCCGTAATGATCCTTGCCCCTGCGGTAGTGGCAAGAAATACAAGCAATGCCACGGCCAGTTGACCTGATCGCGAATGCCCTCAGAGCTTAATGCTCCGATGCATGTGGTAGCGGGTGTCCTGCGTGACACTCGCGGCAGAATATTATTGGCAAGGCGCACCGAAGGTCGTGACCTTGCCGGAGCCTGGGAGTTCCCGGGTGGCAAGCTCGAGTCTGGCGAATCACCCGCACAAGCTTTAGCGCGTGAATTGTTCGAAGAGCTTGGCATACGCATAGGTAATATAGAGCCCCTGATCTGCGTGCCACAACGCTATGCCAATAAAACTATTGTGCTTGACGTTTACACGGTGCAGTCCTATGTCGGCAAACCCAAAGGCCTTGAAAAACAGGCGCTCGCCTGGTCACCTTTGGAAAAACTGGTTTCCTATCCAATGCCGCCAGCCGACAGGCCTGTGGTGGCGGCCATAACTCAGCCGAATCTGTTGGCAATTACCCCCGAATTTTATGGTGATAAAAGCAGCTACTTGTCATGCATTGAGCAGCAGCTAGTGTCAGGCGTTCGTTTTATTCAATTGCGTTGCAAATCACTTGGGCCGAAAAAACTAAAAGAGCTCGCCATCGACATTCGTACTCTATGCCAAGAGCATAAGGGCACATTATTCATCAACGAGGATATTGAACTGGCAAGAATACTGGATTGCCCAGTGCATTTAAAATCATCGCAACTGATGCAACATGATATTTCGATGATTTTGTCGGGCCATCCATTTTCCTGCGCTTGTCATAATGTCGAAGAATTGAAAAAAGCAGAGAGCCTCGTTGCATTATTCGCCGTCTCGGGACCAGTACTTAAAACAAACTCGCATCCCGATGCAGAGGGTATTGGCTGGTCGGGATTTGCGAAAATGCGAAACGAAGTGTCCTTGCCAATATTCGCACTGGGCGGATTGGGCGTGAAGGATATTTGCGATGCCCGTCGGCATGGCGCGCAAGGTGTTGCAGGCATTAGTCAGTTTTGGCCATCGATATCGTAGGAGCGCCTTCAGGCGCGATAAGCCTGCGAAACTATTGAACGTAGGAGCGAGCTCTGCTCGCGAAAAAACTACGACAAGGCCTTTCGCAAGCAGAGCTCGCTGCTACAGATTTATTGCGAAGCGGCGGTAGTGTTCATCCAGGCGTTCAACACTTTCCTGCAATGATTGTCTGTCGTAAATGTTTGATATCACATCATCGGCAATCGCTAGTCTTTTTGAGCGCGAGGCCTGTGCGTCCAGCATTTTATCCGCCAGTGTTTCAGTGATGTTATCGCGTGCTAATAACCGAGTTTTTTGTATTTCGCGTGGAGCATCTACAACAAGAATACGATTGATCCAGGCGTAGTGGGTTTTGTTGCCTTCAGCCAACAAGGGAATCGCCACTATTGCATAGACGCTTGTTGCTGCCTGGCATTCCTGTATCAGCAATTGACGGATTCGTGGATGGGTGATCGATTCCAGTTTCTTTTTTGCATTGGCATTGTCGAAAATAAGCTCGCGCAAGGCGTTTCGATTGAGCTGTCCTTCGATGACGAGATGCGAGCCAAAACAGGATGCAATTTCTTCAAGCGCTGGTTGACCGGGTTCAACGACTATCCGTGCCGCCATATCGGCATCGGCAACAGTGATTCCCAGACTCTGGAAAAATCCGGAAACAGCGGATTTGCCCGAGGCGATACCACCGGTAACTGCCACAATAAACTTGGCCACTGCTAACCCGGCATCGCCCAATTTGTATAAGTCTGGAGTAAATTAATACCGAAAATGAACTGCACCCAGCCCGCCGCTGCCAAATAAGGACCGAAGGGAATCGGCGTACTATTGTCGCGGCCTTTAATGGCCAAATAAATCGAGCCGATGACGGCGCCTATAAATGACGAGAGCAGCACGATCGTTAGAATAGATTCCGGACCACACCAAGCGCCGAGTGCGGCGAGTAGTTTGAAATCACCGTAGCCCATGCCTTCCTTTCCGGTAACCAGTTTGAAAAGTTTATAAACACTCCACAAACTTAGGTAGCCGATAATTGCGCCGAGCAAGGCATGCCAAGGGTCCTGGAATAAAGGTACTAGGCTAAACAGTAAGCCAAGCCATAACAAGGGTAGGGTGATGTCATCGGGGAGATATTGGGTACGTATATCAATGCCCGACAAGGCAACCAACGATGCAGTAAAACCCAAGGCGGCCAGGCCTTCCCAGGTGGCACCGAACTTCCAGATACAGAGGGCGAAAAGGACTCCCGTCAGAAATTCCACTGCCGGGTACTGCCAAGAAATGCCAACCTTGCAATGACGGCAACGGCCTCGCAGCAAGAGATAACTAATGAGTGGAATATTCTCGAACGCCGATAGCGGATGCTGACAATGGGGGCAGTGCGAGCCCTTGACTACGATGTCTGGCGGAGCGGGTTCATAGACTTCCGGCAGTTCAAGTAGCTCGCGACTTTCGTGGCGTGCTTGCCACAGCAAGCGGTTCGGTAGTCGCAGGACAACGACATTCAAAAAGCTACCAATTAACAGCCCGAAAAAGAACGCCACTGTAATTAACAGTGGCGCATTACTCATCAAGATTTCCATCGTGTTTACATCGCTGCAGCGAGTTTGAAGATGGGTAGATACATGCCGATGACCATACTGCCTACGATCACGCCGATGACCATCATTACCATGGGTTCGATCAGGGTAGAAAGTGTATCTACGGCATTATTTACTTCTTGCTCGTAGAATTCGGCGACTTTATACAGCATGGTATCCAGCGCACCGGCTTCTTCACCGATAGCTGTCATCTGTACCACCATGTTCGGGAACAAGTTAACTTGTTTCATGGCCAGGTTAACCTGATAACCCACTGCGACGTCATCACGGATACGCAGCACGGCTTTTTCATACACCACGTTGCCACAGGCACCGGAAACGGTTTCCAGCGCCTCCACCAACGGCACGCCGGCTTTGAAGGTAACCGCCAGGGTACGAGCAAATCGGGCAATAGCCGAGTTGTGCATGACTTGCCCGATGACGGGTACTTTCAAAATCATTCGGTCAAGAAAGTGGGCAAAAGCTTTAGAGCGCTTTTTTGCAGCGAAGAAAGCGAAGAAAGCGCCAGCTACTGCGCCGATAATTAACCACCAGTAAGCTATGACAAAGTCCGAGCAGGCCAAAATAAACAGGGTGAAAGCTGGTAAGTCGGCACCAAAGCTCTGGAATACCGCTCGGAATGATGGCACCACGAAAATCAGCAGCACTGCGCTGACCAGCACCGCCACCGCAATCACCATGGCAGGATAAAACAAGGCTTTCTTGATTTTTCCTTTCAGAGTCTCAATATTTTCCTTGTAGTTGGCGATCGTATTTAATACGACATCCAATACACCGGCGCCCTCGCCAGCTTTAACCAGATTTACGTACAGGTCATCGAAGTAGAGCGGGTTTTTTGCAAGTGCCTCCGATAAAGAGGAGCCGCCTTCAATTTCAGCTTTCACGCTCATCAAGAGATCTTTCAATTTCGGGTTCTTTTGTCCGCCGGCAATAATCTCGAAGCTCTGCACCATTGGAACGCCGGACTGCATCATGGTGGCAATTTGCCGACTGAAAACGGCAATATCTTGAGGCTTGATCGCAGCTCCGGCCGAACCAAATAAAGGCTTGGTCTTGGGCTTGACGACTGTCGGATTGATCCCTTGTTTGCGTAATTCCGCCCTGAGTAAATTGGCATTCTTGGCGTTAGATTCGCCTTTCATTTTGATGCCGCGCTTGTCAGTGCCTTCCCAAACGAATTCGCTCATAGCGGAAGTGGCTGCGCGAGATTTAACGACTGCTGCTTTAGAGGCTGCCATGGCTTAGTCCTTTGTTACGCGGTTAATTTCTGCGAGGCTAGTCATGCCCACGCTTGCTTTGATTAGAGCAGATCGCCTGAGATCATTGACGCCAGATCTCAACGCGGCCTCACCAATTTGCAGAACATTGCCGCCCTGCAAAATAATTTTCTGGATTTCTTCACTCATCGGCATTACTTGATAAATACCTACACGCCCTTTATAGCCTTCGTTGCAATCTGAACAGCCTACCGCTTCATAAAGACGAATGCCAGCCTTGACGTCTTCTGGAGTAAAGCCTTCGGCCAATAACGCTGCATCCGGCAAAATCATTTCTTTCTTGCAATCGTGTAATCGGCGGGCAAGGCGTTGTGCGATGACCAGAGTGACAGACGAAGTAATGTTGTAAGGCGCAATACCCATGTTCATGAGACGCGAAATTGTTTGCGGCGCATCGTTGGTATGCAAGGTCGATAGCACCAAGTGACCGGTTTGGGCCGCCTTAATGGCGATTTCGGCAGTCTCGAGGTCACGAATTTCGCCGACCATGATGATGTCGGGATCTTGTCGCAAAAAAGAACGCAAGGCGACCGAGAATGTCATTCCGCGTTTGGCATTCATTTGCACCTGATTGATACCCGCGACTCGAATTTCAACGGGATCTTCAGCGGTAGAAATATTGCGCTCTTCGGTGTTGAGAATGTTCAAGCCGGTGTAGAGCGACACCGTTTTGCCGGAGCCGGTGGGTCCGGTCACTAAAATCATGCCGTAGGGTTTTGACAAGGCATCGAGATACAGCTGTTTCTGGGCATCTTCGTAACCCAACTTATCGATACCGAGTTTCGCTGCATTGCCGTCGAGTAAACGCAGCACGACTTTTTCGCCAAACAGGGTCGGGCAAGTACTTACTCGGAAATCCATCTGTTTTGTTTTAGAGATGTTGAGTTTAATTCGTCCGTCTTGTGGGACGCGCTTTTCAGCAATATCCAGCTGCGCCATGACTTTCAGGCGGGCCGAAATTCTTGGTTGCAATTTGACCGGGGCTTTTGCGATATTTTTCAAGACACCATCGAGCCGGAGACGTACCCGAAACTCGGTTTCATAGGGTTCGAAGTGAATATCGGACGCGCCTTTTTTGATCGCATCGAGTAAAACTTTGTTGACGAACTTTACAACTGGAGTGTCATCGCCTTTGGCTTCAACACCGGTATCTGGTGCGCCGTCTTCATCGCCACCGGAAGACTCCAGATTTTCCAGTCCTTCGTCATCCTCGCCACCTTGATCCAAATTATCGCCGGCCGTAAGCGCCTGATCGAGCGATTTTCTGAGTACGTCTTCACTCACAAGAATGGGTTCGACCGTCATGTTGGCGGCGAATTTTATTTCATCCAGTGCGCGGGTGTTGGTGGGGTCCGAAATACCAACATACAAACGATTGCCGCGTTTAAACAAGGGCAGCACATGATGTTTTTGTAGTAACTCTTCGCCAATAATCTTGACGGCAGACTGCGCCAGGTCCAATGCGTTTGTGTCGAACAAAGGCATGCCAAACTCAACTGCATTGGCAGCAGCAATTTGAGCTTGCGTTACCAAACGTTGGTCCAGCAGATACAGTTGAACTTGTTTCTTGAGCTTGCCAGATTCCTCAAGCGCCCGACGAGCGTCCGTCTCATTAAGCGCGCCGTCTAAAACCAAGCGACGCGTAATGCCAGTAATGCCGACTAAATTGGCTACGGCCGTGTTCATTGCAGCCCCTTTTCCCTACTAATATCCGGACTTTACCGCAAATTCCTCATCTAGCGTAGCATTCTGGATTAAATGCCCTAAACATGGTCTAAATTGCCTAATCCTAGTACTCTCTAGAGCTGAATATCAGGGGGCTACATGCGAATTTCGGTGGTATTACCCGCTAAAAATGAAGCGGACGGGTTACGCAGGACATTGCCTGGTCTGAAAAGCCTGATGCCAGACGCTGAAATTATCGTAGTAAATGACGGTTCCTCCGACGATACGGCAGCCGTGGCAGCCGAATTTGGCGTCATAGTTCTGAGTTCGCCTTATTCAATGGGCAATGGGGCGGCCATCAAACGGGGTGCTAGGGCCGCCTCGGGCGACATTCTGGTCTTCATGGATGCCGATGGGCAGCATAACGCCGAGTATTGCAAACGACTGCTGGCGAAGCTTGAGCTTGGGTTCGATATGGTGGTCGGGGCCCGTGGCTGGGATGGCCAGGCTAGTGTGGGTCGTGGTCTTGCCAACGGACTGTATAACCGGGTCGCAAGCTGGATGACGGGGCAGCAAGTTGCCGACCTTACCTCGGGGTTTAGAGCAGTTCGAGCAGATAAATTCAGAGAGTTTCTACATTTATTGCCGAACGGATTTTCATACCCGACAACTATTACCATGGCTTTCTTCAGAAGTGCTTATGGTGTCTGCTATGAGCCAATACCGGTAGCCAAAAGAATTGGCACCAGTCATATCAGGCCGGTTCGTGACGGCATCCGGTTTTTGTTGATCATCTTCAAAATTGCAACGCTTTACTCGCCGGTTAAATTATTTGCACCCACGGGACTTTTTTTCTTTCTGCTTGGATTGGGCTACTACGCCTACACCTACTCGCAGGAGGGGCGCTTCACTAATATGAGTGCCTTGTTACTGAGTGCAGCCGTAATTATTTTTTTGATTGGCCTGGTATCGGAGCAAATTACAGCTTTAACATACAAGCGCAATTAGGTTTAAGTGCGCATGCAAAAGAAATTCAAAATATTACACGTGACCCGGAATTTTCCGCCGCTGCAAGGTGGGATGGAACGACTAAACCAAAAGCTCTTTTACATGCTGTCGCAGAGATGGCAGATGATTCTTTGTGGGCCTAAGGGAGCGTCAGATTACGCTCCGCCCGGATCGACAGTCAAAGAAACCCGATTGAATCCACTGGCGTGGTTTTTGACAAAAACCATGTGCTTAGCAATATTTAACGCATTAAAAAACAGGCCGGAACTAGTCATTGCCGGTAGTGGCTTGACCGCACCAATAGCCTATGTCGCCGCAAAACTGTCGGGAGCAAAGTCGGCAGTCTATTTGCATGGCTTGGATGTGGTTGTAGAAAATAAATTCTACCAATGGTGTTGGTTGCCACTGATTCGACGATGCGACCACGTGCTTGTAAATAGTAAAAATACCTCGAAACTGGCTGTCGATAAGGGAGTAGCAGAAAGCAAGATAGACCTGTTGCTTCCCGGCACAGACATTCCAATACTCGATGATAAAAATGCCAACAATTTTCGTTCGGAACACGGACTTGTAAATAGTAAAATACTGCTCGTGGTGGGCAGGCTCACGGCGCGAAAAGGCATAGCGGAGTTTGTTGCCAATTGTCTTCCGGAAATTACACAAACCTTCCCGGAGCTTAAGCTGGTCGTTATCGGGGCAGAGGCAACGCAGGCACTGGCCAGCGGAAAGCCCAATGAAAAAAATGAAATTCAACGACAGGCCGCCGCCGCCGGTGTTAGCGACAGTATTAGATTTCTTGGTCGCTGTAGTGACCAGCAGCTTTCAGGTGCTTACCAAGCTGCGGATATACACATTTTTCCCATCATCGAACTGCCAGGCGATGTTGAAGGGTTCGGAATGGTGGCCATTGAGGCTGCCGCGCATGGATTGCACACCATTGCTTTTGCCGTAGGCGGAGTTTCTGAATCGGTGGCGGAAAATCAATCGGGCGACTTGATTCTTGCAGGGGACTATTGCCAGTTCACAAAGAAAGTCTTAAGCCGATTGAGTACTGGACGTAAAGATTCTGATTTGGCTGCTTGCCTTGCCTTTGCTGAAAAAAATAGCTGGAATAACTTTGAAAAAAATATCAATAGCATATGCAATCGCTGGCAAGTTCAATCATGAGTTTTAGAGCATATGCAGGGCGGTATCAATTATTTTTTTTTCATACCTTCGCCCCGGTGTCTAAATGAGAATCTGGCTTCCAACGCTAAGGTCAGGCACCGGTGCTGATATTTTTTCAATTCGTCTCGCAGACTCATTATTGAAGGCTGGTTTGGAACCCGTATTGACATGGCATCACCGAGCCTACGAATTTCTACCTGAAGCGCTGCGTTTTATTCGTCGTCCGGACAATATTGATCTCATTCATGCAAATGTTGGTTATGCCAAGGCTTTCATGGCGACGGGCTTGCCTGTCGTCGCTACCGTGCATCACCTAGTACATGATCCTTACTATTGCGAATACACCACTAGAGCACAGCATTTTTATCATCGCTACCACTTGAAATGGCGCGAAGCCATTGCTGTCAGTCAGGCAAGCAAAGTGATTGCCGTATCCAATTATGTCGCTGGAACCGTAAAGTCTGTGTTTTGCCGTGATGATATTGGCGTTATACATAATTGGGTCAACACCGATCGTTATCAGCCTAGCAATCATTATGCTTTTAGTATGGAGCGACCCTTTCGCTTGTTGTGGGTCGGCAACCATAGTCGAAGAAAGGGAGCTGATCTGGTCAAGCCCTTGGCCGAATTATTGGGTCCGAAGTTTGAAATACGTTGTACTGGGGGACTTCGTGATCAGAATATCCTCGACAACAGTGCGACAATAAAGCTTCTTGGTAAGTTAAGTGAAGACGAATTAATTAGGGAGTATCAGAATTGCGATGCTGTGTTGTCTTTGTCGCGTTACGAGGGCTTTGGCTATTCGGCCCTCGAAGGAATGGCATGCGGTAAGCCAGTCATCGGTTTTGCCTGCCCGGGAATTACTGAAGTGGTGAATAACGGCGAAACCGGGATTCTGGTTGAAACAGATAATCTTCGCGCGCTGGAATCTGCATGCAGCAATCTTTCATCCACGCCAGACTTGCTTGAATTGTTTTCGATCAAATCCAGAGAGCATGTGGCAACGAATTATCTTGAATCCACCCAGATAAAAAAGTATATCGACATATACAAGGCTGTATTGGCTTCTGCTAAATAGGCTGTTTATCGAGCAGGGCCAAGCCCCAACAATGCACGCCAAAGTGCAACCAATGAAATAAAGCTCTTTGCCTTGGCAGAACGCAAAGTGCTACGTACAACAAGACTTATTAACCTTGTCGGCCAAAGTATCACGGCATAAATGTGGGAAGTGACGATTTTGGAGGTCAGTAATAAATGTCCGCGGATCACGTGATACTCATAAAACGGAGAGCCCGCAACGCTTGATGCAGCACCGACATGTTCGACTCTTGCCGATTGGGCAATAGTTAATCTGTGGCCTTTCTTTTGCATCTCGTGAGAAAGGGCAACATCTTCGCCATACATGAAAAAGCTTGAATCCAGAGGCTGGCTGCCGGTTTTTTCCAGATCCATCAGCAAGCAACATCCTGATAAATACGCAAAGCTGGAAAAGTATTTTTTTCGAGTCAGTGCAGCAAAAAATCGGTTGTAGTAAATCAGCGCTGATTTTTTATCAGCGGCACCTAGAAACCCCGGTGCTGCCAGGGCGTTTCTTTGATCGCCGACCATTGCATCCAGTAATGCAGTTACGCCAACGACATTGATACTGGCATCATTATTCATCAACAAAACATAACGCGGGGTTTTAGTACTCTTAATATGCGAAATCGCAGTGTTAACGCCTGCTGAAAAACCAAGGTTTATATTATTGCCTATAATTGTTACTCGCTGAAAAAGATCGGAATCATTTTTCAAGATATTCGTGAGTTCAATTCTTGTTGCTCCGTTATCGGTCGAGTTGTCTTGAATAAAAATATGATGGATACCGGCATCTGCCAACGATTTTATGCAACGAAAAGTAACATCGGGTCGATGATATTCAAGTACCACCGCAACAATGTCGGCGGCACGGGTAGTCGCCAATTTCATTTCGAACGAGCTTCCTTTTTGGCCATTCTTTCACCTGCATTAACGGCTTGGTGAATAAGCACCGCGCGAGAGAATTTTCGATTAGTCATTCCGATGAAATAGGCTGAAGCAAGGAACAGGAATTTATTTATCCAATAGGTAGGCAGAAAACCGGGGTAATAATGGCGAGCCATATAGTTTCGATTTCTAACCTCATGAAACACCTTGATTTCGGGAAGTATCAAAACCCGTCGTCGCAAATTGCTCATATTGCCACCAACGGTATTCCAGGCCGGTTGCGTATCGGTAATCTGTGCGTCGGGCACCAAAAGTATCTGACCGCCGTTCCAAGTAAAACGGTAGGTAAATTCGGAGTCTTCCGCATAAAGAAAAAAATCTTCGCGGGGTAGTCCAAGTTTTTTCAATGCCAACCTTGGAATAAACAGCCCGCCCCATGGCGCTGAGTCGATGGTGAAAAGTCCGCTGTCGTTTGAATAACGAACCGGTTCTCGCAAGGGCCTATGAAGATTGAAGAAGTGAAAGCCGACGCAACAACCGGGTCTTGATCTTAATATTCCGAGCTTTTCATTAATCAGATTCGATAGTTCGGGCAGTTCCGCTCGGTTGGCAAGAAACAATGATCGATTCAACGATGCACTATTAAGCTCGGCTGTACGAATCATATTTTTTATGCAGTCCAGTGCTGGACGCAAGTCGTCATCAAGTAAAAATAGGTAAGGCGCACTTGCGTTATCGCGAAAATTTTCGAGTAGGCGGGCATAACCTCCTGCGGACCCGAGATTGTCGGGGCTGATATGTATTTTGATATTTGGAATACGTGCCGGAAGTTCATCCAGGAAAATTTGGACATCGGGACTGGGTTGGTTCCAGAAAATCGATAGGTCAACAATATTCGGATCAGAGGCTAATTTTATAAGCGCTGATTCTGAAGGAATACGGTTTCCGTATCCCAATATGCCGATAACAACCGAAGCTGGTTTTATCATGCAAGAATACCTGATCTATGCTGCTTCATCATATGGACATGGTAATTTAGCTTGCTGTCTGCACAATGCATTTTCACACCCTAGCCCTACGAATGAATAATGTCAAAAATGGCATCGGATATATTATTCTTCATGATCGTATTCCAGAGAGACCTGTTTTTTGTCGCCGACCAAAACGCAATATTGTGTTAAGCCCTGTGCGATTGTCATGTCATCCATCATCAGCAAGAGTTTTAGAATGGAAGAATCCCTGTGTTCATGTATATTTTTAATCACATCATTTAAGGCAGTGTGGTAAATCAAACCGCCGGTTGGCAATATCAAGCCATTTTTAAAATAGTTGCGAAAAGTTTCCTGTATACGCGAGCTATCAGCGCATTCGGTCGGATCGATGGCGATGACCTTTTCTATGTCGACAGGGGCAATGTTGACCGGCAGTTTTCGCCAGGGAAACACCGGGTGACGCAGCATTCGCGACGGCAGACACGAGCGTGCGGCAGACGCAATCCGTAGCATTTCAGGTGACCACTCCATTCGATCCGGACCCACGAAATCATTTATGTACAAGACACCACCTACGTGTAACTGCTCCTTGCTCCATCGAATGGCATCGTTGACGTTAAGCATGTGATGTAGTGCGTTATTCCAGTAGACGAGGTCGTAGGCGGCAGTACGCGCCGGCTCTGCCAGCTCTACTATTGTCTGATGAAACGACATTGAATCTGTCAGCCCGGCTGCCGCGGCATATTGTTGACCCTGCTCAATGGAGGCTTGTGAAATCTCGAATAAATCAAAATGTGCAACTAGGCCGGACTTGATCAGCTCGAGTTCTTTCAAGCCATTGCCACAGCCGATTGAAATTGCTTTTTTAAAGCATCGCCCTGGATATCTCTTTTTCAACAGTGCTATATCACCAGAGGTAATTCCATCAAGTGGCTGGCCGCAGATATTCTTATTGATATGCCTAAGAACGGCGTCACATTGCCACCACCTTGTTTTTTGGTTTAGCCAGCTACTTTTATGGAGTTTGTTCCAGTATGCAGCAGAAACCGAGAGCTCAGAATTCATGTCAGATTTCCGATACCGAAATTTTTAGTGAGGTTGGTGAGCACAGGATAAAACAATTTCACCCCATCTTGTAAAAAAACGGGGTTTTTGATCGGCTGTGAAGATTTATTGCGATGAGTACGAATTTCAGCTATCCATCATGGGGCAAGTATTTGGCAGCCTCCCGTTTGCGGTTACGAAGCCGTAATAATTTTGCCGTCCAGTTGTTGAGTAATTGGTTAGCACCGATAAGTTTGTGAAGCCATGTAAAAGTTGAACGGTGAAATGATCGGTCATTCTCATCAAGCCATTCACAAGCCTGCTTAAGCTTGATGCGATTAGCCGCCAGAAAAGCCAAGCGACGGATATTCCGTTGTGCCTTGGTAATGGCTGTTACCAAAACATCTGGATTCTGGCTAAAGCGCTGGTGGAAATGCTTGAACATTTCAATCGAATTTTCGACACGGGCAATATCGGCATTCAATCCACGGTTGGTTATTGACCCCGGGGTGCGACGATATATGGCCAACGATTTGTCTATATATCCAATTTGGCAGTTTGCCGCAAAATATAGGTACAGCGGCCAGTCACCCACGAGATAGTTTTTTTGAGAAAGCTCGTCGTCCAGAAAGTCGTAGAAAATGGAAGTCAAGCCTACAAACGTGCAAGTCTGAACAAAGTTTTCGGATAGCAAATAATCAAAAACGTATCCCGTTGTTATTGGGCCTCTGCTTTGCTGGTGAAATCGATCCATTGCTAACCATCTGCCGTTGTCTTGGATCAAATGTTTGAAGTCACTATGCACGCCACCAATGCCGGGGTTAGCGTCAAGAAATTCAATCTGCATTTTTAACTTGTATTCATCGTGCCAGTAGTCGTCGCCTTCGCACAGTGCGATGTATTTGCCTTTGCATGCGCGCAGGCAGCGCTTGAAGTTGGCATCGGCTCCAACATTTTTTTCGGACGTTACAAGTCTGATGATGCCAGGATAACGGTCATGAAAGTGGCGGACGATATTGCCGGTTTCATCGGTTGAACAATCATCTCCGATGATCAGTTCAAACGAACCTAGAAATTTTTGCGAAATTATGGAGCTGATAGCACGCTCGATATAGCGATCATGGTTATAAGTCAACATCACTATGCTCACCAATGGTAGTTCGGAACCATGGTGAGTAATGAAGGAACTATCCTTGGAGTCGTGCATCATTCGTGAATTATTGGAGTCTGCACAAGAGCAGGTTGTTCTTTACCAAGGAGGGCAAGTATGTCTTTCATGGCGGTGAGTTTAAACAGATAACACAAGGCTGCAAAAATGAGCGCGCCAATTATGGCTAGGCTGAAAAGTTTGATGGCCGGTGCCGCTTCCCAATGAGTGCTTAGTGTGTAAACACCAGCAAGCATGGGTAAAGTGCATAACATAGTAGGAAGATTATCCAGGCACTGTTTGTATGCACCGTAATCTATATGGATTTTTGTGTAATGGGTATTGAGCATGTAACCGAAAGCACTTAGTGCCACTTGGCTCCAGGCAATGCCGAGAATGCCGAATTTCGCACCTACTAGCAGTAACGAAATTCCGATGATGCTTTTGATAATTTGAAGATTGAACACCAGTCGGGAATGGCCTTGTGCCAAAAGTACACTCATATTAATCGCATGGTATGGCCATAGTACGCCGGCCAGACAAAGTATTTGTAATACGGGCACAGCGGGCAACCACCGATCGCCGAATACAGCTACTATAAAAATATCGGCAAGCACAGCTAAACCGAGCATCATTGGAATATTGATCAGCATCATGCTGCGAATGGATAGCTGCACGCCGCGCTGGAGTTTGTTCTTGTCTGTGGCAATGGCAGACAACATTGGAAACGCCACTCGTAAAAAGATGGAAGACAGAATGCTAGACGGAAACTGCTTGGTGTTTTCTGCTTGGCTGTAAAAACCCAGTTCTTTTGCGCCGTAAAATTTGCCAATCAACAGGGTGTAACCCTTGCTATACACCGTGTCCAACAAAGTGGCAGCAACCATGTACCCGCCAAAACCGAAAAGGTGGCGGGCCGAGGTTAACCTGAAGCGGAATTCTGGTCGCCATGAATTGAATACCCAAAGCAAAAGATTGGTGAGCACGGAAGAAATCAATGACTGTGCAACCAACGCCCAAATACCAAATCCCTTCCAAGCCAAAATTACAGCAGTAGTGCCGGAAACCACATTGGCGAGCGTGCCAATTTTCATCTGTGTAACGAAATCTAGGCGTTTGGTGAGCAGTGCAATGTGGATTGCACCAAAGCTGTTTATGGAGATAACCAGCGAGATGACATAGATGATATTCGTGAGTGCTGGCTTGTCGTAGAAGTCCGCTATATAGGGTGCAGTAAGCCAGAGCGTCAGCGTTAGAAGAAAACCTGCCACCAGATTAAACCAGAACACGGTGGATTCTTCGATGTGGGTGGCATCCTGCTTCTGAATGAGCGCCGAAGAGAACCCGCTATCGACAAATACCGATGAAATGCCAATAAATAGCGAGAGCAATGCAATAGTTCCGAATTCTTCCGGACTCAAAATGCGCGCGAGTACAATCGTAACGACCAATTGTAAACCTTGCCGAAGGAATAAATCGATGGCGCTCCAGTACGTGGCTGTTACGGCGCGTTGTTTCAGCATTGTTAGCGTTTCTTAACTGCGGGAACTCCCGCGACCATCGAATTGGGCTCGACGGATTTGGTGACGCATGCGCCTGCAGCAATAACTGAATTTTCGCCAATTGTGATGGGTGATTGGCTACTTCCATTGATGATATTGGCACCAGTGCCAATGAAAACGCCGCTCCCAATCACTACGTTGCCGGAAATGTGTACACCCGGTGAAAGGGTAGTGTAATTGCCAATTTCCACATCGTGACCGATCGTGCAACTCAGATTTATCTGTACGTGGCATCCGATCTTTATGTTTGTTGTGGCTATGACTCCGCTACAGATGATAGTTCCATTGCCGATTTCTATCCATTTTGATGCTTCAAATAATGGGTGAATAACTCGAGTACTCAGCAAATTCGATGAGTCGCATAACATACTTATTTTCTTTCTTGAGGCAGGATCCCCAACTGCAATTGCGTATCGTGTGTTTGAATCAACAATTATTTCTGAAAGCATTGTGCACTTTATATTGTTGATAGCAGGAACCAGGAATTTTTCTTCTGTAACTACGAATTCTGTGGCGATTGTAGTTCCCCAGCGTCTGGAGGCAAGCCACGCTACTTCACGGCCAAAACCGCCTGCTCCAAAAATATAAAATTTGGTGAATGCTGGTGTCGGGTCGTAGTAGTGGTTATAGATCATGTTTAGTCTAAATTATAAAATTGAGTCGCGAATAATACTGACAATGACGGAAACGGCAGTGTCCGGCAATGTTGTTCCGGTCGGTAGCACAATTACTCTGTCAGCGACAGTTTTGGTATGAGGTAGCGTCAGGCCTGCATCCGGATAAAGCTCGCGATAGGGTTGCATATTATGGCAGCCGGGCCAGAAATATTTTCTTGCAAGAATATTTTCGGCATGCAGGGCGGCTACTATTTCGTCACGGGATGCTTTGCAATCGGGTTGAACTTCCAGTATCACGTATTGGTAATTATTTTTTTCTGTCTCGTCATAGCGCAGGATGCTTATGCCCGGTAGATCACCAAGTGAGTCACAATAGGCATGATAGTTGTTCCGGTTAGCTTTAATCACGGTGTCGATGTAATCAAGATTAGTAAGGCCCATGGCAGCACAAATTTCGACCATCTTGCCGTTGGTGCCAGGGTGAATCACCTTATCGTAATGCACAAAACCGAAATTGCGCATTAAGCGTATTTTTTCCGCCAGCAAATCGTTGTTGGTTACGACGGCACCACCCTCGAAGGTATTAAAAAATTTAGTGGCATGAAAGCTTAATACTTCGCATTCACCGAAGTTACCGATCATGGTGCCATTCAGGCTGCAGCCGAATGCGTGGGCGGCATCATACATCAAGACAAGATTATGTTCGTCCGCGATCGTCTTTAACTCGTCATGCGCTGCACCACGCCCCCATAGATGTACGCCAATAATGCCGGTCGTTTGCGGAGTAATCGCCCGCCTGACAGCTTCAGGATCTAAATTATGTGTTTCCTGGTCAATATCGACAAATACTGGCGTAATGCCTTGCCAATGCAGCGCATGCGCCGTGGCAATAAAAGTGTATGAAGGAATAATCACTTCGCCCTTTAATTCCAGTGCACGAATGGCAATTTCCAGTGCAACGGTCCCGTTGCACATAGCAACGCAATGCTTTACGCCCAGGTAGCGGGAAACTTCTGTTTCGAACTCTTGCAGCACCGGACCGTTATTGCTTAACCAGCGGCGGTCGAGTATTTTTTCAACTCGCTGTAAAAAGTCTTTACGATCGCCAATATTCGGGCGCCCCACATGGACTGGCTCATCAAAAGCCGGCAAAGATCCGGCTGGATCTATTTGCGTCTCTGATGGGTAGCGCTTTTCTGTCATAGGGGTGGCTGACTTATTAAATGTGGGCAATGCAAATGCTACGCGTTTTAGATACCGAAGACATACGCATGAAGACTTTTGAACTATGCGTTATTACGGTCATATTTTCCATAAGTTTCAAGCTCGCGTGATATTTCGTTTTTTTAAGCTTGCTGCTTTGGCTAAAGTTTCCATAAACATGCAAAATACGACTCACTGTACCAAATCTGGACTAAGCGACGATGCAAATTCTGGACAAGATTGCTCGATTAGTGGGCCGTACTATAGGTCTGTATGGCTCAATTATGCGGAGACTGTTAGCGGGTGAGCCGCGCGGTTTTTGTATTGCCTGCCATCGGCCAGTATTGGCATTCCTGCGCTTCGGCGGCGGTAGTAATGCGGTGCCGGCATTGATGAAAGCCGCAGCGGTGATTGGCAGCGATGTCGATCATTTTTCATGTCCCAAATGCGGGGCGCATGACCGGGAAAGGCATTTGCTACTGTATTTTGCTAAGTCGAACTTCAATTCCTTAATTGCAAACGGCCGAGTGCTTCATTTCGCGCCTGAGCCTGCGATCAAGCGATTCATAGAGTCCGCCATACCAGCTGAATATATTCGGGGGGACTTATTCCCAGCCAGCCCCGGTGTCCGGCGCGTTGATTTGTGCAAGATGTCATTTGAAGATGCCAGTTTTGATTTGGTAATTGCCAATCATGTTCTGGAGCATGTTGATGACGACGCACAGGCATTGAAAGAAATATTCCGGATACTTCGACCGGGCGGAATGGCTGTTTTGCAAACGCCCTATGCTTCTGGGTTATCGATAACCATTTGTGATCCTGCAGTCAGCAACCCGGTGCTGAGGCTGGAGCTGTATGGTCAAGACGATCATGTGCGGCTTTATGGCAATGATATTTTCGAGCGCTTTACATCCACAGGGCTTGTGTCAAAGCTGGGGCTTCATGAGGATTTATTGCCGGAAATCGATTGCCGGATTTATGGCGTGAATCCTCTGGAACCCTTTATGCTTTTTAACAAACCAGTAGATTGATTTCAACATCAAGCCCTTGCTTCAGCGTTTTTTCAGTACCTGCAATTGTGCTCTTTGTAGTTCGGTGTAATTGGTTTCATTGGCAATCAATTGCGCCACAGTATTTTCAACCTGTTTTCTGTCTTCCAGGCTATTGGCAAGTTGCAGAGCGAGTACTCCGGCATCGAAATCATATCTACTATCGATAAAAGCCCAATGCGCTTGTTTGAAGCCGGCCTGCAGGTCGCCACTCGAAGCCAGCAAGCGTGCGATGGCAATATGTGTTTTCCACACTAGTGGCGAGCCTGAATCTTGAACAGTATTTGTTGCCCACTGGTTGGCAAGTTCAGCCAGCCTTTTTCTATCGAGACCAGGGCAGGCATTGGCCTCTGCCGCCGCACTCACGTAGCCCAAAGCCGTGCTGGCAGACAAGGTAATACGGTCGGCCGGCATGTTGCGTAATGCTTCCAGTTCGGTCGCTGGTTGGGGTGCCTGAGCATAACAATAAGCCAGTATTCGCCATAACTGGATAGTGCGTTTTTCGTTTGGCGTAGATGTTTTCATCGCGATGTCGGCCTGTTGCAAGGCAACATCGAGCCGCTTTGAGTACAACGCACCCAAGAGAATATCTGCACGCATTCTTGATGAGCTTGAGTGGTGTATTTGCGCGTGGGCCATTAAAGCGTTGTTGTCCGACCAAAGTTTGGCACGACTGAAGCTGGTAAAAGCGTACGCCATGAAAAGTCCAGCGAAGGCTATCGGCAGCAAGCGTTTGAAAGCTGCCGTTGTTTCAGGATGGCGATGTAAAAGGCCCGCTATCAACCCCCAGGCCGCTAGCACAAGTCCTATTGAAGGCAAGTAATTGCGATGGGAAAAATAGATTTCAAGCGAAAAAATGGATGATTCCAGTAAGTGCCCAATGAAGAAAAGACCGATGCCGGCACTAAAGCTGGGATAGTATTTTCTCAATCGGATTGCCGCAGCTATCAGAGCGATGCCTGCAAGCAAGAGCAAGGTTTCATGCAATGAAATCTTGTGCACAATCGGAAAGTCGTCGTTGAAGATACCGGCCGAGCGTATCATCGGATAAAAAGTAGATGCGAAATAATCCGCTACCACTGAAATCTGCGTTGTGGCACGTTCTGGCATGGTGAACGGTCGATCGATGTAGCCATTCAACACAAAGCCGGGATTAAATGCTAGATAGGCGGCAGCCAGAAGGCCAGGAACAAATACACCGAGTCTGAACCCCCAAATTATAATTTTCGGCCTGGCCTTGTTGGCATTCGGTGGGAAATATATCAATTCGATCATAAGGCAAAACAGCGGTATCAATAAGCCGCTTTCTTTCGACAGGATGGAGAGAATCGCTAAAACCGGGACGCCTAGCAAAAAATACAAAGCATTCTTTTGCTTGCCTTCGATACGCTCACGCGCGACCACGTACGTCCAGCATGCCAGTATTGCAAACAGCGTGGACAATATTGTCATTCGCTGGATTACATAAAAGACGGTAGCAATATGTTGCGGCAATATAAGCCAAAGGCTCGCAGCTGCCATGCTTGCGACTTGGGCATTTGCACCGAGATTTACATCCCTTACAAATAATCGGTAGAACAGCTTTGCAAGACAAAGCCCTGTAAGCAAATGCAATAGCAAATTAGTCAATTTCAAAGGCCAAATTTGGTCGCCCGTAGTAAGGGCGTTGACCACGAAACTTAGAATGCTAATGGGGCGTCCGAACGGCCCCGATTGATTGCCAAATATCAGATCGAAGGTGTCTGAGCGATGTGCAAGCCAAGTTTGAATCGGGCTTAGATGGATCAGATCGTCTAAGAGCAGCGGTCCATCGAGTGCAGGTAACAAAACCAGTACAGAAATAAAGGGTAGTAAAAAGAGTAGTTTTTTAAACATAAACTATTCTAAACAAAAGCCCCGCAAGTGCGGGGCTTTTGGGGGCACCGTAAGAGCTAATCAGGGTGCGCGGCAGTTTGCAGGCGCATATTTTCCGGGCAGGGTTCCAGCGGTACCGCCAAATTTAGTGGACCCCTGTGCATTGCAGCTCCATTCAGCGACTTGGCCAGCCCCGGTAATGGTGCCTCGCAATCTTAGCGTCAGACCCGAAATTGCCGGTGTCGCGGCGGAGTAGGTGATGACAATATCTTGTGCAGCAGGAATGGTGATGCTTGTTACCAAGACCGTGCTGGCGCTTTGATAACCCGCTAATGCTTCGCTTGTAGGCCAGGCACCACTGCTAAACCTCGTTTCGCTGGAGGCCAGTTTGGCAGCGGAGGCAAGATTAAGGCCTTCTGAAACTTTCGCACGCACGGTGTAGTCCTGATAGGCAGGTAACGCTATGGCAATCAGAATACCTAGAATGGCAATCACGATCATTAATTCGATGAGGGTGAAGCCTTTTTGCATTTTCATAAGAACCTCAGTTTTATCTAAGCCTTGAGCGGTATAAGCAAATTTTTTTACCCGATCGACTAGCTACTCATGCAAATTCTGTGCCACTCCAAGAGGGGAGTTGGATATGCCCTTTTATCGCCAACAATAGGGTCTTAGATGCCGTTCGAGCATGACTAAAGCTGCTAAAAAAGTCAGATCAAAAAAGCCCCGGCGAACCGGGGCTTGAACTAAACACATTTGAAGCAGCTGCAATTAACGGCAGTTAGCTGGCGTGTATTTTGCAAGCACGGTAGGAGCAGTACCGGTTGTGCCGTAAAGGTTGGAAGCAACCGATGCCGACAAGCACTGCCATTGAATCACACCGCTTGCAGCGACTGAGCCTTTGATGCCCAGGACGTTGGCGCCAGCAAGAGCAGGAATGCCGGTTGCTGAGGTGTTGTAGGTGATTACGATGTCGCGTGCCGCAGGAATATTGACGGATGTCACCAAGGCTGTGGTGGCATTGGTATAACCGGCAAGTGCGGAAGTAGCAGGCCATACGCCGCTGCTTAAGCGGGTTTCACCAGCGGCTAATTTAGCGGCTGCAGCCAGATTCAAACCTTCCGTTACTTTTGCACGGACGGTGTAGTCTTGGTAAGCAGGCAGAGCGATGGCGATCAAAATGCCGAGAATGGCGATAACGATCATTAATTCAATCAGGGTGAAGCCTTTTTGCATTTTCATAAATACTCCTTTCTAAATCATAATTGTTCAGGTTACCAAGCAAGACTCGTGTTGAGTAAATGATTCCGAGCTGATTTGACTAAAGCACATTTTGTGCCAGCAAATACTCATCCATAAAAATTCAGGTAATTTCAGTGATTAGCGCTGGGTAAATGTGAGCTACGTCACACTAATTCGCAGATCAAATAAAGCCTCGCAATTTGGGCTTGAGTTAAACGGCTTTAAAGCAAGCAATACCTAAATGCCTAAGCCAAACAAAAGCCCCGGCGAACCGGGGCTTGAGCTAAACACATTTGAAGCAGCTGCAATTAACGGCAGTTAGCTGGCGTGTATTTTGCAAGCACGGTAGGAGCAGTACCGGTTGTGCCGTAAAGGTTGGAAGCAACCGATGCCGACAAGCACTGCCACTGAATCACACCGCTTGCAGCGACTGAACCTTTGATGCCCAGGACGTTGGCGCCAGCAAGAGCAGGAATGCCGGTTGCTGAGGTGTTGTAGGTGATTACGATGTCGCGTGCCGCAGGAATGCTGACGGTGGTAACCAAAGCGGTGGTTGCTTCAGTGTAACCGGCAAGTGCGGAAGTGGCAGGCCATACACCGCTGCTTAAGCGGGTTTCACCAGCGGCTAATTTAGCGGCTGCAGCCAGGTTCAGACCTTCCGTTACTTTTGCACGGACGGTGTAGTCTTGGTAAGCAGGCAGAGCGATGGCGATCAAAATGCCGAGAATGGCGATAACGATCATTAATTCGATCAGGGTGAAGCCTTTTTGCATTTTCATGGGTAAATTCCTAGGTTTGATTAATTTTTACCCGTACTTGGAGCCAGCGTTCCCTTCCTTGAGTAGTCGGGCGCCGTGTACGTGCAGGGAGTACTTTGCATTATTCGTGCCAATAAATCTACTGAGGTACACGTCACACAATACGTGTAGTTAAATCGGAAAATGTGATGTCGCTGATCTGTCGGCCACTAGAGTCTGGGCTTTAATGGCTAAGTGTGACGCAAATTGTCAGTTTATGGATCAACGTTCACCGAAGTCACAATTTTGCCGGTTTTAATATCGACAAGTATGGTTGCAAAGCCACGTGAGCTGGCCAAAGGAAGATATCCCAATTGATAGCTCTGAAAGCCATGCAACGATGCTGCTTTATGCAATTTATCTGCATCGGATGCGCTTAGATCTTTGTCTGCACGCAGCGGCTTCGCACGCTTGATCAGGGCATTTGATACTTCTGAGTAATCAACAAAATACCTTGGCATGTTTTGAATATCACCCTCGCCACTCAGCGCGGAGCTCATGATGTCATCTTGCAATTTGTATTCAGCAGGCATGGGCGCGCCGACTAACTGCGGATGCCCGAAACTAAGGTGTTTAAAGCGTTCTATTTTTGCCTCTGCTAGACGTTTCGGAGTAATTTCATTGGCAAAGACCAATTCAAAGCGATCAGGGACGGCAACCAGGAACACTGGCCGGGAGTTCCATATGGTGTAGAGGCCGTAGGCAAGAAAAACAAATTGAATTGTGCCAATAATAGCCAGGTCCAGCTTTAGTTTTGGTTTGCCGGTTTTATAAATAATTAAGGTCAGTAGCGGCCCAACCACCAGATCAACGCCGGCAATAATCATCAATAATCGATCGGCCTTTGCCATCGGAATTAATGCCAGTGGGTACCAGTAATAAATGATGCAGGCAGCAACAATACTCACTATGCCAATACTTATTAGCAAATGAATGAATGAGGCTTTCCAGCGGCTCATAAAATTACTCCATCTCCAGTTTTTTAAGTTTGTAGCGTAATGCGCGGAAGCTGATGCCCAAGTGTGCGGCGGTTTTGGTTTTGTTATAACGGCAAGCTTCGAGCGCTTTTTGTATAGTGTCTCGCTCTATTTTTTCAAGGGCGTCGGGTAGTGCAGAGCTGTGCGATATAGCAACGCTGGCAGAGGGTATTGCGGCGTTTTCCGAGGTTTTATTTTCATGGACGTGTGGCAGTTGCAGGTCGGCCGCTTCAATGCTGTTGCCTTCACATAGTGCGACGGCGCGTTCAAGGATATTTTCGAGTTCACGGACATTGCCCGGGAAGTGGTAGCTGCTTAGCGCCACCAGTGCGCCCTCGGATAATGGCGGTGCAGGGTCGCCCCATTCTTCACCTAGGCGTTTCAACACGGCGGTGGCAATAAGCGGAATGTCTTCATTGCGTTCACGCAGTGGAGGTACCGGGAGTTCAATCACGTTGATGCGGTAATAAAGGTCATGACGAAAGCGGCCGTCTTCCACCAGCTTTGCTAAATTTTTATGGGTGGCCGAAAGAATACGGACATCAATCGGTACTTCATTGGCAGCACCCACTGCGCGCACCACTTTTTCCTGGATAACACGCAGTAATTTCACTTGCATGTGCAGGGGCAGTTCGGCGACTTCATCAAGAAATAAAGTGCCGCCAGCGGCAGCCTGAAATAAACCTTCCTTGTCGGCGGTGGCGCCGGTAAAACTGCCTTTTTTATGGCCGAACAATTCACTTTCCATCAATTCTGTCGGAATAGCACCGCAGTTCACCGGAATAAAGGGCCCGGTCGCACGGCTGCCAAGTTCGTGTATGGAGCGGGCAACAAGTTCTTTGCCGACGCCCGATTCTCCACTGATATATACCGGCGCCTGACTGCGGGCGACTTTGCTAATCGTGTTGCGTAATTGCTGCATGCGCGGGGCATCGCCAAGCAATTTGCCACTAGCTTGCTGCAAGTTGGCGGCGCGGCGTTGCTCGTTGAGTTCAAGTGCGTGTTGTACCAACCGCCGCAGAACCGCCAAATCGACCGGTTTGGATACAAAATCAAAAGCCCCGGCTTTCAAGGCATCGACAGCAGCTTCGACATTGCCGAAGGCAGTAATCATGGCCACTGGGGTTTCTGGAAAGCGTTGATTAAGATGCGCGATCACTTCAAGGCCGTTGCCATCGGGTAAGCGCATGTCGGTCAGACAGATATCGTATTTATTGGCGGCAAGCTGTGCTTTGGCGGACGCCACATCGGCGGCGGTATCGACTCTCAAGCCCATGCGGCCAAGCGTGAGTACCAATAATTCGCGAATATCGCGTTCGTCGTCGATTACTAATGCACTTCGTGGGGAGTTGGCCATAAATCACACAGAAATTGTTAGGCACACCTTAGCGCAAGCTCGCCAAGATTTGTAGAAGCAATGCGTAGAAGCGCTCACGAGCGCGAAAGCAGACTGCCGGAATGCCTAATCTTGTTATGGAGATCACACACACGACTCAAATGGTCACAGGCTTATCGCACTCGCGAGTGCTCCTGCGCGCGGCAGCCTAGTCGCGCTCTACTCTATACTCATCAAATTCTGCGTGCTTTGCATGGTGATACGGAAGCAGGATCCGCCGGCAGGTACGGGCTCGAATTGCAGGGTGCATTGATTGGCTTCGCATAATTGTTTTGCAATATACAAGCCTAGTCCGGTGCCATGCTCACTGGTGGTGTAAAAAGGCGTAAACAATTGCTCGGCGACACGTGGCGGAATGCCCGGGCCACGGTCAATGACTTCAATTAGTGATGCGCCTGAATTTTTATCCTGCCGCACCGATACCGTTACCTGAGCCGGTTTGCCGGGCTCACGGCCGTAATTCAAGGCGTTGTGTACAAGGGCCGTCAATACTTGATGTAACTGTTGCGGATCGGCCATGGCGACTTGCATGCGAGCTTCGTTGACTGCTTGCATGACATCGGTTTCAAGTGGGTGGTTTTGGCGGTATTCCTCAACAAAGCGTCTGGTGAAGGCCGTAAGTTCGATGCTTTCCGGTTGTGAGCGCTCGCGTCGTGCCAGACCGAGAATATTTTCTACAATGCCATTCATTCGATGACATTGGCTGTGAATGATTTCCAGCAAGCGTCGGTCGGCTTCGGGCAGGCCGACGGACTCGTCAAGTAATTGTGCCGAATAACTGATGGCTGCCAGTGGGTTGCGAATTTCATGCGCAATACTGGCCGACAATCGGCCTAAAGTGGACAACGTCAATTCCTCGGCGCGTACCGAGTAGATGCGGCTGTCATCGAGAAAAATAAGAAAAAGATTGTCGGTGACATTGATCGAGACAAAACGCGGCAATACTTCAGGCGCGCCTTCTGCTAGCGTCATTGCCTTTGGCGTTTCACTTCTACTACGGCGCCATTTCCAAAGACTTTCGTGCAGTTGCGTTGCGACATCGTTTAGCGCACGGCGGTCTGGCGAAGGATTGCCCAGCAAGGCCCAAGCGGCTTCATTGGCTAAACGAATACGGTGTCCACCATCAACCACCAAAATGCCGGTACGCATTCTTCGAATGACCAGCTCATTGATTTCAGACAAATTGGCGAGCTCTTCGCCACGCTTATCCGCCAGCGCCTGACTTTCACTCATTTGACGGCTGAGTAGTTGAAATAACAAAGCGGCAGCGAGGTAGGTCACTGAAAACATGGCCGCTTCGGCGGCGGTATTGGCAGAGTCGATGCCCCAAAGCCTGTTGGCGATGTAGTTTCCCAGCACCAATACGCTGGCCGCTAGAGCGAACCCAACGCTGGCTCTTAAGGTCAGCAGCAGCCCCGCTGCGGCGATATTGAAAATAAGCAGCAGACAGACACCGCTGTCCAGCCCCTGGAACGCGAATAAAGCGGCCCCTGCCGCCGACAGGTCAAACAGCAGGCCGAGCGCAATTTGGCGCCGGATCCGCATGGACGAGCGGGTACTGGCCCAAAAAAACAGCCCAGCGACGACAAGATAGAAAACGGCGCCACTTTTGGCCAGCCAGGGATACTCCTGCTTGGCCAGCAACATACCGACTGGCGAAAACGCGACCAGTGCAAACAACCCGGCCTCAAGAATGCGGTAGAGCGAAAAGAAGTAGATTTCCCGCCTTTTCAGGCTTTTAGGGTCGCCGACGCTAAGTCCGTGGCTAGAAAAATTCGCAGACAAGGCAAGAATCCTGATCTTGGGGATAGCTCAGTATAGAGAGGTCGGCGGCCTTTTTGCCTTTGCTGCGCTGCTCGGCGACAATAGCGGTCTTTCCCGGGGCTACCTAGTCCCGTCTTTTGCGGCTTGTCCGTTGTCTTCTTTTATATTGAAGGTGTTGCATGAACTTCCACGAGTATCAGGCTAAACAATTGTTCGCTGACTACGGTATCGCCGTCCCCAAAGGCATTGTCGCGCGCAGTCCAGAAGAAGCAGTCGCTGCTGCAAAATCGATTCCCGGTGATTTATGGGTAGTCAAAGCCCAAATTCATGCCGGTGGTCGCGGCAAGGCCGGTGGCGTAAAACTCGCCCGGTCATTCGACGAGGTTCGTGACTACGCCAAGGCTATGCTCGGAACCAAGATGGCGACCTACCAATCGGCCGGTATCGAATTGCCCATTGATAGCGTGTTGGTTTGCGAAGGCACCGATATCGCCAATGAGCTTTATCTTTCGGTACTGACTGACCGCAGCAGTAAAACGATCACCTTCATCGCTTCGGCCGAAGGCGGCGTGGAAATTGAAAAAGTGGCCGAAGAAAATCCGGACGCGATCAAATCATTGCATGTGAATTATGTGCAGGGCTTGCAACCATACCAATGCCGTCAAATGGGTTTTGATTTGGGTTTGAATGCCAAGCAAGTGGGCCAGCTCTCAAAGATCATGATGGGTCTTTACAAATTGTTTAACGAAAAAGATTTGGCACTTGTCGAATTAAATCCACTGGCTATTTTGACCAATGGCGACTTGGCCGTGCTGGATGGCAAAATTAATTCCGATGACAACGCCACTTTCCGACATCCTGATTTAGCGGCGATGCGCGATGTTCGCCAGGAAGATGAAACCGAAGTACTGGCCAGCAAATACGATCTGAACTACGTCACCATGGACGGCAATATCGGTTGCATGGTGAACGGCGCTGGCTTGGCAATGGCGACGATGGACGTTATTTCATTGAATGGTGGTTCGCCTGCGAACTTCCTCGATGTTGGCGGTGGCGCAACCAAAGAACGCGTGACTGAAGCTTTCAAACTTATTTTGTCTTCCGACAAAGTAGAAGCGATTTTCGTCAATATTTTCGGCGGTATTGTCCGTTGCGACATGATTGCCGAAGGCATTATTGCTGCAGTGAAAGAAGTCGATGTAAAAGTACCGGTCGTGGTTCGTCTGGAAGGCACCAATGTCGAAAAAGGCAAGGAGATTCTGAAGAACTCCGGCCTGGCGATAACGGCTGCCGACGACATCAACGACGGCGCGAAAAAAGTCGTCGCGGCGGCAAAAGCAAAAGTGTAGGAGGGGTTTCTAACCCCGATAAGCACATCGCGGCTTGTGCCGCCCCACAACAAATCGAGAGTTTTATATGAGCGTTCTAGTCAATAAAAATACCAAAGTGATTGTGCAAGGTTTCACTGGTACCCAGGGCACATTCCACGCCGAACAAATGCTGGAATACGGCACTAAGGTTGTGGGTGGCGTTACCCCAGGTAAAGGCGGCACAATCCATATCGGTCTGCCGGTGTTCAATACCGTGCAAGATGCCGTCGATGCCACCGGTGCCGACGCGTCGGTTATCTACGTGCCACCTCCGTTTGCTGCCGATGCCATTCTGGAAGCTGCCGATGCCGGTATTCGCGTGATCGTCTGCATTACCGAAGGCATTCCGGTGCTTGACATGCTGCGCGTCAAAAACACCTTGCGTGGTTATGACGACGTGACCCTGATCGGCCCCAACTGCCCGGGCGTTATCACGCCCGGCGAATGCAAAATCGGCATTATGCCCGGCCATATTCATATGCCCGGAAAAATCGGCATTGTCTCGCGTTCCGGCACATTAACCTACGAAGCGGTACATCAAACAACGCAAGCCGGTTTGGGTCAATCGACCTGTATCGGTATCGGCGGTGACCCCATGCAGGGCATGAACTTCATCGACTGCCTGCGTTTATTTCAGGATGACCCGCAAACCGAGGGCATCATCATGGTCGGCGAAATTGGTGGCAGTGCAGAAGAAGAAGCTGCCGAATTCATTTCGCAATACGTGACAAAACCGGTAGTAGGTTTCATCGCCGGTGCCAGCGCACCTGAGGGCAAACGTATGGGACATGCCGGTGCGATTGCATCGGGCGGCAAAGGCACCGCGGCAGGCAAGTTTGCTGCCATGGAAAAAGCCGGCGTCACCACCGTGCGTTCACCTGGTGATTTGGGTGCGGCCATTGCCAAGCGTCTTGCAAAATAATTTTACCTAAATGTTGAAATAAAAAAGCCGCGCAAGCGGCTTTTTTATTGGGCAAAACGTAGGGGCGCTGCTCGCTGCGCCCAAGACTTCGCGGCAGGTCACGGGCGCACGAGCAGCGCCCCTACGAAACGACAAACACATCCTTAAACATGGCTAGAGTAGAATCTTCCCAATGTCCTTGTCCCCGCTTTATCAGCGGGGGCAAATATCGCCACAAACGTTATGCTTTATGCAGTGAACAGAAAATATGACTAAGCAATACCTTCGTATCGCGCTGGCTCAATTTGATTTTCCGGTTGGCGCAGTCCAGGCCAATGCCGAAAAAATAATTGTCTTGGCGCATCACGCCCGTGACCAATATCAGGCTGATGTTATTTTATTTCCGGAATTGTCGATTAGTGGTTACCCACCCGAAGACTTGCTCAATCGCCCAGACTTTTTAAGTGAATGCGAGCTGGCGATCAAGAAGGTGGCCGAGTCGATTGAAGGCATTGTTGCCGTCGTGCCGTGGCCTCATGCGGCCGGTTCGGTGGTGTTTAATGCGGCTTCGGTGATTCGTGATGGCCAAGTTGAAGCGACTTACCATAAACGCGAGCTGCCCAATTACGCAGTGTTTGATGAACGCCGTTATTTTGCCGCCGATAATGACGCCTGTACCTTTGTTGTCAATGGCATCACGATTGGACTGGTGATTTGCGAAGACTTGTGGTTTGCCGAACCTTTGGCCGACACCGTCAGGCAAGGCGCACAAATCGTTTTGGTGCCGAATGCATCGCCATTTGAAGCCAGTAAAACGGCCCAGCGCGATGCCTTGCTGGCACAGCGAGTCAGCGAGTCAAAATGTGCCATTGTGTATTTAAATTTGATTGGCGGCCAAGATGAAGTCGTCTTTGACGGTAGCTCGGTCTTGGCCGATGCCGACGGCACCGTGCATCCCAATGCCGAAGCCTTTGCCGAACATTTGTTGATTGCCGATTTTGATTCGACAACGAAAAAACTTAATCGTGTCCACTGGCCGGCCGAAGTCGATGAATCCAAAGAAAGCTTGGCATGGCGTGCGATGGTGCGCGGCATTCGGGACTACTGTGGTAAAAACGGCTTCAAAAAAGTCTGGCTAGGTGCATCGGGCGGCATCGATTCTGCACTGGTGATGGCACTTGCAGCCGAAGCGCTTGGCGCTGAAAACGTCAATGCAGTGCGTTTGCCATCGCGATATACCACCGAGTTGTCGAACGATCTTGCCGAAGTGCAGGCAGCTAAATTGGGAGTCAGTATTTCCGAAGTCGCGATTGAAGCTCCGTTCAAGGGGTTTCTCGCAACACTGGCACCCATGTTTGCCGGCAAGGCAGCGGATGTTGCAGAAGAAAATTTACAGTCACGGACCCGCGGCGCCATTTTGATGGCCTTGTCTAATAAGCTGGGCGGTTTGTTGTTGACTACCGGCAATAAAAGCGAATACGCCGTTGGCTACGCTACAATTTATGGTGATATGTGCGGCGGCTACGCACCGATAAAAGACCTATATAAAATGGAAGTATTCGCACTTTGCCGCTGGCGCAATGCGCAGGGCGATGGCGAAGTGATTCCGGATGCCGTCATCGAAAGGCCACCTTCTGCGGAGTTGCGAGACAATCAGAAAGATCAGGATTCATTGCCGCCTTACGAAGTGCTGGACGGTATTTTGTATCGTTATATTGATCTTGAAAAATCGGCTGCCGAAATTATTGCTGATGGCTTTGAAGCGGAAACCGTGCAGCGTATTTTACGCCTGATAAAAATCAGTGAATGGAAACGCCGCCAATCGGCACCGGGGCCGAAGTTATCGCGGCGCGCGTTTGGCCGCGAGCGAAGGTATCCAATTACTTCGGGCTATTAATTTAATCCGTACGGGCGCCTGCTTGCTGCGCCCAAGGGTTGCGCCATTTTCACCCGGGTCAGATGGAGCCATGACCCGGGCTACAAAACGCTCCAGCTTTTAGCCCCCGGCCCCTAATCCCGCTTTTGCACTTCACGCCACATAAAAAAACGCCGAATCAATCGGCGTTTTTAAATTCACAATAAATAGAATTTATTTATACTCACCCGCAAACGGGTTCAATTGACGGAACAGGCCTTTCTTGCGTGGCCATTTGCCTACCAGATAAGGATGGTCCGGCTGATTTTTTTGCAATACGCTACGCGCGTCATCAGACAAAGTTTTTTGACCAACGGCATTGTAAGCCACAGCCATTAAGGCAAGTGCATCGCCCTGATATTCGCTTTGCGGGTAGGTTTCAACCAAATGTTTGCCGCGATTGGCAGCAGCCACATAGGCGCCACGGCGCAAATAATACAAACCGACATTGAGTTCATAACGCGCTAGCAAGTTGCGCAAATAAATCATGCGTTGAGCAGAGTCCTTTGCATAAATGCTGGTGGGAAAGCGACGCACGACTTCATTAAAGTCGTTGAAGCTTTGCGTTGGCGCACCCAGATCACGTGCAGACATATCAAGACGGGTAATGCGGGCAAACAAGGCATTACGTTGTTCAAAGTTGATCACGGCTTTCAGGTAATAAGCGTAATCAATATTCTTGTTCGTCGGGTAGGTACGAATAAAACGATCAATGGTCGAAGAAGCATCTTCGCGTTTGGCCTGCTTGTATTGCACGTATGCCAACTCAAGCTGTGCCTGCTCGCTGTAAGCGCCGAACGGGAAGCGTGAGGTCAGACGCTGATAGAAAATTTGGGCCTTCGGATAATTATCATTATCTAGCGCTTTTTTGGCTTCCGAATACATCTCCTCAACCGGCAGAGTTTCGGTTTTTTCTTCTTTGCCACCACCAAACCATTTGCCAACGGTTTTGCAGCTGCTCAGGCCCATGGCCAGGCTGATGATTAATAAAAAACGAAACGCGGCAGAAAATCGAATCATGGGGCAACCAGTTTGAGAACGCCCGAAGGGCATTGAGAAAGGGGATAATAACGGAAAGGGGCCATTCGGCTCCAATCGAGAGACCCATCCGGCATGCACCAGACCGATTCCCCAGATGATAGCGACCGCGAAATCGTGGAAGCCATCGTGCCTTTGGAGGCCGCAGGCAAGCGTTTTGACGCCGCTTTAGCCGAAATGTTCCCCGAATTTTCACGTTCCCGCTTAACTGAATGGATTAAGGCCGGTGATGCCCTTTTGGAAGGTGAAATTGCCAAGCCCAAGGTCTCAGTGCGCGGCGGCGAGACCGTTACCCTCAGTATTCGGGTCGAAATCGAGACCCGTGGCGAAGCCGAGCAGATGGACCTGGACGTGGTCTATCAAGACGCCGATGTGCTCGTGATCAACAAGCCGGCAGGCTTGGTCGTGCATCCCGGCGCCGGTAACCCGCGCGGAACACTGGTCAATGGCTTATTGTATTTCGACCCTAAATTAGCCGAATTGCCGCGCGCCGGCATCGTGCATCGGCTGGACAAAGACACTTCGGGTTTGATGGTCATTGCGCGCTCCCTGCGCGCACATGCCAGCCTGGTCGAACAATTATCGGCGCGTGAAGTGCACCGACAATATCTGGCTGTGGTCGCAGGTACCATGGTGGCCGGTGGTACCGTCAACGCTCCTATTGATCGCCATCCCAAAGATCGAATTCGTATGGGGGTTGCGCGCGAAGGCACCGGACGTGAAGCCGTTACCCATTACCGCTTGCGCGAAAAATTTCGCAATCACACCTTGGTGGAGTGCCGTCTGGAAACCGGCCGTACCCATCAAATTCGGGTGCATATGACCCATATTAAACACGCGATTGTCGGCGACCCGATGTATGGCCTGTTACGCCTGCCCAAAGCCGCAAGTGCAGATCTGGTAGAAATGCTGCGAACTTTTAGGCGGCAAGCTTTGCACGCAGAAAAATTATCGTTCGTGCATCCGGTCACCGGTGTTGAAGTTACCACCGAAGCGCCGATGCCGGAAGATATGCAAAATCTGCTGCGCGTACTTCGTGAAGATACTGCGCAAGCGAAGTTGTAGCGTTTTTGCAACAACGACGGAAGTCGCAACAAAATGAACCAAAAGAATATTCTTCCCGCCAACTGGCCAGCCCCAAAAAACATCCATGCCTTTACCACTTTGCGTAATGGCATGGGCGTTTCAAGGCCACCGTTCGATCAATTTAATTTGGGCAATCGCAATAGCGAGCAGGGCGATGATCCAATCGCGGTCGAAAAAAATCGCGAACTACTAGTGCAAGCGTTTTCCTTGCCAGACCGTCCGCATTGGTTGCGGCAAGTGCATGGTGTTGATGTTTTACGTTTTGATGGCTCACCAAAACCTAGTGGTAATTACCAGCAAGACGAGCCGGTCGCCGATGCTTCTGTTACATCGAAAAAAAATATTGTCCTGAGTATTCTCACGGCCGATTGTTTGCCTGTCCTTTTTTGCAACACCGATGGAGGCGAAGTTGCCGCCGCACATGCAGGCTGGCGTGGCCTTGCCAATGGCATGCTTCAAAATACCGTGCGCGCCATGAATAGTGAGCCTGAAAATATTATGGCGTGGTTAGGCCCGGCAGCGGGTCCGGCAGCTTATGAAATTGGCGCAGAAGTGCGAGACGCTTTTGTTCACTATGACAAAAATGCCGAAGTTGCCTTTGTCCCAAGCCGCGAGAATCATTGGAAAGTAGATCTATATCAACTTGCCCGCATGCGCTTGCAAAGCATGGGTATTAGCAAAGTGTATGGTGGCGATCATTGCAGCATCAGCGAGCCAGATAGTTTTTTTTCGCATCGTCGCGACCAACAAACCGGACGCATGGCCAGCCTTATCTGGATTTCCTGAAAAACATTGAACGACTAATGTAATGACTATTGGCAGGTTCATCTGTCATTTTGTTATGGAACACTAAGCACCAGTTTCAAAAATAAAGGTTCGGCATATGCGCTTCCTCTTTTCCTGTGTGCTGCTATTTGTAGTATGCGTTTCTTCAGTATTTGCGATTACACCCCAAGATGTAAAACTACTGGTTGATGCTCGCGACAAAAAAGCGCTTGCAAGTGCCGATGCACTGGCCAAGGCCGAGCCAAAAAATGCCGAGGCCTGGATTTTGCTGACACGTGCTCGTTTACAGGCTAACCAAGCGCAAGCTGCGGTTGAATCTGCCGAGAAAGCCGTCAAGTTCGCACCGAATAATTCACAGAGCCATTTTTGGTTAGGTAATGCTTATGGCTCACGGGTCGGCCAAGTAGGTATGTTCGCGCAGATGAGCATGGCACCAAAAATTCGCGATGCCTTCGAGAAAACCGTCACACTTGATCCCAATAATCTCGATGCACGTGAGGGCTTGTTGCAATATTATTTGCAGGCGCCCTCCATAGTCGGCGGTGGCAAAGACAAGGCCAATGTGCAAGCCAATGAAATTGCCAAACGCGATTTCGCACGCGGGCACCTAGCGCGCGCTCAAGTTTTTATGTCAGAAAAAAATACGCTTGCTGCTTTGAAATCTTATGAAGCGGCCTATGCAGCAAAACCGAGCGACAAAAACATTCGTTTAGCGGTCGGTATTGGTTATCAAATGGCTGAGCGATGGAGTGAGGCCTTCAAGCATTTTCGGGCATGGACGGCACAGGACGAAAAGGCGGGCCCTGCTTGGTATCAAATCGGCCGCACTAGTGCTTTGAGCGGTTTGCAGCCGGATGAAGGTATTGCCGCATTGCAAAAGTATTTAGGCATGTCTCATGCCGCCAATGAACCACAAAATAAAAATGCTTATCATCGACTCGGCCAGCTTTACGCCAAAGTGGGAAAGAAAGCAGAAGCCAAGACCGCATTACAGGCGGCCTTGAAGCTTGACCCCAAATTTGCCGATGCTAAAACCGAACTCGATAAATTGAAATAAAGCATGCTGATTTTATAGTTTGATTTGAATCAAGTGATCACCGGGTTTTGAGGAGATACTTGGCGCGGGGCTTGAAAGCCCGTTAAAGCGACCACACAAACGAGGTACCAGCGGCGCGTCCGCCTACCTCTTTCACAGGTACTTTTTTATGCGCATGGACAAACTGACATCGAAGTTTCAGGAAGCGCTTGCCGATGCGCAATCGCTCGCGGTCGGACGCGATCATAACTTGATTGAGCCTAGTCACCTGTTGCTTGCCTTGCTGGACCAGCAAAGCGGTTCGTCCAAGCCCTTGCTATCTCAGGCTGGCGTTAATGCAGCGACGTTGCGTTTGCGACTGGTCGAAATACTGGACCGGATGCCGAAGGTGTCGGGGCAGGAAGGCAATATCAATGCCAGTAATGATTTTTCCCGATTATTGAATGTTACCGACAAGCTGGCACAACAACGCGGCGATGCTTTCATCGCCAGTGAGTTGTTTGTACTCGCCTGTCTCGATGACAAGGGCGAAGCCGGTCAAGCTTTGAAAGCTGCCGGCGCCAACAAGGCACGCATAGAAAAAGCGATTGAACAATTGCGTGGCGGTGAAAAAGTCAATGACGCCAATGCCGAAGAAAATCGTCAGGCGTTGGAAAAATATTGTATCGATTTAACGGCGCAAGCCGAAAAAGGCAAACTGGACCCGGTGATTGGCCGCGACGAAGAAATTCGCCGCACCATACAAGTGTTGCAACGCCGTACCAAAAATAATCCGGTCTTAATCGGTGAGCCAGGCGTCGGCAAGACAGCCATTGTCGAAGGTCTGGCACAACGCATTATCAATAACGAAGTACCCGAAGGTCTGCGAGGTCGCCGAGTATTATCACTCGATATGGGCGCATTGATTGCCGGTGCAAAATTCCGTGGTGAATTTGAAGAACGTTTGAAAGCCGTATTGAGCGATTTATCGAAACAGGAAGGCAATGTCATTTTATTTATCGACGAATTGCACACCATGGTCGGTGCCGGCAAAGCGGAAGGTTCGATGGATGCCGGCAATATGCTCAAGCCTGCGCTTGCTCGCGGTGAATTGCATTGCATCGGTGCCACTACTCTCGATGAATACAGAAAATACGTCGAGAAAGATGCGGCGCTTGAGCGTCGTTTCCAGAAAGTATTCGTCGGCGAGCCCAGTGTTGAAGATACGATTGCCATTCTTCGTGGCTTGAAAGAACGCTACGCCGTGCATCATGGTGTCGAAATTACCGACCCCGCAATCGTTGCTGCGGCGACGTTATCGCATCGCTATATCGCCGATCGGCAATTGCCGGATAAGGCTATTGATTTGATGGACGAAGCGGCTTCGCGCATCCGCATGGAAATTGATTCCAAGCCCGAAGAAATGGATCGCAAGGAACGTCGCCTGATTCAGTTGAAGATTCAACGTGAGGCATTGAAGAAAGAAAAAGATGCCGAATCGAAACAGCGATTGAAAGATCTGGAAGACGAAATAGAAATTCTTGAACGCCAATTCAATGATCTAGAAGAAATCTGGAAAGCAGAAAAAGCCACCTTGACCGGCGCCACCAAAATCAAGGAACAAATCGAACAGGCCAAACTTGCTTTGGAAGCCGCACATCGCCAGCAGGATTTCGCCAAGATGAGCGAAATTCAGTACGGCCAATTGCCGGAGCTTGAAAAGCAATTGAACGCAGCGGCGGAAGTCGAGCATAAAGGCTTTACCTTGCTGCAAGACAAGGTCACTGCAGAAGAAATTGCCGAAGTGGTCGCACGTTGGACCGGCATCCCGGTTTCGAAAATGCTGGAAGGCGAACGCGAAAAATTATTGCGGATGGAAGATGAGTTACATCAGCGTGTGATTGGTCAGGCCGAGGCTGTCAAAGCCGTTTCCGACGCGATAAGGCGTTCGCGCGCGGGTCTTTCCGACCCCGATCGTCCGAACGGTTCTTTCCTGTTTCTCGGCCCGACGGGTGTCGGTAAAACCGAATTGTGCAAAGCACTGGCCGAATTTCTGTTCGATTCTTCCGATGCAATGGTCCGTATCGATATGAGCGAGTTCATGGAGAAACATTCAGTCTCGCGTTTGATCGGTGCGCCTCCTGGTTATGTCGGTTACGAAGAAGGGGGGTATCTGACGGAAGCGGTGCGTCGTCGCCCTTATTCGGTGATCCTGCTCGATGAAGTCGAAAAAGCGCATCCGGATGTTTTCAATGTCTTGCTACAAGTATTGGACGATGGACGTTTGACCGACGGCCAAGGCCGTACCGTGGATTTCCGAAATACGGTAATCGTTATGACGTCGAATCTGGGCTCGCAACACATCCAGGAATTATCAGGCCAGGGCGATACCGCGTATCTCGAAATGAAAGCTTCGGTGATGGCGGCAGTACAGGGACATTTCCGGCCGGAGTTCATCAATCGATTAGACGATATCGTAGTGTTTCATCCACTAGAAAGAGCCCATATCGCGAAGATTGCCAGTGCGCAAATCAAACATCTCGCGAAACGTTTGCTTGAACGTCAAATGAAACTTGAGATCAGCGGCGAAGCGCTTGCGTATCTGGGCGAAGCCGGTTTCGATCCGGTTTATGGTGCAAGACCCTTGAAACGTGCCATTCAAACCCATCTTGAAAATCCGCTCGCGAACAAGATTCTGTCGGGCGAGTTTGTCGGCGGCGACACGATAAAAATCACGATCAAGAATGGTGTCTTGGTGTTTTTGAAATCCTGATAATCGTCACCCCGGCGGTTTTTAACAGCATAGCTGGTCAAGCCGAGGCCCAGAAGTAAAAAAGTGCAGCGAGGTGCCAGCTTTCCGATTTACCTTGATCTTTTGGAATGAATGGTAACTTCAGCGGCGGCTTTCTTTGAAGTTTCTGGGTCCTAGCTTGACCAGCTATGCTGTTAAAGACCGCCGGGAAGACGCGTGCTGTTTGCGTCGGGCCGAGGCCCGACCTACACTGCGCACTGTTTTTATCATAGAGACAGTGCATGACGTACAAAGATACCGTAGCTCCTAATCCGGCACGTTCTTGGCTGGCGCACATGTCGGCGGGTTTGGGCATCTTGTCACTGATGGGTGTGCTTTGTTTTCATTTTCCGGATTTGCTCACTAGTCGTGAATTTCGCGCAGCGTATTCCGAAACCCTAGCTCGCAATCTTTTATTGATCGCTCTGATTGCGGCCTTCACGATGGGCACGATTGCCATTCTGCGGAACCGTAATCGTCGCATTGCGTTAACCGGAGTCATCACTGCGGCATTGGCAGTTTTGCTTGGCGGTGCCACCGTCCACTTCAGCAAGATCGAATCCACACCTTATTCACTTGGACTAGACTGGTTCGTGATATCACTGTTTTTCTCGACGATTATTTTCGTACCAATCGAGCGCATGCTTTATGTACGTAACCAATCACCATTGCGTCCGGAGTG
>Ga0209181_10001461_pt1 | contig 41381 bp, 28 predicted proteins | sample MAT05_FD_187208 | JGI IMG/M metagenome (GOLD analysis project Ga0209181, IMG submission 187208) | Freshwater microbial communities from Lake Fryxell liftoff mats and glacier meltwater in Antarctica - MAT-05 (SPAdes) (version 2) | ecosystem: Environmental > Aquatic > Freshwater > Ice > Liftoff... | reverse complement strand
GCAACAGCCTGAACAATCTCATCCGTAACATCCAGCCTCAAAAGTATGCCAAAGTTTATGTTGATTTGAGGGTCATTTGATTTGAGTTACACCAATTGCCTTGCCACCTCCACCCGCAAAATAGAACCCACCTTCTTTCTTCAAAATGGGAGCATAAGTGAATGTGTGGATTCCATGTTGAGGTTCGATGTAGATGGTTTTGAGGTGCTGAATTTTGATGCAGCACCTCGACTTCCATTCCTCTTGATATTCTCGCACCATTTCAATTGCTTCTGATTCTGTTGTACCGTCTGGAAGACTAACAGGGATGTAAACAGTAGGCATGATCCGAACGATAAAGTTTTTGGGATACACGGGAAGGGACAGCGCATATTCAAACTCTTCCATATCAAGTTCTTGTACACAAGTCAATACTTCTGATTGAACTTCGATTTCTTCAAAATACTTCACCGGAATTTTGCCTTCCAGTTTTTGCCATGCTTCAATCCTTTTCAGAAACTTGGGAAAGGAATTTTCAGCATATCCAATGCTTTGAGCCAGTTCCTTCAACCGTTCTTTTCGAGATTTGCGAATGTCGGTCGAGCAAAAGGTCTCAAATCTTTGTTGGAGGTAAGATATTGTATGCCGGAAGGGGATGTAACCTTCAACAGAAGTGTACTTATTTTGAGTTAGAAAGGACTCGATGAGGTTCATGAATTCCCAGATTTAAATTCTCCACAAGTATAAGGGTTTTAGGCAAGATGCAAAGAATGTTTAGCCCATGCAAGCAAAATATGATATGCTTATCGGATTTTCACATGTATGAAGTGCTGCTAATCAGTTTGGCATTTTTTAGACTTAATTGATGTTCCTTTCATTTCAATCTAGTATTTTTGTTCTCATAATCAGCACAATATGGAAGCAATCGCCAATTCAAAATCCATCCCCAAAGGCTCCGCTGCATCCGGCAGGTTCTTTTTGATTGCCGCTATCCTTGGCGGTTTAGCCCTCGGATTGCCAATTTATTATATTCAAAACCCAAAGGCTTCTAATATGCCCATCTACACATTCATAACAGAATTTCAAGGCGGCACCTATATCAACCAACAGCAGGCCGATGACTTACGAGCAGCCTGTTTCCTATGGAAAGAAGAGATTGCTGGTGGCGGGTATGTACTACACCTCAATAACAAGGCATTTTCCAAAGCGTTTGATGCTGATATTGATGAGTTGCCCCCCATACCTTTGGACGAACTGCGAAATGTTTGGCTTTTTCACCTGATGCTGGGAGATGATTTGCTGGATTTACACATCGTTCAGACAGACACTTCCCCAGCGTATGCCGAAACGCTGGAACTTGCCCAAGTATAGCCGATAGTCCAATGCTACATGATGAAGAGAAGGAGAACCAGATTGGCTCTCCTCTTTTTTTATTCCGAGACCCGTTCATTCGCTGTGTACTTTTTCTTGATGCTGTGGTTGAGCAGTTTGTGGTTGGGATGTGTCTTTCGGATTTCTCTGCCCGTTTCATCCCAATCTTCTGCCCGTAAGAAAACACCCGTTGTGAGATAAGTGCTTTTCCGATTTTGGATGATTCTTAGGATTAAAGGGTAGGTGCCGTCTTTTTTTTGCCGACGCTTGTCCAGCACGATGTTGATAGTTGCCATAAAATCAATGAGTTATGGCAGTTTGTCCACAAATTAATTTGCAAGCAATTTGCAAACATTTACTTCAAATTTCACTTTCAGCCAACAAAAAAGGGATTATGCTAACGCATAATCCCTTGATAATCAATCTTAAAATCTGTGCGGGAGGGGGGACTCGAACCCCCACACCCTTACGGGCGTACGCACCTGAAACGTATGCGTCTACCAATTCCGCCACTCCCGCAGTATTTAGTAGTATGTGTTTCAGAAGCGGGTGCAAAAGTAGGAGGCTTTCTGTTTTACGCAACCCCTAAATTGTTTTTTGCAGAAAAAAAATCTTCTTTTTTTCGGGAAGCCTCTTTTTTCCGTTGCATCTGCTTGAAAACCAGGTAATTTGCGCAAATATTTATACTTTGAAAGTACTGATCATCCAAACCGCTTTCATCGGCGATGTCGTGCTGGCGACGCCGCTTGTAGAAAAACTGAAGCGGTTTTACCCGGGCGCACAAATTGATTTCCTGCTGCGCAAAGGCAATGAAAAACTGCTGGTTCATCACCCGTTCCTCAGAAAAGTGTTGATTTGGGATAAAAAACGGTCGAAATACAAGGGATTGCTGGAGGTGATGCACCAGATCCGCGCCGAGCAGTACGATCTGGTGGTCAATTGCCAGCGGTTTGGGGCTTCGGGGCTGCTGACTGCCCTGTCCGGCGCCCGGCAAACGGTGGGTTTTGACAAGAACCCGTTTGCCAGGCTGTTTTCCCACCGGGTGGCGCACCGGTTCGGAACGACCGCGCAGCCCATCCACGAAGTATCGCGCAACCTGGCCCTGATAGAGCACTGGACCGATGCGTCGTTTGAAAAGCCACGCCTCTACCCTACCCAGGCCGATCACGAGAAAATACGGGCCTTGCGCGAAAAAGGCCCCTACGCCTGCATCGCCCCAACGTCCGTATGGTTCACCAAGCAATATCCGCCGCACAAGTGGCTCGAACTCATTCAGACGCTTCCCGGCGATTGTCAGGTATTTCTTCTGGGCGGTCCCCACGACACCCCTGCATGCGCTGATCTGTTGGCTGCGGCAGACCGTAGCAACGTGAAAAATCTGGCCGGTCAACTTTCTTTTCTCGAATCGGCCGCATTGATGCAGGGCGCGGTCATGAATTACGTCAATGATTCCGCCCCGATGCATATTGCCTCGGCGATGAATGCGCCCGTGACGGCCGTCTTTTGCTCCACGGTGCCGACATTTGGGTTCACGCCGCTTTCCGATCACCACTGCGTCGTACAGACCCGCCACCCGCTGGATTGCCGTCCCTGCGGGCTGCACGGCTTTCGGGCTTGTCCCAAGGGACATTTCAAATGTGCAGAAACGATCGAGGTACGTGAATTCCCTGTTGTGGACGTATCTTCTTTGTGAGCGAACGCTGGCTTCCTGGAAGGGATCGGTAAAAAAAAGCGCCCGATTATTGAAGTGCACTAAATGCAGAAAACGGCGGCATTGACAGGTAAGCGGCGGTTTTTGAACATTTTTTGTGCAATGATTGAAAAAAAATTTACACCTTTGAATTTTTCCGGCATTTGCACTTTAATCCGCTTAAAATCGAAAAATTTCCAAACATTTAGCGGCATTTATTAAAACATTATCAAAAAAAGAGGATCATAGTTACAAATATGAAAGCGAAAAAACACCCGTTTTTTTATTAAGAAGCGGGTGCATGTATTGCGAGGCAAAAAAATGCGTTCATATTTGCATCACGATTTGCGCGACAGAGTACACGAAAACGTCAATTCAACAAAAGACTTCCGTTTACTTTGCCGGTCTGAGTGGAAGAGGAAAATTTTTACATACGCAGGATTTACCTGTGACGAGAAAACAAGATGTGCGTCTTCAAAACGCGCACATCAAAAAAGAAAAGATAAACCTGAAAAGGTTTTTAAGATAACCGAAGGCGGGGGCCCTCCGGTCCTTTCAAAGGAGAAAGGGCGGAGGGCTGTTTTTTTACCTCATTTGCTTCCCCAAAAGAAAGAGCCGGATACTGCTTGTGCAGTATCCGGCTCTTTCTTTTGGGGAAGCAGGTTCCTTAGTTTTTCCGGTCGCGGCGGTTCTCCCGGCGATCCCGCTTGTTTTCTGTCCGGTCCCGCTTGTTTTCGCGCTGGTCGCGCACATCTTCTTTAGCATCCCGTTTGTCCTCCCGGGCGTCGCGCTTATCTTCGGCTTTGTCGCGGGCGCCGCCATCGTGCTTGGCATCGCGGACGTCTTCGCGGGCATCCCGCTTGTCTTCCCGGCGATCGTGTTTGTTCTCTGCACGGTCGCGCTTGTTTTCCCGGCGGTCCCGCACATTTTCGCGCTTATCGCGCACATCCTCGGCCTTGTCTGCCGCCGGGGTTTGTTGTGCAAAAATCTGATTAGTGAACGCCAATGCGAACAGGCAGCAAAACAGAACAAAAGTCTTTTTCATAAAAGGGTGACTGGTTGAAGGTGAATAGATACTGGTTGGACAACCGCAACCGTCCGGCGTTTAAGCGCAGCATAAATTTTTTGCTTTTTCAACACTTTGAAAAATTACTTGTCGCCCGTTTGCCAAGATTTGATTTGAGCATCCAACGGACAGCAGTTTCATAGTACATTTCGCCTTTATTTTTTAGAATAATTCTAAGTCATTGACAATGAAACACCTGTATATACTCTTCTGTGCCTGCGCCCTGCTTTTCCCCATGACTGCTTCTGCCCAGATCCAGTTTCGAAAGGCGACCGACCTGCTTTCACCCGCCAAACATTTCAGCGGCGTCCCCATTGCTATTATTGACATGGACGGAGATGGTCATGACGACATTGCCCGAATGAGCCAGGCCACTCACCTGGCGATCGAGTACCAAACTGCCCCGAACCGCGCTTTCCGCCACAGGGACATTGGCCAGATGGACTTTGAACCACAGTGGGGCATGTGCGCTGCCGACATCAACAACGACGGCTTTTCCGATGTGCTCACAGCAGGCTATTACGACGGGATCAAGGTGGCGTTCTCGCTGGATACCGCTTATTTGATCGATGAACTCAGTGGTCCGGCCACCTTTGCACAATGTGTCAATTTCGCAGACATCAACAACGATGGCTGGCTCGATGCTTTTGTCTGCCACGATGAGGCCGAGTCGCGAATTTTTGGCAACGACGGCACTGGGAAATTTGAATACAGACCGGAATGGATCAACCTGTCTACGGTGCCCGCTTCCGACAACTCCGGCAATTACGGCTCTGTATGGAGCGACATAGACAACGACGGCGACCTGGATCTCTACATCGCCAAATGCCGCCAGGATGTGAACGACCCGACCGACCCGACCCGCATCAATCAACTTTTTTTGAACAACGGCGACGGCACTTATACGCAGGATACGCTGGATGCCGCCCACCTGCGGATTGGCGCGCAGAGTTGGACGGCAGACTTCGGCGACATGGATAACGACGGGGATTTTGATTGTTTCCTCACCAACCACGATGTGTCGAGCCAATTGCTGGAGAACGACGGCGCGGGGCATTTCACAGACATTTCTGTGGAAGCCGGTCTGTTTGATCAGGTCACCGGACTGCCCATTCAGGGCCTTTTTCGCGATTTTGACAATGATGGTTATCTGGACATTCTAGTGTCGGGGGCATTGCATCACCTGTTTCGCAACAATGGCAACAAAACTTTTACCGGAGTGAAAGGCCTGTTCGACAAAAAACAGATCCAATCACTCGCGGTCGGCGATCTGAACAGCGACGGATTTTGGGATATCTATGCCGGTTATGCGGTCCTTTTTAATGAGCCCAGTAAAACCGTACCCGATGTGCTTTGGCTCAACGAAGGCAACAACAACCACTTCGTAGGGCTGAACCTGAAAGGGGTGCAAAGCAACCGCAGTGCCGTAGGTGCGAAGGTGAAATTGTATACCGCAGCCGGCTTGCAGGTGCGGGAAGTGCGCGCCGGGGAGAGCTACGGCATCTCCAACTCGATGCACGTCCATTTCGGCACAGGCGCGTTGACCAACGTGGATTCTGTGGTCGTGCGCTGGCCTTCCGGAGCGGTGGATAAACTGATGGCCCCCACTGTGGATCAATACTATACCCTGGTGGAAAAAACATGCGCACTGAATGTACAGATAGAACCGACGGGAAGTACAACCTTTTGCAGCGGTGACAGTGTCCGGCTGAACGCACCTGCCGGTTTTTTACAATACAAATGGAGCAATGGCGCGACGACGCAAAGTATCGTCGTCCATGCCCAGGGCGATTTTTCAGTCCAGGCGACCACCGGACCCAATTGCGCCGCCTGGTCCAACATCATCGGCGTAGTGGTCAATCCCGTACAAATACCGGTCATCACACCTGAAACCGCCACCGAGTTTTGTGAAGGCGACAAGGTCACATTGACTGCTTCCCCTGCCCTCGCTTATTTCTGGAACACAGGCGAGAACACTCCCTCCATTACGGTCCAATCAACGGGCACCTATCTCGTGACGACGCAGGGATTGTGCGAGCAGTTCACTTCCAACACGTTGCCAGTGACCGTGTTCGACGCTCCAGCGCCTGTGCTGACCGGCGATACGGTATTGGTGAATGAGACGGCGACCCTCACAGCGCAGGGCCTGGATCCGCGCTGGTATGATGTCCCCACAGGCGGGACGCCATTTTTTACCGGCAACCAATTTATGACCCCTCTGCTGAGCGTAAGCGACACGTTTTGGGTGGAGGATATAAAAATTCACGACGCGCCGGACGAGCCGACCGGCATGCCAAGCCACCAGGGAACTTCCTTCGGAGACGTAAACTACAATGGTGCGATCATTTTTGACTGCTTTAAGCCGTTTCGCCTGGCACAAGTACGGGTGCAAACCAACACGGCCGGGGATCGCAAAATCATCTTGCGCGATGCCGCACGCAACGTCCTGCAAAGTAAAACCATCAATATTGGCAGTGGCATCGCAACGATTGATCTGGACTTTGACATTCCTGTGGGTTTTGACCTGTCGTTGACGACCGATTCCCTCGTGAACCAGCAATCGTTTGGCACCGAAGGGCCGCGCCTTCGCCGCAGCGATCAGGGTGTGAAATATCCCTATGAAATTCCCGGCGTGGTGAGCCTCAATAACTCCAGTTTCGATGCTTCCCGGTATTACTATTTCTACAACTGGGTGGTGGATTATTACAGTTACGACTGTGTAAGCGAGCGGCTGCCGGTGGTGGCGTTTATCAAGCCCACCAGTGCAACCAAGCCGGAGCCAGGTTTCGCGGGCAGTTTGCGGTTGTTTCCAAATCCGACTTCGGGCCTGCTGACTGCTGAAATTGGATCTTTTTCAGGCGGCAGTATGTTGGTCTCGGTGAAAAACGCCCAGGGCTCGACCTTGCAAATGCGCTCGCTCCAGTTGCCGGTCGGCAAAACATCCTTTCACACAGACTTCGGAGGCTTTGCCAAAGGCATTTATTGGCTCGAAATGACGACTGCACAAGGCGTGGTGCAGCGGAAGATCACCGTACACTGACGCCCCGATTGTATGGAAGTCAAGCGCACCACTAATTTTTGTCCTTTACTTTTCCTCCCGTCACTTTCACTTTTTCTCAAATATCCTCCCGAAGTTTGCGCCACCGTTCCATGATTCCGGCTTTCTGCCGGAAAACAATTTAATCCCTCCGCATACCCTTGGTTTCCTGCCGCAATCTCCGTTTTTCAAAACCATTCGTTAATCGTTTTGCCTGGCGAAAGAAATGCAGCGATGCACCGTTTACCCGCCCGCACCAAACCACTCCTACCATGAATTTGAAGCGCTACACGGAATTCTTCTTCTTACCTCTCTTCTTTCTTCCATTTGCTCTTCACTCCCAATCGGTTCCCGAAAATTGCACCAACGGCATGGACGACGACGGCGACGGACTGATTGACTGCTACGACCAGGACTGCACCTGCACCGGACAATGCGATAGTTTTTACTATACCACCTGCAACGCCGACTGCTACTACATCCCGCCCTGCGGAAATATTTCGCTCGGTATCCAGTGGGCCAGCACTGCAGAAACAGGCACTTATTCGACCATCGTAGCAGGCGATATGGACCGCGACGGGATTCCAGAGGTGGTGACCTACCAAGTGGAGAAGCCCGACATATACATCCTTGACGGCGCGACGGGTGCCACCAAAGTCCACATTATCGGGCCAACTTATTGGGAAGGCGGTACTGGAATTGCCATCGCCGACCTCGACCATGATGGCTTCGGCGAGATCATTATCACTGGCAACGACCTCCACCTCTATTGCTACGAACACGACGGCACGTTAAAGTACAAGAGTGCCGGGCTGGTCGGCTATGACCTCCGTTACCACTATACCGTGCCCAGCATCGCCGACATGGACCACGACGGCTGGGCGGAGATTTGCATTGGCAACCAGGTGTTTAACGGCCAAACCGGTGCACTTCTGGCACAAGCCGGTGCAGCGGCGGCGGCGGGCGAACACCCGGCGCGGGTCGCCATCGGATACTCGTTCTGTTCTTCGGTAGCTATGGATGTGCTGCCCGACAATTTTTGCCCCGACTGTGCCGGACTGGAAATCGTGGCCGGCAACCAGGTATTCTCCGTGAATGTGGTGACCGGAGCGGTCACGCCCATCGTGACTGCCCAAGCGGGCTATTCCGACGGCTTCACCAGTGTGGCGGATTTTGACCGCGACGGCGACCTCGACGCCATCGTGCAGGGAAGAAAAAACGCACAAAACACGGTGTATTGCTGGGATATCCAGACGCCGACCATTATGCACGAATTCCAATTGCTGAACAACTGGGCGGAAGGTGCCTCGCGGGTCAATGTGGCCGACCTGGACGGCAACGGTCAGTTGGACATCAGTTTTGTGGGACACCCCTGGCTCTATGCGCTCGACAACAACTTCAATGAACTGTGGCGGGTCGCCAACGTGGACAACTCGTCCATCACCTGCTCCAGCGTGTTCGATTTTTGCGGCGACGGTTCATCCGATGTGATCTACCGGGGACAGGAGTTTTTGCAGGTGATCGAAGGAGCGACCGGGCAAGTGAAATGGCAGGACAACTGCACTTCAGCCACCCACATTGAAAACCCGCTCGTGCTCGACGTGGACGCAGATGGCCAGACAGAAATCATCATTCAATGTGGAACCGGCCCAAGCACAGGCCGTGTGGTCGCTTACGAGGCGGTCGGGTCGCCAGGTATTGCTTCGCGCAAGGTATGGAACCAGCACGCTTTTTTCAATACCAATATCAACGATGACCTCAGTGTGCCGCGCTACCAGCAGAATCCCCATATCGTAGGCGACAGCCTGCGCATGAACGGCTTTCTCAACCAGTTTTTCAACCCCACGTTCCCGACACCTGACGGGGTTTTATCCATCATCAACACCGTTTGCGACCGCGATTCCCTCGTATTGACCGTTGAAATTTGCAATAATGGCGACAATGTATTGCCGCCTCAAACGCCTATTTCAGCCTATAAAGGCAATCCGCAAACCACTCCCGCCCTCTGGATCGGCGCCATCCCGACCGGGTTTGCGCTGCAACCCGACAGTTGCCGCACTTTTACAGTACGCCTGCCGCGCGTAGCCAACGACTCTGTATTCATCGTCCTGAATGACGACCATTCCACCCCTACCCCATTCAACCTCACGAAGGATTTTCCGGTAACTCCTATCGGCGAATGCGCTTTCAACAACAACATCGCCTCCTTTTATTTTGAATATTTACCGCCCATCCTGAACCTCGGCGCAGATACTGCCATCTGCGACCACACCGTGTTCCCGCTCAACACTGCCGGAACCAGCCTGACTGACTGGCTCTGGCAGGATGGCACGACCCAGCCCACTTTCTCCGCGCCCGGACCCGGCACCTACGCTGTGACTACAACCGATGTATGCACCCTGCAGCAAATAGATAGCATTGTGGTTACGATTGACAGCACGACCGTGGTGAGCATCGGTCCCGACCAGCAGATGTGCGAAGGCGAGTCGGTGCAATTCGCTGAGAGTGGCTTCGAGTTTTACCAATGGACCGGCGCGGCACTCAGTTGCACGACCTGTCCAGCAGTGACCGCCCAGCCTGCACAATCCGGCTTCGTCATATTGCGGGCGGGTTTTGCCAACGGCTGCGTCAACCGCGACTCGGCATACGTCATTGTCCACGATACCTTCAACTATAAAGTGGATACGACGATCTGCTACGGCCGCACGGTGGAGTGGAACGGTTTCCCGATCCAACCCGACAGCAGTCGGTCGTTTTTTCTATCCAGCATACACGGTTGTGATTCTACCTTTCAAGTACGGGTAAAAGGCACCAAAGTTGGCACGTTCGACATCAAATTAGATACCTCCGTGTGCCTGGGTTCCGAACTTTCCTACAATGGTTTCCAGTTCAAACCAGGGGACCAGAAGACTTTTTTCCTGACGGCCAAAACCGGCTGCGACTCTACCGTTTTCATAAAAGTTGCCCCGCGCGATACCTTCTGGACCGTAGTAAGCCGCACGATTTGTGCGGGCGAAACCTTCACGATTTTTGGCTTCCCCTACAACACCTCTGGCATTTACCGAAAAAAATACGCCGCCAAAAACGGCTGCGACTCCACCCATACCGTCAACCTGACTGTCCGAAACCCCATCCTGCTCGACCTCGATCCCACGCCTTCCTGTTATGGGGAAGCGACCGGCTCTATCACAGCCAGTGTGACGGGATTTGCGCCGTTCAAATACGACTGGAACATCTCCGGCGCCACGCAGCCGGTGGTCAATGACTTGCCTGCCGGGACCTATGCCCTGACGGTGACCGACCTATTCGACTGCACCGAAACGGCAACGACCCAGGTAGACGCCCATCCGGCCATCGTATTCACTGCGCAGGTCGATTCGGTGGAATGTTTCGGCCAAAACAACGGTAGGATCACGGCTGGCACGTCCGACCCGACCCTGGTATTCGGCCTCGATAATGGCGTTTTTTCCCAGAACAAAGTGTTCCCAAGCCTGTACGCAGGAGACTACTCCCTGTACGCCCAAGACATCTTCGGTTGCGTGGACACCCTGCAACTTGCTGTAGATCAGCCGCCTGCGCTCGTGGTGGATTTACCCGCCGATCAGGTGCTTAACCTCGGTGACTCGCTCCAACTTGATTTGGTGAGCAGCGGGGTGCCGCCATTCCGCTTCGACTGGAACGACTCCACCTACCTGAGTTGCGCCAATTGCCCCAACCCGGTGGTCAAGCCGTTCAAAGACATCCGCTATGTACTCACCGTGACGGACCGCAACGGCTGCACCGCCACCGACGCGATGGCTTTACGGGTGCAGCGTATCATCGGGGTCTACGTCCCCAATGCACTTTCCATCCTGCCCACGACCGACGAGAACAGCCGCCTCGAACTCAATTTTGGTCCGGCGGTACAGCGCGTGACCCTGTTGCAGGTGTATGATCGCTGGGGCACTTTGCTCCACGAAGTGCGCAACGCCCTGCCCGGCGACCAGTCGCAGGCCTGGGATGGTCAATACCGCGGCGACCCCGTGCTACCCGGGGTTTATATCTGGCGCCTGGAAGTGGAACTGGTGGATGGCGTGGTGGAACGGTATGAGGGGGATGTGACGGTGGTGCGGTGACCCTCTTGCAAAATCTTACAGAATCCTCCGGCAAACATCCGACCTTCGCCCATCCACCATGGCGATCACACAACACCAACGCATTATTTTCGGGCTGAAAGTCCGGCAGTTCCGGCAGGAACGCGGCTGGAATTTCGATGAACTGAGCCGCGCGAGCGGTATTTCCATTTCGTACCTGAACGAGATCGAAAAAGGCAAAAAATACCCCCAGCCGGAAAACCAGCAAAAACTGGCCGATGCACTGGAACTGACGCGGGAATTTCTCACGTCACCCGAACTGACCAAACAGTTTGCCCCGCTCGGCGACCTGCTACAGAGCAATTTCCTGAACGAACTGCCGCTCGACCTGTTCGGCATCGAACTCCAGCAGGTGGTGGAGATCATCGCCCGGGCACCCGACCAGGTCAACGCTTTCATCTCCGCCCTGCTTGAAATCGCCCGCAACTACTCGCTGCGCGATGAAAATTTCTTCTTTGCCGCCCTGCGCGCCTATCAGGAACTGCGCAATAATTATTTTGAAGAGATCGAGGAAGCAGCCGATGCCTTTGTTCAAAAAAACGGCATCCCGGAAGAGGGCGGCGTGTCGTCCGAACTGCTGGCGCATCTTCTGACGGTAGAATTTGGCTACAAAATTGACGACCGCGGACTGGAGCGTTACCCGGAGTTGCAAGGGCTGCGATCCGTCTATAACCCGAAGCGCCAACGCCTCCTGCTCAACAGCCGGCTCAATGAGCGACAACGTGCATTCCAGTTGGCAAAAGAGTTGGGATTCAATGTATTAAACCTGACGGAGCGACCGCTGGCCTCTAATTTTATCAAGGTCAAATCCTTTGAGGAAGCACTCAACAATTACAAAGCCGCCTATTTTGCCGTGGCCATTCTGGTTAACCACCGGTCTTTTATCCATGATATCCAGGCATTTTTTGACCGCCCGATCTGGGACGGGCAGCCGCTCATAGATATGACCCTGAAATACCAGGCCAGTCCCGAAGTGCTGTTCCAGCGCTTCAACGTTCTGACGCGGGAGGTGGGCCTCGACAAGGTGTTTTTCCAGCGTTTTATCCACGACCTCGACCGCGACGGCTTCGATATTGACAAAGAACTGCACCTGAATCGCCGCCACCAGCCCCATGCTTCCGGCCTCAACGAACATTATTGCCGCCGCTGGTTGTCTATTACGCTTTTGAGGGATTTGGCGGGGCAAGGGAGCCCCCCCATGCTTGCCTCCATCCAACGCGCTTTGTTCCTAGACTCCGGAGAAGAGTACCTTTGCATCGCACTCGCCAAACCCGGCTTCCCGACCCGGGGCCGCAACGTGAGCGTGACGCTCGGGGTGTTGCTCGACAATCACTCCAAAAACATTATCCGCTTTTGGGACGACCCAGCCATTCCGCGCATCGAAGTCGGCATCACTTGCCAGCGTTGCGCACTGGTAAATTGTGCCGAACGTGCCGCACCCCCCTCCGTGCTCCAGAAGCGCGAAGAGCGAAAACGGATGCAGGAGGTGTTGAAAAAATTGACGGACCGTTGATTGTTGACTTTTGACTTTTGACCTTTGACCTTTGACTGTTGACTGTTGACCTTTGACTTTTGACTTTTGACCTTTGACCTTTGACCTTTGACTGTTGACCAAGAACCAACAACTAAGAACCAAGAACTAATCATGATTATAGTCCAGAATATACTTGTCAGTGATGATGTCGTCGAGCAGCAGTTCATCTGCAACCTGAATGCCTGTAAGGGGGCGTGTTGCTGGGAAGGCGATTACGGAGCACCGGTAGAAGAAGAGGAGAAGCCCATATTAGAGGCGATTTTTGAGCAGGTCAAACCTTTCCTGACGCCTGAAGGTATTGCAGCGGTGGAAGCGCAGGGGAAATACGCCTGGTACGACGGCATGGGCGATTACGGTACGCCGCTCGTTCAGGGTGGTGCCTGTGCTTACCTGATCTACGATGCGCTCGGCATCGCCAAATGCGGAATCGAGACGGCCTGGCGGGCCGGAGCGACCGATTTTCGGAAGCCGATCTCTTGCCACCTCTACCCCATCCGGATCGAAAAATTTGAGGCCTTCGGCTCCGAAGCACTCAACTACGACCGCTGGGAAATCTGCTCGGCAGCCTGTACGCTCGGCGAGAAGGAACAGGTGCCCGTGTATGTTTTTTTGAAGGAAGCGATTATCCGGAAATATGGAGAAGCGTTTTACGAAGAACTGCAAGGCGCTGCGGAGTTTATGCGCAGCCAAGGCCGTGAGGCGCAATAGACTTTTTATTGGGCCTCTTGCGAAACACGGCAACAATGGAACACGGATCAAACGGATAAGAACGGATTTTTTAAAATCTGTTTTTTTCCGTTTGATCCGTTTGATCCGTGTCCCATTGTTACAACATTTCGCAAGAACAGCCAGTAGTCAACAGTTAGGAACGGGCAAATAATAACTTGTAAGTTTCAGATAGATTGGTTTTTGCTCAGATGGGCTATCTTTTTGAGCGAATAGTGGGGCTATTTAATCAAAAAGATGGGTCATCTGGGTGAAAAGAAAGCATATCAAATTTACAAGTTATTATTTGCCCGTTCCTTAACAGTTCTTTCTGCCATTTGCAGCAGCACCCTGACTCCATGCCCCAGCGCTTCAAAGCGCGGATCAGAGGCAATACCGGCCTTCCAGCGGGCATAGATTTGTTGCAAAATCACCGCATTTTTATACAGCCCAAAAGCATAATAAAACGGCAATGCAGACAGATCGCGTCCGGTGAGCCGCGCATACCCGTCGGCCAATTCCTGTCGTGTCAGGCAACCCGGCAACCAGGTAAAATTGAACGCTTTGAAAAACGGATCGTCGCCCGGCTCGACCCAATAGCCCAAAGCGGCCCCCAAATCCATGAGCGGATCGCCCACAGTGGTCATTTCCCAGTCGAGTACCGTTAACAGGTGCGGTTCCGGTTCGAGCGGCCAGGCAAACACCAGATTGTCGAACTTGTAGTCGTTATGCAGTAAAGTCGGGGGATTGGGTGGCGGTTGGTGCGTTCGAAGCCATTGTTCAATGGAAGTTGCATCCGGGCAGTCGTCGGTGTGTGCCCGGTGAAAGCGTCCGATCCAGCCCTCCGTCTGCCGCAAGACATAACCGTCGGGTTTGCCCAATTGTATCAGTTCGGTCGCCTCGATGTCAATCTTATGCAGCGCCGCCAGGTTGTCTACGAATCCTTCGCACAGGCGGCGCAGCAGCACCGGATCGCCCTGCGCCAGTTGTTTTGCATCCTTCCCGCGCAACACAATGCCCTCGACCCGCTCCATCAGGTAAAAGGGCGCGCCCATCACTTCCAGATGGTCGCAATAAAGCAGCGGCTTCGGCACGGCTGCGTAATGCGGAAGGAGCAGGGTCAACACCCGGTGTTCGCGCTCCATATCGTGCGCCGATTGGATGGCTGCGCCGACCGGTGCACGGCGCAACACCCAGTCGCCCAGGTTGGTGTGCAGGCAAAACGTCAGGTTGGAAAAACCGCCGGCAAACTGCTCTATACTGTACAGCGTTTCAAAACCCGGTACTTGTTCGCGAAGGTAATTTTCAAGCGGAAGCACGTCGAACAGCAGATCGGGGCGTAAGGGTTGGGGACGGTCAATTTGCAGGAGCATGTTGCGGATGGATGGTTGTTGCGGTCAAAAGTAGGCGGTATCAGCGGATCGCCCAATTTGGGTTACACATGTGGTGTGGAAGATGCGAGCCATCAAAACTTTCACCCGAAACAGCCCACCCAATCCAAGCCTTCAATTCTTACCTTCGCCGCAAAAGAACAAACCGACCGAGCAAATATGCAACGCAACACCGAATCCCTCCTTTTTTGGCTGCTGGGCGGCGCATATCTGGCGTATGTCATCGCCCGCGCCTGGTTATTGCCGATGACACACGATGAGGTCAGCACCTGTGCCAACCACGTGCCACGCCTGGTGGTGGATATGGTGACCTACCAGAGAGAGGCTGTCCCCAACAACCATGTACTCAATACGTTAGCCGTCAAAACCTTTGCCGGGATGTTCGGCATGGGCCATTTTGTGGCACGGCTTCCCGCCCTGATTGGCGCCCTGCTCTTTGTCATAGCAGCGGTGCGCATCAGCAACCGGATGTCGGCAGCGGCTCCCGTGCGTTGGTTTGCGCTGATCATGCTGCTGGGCAACCCTTTTGTGGCCGAGTTTATGAGCTTGTGCCGGGGTTACGGGCTGGCAGCCGGCCTGATGCTCTTCGCCATCGAGCGCGCCTGGCATTATCTGGAAAACGGCCAAAAATCTACGCTGACCTGGGCGATGGTGCTCGGTTTGCTGGCGGTGGAAGCCAATTTTACCCTGCTCAATTTTTATATGCCATTCACGCTGCTGCTTACTGCGGCGGTCTGGCAGCGGTCATCGGGATTTCGCGACTGGCTGCCGCAGGTAAAACCAGTCTGGGTGGTGACGCTGATTTTGGCCATCCTCTGCGTACCGCCCATGCTGAAAATGCGGGCTGACGGAGAGTTGAAATTCTGGAGCGAAGTCAGTTTTTTTCAGGACACCATAGTCGAACTCATGCGCAGCAGCACCCACAGCCACCCGCTGTTGGGCGACAATACCAAGGTCGTGCTGGCCTGGCTGGTCTGCCTGTTCTCCATCGGCGGATGGATTATGACGCTGATTCGATTGGGACGCGGAAAATGGAATTTCGCCGCGCAACCGCGCGAATTTGCCGTGCTGATATTTTTGGGAGCCTTCATTGTCAACATGTTGCAGGCGATTTTACTGAACATACCCTTTCTCAACGCCCGCACTGCCGTATTTTACTACCCGCTTTTTGCCCTTCAATTGGGCGCCGTCGCAGCCTGGCTCTGGGAACGCTGGTCCGTCCGGTCCTGGGCCTATATGGCGCCCATTCTGTTGTTCGCACTCATCAACAATGTGCGTTGCCTCAACCTGCGCGAATCGTATGAATGGTGGTACGATGCCCATACTTTCGATGTGATTGAGTACCTTCGGGCACTGCAAGTAAAAGAAAATCATCCAGTCCCGTTTGGATTGGATTGCAGCCCGGTTTTGGTCAATTCCTTCATGTTTCACAGCGAGCACAATACGCATCACTGCAAAGAAGCGCTTGATTTTGTTGGCTGGCACGGACGCCGCAAGCCGGAACCGGGCAAGGAATTTTTCTTCACCATGGAAGGTGATGAGATTCCTTATCTGCGGGATAGTTTGCACTTTACAGAAATGCCGGATTTCAAACCCAGCCCGGCCCACCACTTGTTCAGAAGTCCAAGATGATTGAATATGGGTAACTGGTTACCACATTTTTTTAATTATGAAACCGATTCTTCTTTTCGCCTTCTTTGTTTCGTTGTTGACCGAAATCCGGGCACAAGACCCGCGTTTTTCGCAATACTACGCAGCACCCTGGAGCCTTAACCCGGCCATGACTGGCCTGTTCAACGGTCGCTGGCGTGCGACGGTCAACTACCGCGACCAATGGGGCAGTATCCTCGCGCCCAATCCGTTTCGCACCTACGCGGCGGCGGCGGATATGAGGTTCAATACCGTCAACGACGACTATTTCGCGGTCGGCCTCGGGGTGATGCACGATGAGGCAGGCACTGCGCGATACAGCCAAAATACCGCCCAACTCGGCGGTGCCTTCCTCAAAAGACTCTCCGGCGGGCCTCGTCAGGACGACCACTACCTCTCTCTTGGAGCGCAGGTCGGCATGGGCCAGCATTCGCTCGATTGGGGCCGCTTATGGTTCAGCAGGCAATACGACCCGGTGGCGGAAGCGCCGGATTACAATCTGGGCAATGGCGAAGCGACCCAGAACGGCAACACGGATTTATACCTGGATTTCAACGCAGGGCTGCTGTGGTACGCATTTTTTGGCGAAAACGGCGGCTTTGCCTATCTCGGTGGCGCCATGCACCATGTCAATCAACCGAATCTCTCGTTCACGGACGATGGTGGCCAAAAACTCTATTCCCGCTGGGCGATGCACGGCGGCGGCCAGTTCCCGATCTCGACGACCACCAGCCTGCTTCCCGGCATACAAGTGATGCGACAAGGCCCGGCTTTTGAAACCGATCTGGGCCTCAATGTGCGCTACTCCAACAACGACCTGAACGAACTTGCTCTTCGCGCCGGCGCCTGGGGCCGCATGGGCAACCGCCTCACGCGGGGTTTTCAGATGGATGCCATCACCATCGTCGGTATGGTGGAACTCAACCGGGTGATCGTAGGACTGAGTTACGACATCACGGTGTCGAGCCTGTCGCAGGCCAATAGTTCGCGGGGCGCATTTGAAGTTTCCATGACCTATATCCATCCCGGTGAAAAGCGGAGCCGCGTGGTATGCCCGACGTTTTGAAAATAGCAACATAGCGGGACTATCCCCGTAACTGTCCGTAAAGGCAGAAATTTGAAAATTAAAATTGAATTATGAAAAAACTGCTCCTTTTACTTACACCACTTTTGTTTTTCGCCATAAAAATCCAGGCCCAGGCTATCTGGAAAAACGTGACCATCACTCCCGCCAGCCCTAAACCGGGCGAGACCGTCACCATCGAATACGACTGGCTGAACGCGTCCTTGCGCAATGCTGCGGAGATCGAACTCGTGGTGGCCACCCTGAACGATAAGAACCCGGAAGTACAGGGCATAACCCTCACCAACAAGACGGGGCGCCTGGTAGGCACTTTTGCCATCCCCGCTTCGGCACAAGCGATGGCGGTGGGTTTCCACTCCGGTCAGCGCTGGGACAACAACAACGGGGAAGGTTATTTTGTCAACCTGTTCGACAAGCATGGCAAGCCGCTGTCCGAAAACCGCGCCGCCCAGGCTGTGCTTTACGTATCGCACGGTGCTACCCTGTTTGATCTGTCGCCCAAGCCCATGCTGGCCAATGAATGGCTCGACGAAGCATTCAAGGCGCAACCCGATCTGCGGGTGAAATACCTGACCAACTATTCCGCGAACATCATGAAAATCAAGCGCGGAGATGCGGGAAAACCCGAAGCGATGGCTTTGTTGGCCGAGTTGGAAGCCGCGCCTGCCGCCACTGAAAAAGATCTGCTGGCCGCCGTGCGCCAATACGAATTCTTGCAGATGATGGACAAGGCCAATGCCTTGAAAGAGAAGATCAAAACCACTTTTCCTAAAGGGGCATTTGTGCAGCAGGAGCGCCGCGGAGTTGTCGCCAATCAGGTGGATTTGCCGACCCGCGAAAAAATGATCGAAGAGTTGGTCAAAGAATTCCCCCCGCAGACGGAGGCTGACCGCAAGAACTTCGACGTGCTTCGTTCCACGCTGGCGATGAAGTGGTATGAGGCCAAAGACATGGAAAAATTCCGTTGGCAAGCCGCCACACTCACACCCGGCGCACGGGCCAGTCTCTACAACAACGTGGCCTGGCAATTGGGAGAAAGCGGAGAAAACCTGGGCTGGGCGATTATGCTGTCCAAAGAAGCCACCGAGTGGGCCCGTATGGAGACGATGGCTGCTTCTCAGACCAAACCCGGCACCATGAGCCAAAAACAATGGCTTGCCCAGCGCAAAGATCAGTACGCCATGTACGCAGATACCTACGCTTACCTGCTCGACAAAACCAACGAATCTGTCCAGGCCGCTGATTTGCAAACAAAAGTAGTGGAGATCAACGAAGGCAAAAACGAGGAAATGAATGAGCGGCTCTGCCTCTACCTCGAACGCGCCAATGCCCCCGACCTCCGCGCCCGCCTCGAAATGTTTTTGGCCCAGGGCCATGCGACCGCTAAAATGAAAGAGCAGTTCAAGCGGATCTACCTGGCGGGCAACAACAACGAAAAAGCATACGCCGACCACCTGGCAGGTTTGGAGAAGAAGGCTAAAGAAAACAAAATCAAAGACTTGAAAGAAGAAATGCTGGAAACACCAGCGCCGACTTTCAGCCTTCAGAATCTCAAAGGCGAAACCGTCAGCCTGGAAGCACTGCGCGGCAAAGTGGTGATCGTGGATTTCTGGGCGACCTGGTGCGGTCCGTGTAAGGCCTCGTTTCCCGGGATGCGCCAGGCTCAGGCACTTTATCAGAACGACCCCGAAGTGGTGTTCCTGTTTATAGATACCTGGGAGCGGGTGCCGCTCGACCAGAAAGCCAAGGCCGCCGGGGACTTTATTGCCAGCAAAAATTATGAATTCAATGTCCCGCTCGACCTCGATGACCGCGTGGTATCCGCGTATGGCGTGACGGGCATTCCAACCAAGTTCATCGTGGACAAAAAAGGCAATATCCGGTTCAAAGCCATCGGCTACAACGGCAGCCCGGAAGCACTGGCAGAAGAATTGAGTACGATGATTGATCTGGTGAAAACGGTCAATGGGAAATCGAACTAAAATCCATCCGTACGGCTGGCGCATACCTGGGTGCATGTATCGCCGAACACTGTGAGTTTTAAATTTGAGGAGATGGACAACAATGGCGGCAGTCCGGGAAAACCACCGCATGAACCGGAATATCTGGTCCGGAAAGAAGCAGCCAAACAATTGAGCAACATCTGGCGGTTGGGTGCAGGACTGGAACACGAAACGGCCCGCTGGACCTTCGGTTTATGGGCGGACTACTCCAAAAACCTGGCAGCCGCCGGTGCCACATTTGATGCGCTGTATGTGCAGCGAGGAGTGCGGTACCGGCTTTAATTGCTCGCAAAGGGGGGGCTTACAAAAAGGGGGTTTCTCGCAAAGGCGCAAAGTAAAAGATATACATAGCAGGCTTTGCGCCTTTGCGAGAACCCCCCTTTTTGCGAGCAATCAAAGCGACAGCAAATGCCCCATCAAATCCTTTTTGGTCTGCAAATAATCCCGGTTGTCATCGTGGACGGGCATCACGATGGGAATGCGCCCCACCACGCGGATCGGAGAGCGGCGCAAGGCAGCCACTTTTTCCGGGTTGTTGGTGATTAGTTCAATTGCTTCGATGCCCAAATCCTGAAGAATAAAAATCGCCGCATCGTATTGCCGCGCATCCACATCGAAGCCGAGGTGGGTATTGGCCTCCGCAGTGTTGAGGCCGAGGTCTTGTAGGTTGTAGGCTTTCAGTTTATTGATCAGACCGATGCCGCGCCCTTCCTGGCGAAGGTAAATCACGACACCGCCGCGCTCGGCTACGATCTGTAGCGACGCTTCCAACTGATCTCCGCAATCACAACGCCGCGAGCCGAATACGTCGCCTGTCATACACTCCGAGTGGATCCGCACAGCCACCGGTTGCAACGTGGGATCAAAGCCCTCCGCTATAAATGCGATATGAGGCATGACCTCGGCGGATTTCTCTGCGTAAGCGATCATGTTGAACTGGCCGTAATGCGACGGTATCCGGGCTGCTGCTTGTCGTTTCATGTGTGCTAAAACGCAGCAAAGGTAGTTTGGTTATTGGTTATTAGTTGTTGGTTCGTGGTTCTTAGTTCTCAGTTATTAGTCCTCAGTTCTTGGTTGCTGATCGCAGGATATGGCTGACTAAGAACTGAGAACCAAGAACTGAGAACTGAAAACCAACAACCACCAACCAGCACCCCACTCACGCCCTCACCGCCACCTGCCGCATCGCTTTCAGTTTGTTTCCAAAGTAAAACTGCAACGGCAGCAACAGCAGCGTCGGTCCGAACCATTGCGCCCACCAGGGCAGGAAGTGTGCTGCATTCACGGTGAAGGCGGTGGTGGAAGCCATGAAAGCGCCCAGCATGGTACTCGTATGCAGGCGCATCCAGTCGAGCCGGTGCAAAACGGCCGGGTTGCTAAATACGCGAACGTTCTGCCACAGATCTCCCATTGACATGACGCCGAACACCCCAAACAGGATGGGAAACGCGATCATCGTACCGAGGGAAAAATGCCAGCCCGACATGCCGAGCATCCACAGACCGTTGAGGCCGAGTAAGACTGTATAGGCCCAGTCAAATGGCAGTACCGCACTTCCTTTCATCAAAAAAATAGAACGCACGCCTCTGAATATGCCTGCCAGCACCAGCAGCGACAAACCCAGCAGAAACTGCATAAATACATGATGCGGGTGTTTCAAAAAACCGAGGATCGCTGAAAAAACGACCACCAGCATGGCGTAGAAAAACGTCTTGCCGACGATCCGGTGTTTTTTCGGATCCTTGAAGTTGTAAAAAATCGCGATCGGGCCAGTGATCAGGGTGGATACCCCAGCGATGATGTGGATGAGGAGCAATATTTTTCCGAGCAATTCCATGTGCGTGAGAATAAAGTGGTGAATCAAAAAGAGTCAGGTGAAAAGACTCATGGCACAAAGGAAAAGCGGGATACAACACCGCGCCGGAGAGAGGGGCGAGGAGCAAATTTTTGGGACAGAAAGAAATGTACAGGGGTAAAATGCACGTTTACGGGGCGAAATGAAGATCACTTCGAACTTCAACCTTCAAACTTCAACCTTCTTTAACCCTTTCCAAAATGACGTCATTCAAATTACGCGAAACCGGCACAGGTTCCTCCACACCTTCCAGGTGAAGGCGATACCCCTGCGCATTGCCGCTGACGTGTTGCACATGGTCCAGATTAACCAGATAGGTGCGGTGGCAGCGGAAAAAGTTGGGATATGCTGCCAATGCATCTTCCATTTTTTTCATCGTCGAGCGGAGCATGCGGTTTTTCAATGCGCCGTTTTCCCGGAAGTACACCTGGACATAATTATCGGCAGCCGAGAGGTAGCGGATCTGGTCGGGCGAAAGCAGGAGTTGCTCGCCCTGATTATCGCCGGAGAGCGTCACTTGTTGTATGGAAACAACTGACGCAGGATGTTCTTTATACTGATAATCAATTTGTTGCGAGAGCGCAGCGGCGCCTGCGGTATAGCGTCGGAGCAGGCGCATTTGTTTGAGAAAAATACCGATCGCGGTGGGGAAAATACCAATGCCCCAGGTGAGCAGTTGCCAGCCCCAGAAGCGGCCCCAGGTCAGCGACAGATCATATCGCCAGGCGGTGTAGAGCAAATTGGCCGTGGCGATCAGCGAAACAAACACCAGGGTGCTGACGATCTCTTTCCGCACCGTCCAGGTCGCTTCCGAAAAAATCTGGGGGAGCCGCCGGATGGCGCTCCCCCAGATGACTGATACGACAAACGTGACGCTTCCATATTCCGCGCATACCTGCAACCATTCCAAAGAGCGGCCGCTCGGATACGAAAGACCGAAGGGTTGAAAAATAAACAGAAAAAACAGCACAAACAACCCGCCAAAGAGGCTCTCCCGCCAGACCGCATTCGGTTCAGCGGAGAACGGATAAGGCTGGTTGAGCCATTGTTTCGGGTTCGTCATGATGTTAATTCTTCCCAATACAGTTCAGGTCGTCGAAGGCCTGCTTCAAGCGTGTGACAAATGTTTTTTCGCCTTCGCGCAACCACATCCGGGGGTCGTAGTATTTTTTGTTGGGCTTTTCTTCCCCGTCCGGGTTGCCGATCTGGCCTTGCAGGTAGCCTTTTTTGGCTTCGTAATAGCCGCGTATGCCGTCCCAGAACGCCCATTGCATATCGGTGTCAATATTCATTTTGACGGCGCCGTATTCGATGGCTTCGCGGATTTCAGACTGTGCCGAACCGGAACCGCCGTGAAACACAAAATTGACTGGCGTCGCAGACGTGAGTCCATATTTTTGACGGATATAGTCTTGCGAATTTTTCAAAATGACCGGTTGCAACTTGACATTGCCGGGTTTATACACGCCGTGCACGTTGCCAAAAGCAGCGGCGATGGTGAAGTTAGGGCTGATGCCCTTCAAAACTTCATACGCATGCGCTACCTCATGCGGCTGGGTGTAGAGGCGGGAAGAGTCCACGTCGGAGTTGTCCACACCGTCTTCCTCACCGCCGGTGACGCCGAGTTCAATTTCGAGCGTCATGCCCATTTTCGCCATCCGGGCGAGGTATTTGGCTGAAATCTCGATGTTCTCTTCCAGCGGCTCTTCCGAAAGGTCAAGCATGTGACTGCTGTAAAGCGGGTAGCCGTTTTTATCGAAAAATTGCTCTCCGGCATCGAGCAGGCCATCCACCCATGAGATAATCCCCAACGCACAGTGGTCGGTATGGAGGATAACGGGTACACCGTACGCTTCAGCCATCGCGTGAACGTGTTGCGCTCCGGAGATACCGCCAAGAATGGCCGCGCGGTTGCCGTCGTTGTTCAGCCCTTTGCCGCCGAAAAAAGCCGCGCCGCCATGCGAAAACTGGATGATGACCGGGCTTTTCACTGCCGCCGCTGTCTCCAGCACGGCATTGACGGAGTTGGTGCCGATGACGTTGACGGCAGGCAAGGCGAAATTCTGTTCGTTGGCGTAGTTGAAGAGATCAGTAACTTCCTGGCCATGCAGGACACCGGGGCGAAAACGACTCATTTGCTGTAAGTTGTGCGTGAGAGTGAAAGTTGAATGGTTTTTTTAGGGCGGGGCCGGCAAATGTAAAGCCGTCAAAAGAAATTTTCAGCAGGAAACTCCTGTATTCAAAGTCAAATCCGGCTTCCTGAAGTTGGAAACGTATTTTCAATCCCTGGCATTTTAGGTTTATCAGGCTGCGAATCCAATCCAGGTCTATTGATTCATTTGTTTTCAACAAAAAAACAAAAGCCATCCCCGAATGAACAGGAATGGCTTTTGGCATTGATTTTCAATAATTTATTCTAATTACTAAAAGCGTATTTGAATTCATTTTCTGCAAACCACTGCAATGAAGTCGGCGTTGTCACGTCTGCTGTACGCTCATAGCCTTCTTGGTAAATCCCGCTGTTCAGCGCAGCAAAAAGTTCGTTGTAGCCTTCTGCAATCGTTGCCGGCAGACCCGATTGCATCATGCCCGCTTTGGCATCTACAGCTGTAAACTCCATGTAGGGCAGTTCCGGCTTGCCGATTGCTTGTCCGATAATGGCTGTGGCTTCCTGCATGGTCAAATCCTCCGCCCCACCGATGAACTCATGCGTATGGCCGCTGAAATCGAGATCCAGCAAACGTTTGGTCGCCACTTCCGAGATGTCACGAGTATGTACAATCGGCAATTTGATGTCTCCACGCAACGAATAGCCCAGGATGCCTGCCTGCTTGATAAGACCAATAACGCCAAAGAAATTTTCCATGAAATAGCCGGGGCGTAGCGAGCGCGCCTCCAATCCTTCGACGCTGCGCAGCCCTTGTTCGAGTTCGGCCAGACCGCTCACCGGACCTGCGCCTTCCAGCAAGTGCGCACCTTGCGAACTGAGCAACACCACTTTTTTTACACCAGCCGCTTTCAACGCCTGCAGATAAGCATCGCTGATTGTACGTTGGTAGGCGCGCCAGTCCGTCACATCCCATTTCGGCGGAATCATCAGGTAAATGGCCGTTGCACCTTTGAATGTTTCGGTCAAAAAATGTACGTCGCTCAAATCGCCGATGGCCGCGACCGCTCCTTTTTCAACCAGGTCGGCTACTTTTTCCGCACTGCGGCTGATGATTTTAACGGGATGGCCTGCGGCCAAAAGATGTTCGGAAATGCGCTTGCCAGTGTGGCCTGAGGCGCCTGTGATGATGTACATGATTGAGTTATGAGTTATGAGTTATGAGTTCGATGATTGGTTTTTTTGTAACTATCCAGCCGCCCCTAATTCTACTTTGTCAGATTAGAAATAAGGAACGTTTCCAAAATAAGGGTACAGAAAACTGTTCCTTAAGATGCTGTTCCTACGGAACGGAATCTATGAATACTTGCACCCCCATTTCTCCTAAGGAACGCGGCACCAATAACTTAGTCATTTTAGGTCAACCATTTTTTCATCAGACAACACTATTTTTCTGCGAATAGTGGGGCTATTTAAAGAAAAATAGCGGCCGTATGATGGAACAAAGGGTGGCATCAAATGACTAAGTTATTGGTGCCGCGTTCCTTACAACTCCATACGCTATGCCGAATACCTACAAAAGGTGCAGCGCACCGGAACAAATGAGGGGCTTGGTTGCGGTACGCTGCACCTGCACAATCATTTTTGGGCCATTTTACCGATGTCACCCCGCTACGCGGCTATAGGAACCTCACTTATTTCTAATCTGACAAACTAGAACTAAATACTTATGATTTCCGACCTCGGAGAGGTCAAAGGTTTGTAGAAATGAATCGGGTTGACTTTAATTCCCGACCTCGGAGAGGTCGAACGTTTGTTTGAACGCTATTTTCTGCAAACCTTCGACCTCTCCGAGGTCAGGAAAACATTGAAATGCTACATTTCTACAAACCTCTGACCGCTCCGAGGTCGTATGGCAAAAAGCATTTCAAAGCGGCTGGATAGTTACATTCTTTTTATAATATTGAAGCGCATTGTTTCAAAAAATATCAATCATACATACTGGTAGGTATGTTGCTGGGCAAAAAAATATCAGGTGCGCAGGGTATCCAGAAACTGACCCAGCAAATCCATGTTGGACTTGAACGCTGCGGCATCTCTACGCACCTTCGCCAGGGAGTAGGCTCCTTCGATACCGGCAAAAACGAATTGCGCTACCTGATCCGGGCGAACGGTGTCGCGCACCTGCCGGGCAGCCTGTCCGCGCACCAACGCAGCAGCCACCGAACTATGGATGTGATCTATGATCGCTTTCATGCGCAAGCGGAAATCTTCATCGAGGGGGCTCATTTCCTGCACCAGGTTGTTGAGCGGACAGCCAAGGGAAACGTCATCATCCGTCGCCTGGTCCGCCAAAAACCGCAGATGTTCCTGCAATTTATCCACCGGATGGCCTTCCCAAAGGTCCAGGTCGCGGTAGAAGCGGAGGTAGTTGGGACGGAGAATCTCGTCAATGACGGCTGTTCCGATGGCTTGTTTATTAGCAAAATAATGATACAAGGCCCCTTTCGTGATGTCCATATCGGCAATCACTTTATCAGCACGCAGACCCTGAAATCCGTTTTTGCGGATGTCCAGAAACATCTGTGTGAGAATTCGTTCGCGTGTATCAGCCGGTTGCATGGGGCAAAGATACATACCGGTTGGTATGCAAGGCAAGTCTTTTCGGAAAAAATTTATCATTAAATTTGGCCAATCTGATGGAGCAAGTGGTTTGAAATAAGTTCATCGGCCTTCCAACCTTTATGCTGATTCGTCCCCGCCCGTACATTTCCATAAATCCTTACTCAAAACTTGCGGGTTGGCAAGCGCCAACTTGCTACTTTTGCCCCCGTTATGGAAAATGTAAAATGCCTCATTATCGGATCCGGCCCGGCTGGCTATTCTGCCGCGATCTATGCCGCCCGCGCGGGCCTCAATCCCGTGATGTACACCGGCCCCCAACCCGGTGGTCAACTCATGATCACCAACGACGTGGAAAACTACCCCGGCTACCCGCAAGGACGCGGTGGACCGGAAATGATGGAGGATTTTCGCGAACAAGCGGAGCGTTTCGTTACCGTCATCCGCAATGAAATGATCACAAAAGTGGATTTCACCGGACCCATCCACAAAGTCTGGAGCGAAGGCGGCCACGAAATCCACACGCCGGCGGTGATCATTGCTACCGGCGCCAGCGCAAAATGGCTCGGCATTCCCGGCGAACATGAACTCGAAAACAAAGGCGTATCGGCCTGCGCGGTGTGCGACGGGTTTTTCTTCCGCAAACAGGATGTGGCGATTGTCGGCGGCGGCGACACGGCTGCGGAGGAAAGTACTTACCTCGCCAAAATCTGCCGCACCGTCCACCTGCTGGTGCGCCGTGACGAAATGCGCGCCTCGAAAATCATGCAGGAACGGGTGCTCAACACACCCAATCTCATCGTACACTGGAACACCTCGCCCGAACAGGTACTCGGCGTGGATGGCGTGACCGGCGTGCGGATGCGCAACAACAAAACGGACGCAATCACCACGTTGGATGTAACCGGTTTTTTTGTGGCGATCGGCCATAAGCCTAACACCGATATTTTCGCCGACTGGCTCGACCGAGATGACAGCGGATACCTGCTCACCACACCGGGCCGCACGTTTACGAAAGTGCCGGGCGTGTTTGTTTCGGGGGATGCTCAGGATAAGATCTACCGCCAGGCAGTGACCGCAGCCGGTACGGGTTGTATGGCTGCCCTGGACGCAGAGCGGTATTTAGTGGAAACGGGGATGTAATTAAATGTGGTCAATAAGTTCTTTTTGAGGTGTTCTTTATTTTACTTCCCCATAGTTTAGCCGCTTTCTCAAACCTTCCACGAACTTCAACATGGCAGCCCGCGATACCGGCGCCATGCCCTTGAACAAGTCTGGATTTCGCTCAAGGCGGCTGACTGGCAAAGCATAGTAAGTAGCCTTCGAGTCAGCAGGTTTGTGGATGTAACGCCAGATCGGAATATACCCATGCCGCCCGACGCGCACCTCCGGGTAACCTTTGTTTTTCAGCAAATCTACTGCGAACAGGATGCCGCCGTCGGTATTGGGCTGGCGCTGGTTGCTAATGAAATTGCCCATCGAATACACCACCACTGCTTCTTTTACGGTCCCGTTCGGCATGGTAACCCGCTCGTTTTTAATCGGTTGCACCACATGTGGATGTGCGCCGATCACCATGTCCGCCCCGTTGCGGATCAGGAAGCGGGCGAGGCGTTGTTGCTCGGCGTTCTCTTTCAATTGATATTCGATGCCCCAGTGCATCACCACGATGATGAAGTGTGGCTTGCGGGCGCGGGCCTCGGCCAGGTCGGCGGCCATCTGTGCAGTGTCGATCAGGTTGACGATCGTAGGTGCTTCGGTCGGGATGCCGTTGGTGTCGTAGGTGTAATTTAGAAAAGCCAGTTTGAAGCCATTTTTATACACCATCAGCGGATAAGAAATGCTGCGGTCGCGCTGGTCTTTAAACGTACCGGTCTGCTGAAAGCCCAGTTTTCGGACGGTTTCGAGGGTACTGACCACTCCCCCACCCCGGCTGTCGTTCGAGTGATTGTTGGCTGTGACCAGGATATCAAAACCGCTTTCTTTCAGGGCTTTCGCCAGTGCGTCCGGGCTGCGGAACATCGGATAGCCGGTATAAGGTGGTTTACCGGGTAAAGTAAGTTCGAGGTTACCGATCGCGAGGTCTGCTTTTTCGATAATCGGTTTGATGTACTTGAAGCAGGACGTATAGTCGTACTCCTTGTTTTTCACCACCTCCGCGCTCTGGATCTGCGGGGAGTGCCCCATGATGTCGCCGGCGAACAGCAGGTGTAAAGTGTCCGTTTGGGCGATGGTTTTTTGGGTAAAAACGACCAGCAGTAAGAAAGGGGTTTTTTGCAAAAAATTCATTTTCAGTAAGTTAAATACCAGATGCATTGTCTCGCCTAGATGCGAATGTAAGTGCCTGTGCAGAGGTGTTGTGACCTCCATTCCGAGCAATGCTACAAATTATCCTTAAAAAACAACTCAATCTTTTCGAACAAGTGCGCCCGATCCTTCCCCAGCACATTGTGCTCATGCTCCGGATAGACGAAATAATCCACCTGCTTGCCTTTGCGGACGCACTCGCGGATATAGCGCAGCGAATGTTGCCACAACACGACCGGATCGGAAGTGCCGTGAATGATCAACAGTCGGCCGTTGAGGTTGTCTATGTACTGGAAGAGGCTGTTTTTGGCGTAGCCTTCCGGGTTTTCCTGCGGCATATCCATATAGCGTTCGGTGTACATGATCTCGTACATGCGCCAGTCAATGACCGGGCCACCCGCCACGCCGCACTTGAACACACCTTTGGCCTCCGGGCGGGTGATCAGGGAAGTGGACATAAAGCCGCCGTAGCTCCAGCCAAACACCCCGATCCGGGCCGGATCAACGAAGGTCTGCATGCGCAGGTAGTTGACACCCGCCAATTGGTCTTCGATCTCGGCCGTTCCGCACTGGCGGTGGATCGCGCTTTCGAACGCAAAATTCCGGCCGGCTGAGCCGCGCCCGTCCAGCGTGAATACGATATAGCCCTCCGCTGCCATGCGGTGCATCCAGAGTTCGGCCGCGCCCAGCCAGGTATTGGTCACCAGTTGAGCGTGCGGGCCTCCATACACGTACACAATAGCGGGATACTGTTTTTTGCCGTCAAAATTGGGCGGCAGGATCATGCGCGCATTGAGTTGCGGACCGCCGGGCGAAGCAACAGTCAACAGCCGGGTCATGCCAAGGGTATAACCTTCCAGGGGATTTTTTGCGCCAAAGATCACCTGCCGGGCAGCGGCGTTGGCGACGGGTTGCACATACACGAAGCGCGGTGTCGCCATATTGGAAAACACGTCGAGCGCCCATTCGCCCGTGCTGTTCACCAGGCTGTTGTGGGTGCCTTCCTCGTCATTGAGGCGGTTGGTCACACCGGTTTTCAGATTCGTGGAAAATACGTGGCGGTTCATACCCGATTCGTCGGCGACCTGATAAAAGCAATGTTCGCCGGAGGCGGAAAAACTGTAAAAATTCGTCACCGGCATCGTGCCTTTACTCAATTGGCGGAGCATTTTCCCCGATAAATCATACAGATAAAGATGGTTGAAACCGTCGCGCTCGCTCTGCCAGACGAATTGGGCAGCGTTGCCCGGTATGAATTGAACGGGATGCTCCGGCTCTACCCACTTGTCGCTGGTTTCTTCAAAAAGTGTCTTTACAAATGCGCCAGTCGAAGCATCGAACTGCTTGAGCCACAAGTGATTTTGTTCCCGGTTGAGCACGGCCACAAACACAAAACGATCGTCGGGCGACCAGGCTACGTTGGTCAGGTATTGCTCTGCCGGCTCGCCGGTTTGCAGGTAAATCGTTTTGGCCGTCTGGGTATCGAACACGCCGACGGTCACATGGTGGCTTTTCGCCCCCGCATACGGATAGCGGATCTGCCGCGCAACGGCCGGCATAGAGTCCAGCACATAAATCGGGTACTGCGTCACCATCCGCTCGTCCATGCGATAAAAGGCCAGAAGCCGTCCCGACGGACTCCAGTAGGTGCCTTTCGTGATGCCGAATTCGTCGCGGTGGACGCTCTTTCCATAGACGATTCCGTCTTCTTCGCTGCGGCCGACGCCAAGGTCTTTTCCGGCAATGTTGACAAAGAGGTTATCATCTTTCGTATAGGCAGCCGCAAAGGTTTTATCCTGAATGTCAATGTTTTCCGCGTCAGCGGGGTACCAGTTTTTGCGGTTGAGGCCCTCGGTAGTTGAGTAGGTATAAATTTCCTTGTCGGTGCGAAACCAGAGTTTCTGAGCATCCAGCCAGGTCGTAGCGGGCAATCCGTTGAGGGGTTTGCTGCTGAGCGCCGTCAGTGCTTCATTAATTTTGGGCAGCACGTCAAGGGTATCCGTCGCCAGGTTGGGGGCATTTACCCGGACAAATTTATTGTTGACGACATGGGTGAATTGCGTTGTTCCCGGCACCCACTGCAACTGCCGCAGGTTGGTCGGGGCCAGGGCCGAGCGACCTTTCAGGATCGCATCCGACATACTGAATGATTTGTTTTGGGATAGCAGGGCAGCGGGACAGAGGCCCACGAAGGCAAAAAGAAGCGGAAACAACAGTTTTTTCATGCAAAATGCCGACTTGTAAAAAGGCGCGCAAAAGTACATGACAGGTTTTGAAGTGAAATCAAAATTCGCCCAATGCACACACTATCACCGTAAAGCAAGTGAGCGCGGCCATTTCCGGCCTACCATGCTAGTGCCCCGTCCGGTAGTTGGCGTATGAATCCAGCGCCCTATTTCCCCTTCTTCTGCGTCGCTCGTCGGTTAAAATATCCCATATTTCGCCCTCCTCGCGCCTTGAGGAAGGAAAAACATGTCTCCTGGATTCATACGCCAACTACCGGACGTGGCACTAGTGCCCCGCCCAGCGATTGACGTATCAATCGCTGGATGCGGCACTACTCACTTCGCAATGATTTAACCGGATTCGCCAGCGCTGCCCGCACACTTTGGAAACCCACCGTCAAAAACGCGAGCGCAAGGGCGGCTAAAGCCGCCGCTACGAACATCCACCATTGAATATCAATACGATAAACAAAATCAGCCAGCCATTTTTGTATCAAAAAGTAGGCAACCGGAGAGGCAAGGACGACTGACACCAAGACCAGTTTCAGGAAATCTTTGCTCAACAGTCCCACGACGGAGGCCACCGACGCACCGAGGACTTTACGCACCCCGATTTCTTTGCGGCGTTGCTGGGTGGTGTAAGTGGCCAGGCCAAACAGCCCGATGCAGGCGATAGAAACCGCCAACAGCGCAAATAAAGCGGCTATGTTGCCCGAGCGTTGTTCGGTCCGGTACATCTTGTCGAATTCCTGGTCGAGAAACCCGTATTTGAACGGGCGATGGGGCGCCACGTTTCTCCAGATGCGCTCAATGCCGGCAAGGGTGGCGGGTATGTCGTCGCCGTTGAACTTGATGAGTATTTTGTTTACCTCCTGGTCGGTGATGAACAGGGCCAGCGGGCCGATGCTTTGTTGCAGCGGAGCAATGTGGAAATCGGCGGTAACGGCCTTCACCGTGCCGTCGCGGCCATTGATGCGGATGCGCTTGCCGATGGCCGCCACGGGGGTCCAGCCCAGTTCCTTTACAGCCGACTCGTTGAGCATGAACCGGTAACGCCGCAGTTCAGCACTGTCCATAGCGACCTGAGCAATGTCCGATTCGACAAAATCTTCGCCCGCTACCAGTTGGATGCCCAGCGTTTTGACGTAGTTGCAGTCCGTGCCCACCGCATGGAGGCTGAGCCGGAAATCTTCGGGTTTTCCTTCCGCCCAGATGCTGTAACCACCCTGTACAAAAGTGGGGGTTTCAGAAGCAGCCGCCACCTGCTGTATGCGCGGGTCGGACTTCAATTCATTTTTGACGTTCCCGATGTTTTTCCTGACGACCTGATCCATGGGCAACACCACCACCCGATCCTTGTTGTAGCCCAATTTTCGGCCTTGGATATAGACCATCTGCCGGTTGATCACGAAAGTACCGATGAACAGGAGGAAGGACACCGCAAACTGAAACACGACCAAACCCCGGCGCAGGCTCCCCCCGCTTCCGGTGGTTTTAAAACTGCCTTTCAGCACTTTTACCGGCTGGAAATTGGACAGCACGAAGGCCGGATACGCGCCTGCGAGTCCGCTCACTACTACGCCCAGCAGCACCAATCCCACCAATGCGGACGGATTTTCCAGAAAAACAAAACCCAGTTCACGCCCGCTTAGTCGGTTGAAAGCCGGGAGCAACAGGTAAGCGGCCAGCGTCGCCAGCAGCAGTGCGATGCCGGTGAAAAAAGCCGACTCGCCCATGAACTGGCGCACCAATTGCCCCCCGAACGCGCCGACCACTTTGCGGATGCCCGTTTCAGCGGCCCGCTCGATGGCTTGCGCGGTAGTCAGATTGATGTAGTTGATGCAGGCGATCAGCAAGATCAGGACCGCGATGGCCGAAAAAATATAGACATAGCGCAGGTCACTCCCCGGTTCCAGCCCGCCTTCCACACGGGCGCTCAGGTGTACTTCGCGCATGGGCTGTAGCACATAAGTGAGGTAATTGCCTGCGGAAAAATCACCCTTCATCAGTTCGCCCGTGTATTCTTTGATTTTACTTTCCAATGGCGCCGCCGCCGCCGGGTTGTTCAGCAACAGGTAAGTGTAAAAATTGGCGGAGTCCCAGATGTGTTCGCGCCAGTGCTCCAAAGTGTGGAACGAAGCCACAAAATCGAACTTGATCTGCGAGTTTTCCGGCACATCGGCCACCACACCAGTCACCGTCAGTTCAGTAGAAGCCCCCACGCGGAGCATTTTACCCAGCGGGTCGTTGTCGCCAAAATACCTGCGAGCCGTTTGTTCGGTCAGCACCACCGTGTTGATCCTGTCCAGCAGCGTGCGGGGGTCGCCTTTTTTTACCTCAAAAGAAAAGAGGTCGAAAAAAGTCGAGTCAGCCCATAAAAAGTTTTTTTCCTCGTGTACCTCGTTGTTGTACAGCAGCACTGCAGGCGAAAAATCGGCGGTACTGTAAATGCGCACCCCCGATTCCACTTCCGGGAACAACCGCTTGAACTCCGGATAAGCAGCCGTAGGGGTCGTGCTGAACGCGCTGATCTTGCCCTCCTCACCGACCATCGAAGTCAGCCTGAAAATCCGGTCGCCCTTTTGGTGAAAACCATCATACCCCATCTCAGATGCGACGTAGGTAGCGATCAGGATAAAGCAGGTCAACCCGACCGTCAGGCCCGAAATGTTGATGAATGCGTACATCTTGTTGCGCGACACGCGGCGCATCATGGTGCGGAAAAAAGTAGTAGCCATGTGCAAATGAAAGATTCAATTGTTGAAAATTCAGATCGGTTGGTTCGATGGGGGTTACTCACTTCGAAGGCTCTTTACCGGATTCGCCAACGCCGCCCGCATACTTTGGAAACCCACCGTCAGAAACGCAATGGCGACGGCTCCGAGTCCTGCTGCCGCGAACATCCACCATTGAATGTCAATGCGGTAGGCAAAATCCTGTAGCCATTTGTTCATGCTCCACCACGCCAGCGGCGAAGCGATGAGGATGGCCACCAGCACCAGTTTCAGGAAGTCTTTGGAAAGATGAGCCGTCACTGAAGTCACACTCGCACCCAGTACTTTGCGGATGCCGATCTCCTTGCGCCGTCGTTCCACCGTAAAACTCGCCAGCCCGAACAAACCCAGGCAGGCCACAGCAATGGCAATGCCCGCAAAGGCAACAAATACTCTACCCTGCCGCTGCTCGGCCGCATAAAGTTGACCGTATTGTTCGTCCAGAAAATGATAGTCATAAGGAAACTCGGGGAGGAACTTTTGCCAGACCGAACGGATATGCGCCAATGCTTCGGTGGTGCGGGCACCGTCAATTTTAAGAGAGAGGAACCCGAATGCAGTCAGGATAAACGAAGCAAAACGGTCAGCGCCCTGATCGCTCTGATAATTGCGCCCGGCCGCTATGCCGATGTCATAAAGCGGGAAAAAGCGATGATCAATGGTGACGGATTTCAGGTCCACCTGGGTCGGCTCCAGGGTATCGGCGCTCATCTGCAATCTCGCGGAGCCAAAACTGTCCAATAGCCGCCCCGACGGCAGGCGCGAACTACGCGTCATTGTTTTAATGGCCGGACTGGACATCATTTCGTGGTAAAAACCTTCGTATTTGGTGGCCAGCGGATCGTAAAAATTCAGGGTCACCACCTGGTCTTTGTTCATGCCCAGGCTTTTTTGCTGCATAAAAGTCAACTGCCGGAACACCACCAGCGTGGCGATCATCAGCACCAGTGAAATAGCAAACTGACTGACTACCAGCACCTTGCGCAGGCCGACGGCGCCGCCCCTCGCATCTTCGCTGGTATCGCCTTTCAGTGTTTTTAAAGGGATCAAATTGGAGAGGTAAAAGGCGGGGTACAGCCCGGCCAACAAACCCGTCAGCAGCGTCAGCCCCACTGCTGCCAGGACGAAGCCACCCATTTGGGACGTCGAAATGCTCAATTCCTCCCCCAGGATTTGGTTGACCAGCGGCAAGGCGACTAAGGTGAGCGCTGTGGCCAGCACCATCGCCAGCAGCGATAACAGCAGTGCTTCGCCCAGGAATTGCCCGACGATTTCACGGCGATGGGCGCCTGCTACTTTGCGGATGCCGATTTCCCGGGCACGCGTAGAGGCGCGGGCGGTGTTGAGGTTCATGTAATTGACGCAAGCGATCAGCAGCACAAACAGCGCAATAGCCGCAAAAATCCAGACGCGTTGGATATCGCCGTTCTCTTCCAACTCCGAGTCGAGGTGCGACCGCAGGTGAATGTCGGCCAGCGGCATCAGGTGCAGTTTGGTGCCTTCGGATGGCCGCTGCGTGGGATTTGCCATGGCTTTTGCCATCACTTTATCGAGGAAGGCAGGAAACTGCGCTTCCAGTTCCTGCGCCCGATAACCTTTCTGGAGGCGCACAAAGGTGGAAAAGGAGTTGTTTCCCCAGTTGGTCTCTAATGCCCGCTGCCCATAGATCAGCGTGTCGCGCAAGGTGGAAAACGAAGCGAGGAAATCCGGGTGGAAATGCGCGTTATAGGGAAAGTCTTTAAAAACGCCGGTCACTTTCAAGTTCGCCAGGTCATTGAAGCGCAGGATTTGGTTGACGGGATCCTGTTTGCCAAAAATCCGCTGCGCCGACGATTCGTTCAGCATGACGGTATTGGGTTCTTCCAGCGTAGCCGCGCTGCCCTGCACCAGCGGAATATCAAAAATCCGGAACATCGCAGGCTCCGCCACAAAGAATTGATCTTCCCGAAACAACTGATCGCCCTGGCGCAGCGTCGCATTGCTCTGGAGCAGCCGCGCTACTTCCTCGACCCCCGAAAACTCCTCCTTCAGCAGCGGTCCGAATGGTGGTGCCAGATGCCCCAAATGCAACTGCATCGTACCGTCCGGGTTGTTGAACTCCCGTGACACCCGCCAGATGCGGTCGGCCTTGCTGTGGTAGCGGTCGAAACTCAGCTCGTTGGCGATGTAAATACCGATGAGCAGGCAACAGGCCAGCCCGATGGTCAGTCCGAACAGATTGATGGCGCTGAAAGCCTTGTATTTCAGGAGATTCCGAAAAGCGAGCCGGAAGTAGTTGGACAGCATAATAAATACAATTTTTTGTACCCCGGAACTCTGTTCCGGGACAATCTTTGTACCCCGGAACTCCGTTCCGGGACAGTCTTTGTACCCCGGAACTCCGTTCCGGGACAGTCTTCGTACCCCGGAACTCTGTTCCGGGACAGTCTTTGTACCCCGGAACTCTGTTCCGGGACAGTCTTCGTACCCCGGAACTCTGTTCCGGGACAGTCTTCGTACCCCGGAACTCTGTTCCGGGACAGTCTTTGTATCCCGGAACTCCGTTCCGGGACAGTCTTTGTATCCCGGAACTCCGTTCCGGGGGGGGCCGGAACGGAGTTCCGGGATACATCACTCACTCCGCAGCGACTTCACCGGATTTGCCAACCCCGCTTTCACCGACTGAAAACTCACCGTCAAAAATGCGATGGCGATAGCACCCGCAGCTGCTGCTGCAAACATCCACCACTGCATATCAATATGGTAGGCAAAATCCGCCAGCCACCGCTGCAGGAAATAATACGCGACCGGCGAAGCCACGACGATGCCGACCAATACGAGTTTCAGAAAGTCTTTCGCGAGCAAGCCCGTAATGCCCGTCACGCTGGCGCCCAGCACTTTGCGGATACCGATTTCCTTGGTGCGCTGTACGACCACATAGGAGGCCAGGCCAAACAAACCGAGACAGGCGATAAACATAGCAAGCAAGGTAAACAACCAGAACACCCGCCCGAACTGCATGTCAGCCTTGTACTGGCGATCGAAAAATTCGTCGAGAAAAAAGTAACTGCACGGGTCGGCCGGGAAATAGGTTTCCCAGGCCGACTCTGCCCGGGAAATCGCATTCGGGAAATCGGTACCAGCGCTGATTTTTAAGGAATAGTAATTCCGTGGGTCGGGAGAAAATACCATACACATCGGATCAACGGCCTTTTGAAAACCCTGCTGGTGAAAGTTGCGCACAACACCCTGCACCGTGAAGGTATCGCGTCGGCCCCGCGTGATTTGTTCGCCAATCGCTTGTTCAGGGGTAGCGAAACCGACCAGTTTGGCGGCGGCTTCATTAAGCATGATTGATTTTTTATCGGTGATTTCAAAGTTGCGACCGGCCACGACTTTCAGGTCGTAGGCTTTCGCAAATTCTGCATCCACACCCAGAATGTAGAGCGTGTTGAAGTTCGTGTCGGTGCTTTTTAGCCGCCGGAAGCCCGAGGTCCAGTAAATTTCCTCGCCCGGTACCGACGACGACCCGGTGATGCTTTGTATGCCCGGAATTTCCAGCACCTCGTTTTTGAAGCCCGAAAAAACGCCCTGATACACCGAATCCGGCAGCGTATTCGGCCCTTCCAGCACCAGCGTCTGGGCGCGATCAAAGCCGGGATGCTGACTGCGCATGAATTGCACCTGCCGCGTCACCACCAGCACACCGACCAGCATGGCGACCGATACGGCGAACTGCCCCACAATCAAACTGCGCCGCAAAGCCACCCCTCTTGTGGAGGTTGTGAATGCGCCTTTCAAGATACTAATCGCCTGAAAACCCGACAACACCAACGCCGGGTAAAATCCCGACAACAACGTTCCGAGCGCAAAAACCCCGAGCATCCAGCCGAACGGTGCACCGGCCAGTATGCTCATTGGAATTTTTTTACCCAAAAAATCGGCAAAAGCAGGCTGCGCCAACCAGACCATCCCCACCGCCAATACCAGAGCCACCCCATTGAGCAGCAGGCTTTCTGTCAGAAACTGGCGAATGAGTTGCCCGCGCGTAGCCCCCGAGACCTTGCGTACCCCCACTTCCCGCGCACGCTCTGTGGCGCGGGCGGTAGCAAGATTGAGGTAGTTGATCCAGGCGATGCCGAGGATGAACAAAGCCACGGCGAGCAACAATCCCACCGTTTTGCCATCGCCGTTCGCTTCTGCTTCCTGGTTCAGGTCCGACCACAAGTGGATGTCAGTGAGCGGCTGTAAAGTCGTTTCGTTGCGGATGCCGGCCACGGCATTCTTGCCGAAATTGATGTATTTGTCCGTAAACGCGGGTAGTTTTGATTCAAAAGCCGCCAGGTCGGTGTTCGGCCGAAGGCGGATATACGTGTAGAAATCGTACCAGTTCCAGGCAGTTTCGACCGGGCGGGTCGTGTCGCCTTCTACAGCCACGATGCTACCGAGCGTAGGCATCGAGACCAGGTAATCCACCTGAAGGTGAGAATTTTCCGGAAATTTTTTAAACACGCCCGTGATGGCCAGGTCGCTTTGAGCCCCGCCGAAATTGCCTGAAAGCGACTGCCCCACGACATCCGACGTGCCGAAATATTTTTTAGCGAATGCTTCTGATACGACCATTTGTCCTGGCGCAGCGAGCGCTTCAGCGGCTTTACCCTGTTGAAGCGGCAGTTCAAACATATCCAAAAACGAACCGTCGGCGAAGTAGCCCTTGCGCTCCGAAAACTTCACATCACGGGCCCGATTGGCAAACACGTACTCCGCATCATAGAGGCGGCAGGCAGCGTCGAGTTCTGGAAAATCGCGCAGCATCGTCGGCGCATAAGCCGGGTATACAGTGGCTGATTTCCAGGCGAACTCGCCTTTTTGCCAGCAATCCAACCGCAGGCGGTACACGTCGGCGGCCCGTTCCGGCGTACGATCGTAGCTGCGCTCATGGAGTACGTACTGCAGGATCGCCAGGCAGGCAGCCATGCCGAGTGCCAATCCCGCCAGGTTGAGCAGCGAGTAACCGGGGCGTTTCTGGAGGTTGCGAAGGGCGAGTCTGAAGTAGTTAGAGAGCATGGTTCAATTATTTCGATTGATGCAATTGGTTCGATTATTCTGATTGGAGCGTAGTGCAAGCGAATCACTCGCTCCGCAACGACTTTACGGGGTTCGCCAGCGCCGCCCGCACACTTTGAAAACTGACGGTCAAAAACGCGATGCCGACGGCGGTTAAACCGGCTACAGCAAACATCCACCATTGAATATCAATGCGATAAGCGAAGTCGGCCAACCATTTTTTCATAAAAAAGTAGGCGACAGGTGTAGCGACCACAATCGCCACGACCACCAGTTTCAGGAAATCTTTGGCCAATAAACTTGTGATACCCGTCACACTCGCGCCCAGCACTTTGCGGATACCGATCTCCTTTCTGCGCTGTTCGGTCGTAAATGCCGCCAGGCCAAACAGTCCCAGGCAGGACACCAGGACGGACAGCATCCCGAAAATGCCGGCAATTGCGCCTATACGTTGCTCTGTTTCGTACACACGGGCAAACGACTCATCTAGGAAGCGATAACTGAACGGTTGATCGGGCGAGAGGGCCTTCCAGTTTTTTTCCAGGGCAGAGATCACCTGTTCGGTATCGGTGCCTTTGTAGCGAAAACAGGCAAGCCCCTGCGATTTCCCCAGTTGAAAGCAAAGCGCACCGATGTTGTCGCGCAGGCTCGACCAGTGGAAGTCTTTGGCCACGCCAATAACGGTCAATTCGACAAAATCTTCCGCTTTGGGAGCGCCCTGAATATTGAGGTCGAGCGTATAAACTTTCTGGCCGATCGGGTCGCCGCTGAAGCCGAACCGTTGGACAGCCGTCTCATTGAGTATCAGCCCGGTGCTGTCGGTGATGCGGGCGGGATCGAATGCGCGACCTTCCGAAATTTCGATGCCCAACGTAGGGAGGTAGTCGCTGTCCACCCGCCAACGCTGCATTGACACTGAGTTGTCCTTGTCGAAGGAGCGGTTTTGGCTGAACATCTGGTCGCTGCGGTTGCTCGGCACGGGCAGGTAGCCCGATACGGTGGCACTTTCAATGGCGGGGAGCCGCAGCATCTCTTGTTTGAAGGTATAAATTTTATCGCCCAAGGCGTAAGCATCGTCGAGTATGATGACCTGACTTTTATTAAAACCCAGTTTTTTGTGCTGGATAAAATCCAACTGTTTGAAAACCAGCATGGTGGAAATAATGAGCGCTACTGAAACAGCGAACTGGAACACCACCAGCGTACTGCGAAACCGGCCGCCGCGTCCCAATCCGGCCACCTGCCCTTTCAATACCCGAAGCGAGTCGAACGCCGAGAGGAAAAACGCCGGATAACTGCCTGCCAGCAATCCCACAGCCGCAGTGCCGCCGATCAAGGCCGACCAAAACAGGGGGCTTGTCCAGGGCATGGCCAGATCACGTCCCGTCAAGTCCCGGTACCAAGGCAGCGCCAAGGCAGCGATCCCGACCGCCAGCACCACTGCGATCGCCGAGATGACAAACGACTCGCTCAAAAACTGACCGATGAGCGCTGATCGGTTGCTGCCCATCACCTTGCGCATGCCTACTTCCTTCGCCCGGCCTGCCGAGCGTGCCGTGGCGAGGTTCATAAAATTGATGCAGGCAATGAGTAGGATGAACGCCGCGATGGCGCTAAAAATCCAGACGTAACGAATGCTGCCATTGGGGGCGAGTTCTGCCGTCAGGTCGGAATGCAGGTGAATATCCGTCAGGTTTTGGAGGCTATACCGCGCATATTGGCCAGTTTTAGCCATTTCTTCTACTGAAGAGCCGATCAGCTGCTGCGCGGTGATTGCAATCTTTTCAGCCGACAGCGTGGCGAATTTCTTTTGAAAAACATCCGGGTCAACGCCTTTTCGAAGTAGGAAGTACGTCTGAAAGTTATTGCTGGAGACCCAAAAAGGCGGACCGTTTTGCACCTCTTCATTGCCGCTCATGGCCAGCAGCAGGTCTGCCCGGAAGTGGGAGTTGGCCGGCATATCCTCGAAAACGGCCGTCACTTGCCAACGCTGGTCATTTTCCAGCACCAGGGTCTGCCCGAGTGCCATTTGTGGCGAGGAAAAATATTTTTCTGCCCGGCTGCGCGAAATGGCCGCTGTCTTCGGCTGGCTCAGGCAGTGGAGAGCATCACCTTCCAGCACTTTCAAGGGGAACAACTCGAAAAAACTGCTGTCCACCGTGAGTACATTTTCCTCCCGGATATTTTGCTGCGCCTGTCCGTCGCGCCGCACCAGATAAGTACCGTATTGCCTGAACCGGCACCATGCCTGTATTTCCGGCAGTTCCCTCGCTGCATCGGGGCCAACCACAGAGCCTGTTACAGCCAACTCGAAATGGTTGCCGCCAAAATTGATATCCGCAGCCGGGCGCACGATCCGATCCGCCTGGGGGTTCCAACGGTCATAACTCAGCTCGTACGTCACATAGAGCAGGATGAGCAGGCAGGCGGCGATGCCGATCGCTAATCCAGCGATATTAAGGCCGGAGTACAGCGGGTTTTTGCGGAGGTTGCGGAGCGCGATGATGAAGTAGTTTTGTAGCATAACGATCATGCCGACCTATGCCAGTCGGCGTTGTTATTATGGTTCAATTGCTGCGCCATTTTTTCAATATATTGAAAATCAACTTTTTAGAAAATAATTTTGAATAAAAAAATGTCCGAACCCGAACGAAATGTTCGGATTCGGACGTAAGGAACGCGGCACCAATAACTTAGTCATTTGATGCCACCCTTTGTTCCATCATACGGCCGCTATTTTTCTTTAAATAGCCCCACTATTCGCAGAAAAATAGTGTTGTCTGATGAAAAAATGGTTGACCT
>Ga0209181_10001460_pt1 | contig 41396 bp, 38 predicted proteins | sample MAT05_FD_187208 | JGI IMG/M metagenome (GOLD analysis project Ga0209181, IMG submission 187208) | Freshwater microbial communities from Lake Fryxell liftoff mats and glacier meltwater in Antarctica - MAT-05 (SPAdes) (version 2) | ecosystem: Environmental > Aquatic > Freshwater > Ice > Liftoff... | reverse complement strand
TGGTGGAGGCTACGGCGGCGGATATGGCGGGGGCTACGGTGGCGGCGGCGATCGCTACTGAGTCCACTCCGATGATCGAGCCTGATTGGAACTCCGTCATTCTTGTGGAAACTTGGTATTGGTGAGGCAGGCTTGCCTGCCCAAGCTCTAACAGGCAGGCACGCCTGCCTGCTCCACCAGCAAACCTTTAGCGCCCGGAGCCGGTTCGCGGACCCTCTGGGCGTATTTTCGTTTCCCGATTTCTCCAGAGACACTCAGCGAACATGGCGAAGGCAGAGGCGATTGAGGTCGAAGAATGTGTGAACGAAGCCCTGAAGCGATTTTTGCCATATGACCTGTCCTGCGGCCAAATTACCTGCGGTGGCCGGCGCGGAACTTGAGTCAATCTTGACGGATTCGATGGATTTTTCTTGACGAACGACCTCCTCCCCGGCAATCTATCTATCAATCGCCACATGGATGGGCGATGCACAAATCTCACATGGCCAGGGAGGGTCACAACAATGCTCGTCCAAACAGAATCTCGGGCACAAGGCTGGCGTGCGGTTGCGGTCTTCGATGATCGCCCAGATGCACTCATCTTCGTCGGTCGATCCTCTACCCATGTTCGCCAGGAATACCTCGAAGCCTACACCGAACTCCTCGATGACGAAGAACGCGAACACGTCACCGCGATTCAGCTTCAACAATGGAGTGGCGCTCCGGATGCCGGCCGCTGGGTTCTGAAGAACCCACTCAAGGTGCCAGCCCCGGCCAAGGTTCGACTCGTAGCATAATTCTCCCTCTCCCGAATTCGGACCGACCGCCGAATGATTCACCGTTGGCAAGACAGGGGCAACTGTCGAACCTTCGAGGAGTCATTCGGCGGTCGGTCTGCTCCCACAGGCCACCATTTCCGCATCTCGTCCAAACCACCGGCCTTGCAACTCACCTCTCAGAACCGAACAATGATCAATTGGGCCGTGTCCCTCCCTCTGCCCGTGTCCGGGGGCACCGGTTCCACACTAGCAGCGCTGACGACCACGAGGAAATGACAATGAACTCCTACGCCTCGCTATGCGATGATTTCGGCGTCTCAACATATGTCCATAGCAAGCTCGAGATGCCAACAGGGCGAGAAACCGTCCTTCATTTCTTCGAGGCGATCCAGAAGGCATTCCCGAAGATGACCGACTTCGAGAAGCGGACGGACGAGGAGTACCTGCTTGAAGAAGATCGCGACTCCGGGAGCTATCGCTGGTCCTCGCTCGACAAGCGCCGGCTCTGCTCCGGGTTTGTGAACCCTCCGTCCGTTGAGGACGCCGACGCACACAACGAACGGATCCTCGAACTTGCACCGTTCCACCTGGATCTCTCCGGGATGCAAACCGAATCGATGGATGTGCTGTACTACTTCGACTTCCTCTATCAGGGGAACCACGACGAAGTTGTCGCGGAAGCGCTCGCAACTGGCACCCCGCTCGAGGGCCTGGCCCAGATGCCAGCGTCCCGCGTGCTGCACTATCAGCCCACCCTCATGATGTCGCTCGACGATGCGTGCCAGCTCCAGTGCCGCCTCAGCGTCGAGACCCGCACGACGGCGTATCAGGTCCGAACGGGAACCTTCTCGGAGTCGCCGATCTCGGTGTACTTCACGATCCGCCAGTTCTGGGGAAAGCAGCCGTTCAAGACGTTCGCGGAGTCGTACCACAACCAGCGCCGCATCCTCGACGAACTCGTGAACAGCTACGTGATCCCGAACGTCATCAACCCACTGGCAAAGACGATTAGCGCGAAGTGAGGGAGAACCACCGCTTGCGGCGTATCGACCTTCTGGCGCTACGTCGCAAGTGATGATACGAGGTCGAGGCAATGGGTGTGCGCCCACAAATCTATGCTGCCGAATGACTCGGAGTGACGTGCCACACGTGATGCCACCAACTGAGGCATGGACATGGCGAGCACTGACGAACCCGACCCGGACACTGATCCGTTCCATCCGCCCGCCATTGCGACGACGGTCGGGTGCTTGCATTGCCAGCAAGTTTACGACAGCTCCCAGATTGAGTGGTGAGTCAAGACCGACACCTCGGGCAAAGTGTTGGGTTTCTGGTGCTGCCCGATTCCTGGGTGCGATGGGATCGGTTTTGGGTTCGACATCCTGCCCGTCGATCCAAACTACCGTGACGAACGTGGCGGCTGGATACACTCCGACGAGGAATCAGAAAACGAGGACGACTGGGAGGAAGTCAGCGGAGATGTTGACCCGGAAACAGTCACTGGCAATGGCCGTGATCCGGACGACAATGATCCCCTACCTTGGTGAACAATCAACGGGATGTGACGATTTCCGCAACGGTCTTCCGTGATGCCTGTGGGTGGCCGCCCGCGGGCGTTGTTCGTTTCATGACACTTCCTCTCCGCATCCCGCACACTGAAGGTTTCGCACCCATGAGTTCCCCAACGCTGTCCGCATTTGCTCGCGGGCTGACGGCTGAAACCGCATTCGATGTCCTCGCCGTTGCCAAGAAACTCCAGGCAGCCGGCAAGGATGTGATCTCACTCCAGATTGGAGATAGCCCGTTCCCCACCACCGCCTCCGCAATCAAGGCGGGGAAGGCGGCCATCGATGCTGGCAACACGCGATACGCTCCGTCGCTGGGAGTCCCCGAGTTCCGGGCGACCATCGCGGCCACGGTGAAGTCCGAGTTCGGCATTCCCGCAGCGGCCGAGAATGTGGTCGTGGCTCCAGGTGCGAAGCCGTTCGAGCAGTTCTTCTGCGAGCTGTTCCTCGAACCCGGCGACGCGGTGCTCGTCTTCCAGCCCGCGTTCCCGACCTACGAGCCGAACATCCTCCGTCGCGGCGCGGTCCCCGTGTATCGCCCACTTCGCCAGGAACAGGACTTCCGCCCAGATGTCGCGGAGGTCGAAAAGTTCGTGAAGAGCACGCCACGTGCGAAAGCCATCTTCCTGAACTCACCTCATAACCCGACCGGTGGCGTTGCCACCAAGGAAGACCTGAAGGCGATCGCGGACATTGTTCGCGGAACGAACATCGCGATCCTCAGCGACGAGCCGTATTGCCACATGGTCTGGGAAGGCAAGCACCACAGCATCCTGGCCGAGCCCGACATGCTCAACCATGTGGTGAGTGCGTTCACCTTCTCAAAGAGTTACAGCATGAGTGGCTGGCGCTGTGGCTACGCGATCGCGTCGGTTCCGCACGTCGATCTGATTGGCAAGATGATCAACACGTCGCTTTCGTGTGCGCCACCGTTCGTGCAACTCGCGGGGAAGGCCGCACTGGAACACGATGCCGCCGAGCGTGACAAGACGATGCAGAACTTCCACGGGAAAGTGAAGCTGCTCGTGGACGAACTCCGAAAGGTTCCCGATGTGACAGTGCTGATGCCGAAGGGGACCTTCTACGTGTTCCCGAAGGTGGAACCGATCTGCAAGCGCCTGGGGATCACGTCGCACGGCCTCGCAATGTATCTGCTGGAAGGCGCTGACGACCAGCGGGGCGTGGGATGTCTGGGCGGCGAATGCTTTGGCGCCGCCGGGCAAGGCTTCCTGCGCTTCAGTTGTGCCGAGCCGGACGAGCGATTGGTGCAGGCCGTCGCGTTCTTCGCCGACGCCGTTACTCGAACTGACCGTGTGCGAGCGTATCTGGAGACACATCCGAAATACCGTATGTGACACCAGACCCAGTTCAGTCCACGAATTCGAGATCCTGCGGATTGATCAGTTCAAGCTGCGGGATGTCCTTGTTCAGTTTGATCACGCCCGTCGCCCGGATGGTCTTGCCCACGAACATCTCGTTGGTTGGCTTGGTCCACTTCCCAACCTGAGTCTTCGGGGTCAGCAGCACGGCGAAGTTGTCCTTCGCCGTGAAATCCTTGCTCGAGTTCAGATACACATTCACCTTCCCTCCGAAGGAACCGACTGTGTACTGAACCGTCACTTTCTCACCGACCCTGTTCGTGGCTTCCGCCAGCGAGATGATACCGCCTGGAGCCACGGGCTTCTGTGGAGTTGGCTTGGGGTTCGCCTTCCCATCTGGATCTACTGGGACGACCGCCACGGGAGGTGTTCCACCCGGCCAGAAGACAACTGCAACGATCACCGCTGCTACCAAAGTGATCGCTCCCGCCACCAGCCAAATCCCCGAATGTGATCGCGACTTTGGATCGATCTCCTCTTCTTCCACCTCGATTGGAGCACGGACCGTCTCCATTTCGTCGGATGGAGTATCACGAGAGCTATCCGAGAGGGAGCCTGATGAACCCGCGCCAAGTCCCCTCTTGGGAGTGATCTGCGGGGAGCCATGACCGGGCGTCGAGGCCATCGCGGCCACCTGGCTGCTGGACGACCGAGTCTGCGTCGGTGCGGGACACAAGCCAAGACGGAACGAGCGGGCTGATACCTTTGGCATCCGGGCTGTGTCGGGCAACCCCGGGGCAGGCATTGCGAACTCCCGAAGTGCTTCGGCGACTTCGCCCGGAGTCTGGATTCGATTCTCGGGCTTCTTCGCCATCATCAATTTCGCGATTGCATCCAAACCAGCGGGGACTTCAGGGCGGCGTTCCCGAATGGGGATCGGGTCACGCATCTGGTGTGCGAGCATCTTCTGAGCAAACGCCTCCGACTCGAACACGACTTTGCCGGTGAGTAGGTAGTACAGCGTGCAGCCCAGGCTATAAATGTCTGCCCGGATATCGACCTGGCTACTGTCGATCGCTTGCTCCGGAGCCATGTAATCCACGGTGCCGAGAATCACGTTGGCGTCGTATTGCTCCGTCACTCCCTGGTTCCGGCGCGAGTCCACGAGAAAGCGGGCCAGCCCCAGATCAAGCAACCGGATTCCTCCCATGCGATCGAGAAGGAAGTTCGAAGGCTTGATATCTCTGTGGATCAGCCCTGCCTGATGGGCGTGTTCCAACCCCTCGGCCGCCTGACGAATGTACTCCGCGGCTCGATTACTCTCCAGTGGACCGTGTAGGGCCACGTACTTGTCCAGGTCGATCCCGTCGATGTACTCCATCACCATGAAGGGCGCACCTCGGGTCTGCTCGACATCGAACACACGAATGATGTTCCTGTGGTCGAGTGCCGCGACCGCTCGTGCCTCACGATAGAACCGCTCGATCAGCCCCTGACCGGTCGTGGCCCCTCCAGCTGTTGAACCATTCGTTGTAAGGATCTTGACTGCGACGAGTCGTTCCAGAATCAGGTGCTCACACAGATACACCCGACCCATCCCACCAGTACCCAGGTGATCGAGGATCTTGTATTTCGACGTAAGGAAGAAGTTCTGCTGCTTCCCCTTGAGTAGCACCTTCGCCTGAAATGGGGTCAGCAATTGATCGCGGACTAACTGACTCGCAATTTCATTCGCGGGCGTATCCTCTGCCTGATCCATCCGGTACCTGGCAAGCTGCTCGGCGGAGAGCAACTGAGCGTCTTCGATCAGTGTCAGGAAATCGCTACTCGTTGACGTGGTCTTCATGACAGCGGTGGTGGTGATGAGGAATCGGGGCGATCCGCTGCAAACGACACTTCACTCTAGACCCGGGAATGCGGATTCGCTCGTGAAGAGTTCGCGAAGAGATTGGGGAGAGTTGGCGCTGGTCGAGAATTGTTCAGGTGTGCGGGGGGCGTCGGTCTTCCGATGAATCGAGAGGGTTCTACCGGAGGACCGACGTCCCCCGCTCACCAAGACCGTAGACCTCATTTGCAGCTCGTGCGCAGCTACTTCGCTTTCCGGCGATGCAGTTCCTTCATCACATCCTTCAGCGATCGGGTGTTGAACACGTCGTCTTTCGTGAGCCAGCCGCGGCGAGCGACATCCACCCCGAAGCGGTACAAATCCAGTTCACCCGGGCTGTGGGCATCCGGGTTAATCACAATCGGAATCCCCATCGCCTTGGCCCGTTTCACGTGAACCCAGTCCAGATCGAGCCGCGACGGTTGAGCGTTGATCTCGATCATCTTCCCGTGCTGGGCCGCGCACTTCAGAACGGTATCGAGGTTGATTTTGTACCCGTCGCGCTTCAGGAGCAATCGCCCCGTGCTGTGCCCGAGCATCGTGACTGCGGGATGTGCGAGCGCCTTGCAGACACGAGCGGTCATCACTTCTTCGGGCATGTTAAACAGTGAGTGCACGCTCGCCACGACGTAGTCGAACCCCGCGAGCAATTCATCGTCGTAGTCGAGCGAGCCATCCTCAAGGATGTCCACCTCGGTCCCCTTGATGATGGTGACGCCTTTCAACTTCGCATTCACGCGATCGATCTCGGCCCACTGCTTCCGAACGACACTGGGTGGCAGGCCGCGTGCAATCGTCAGCGATTGCGAGTGATCCGCGACCCCGAAGTACTCGAAGCCGAGTGCCTTCGAGGCCAGCGCCATTTCTTCGAGGCTCGCCGTGCCATCGCTGTAGGTCGTGTGATTGTGGAAGACACCCCGGATGTCGGCATCCACGACGAGTGCGGGAATCTTCTTCGCCTCGGCCGCTTCAAGCTCGCCTGTGTCTTCCCGCAGTTCCGGTGGGATGAGACTCAGCCCGAGCGCCGCGAAGATGTCTTCCTCGTTCTTCGCTGCAACGCGGTGGGAGTCGGAGCCAAGCCCATACTCGTTGAGCAACCAACCCTTGTCGATCGCCCGTTGCCGCATCCGGATGTTGTGCTCCTTGCTTCCCGTGAAGTAGAGGAGCGCGAACGGGAACTGCTCGTCGGTCACGACCCGCAGGTCGGCGTTGAGCGTGACCTTCACCCCATCCAGGTGCATCGCGGCGACGATGCTCGACTTCGTTGGTCCCTGTCCCACGATCTGCAACACCTCGGGCAACTTCACGAACGCTTCCATGATGGGCTGTGCGTTCGCGCTGCTCACGAGGATGTCAATATCCTTGGATGTTTCGCGGCGACGGCGAAGGCTGCCGCACAGTTCCGCCCGGACGACCCCCGGCATCGTCTTGATCTGTTCGAGGAGTGCTCGGCCCAACGGCAGAACCAGGTCGATCCGAACGCGGTTGCCGACTGTTCCCAGGAACGCGATCCCTTCCAGGATCTTCTGCTGTGTCTTTTCTCCGAACCCCTTCTGACTCGCAACCACGCCCGAGTCGCACGCGGCCTTCAGCTTCTCGATCGTGTCGATGCCGAGTGTGTCATAAAGCGCCTTCACCTTCTTCGGGCCAATCCCCGGAAGGCGAAGCATCTGCACCAGCCCCTCGGGAACCGACGCACGCAACTCATCGAGGAACTTGTGGCGGCCCGTCTTCACGAGCGTGGTGATCTTCTCCTGAAGCGTGTCGCCGATGCCGCGAACCTCGCTGAGTTTCCCCTCCGCGACGAGTTGCTTCAAATCGCCGTCGAGTTGCTGAACCGTACGAGAGGCGTTGTGGTACGCATTGCACCGGAAGGCGTTCTCGCCCTTGAGCGCTAGCAGCGTTCCCATTTCATCGAGTGCTGCCGCAACTTCGTCCTTCGTCATGGTGAGTCTCCGGGAAGATGTGTTCAGGATACCCGAGGAGACGGGCCGGAGAAATGTCCGGAGCACCAACGTTTAGCGGCCGCCCCGCTGGGGCGGCCGAGTTGACGTGGCCCCGTTGGGGCCACTGCTAAACACTGGTCACGCCGCGACGCGGAATGGGAGTGTCGCAGGCATGGCCTCGATGCCCCGAGTTCGTGCTGGCGAATGGAGCATGATCTCCATTCCGTTCACGATGCGATCCGGGCCGCGGCCATCAAACATATTGCGGGCACAACGGGTCATACCCTTCCGCTCCAGCGGGTCGTCGAGCACAGCCGAGACGGCCTCGTTGAGTTGATCGAACGAGACGTTGGCGGCATCGCCCAGGAACGTGGCCACGCCCTCGTCGTCCATCTTCTTCCCGTTCATGCCGTGGCGTTGTGTCTGGCTGATGATGAGTTGCGGAATGCCGACAACCGAGAGTTCTGGAGACCACATATCCCCGGCCGTCACCGCGAAGTGAACCCGCACGAGCCGCGTCATCAGTTCCTTGACTTCGGTGATGACCTCGATCTTCCCCTTCGAGTCGTCTGCCAGATCCAGCAGTTCGTCGTATCGGGGGTGATGCGTTCGCAGTGCGACCGAGACCTTCGAGACCTTCCCGGTTTCCAGAAGTTGCTGCGTGCGCGTGATCGCTTCGTCTGTATCGTCGTCACCCATTGCGACGAGCGCCCGGAACGGGGCCGGTGGCTCGGTCGCACGAATCGTTCGTTGGCGGCGGAAGATGCCACGGCAAAGTGCGAATCGACTGCCGAGCAATCGCTGGCAACCAGGCCCGACGCGGTACGGCTTCTTCCCCGGTGCGAGCAGCGGATTCACTACGAGATCACAAGGGAACTGCATCGCCGCAGTCGAGTCGAACGCCACCACCAGCGTGCCGGTCTCCTTCAGTGCCGCGAGGTAATCCGGCGTCATCCCTTCGCCAGCAACCACCACTGCGGCGGCGTTCAGTTTGCGGACCTGGGCCAGAGTCGCGTGGAGATCCTCGTCCGATCCGAGTTGATGCTCCGCGGGAGCCCAGTCGTTATTCCCACGGTTGATGACCGTGGCGAGCGACAGCGGATCGAGGTAGCTCAGGAAGTGAGTTCCCCGACGCCGACGCTGGAGAGCAGCAGCGAGTGCCAGACTCTGGTAGAGCGGCTCCCAGCCGCGCTCCAGGGTGCCATCGCAACGAAACAGAATGGGACCGCGAATCGCATCCATGCGCAACGCTCCTGCACAACCACTGGTCGTGAATATCGCGACTGCACGGAACGGTTTAGCATTGACCCCAACGGGGTCATGGTTGCGTCGCCAACGACGACACCGCTAAACGTGTTCCGACATCAGTCGTGTAAACCGGTTGGTGCAAGGGGTTGGACACCGCAAGACAGCCCACGCGGGCAGCCGCGCTGGCAGACGGGTCCGAGCCAAGACACCTCTTCTCCGGTGGGCCATTTCAATGGCCCGTTTCCGATTCGCCCGTGGGTTCCGGTCCTCGGGAGAATCGTGCTCAGCTCGTGGGTTCCGGTCCGCGACTGAGCGGGGCGGATCGTAAGCCAAGCCTCACGAATCGAACAAGGGCACTTTCTCGCGCGGCCCACACAAACCGCTTCATCGTGTCGTGAGTGAGCAGGACCACGGACTGAAAAAATGCGCAGGCTGCGGACTGTTCCGTATGGAACGAATCTTCCCAAGAAGCACGACTGAGCAAGAGTTACGCTGGTTCCATGTGGAACGACTGGCGTGAGCAAACCCGGCTTCCCTGCCACGGCCATCGTGGTATGAATCCGACCGCACAAACGCCCGGGCAACCGGACTCACCGAAGCCGAAAAAGGGGATCTGGCATGGAAGCCACAATCAACAAACCGCGTCTGGGTCGCGGACTCAATGCACTGCTCAACGGCATGGGAAACAGTCACGAGGGAGCAGAAGCTCACGAGGGACCCGTCTGCAAGTTGTCGCTCAACGAAATCCAGCACAACCCCCACCAGCCCCGCAAGCGATTCGATGACGACGAACTGAAGGGGCTGATCGAGAGCATCAAGTCCCACGGCGTGCTGCAACCGCTCGTGGTGCGATCGGTCAACGACGGCTACCAGCTCATCGCCGGGGAACGACGCCTGCGTGCGGCCACCGCAGCAGGCCTGCAGGACGTGCCGGTTCACGTGGTCGGGTTCGACGATCAGCAGATGTTCGAGGCCGCACTCGTCGAGAACATCCAGCGCAGCGACCTCAACGCGATCGAGAAAGCACAGGGTTTCAAGGACTACCTCGACAAGTTCGGAATGACTCAGGAGCAACTGGGGAGCAAGCTCGGGCTGGATCGCACGACCATCTCGAACCTGCTGGGGCTGCTGAATCTTGCCGAGGAAGTGCAACAGGCCGTGCGGAACTCGCAGATCAGCCTGGGGCACGCGAAGATCCTCAAGGGGATCACCGAGCACGAACGGCAGATCGCCCTGTGCCGCGAAACGATCATGAAGAACTACTCGGTTCACGCCCTGGAACTGGTCGTGAAGCAGCAGCGGATGGAAGCCATCACGGCCGCAGTCGCGGAGAGCACACCCCGCCGGGAACCGGTCGAGAAGACGGCTCACGTCAAGGGACTGGAAGACGACCTGCGCCAACGGCTGGCGGTGAAGGTCGAGATCAAGGTGAAGGCGAAGGACAAGGGGCAGATCGTGCTCGCCTTTGAAACGAACGACGACTTCGAACGAATCATGGACGCGCTCAAGAAGTGATCGCGACAAGTCGGAAGTCAAAAGCCCACGGACTGCTGTCCGTGGGCTTTTCTGTTTGGCGAGCCACGCGGTTCTTCCCCGTGGTCTTGTCTGGCGAGCCACGCGGTTCTTCCCCGTGGTCTTGTCTGGCGAGCCACGGGGTTCATCCCCATGGTGTTCGGGTGAGCGCCACACCCACGGGGATAAACCCTGTGGCTCGCAAGGCTCTCTCGCCCATCTTGTCGCGCTCCGGGGAATCGGTTAGGCTCAGCGCATAGTCCCAAGGAGGGTTACACAATGCGACCACGGACGTTCACGATTCTCGGCCTTGCAATCGGGCTGCTCACTCTCGCTTCCGCCGTCGGAGCACAACCACCCGAGTTCAAGCTCTACGCCTCGACTGAGGGGCGATACAAGGTGCAGTTCCCGGGCGCGGTGAAGACAGAAACGGTCCCCATCATGAGCGACAAAGCGGAGTTGAAGCTCACCATCGATCTCGTCGAACTTCGCGGGGGAACATCGTTCCTGGTCACGTTCATCGATGCCTCGGATGAAGTGGCGAAGAAGCCCGCGGCTGGCCGGCTCGACAAGGTTCGCGATGGCAACAAGGGAACCGATGGAAAAATTGTCGGCGACAAGGATGTGGTGGTCGGGATCGAGAAGTACCCCGGTCGGGATGTACTAATCGAGAAGCCCGACAACTACCTGCGAAACCGGATCGTGATCGCCGGGAACCGGCTATATCAGGTGATGGTGCAAGGCCCGAAAGATGTGGTCACCTCTCCCTCGGCCGATCGGTTCTTCGATTCGTTCGAGATCACCAAGTAACAACGCAAAGGATACACATGCGCGGGTTCATCGCCGGAATTTTCCTTCTGATCGCAGCCGGCGGGTTAGCCGCCCAGGGAGAGAAGAAGTACGAATCGAAGGACGGGAAGTACGCCATCGCGTTCCCCGGCGCCCCGATGACGGAAGCCAAGAAGGCCGGCGAACTGACCCTGAATACCGCCGCTGTGGAATCGAAGGGCGTCGCGTACCTGGTGATCTATTCCGACCTGCCAGCGGAAACGGTGAAGTCGAGCAAGGCCGACGACATTCTGGACAACGGCGTGAAGGGGCTGGTGGATAACTTCAAGGCGAAGGTCACCAAAACAACGCCGACCACCTTCAGCAAAGAGAAGTATCCCGCGAGGAATGTCACGGCCGAAGTGAAGGTGGACGCAACCGTGTTGCAGTTGCGTGTTCAGATCATTCTGGTCAATAATCGGGTCTATCAGGTGCTCGCGGTCGGGGGTGCCGACGGGGTGGCTGGCGCGGCGACCGAGAAGTTTTTCGACTCTCTGGAAATTCGAAAGTGAACCCGGGCTACCTGAACGGGGTCCAGGTTAGTAAGATGTCTGTGGGCGGGTGAATCACCTGCCCAATTCGGGGCGTAGCTCAGCCCGGTAGAGCGCCTGGTTTGGGACCAGGAAGTCGCAGGTTCGAATCCTGTCGCCCCGACTCAATTCGTTTAGCAATACAACAACCCACCCGGAACAATTCCGGGTGGGTTGTTCGTTTCACAAGGAATCGCCATGAAGATGCTTCTCCCGATGTTTCTGGCACCCGTGCTGTTCGGAATTGCCACCGCCGAGGACAAGAAAGACCCAACCGCCGGCAAGTGGGTTGTTGAGTCGGTGACGCGCGATGGCAAAGTCATCGATGGCTACAAGGGAACTGTCCGCGTGAACGACGGGGGCAAGTACACCTTCACCCCACCAGCCGATTCGAAGATCCCGGCGTCGTCTGGCACCTACACGCTGGACGCCAGCAAGTCGCCGATCACGTTTGATGCGGTGGTGAAGGGCGGCACCTTCGACGGCAAGACGCTGCTGGGAATCGTGAAGGTTGATGGCGAAACGTTGACGATGGCGTTCGCGGAACCCGGAAAAGAACGCCCGACGAAGTTCGAGAGCGCTGCGGGTTCTGGCGTGGTGTTGTCGGTCTACAAGAAAGCGAAGTGAGTGCGAGACATCCTCCCCCTGGCTCAGGCGGGAGGATTCTTCACGCGGTCCAGGTTTGACCGGTGCCGGTGTGCGAAATCAGCAGCGTCGGTCGTGGGGTGCTGAGTTGGAGTTGATACGTCAGCGGAAGAACGCTGCTCTTCAGCACCCCAGAGTTTTCCGCGGTTGTGGTGCCGACTGTAACCAGCCGGCCGCCCTGAAGCTGATACATCTCCACGGCCCACGGGTCGCGATCCACGATCAGCAATTCGCGGGTGCTCACCTTCGCGTAGAAATACAGCTTCTGCCGGGGGTCCTCGCCAGGGCTTGCGATCTCGATTGCGAGGTCGGGGCCACCCATCCAGTGCGTCCCGCAGTCCTTCGCGGTCGTCGTTGCCAGATACACCGCTACGTCTGGCTCGCGGTAATTCTGCAACCAGTCCTTGTCGCGATCACTCACGTTGCAGCCCGGAAGGACATTATTCCCCGCATCGAGATCGAGTACTCCGCAAAACACAGCGCACAGTTTCATCATGTATCGCTGGTGTTCGTTATTCGCGAGTGGTGGCATCACAAGGACTCCGTCCCACACCTCATCTCGGTTGTTCGGAAATCGCTTGTCACGATCCGCACGTACCTCGCGTTCGAGTTCGGGATCGTAGATCAACACCGCCATCGTCGTGCCCTCCCCAAGGAGACCACGGGGATTAACCCCGTGGCTCACCAGGACTCATTCTCTACTTCTTCAGCGGCTCCTTCAAGCTCGCGAGGAACTCGACCACGTCGCGAAGCTCGCGGCGGGTCATCTTCGTGTGCAGGTCCGCGGGCATCGCACTCGGACCGGTTCGCCGCGAAGCCACTTCCTCGACCGGAACCACGACTTCCTTGTTCTCCGCCGTCAGGAGCTTGATCGTCTTCTTGTCCTCGCTCTTGATGACGCCCGACACGGTGCGCTCATCCTGAAGCACGAGAATCACCGTCTCGAAACCCTTGGCGATGTTCGCTGAAGGGAGCACGATTGACTCAAGGAGGTAGCGCCGGTCCTTCTCCTTCTCGGCAGCAATGCCGTTGAGTTGCGGGCCAACTTCGCCGCCCTGGCCATCCAGCTTGTGGCAACGCTGGCACGAGGCAGCCGCGTTGTTGAGGAAGATGTTCCGGCCGCGATCTACGTCCCCACCGATGAGCGATTCCGAGTAGGCCGCGAGTTTGTCGCCCTTGGGGTCGTTCGCGATCTTGTTCTGGGCAGCACGAAACTTGTCGAGTTTCGCCTTGAGAGGCGCGAAGAGCTTGACCTTGGCCTTCGTTCGGCGCTCGGCCGCGTCGAGCAGATCGAGAATCACATCAGCCGCGACCTTCGACTCAACTGCGGCATCGAGCCATTCGTCGAGCAACTTGTCGGCGTCCTGTGATTCCTTCATCCCGGCCAGGATCGCGAACGCCCCCTGCTTCTCGGCGAGCGAGGTCTTCTCATCCTTCAACAGCGCCGGGAGTTCTTTCAGCACGCCAGCAGGATCCACGTTTGCCTTCACGCTGCGACCAGCGGCGCGGAGCCGTGGCTCCTCGGAAGCCAGTGCGATCCCGACCAGTTCCTTGGTCACGGGATCTTTGAGAGCATCGACGGCGTAGAGCGCCTCGACTCGCAGGGTCGCGGGGCTTTTCGAGTCCTTCACCAGTTCCGCGAGCTGCGGACCGAACTCCTTGATCCCGAGCTTCGCGACAACCTGAGCGGCTTGCTTGCGAACGACATCCGAACCCGCGAACACCGCCACGCCGACAGCCTTGAGCGCCTCAGCGGCCGCCTTGGAATCGCGTGGGGGAAGTTCCATCGTGATGCCCGTGATCGGATCGCGGCGACCGGGGTTGGCCCAGTTCCCAAGCAGTTCGAGCGCGAACGCCCGAATGTAGTCTGGTTCACCGGCCCGGCCTGCGTATCGGGCGATGGGTTCCGGGGTCGCAAGCCAGGAGTTCGCCGCGATAGCACGGAATGCCGCAGCATCCGAAAGGGCCGGGGTGTTGGCGAGTTTCGCGAGTGCGGGCATCGCGTTCGTGATCCGGTCGTCGTAAATCGCGCGAGCGGCTTCCGCGACAATCCGTGGCTCGGCATCGTTGAGGAACTCGGCAACCTTGTCGCTGCCGTGCTTTCGCAAGGCGAGGAGCACACCCATCCGAACGGATGCGATGTCGTACTTGTCCTTCGAAAGCGCCAGGACATTCCACAAATCGACGGGGTTGCGGGCCGCGTGATACAGCGACATCACAACCGCGTGGCGCAGATACGGATCACGGTCGTCGTTCGCCTTGAGCAGGTCGAACAGCGGGGCGTAATAGATTTGCTCGGCGGTTGGGTTTCGGAGCAACGGCTCTGGCTGGCCAACCTTACCATACGTGACGGCAGCGGCGGCCCTCACGCGAAGATCGGGATCGGACATCAGCTTCACAAGCTGGGTCTGCAACTCGTTCGAAGTCGGAGCACCCTGCGTGTTTCGCAATCCTGCTGCGCTGCCGAGTTGCTCAACCGCGGTGCGACGCACTTCCACATCCGGATCGTTGATGTGTGCGAAGAGTCGCGCGACCGGATCGCGGTCGTTCTGTTTCCGGGCGAGTGAGCCAAGCCCCCACAGTGCGTGAAGCCGGGCGAGTTGGTTCTTCGATTCGCGTGCCACCTTGGCCAGCCGACCGTCTGCACCCAGGCTCACCAATTCGTATTGCGCTTCCTGGCGAACCTGATGATGCGGGTGTTCGAGCAGCTTCTCGAGTTCGTCCGCAGATTTCTTGTCGAAGCCTTCGGCGATGAGTTTCTTCGCCTCGGCCACGGCGGGGTTCTTCATCGCTTCTGGATCGGTCACACGGAAGATGCGGCCCTTGCCCGGCTTGTTCCAGCCGTTCGTCCAGTCGCTCCAGTAGAAGGCACCATCCGGCCCGAACTCGCAATCCGTCGGAAGCATGTTCCCGATGAACTCCTTCGGGGTGCCGCCGACGATCTCGTAGGTCGCGCCCTTGGGCTTCACGGCGAGCGCCCAGATCTTGCTTCCGCCGGGGCCGCCGGTGAAGTCGGTGCAGAAGAAGTGATCCTTGTACTTGTCGTTCAGCCCAATGCCGGGGTAGTGCGTGATCCCCGAGGGGCCATTTCCGAAGTTCGCGAGCGGCGGCAGAATGTACGCCGGTTGCCCGTCCCACTGTGGCATCCAGAGCTTCTCGGTGTTCCAGGGTCCGCGATTTCCTTGCGGCACGGCCGGCGTGTGATACCCGGTGCCATACTGGAAGCCGCAGCGCCAGCCACTGTCGCCACCTTCCACGATCTGCACCCAGCGGGCACGGTCGCCCGAGTCGCAGTTGTTCTCGTAGGTGAAGAGATTGCCGAGATCGTCAAACGCGAGTTCTTGTGGGTTCCGCAAGCCCATGTGAACGATTTCGAGATTGCTTCCATCTGGATCGCAGCGAAGCACCGCCCCGCTGTCGGGGTTCATCAGGTGACGCTTTTCCTTCGTGATGATGTTCAGGCCGCGATCGCCGACCGACATATACAGCTTGCCGTCCGGGCCCATTCGCAGGCCGTGCAGGTCGTGCCCGATGAACTGAATGTGGACGCCGAAACCCGTGGCGAGCGAAGTCTTCTCGGTCGCCTTGTTCTCGCCCTTCGGATCGCGAAGCAAGTACAAATCGGGGATGCACGCGAAGTACACGTTCCCCTTCCGTGCCAACACTCCCGCCGCGATGCCATCCTCGTAACGGTTGAACCCATCCGCGAAGACGCTGTCCATGTCCACCTTGCCACTGCCTGTGCTATCCCACAGCAACCGGAGCCGTTCGCTGTTCTCGGGGAACTGACCGTACTTGAACTTCTTGTAGAGCGTGACGCGATCGGCCACGGTGCGGGCTGCGAGGTCGTCGTCGAGCCAGGGTTTGCCACGCGTATCGGGGACGCCCTGGGTGTGGCGGAATGTTTCCACGACGAAGCAGCGACCCTTCTCGTCGAAAGCGAACGCAACCGGGTTCGCAAGGTGCGGCTCACTGGCCCAGACTTCAACTTTCAGATTCTTTTCCGCGAGGCGAACACCCGCAGTGAGATCATCTGCCGGGGCTGCTTTCTTGGGTTGCTGATCCTGTGCATTCGCAACGGGTCCATGTGCTGGAACGAGCGCGAGAGTGCCGACGAGTGCAAACGCGAAGATCGCGCAAGGAGGCGAGGCATCGGGAGGTGCTCCGTGGTGGCGAGACAAGGCTCAAGTTGAGGCTACCGCGGAGGGGACAAGGCGGCAACGGGCGGGGGTCTGAGATATCTGGCGGGATTGCGGGTCACTTCACGAACGACTAAGATTTGACCTTGGTTCGACTTTGATTTTCTCATCTTCTCTATCTGTGAGTTCGCGATGCCCACTCGCCGTCATGGTTTCACTCTGATCGAGCTTTTGGTGGTGATCGCCATCATCGCCATCCTGATTGGTCTTCTCCTTCCTGCGGTGCAGAAGGTGCGTGAGGCGGCCGCCCGCACTCAATGCACGAACAACTTGAAGCAACTTGGCATCGCCTGCCATGCTCACCACGATGTCGCCGGAGCGCTCCCTCCAAGCCGGATCGCCGACCACTGGGGAACGTGGGCCGTTGTGATTCTGCCCTACATCGAACAGGGCGCAGCGTTTAGCCAGTGGAACATCACGCAGCAGTATTACCAGCAGCCGACTACCTTGCAGCAACTCGTTGTGAAGACGTTCATCTGTCCGAGCCGGCGGACCGTTGGAGGTCTCAGCACCAGCGGCGATAACCCCGACAACGGCAACCCCAGTGCGAGTCACTACCCGGGCACAATGGGAGATTATGCCGCGAGCACGGGGAGCCTCGGAAGCTACTCAGGCGTCAGCCCGACGTGGTATGACGGCCCGCACGCAAACGGAGTGATCATCGGGTCGAGTGCATGCCTCTCCGGGGGAAGCGTCGCGACGTTCAAAGGGTTGGTAACACTTCTGGGGATCACGGACGGGACGAGCAACACGGCGATGATCGGGGAAAAGCACCTGCTCAAGACAAGCATCGGAATCGGCGGTGGTTCAGGAGATGGCGCACTCTTTAACGGCGACCATGAATGGAACTACGCTCGCGTTGCCGGTCCAGGGTATTCGCTGGGGAACGGCCCCACCGACACAACGGGCGGTGGAGTTCGCTTCGGAAGCTGGCACACGGGCGTGTGCATGTTCGTGTTCTCCGATGGAAGCGTTCGGAGCGTCAAGAACAGCACCGACACCACTGTGCTGGGCAACATGACCAACCGAGCCGATGGCAACGCCATCGCCTGGGATTGATTCTCTTACTTCGCGGGGATTGTGATCGGGAATGTGTTCGCGTCACCGGGCTTCACCTCGAAGGTGAGGCCCGAAGTACTGTAGTCCATGTATTTGACCGGAACCGGCGGCGGCGGCGGGCTTCCCGGTGTTGAACTCGCCGGTGGCGGAATCACGACGACCTTGTGCGGACCTGCAACTGCCCCGTCCTTCTCCTTGCCGTTGAGCGTCGTCTTGAGTGTGTAGTTCCCGTCGGCTCCCACCTCTCCACGAGCATTCACGCCCTTCGTATCCGCAGCTTGCGACGAAAATTCCACCACGCATCCAGCAGGCGATTGGCCACCCGCGAGCTTCAGCGAACCGGTCGTGGGATACACCGCTGTTTCCAAGGGACCGCAACCAGCCAGACACAGGATTGCGAAGAGGAGAAGACCGCGCATGTGAATCCCCGGGAGAATGGGTGAAGTGCAATATCATCTCCCGGAAAAGCAAAAACCGCCCACCGAAAGCTCGGAGGGCGGTTCATCAGCGGAGCGGGAGGGATTCGAACCCTCGGTACGGTTACCCGTACACAGCATTTCCAGTGCTGCACAATCGACCACTCTGCCACCGCTCCGGAGGCACCATCTACCGACACGAATGCCGGCGCGATGGTTCGCACACGAATCAACATAGTAGCTAGAGAAGTGTTTGGCGAGCGTTCAACATCTCGCGGATGTGCGCTTCTTCCCGACGCGGCCCATCTTCTCGATCTTCGCGATGTACTCGACGGGATCTGGCACCTTGCAGGACGTATCGCCCATGTCCACGTCGACCTTGCCGAGCGCCTTCGCAATCGCCTTCGCCTTCGCCAGCAGCGGCACGACATATCCACCCACCGCGATCACGAAATTCACCATGCTGTATCGCACGCGGTTCGGTGCGGTGCCGATCTCGGTCTTCACCCGTTCAAGCAACTTCTCGATCTCGGCGAGGTCAAGTTCCGCGTCGGGCTTGATCGCGATGAGACTGGAATATGTCGCCCACCCCGCTGCCGCGACCTGTTCGCTTTTCGCATCCATCCATTCCAGCGCCAGCTCACGACCGTGTGGCGACTCGGACGCAACCCACGGAACGGTGAAGCAACTGATCATGTACCAGTACGCCCCCTTGACCCACTTCCGCAGTTGTGCCTTGGTCATCTTCGGAGGATCTGCAATCAATCCGGCGAGGTACATTGCGTCGGAGTTGCCCGTCTCGAAGAGTGCGAGCGAGAGCGCGTGATCCTTCTTGATCCGCTTCTGGATGGTCTTGAGGTCACCGACCTTCACGCCAAAGAATGGCTCCTTCGCCCCGTGACGGAAGAACGTCTTCTTGGTCTGCTCGCTGCCGAGTGTTTCCAGTTCCGCGAGCACTTCTTGTGCGGTCATCGGGTGGCCCCTGCGATCAGACGTGTGGGTCGAGTAACTGGGAGATACTGCAACCCTGGCAAGCTCGCAAGATACTTCCACGCTCAACACTCGTCACTCGTCTTCCCCGTCGTCTGTGATCGTCGTCGTCGCTCGGCGCATCCCGCCACCGGACGATGCTTTGTGCTCAACCGCGGTAACGAACCCTCTCTTCCAGTGAAGGACGATTTCCAGCCTGCCATCGTCGAGAGTGTATGTCCCTGTTGATTTGTCGCCTGGCAAGAAACGGTCGCGAAACCGAACCTGTTCCGGATGGTTCATTCCATTTCCGGTGTCAATGATTTTGGCGGCCTCGGAGATATGCATCCCCAGCGAAACCTGTTCGACCTGTGGGTTCTTAGCGTGTCGCTGAGACGCCCGAAGCAGCAAGAACGCGCCCGACACAAGGACAGGAATCACAATCCCGATGATCTGGAAGATGAGTTTGAGATTTCCACCCGATCGATTTACCTTGTTCCCGGTGGTTTTGAGAGGTGTCGGAGTAACACCGCGAGGGGGGAGCATGGTCATCTTCACAGGCCCGCCGCATTTCGGGCAAACACTGACGGAGTTATCCGCGGAGTAAAACTCACATGGTTCGCAGATTTTGGGCATGGGCAGTCCTTGTGAAGATCGTGGGACTATTGGCAAATCTTAGTTCAATTGTTTCCGGCGAACAACTTGTGAAATCCCGCCCTGCCCGGAAGGTACAATCACCGCAATGGCATCCATCTACCTCGACCACAATTCGACCACCCCACTGTTGGCGGAAGCGGCCGACGCCATGCGGCGCACCGAGGCCGAGGCGTTCGGCAATCCCGCGTCGGCTCATCACAGTGGACGTGCCGCCCGGCGAGCACTCGAAGATGCACGCGAACAGATCGCGGCGCTGCTCGGTGCCCACGCGGACGAAGTGACCTTCACCAGCGGCGCAACCGAGGCGAACAACCTCGCCGTGTTCTCGCTCGCCACCGGTCGGGTCGCGGCGTCGCCGATCGAGCATCCCTGCGTGATCGAACCCCTCCGGCAACTCGAAGCACGCGGGGTTCCCGTCGACTGGTGGCCGGTCGATTCACGCGGAATCGTCGCACCTTCCCCCGTTCCCGCGGATACCCAACTCGTTTGCGTGATGCTCGTGAATCACGAAACCGGGGCACTTCAGCCAGTCCAGGCAATCACGCGAATCGTGTCGCCGAGCACGGCGATCCACTGCGACGCGGTGCAGGCCGTGGGCAAGATTCCCGTGAACTTCCGCGAACTGGGGGTGACCACGCTCACGGCGTCGGCTCACAAGTTCGCCGGGCCAAAGGGAGTTGGCGTTCTGATTGCAAAGCGAGGCACGAAACTGCGAGCGCTCCAGTACGGCGGGCATCAGCAACAGGGCCGACGGCCAGGTACGGAATCTGCACCCCTTGCCGTCGGCATGGCGACTGCGCTCGATGTTGCCGTGCGGAACATGACCGCGAACCGGGCGAGGCTCGAAGCGTTGCGAGCACGACTGTGGGAGCGACTCCGTGAATGTTGTGCGATCGTGCTGAATGGCCCCGAGATCGGAGCGAGCGATGTCGTTCTCACAACGCTGAACGTCTCGTTCCCGGGCTATCGGGCGGATGTGCTGCTGATGTCGCTTGATCTGGCAGGCATCGCGTGTTCCACCGGCTCCGCCTGTTCGAGTGGTAGTTTGCTCCCGAGTCCTGTGTTGAGAGCGATGGGCATTCCGGAGGAACAGTTGCGTACCGCGTTGCGATTCAGTTTCTCACCGACACTGGAACTGGCCGACATCGACGAAGCCGCGAACCGGATCGACTCTGTGGTTCGCTCATTGCGTGAATCGAGTAAACTGGAGTGAACGACATCATTCCCGAGGTCACCATGAACATCCCCGTGCTGCTGGAACCGATTCCAACGGGCTTCCGAGCTTCAACCGGTGCTCCGCTGAATCTCGCAGTCGAGGCACCGACAGAAGACGAGGCACTCACTGCAATCCAGAGCCTACTCTTGACCAAGCAAAATGCTGGCGCGAAGATCGTCGAACTATGGATTCCTCCCACGACTCTGATGCATAAACTCACTGCGGCCGATCACGAGATGCTCGATCAGGTGGATGCCGCAATCAAGGAAAACCGCTGGCTACAACGAGCCGAGGAACTCGGTGCTGACGCTGCTGCGGATATTGTCCAATCGCTTGTGGATATGCCGAGGGTTTGACCATCAAAGAGAGGTAGATATGGATCAACAGGAACTCGACTGGACACTCCCACCAGTGGCCCCTTCCGCAACCCCCGAAACTGCCTGAAACCCGTCGGCGCATCTCGTTAATTCCGTTGCTTTTCCGTCTCGATTCTTCGCCTTTACGCCGGCCCTGCAAATCGCTATAATTTCCAGTGGAATGAACACTCCACGGCGGACAAAATCTGGTGCCCGCCACGCTCTCAAGGAAGAGGGGCGATCGCCCCCACCTGCCGCCGCATCACGAACCCCCAAATTGAACCTCGGCAACTTCCAGGTTCTCCCCGAAAATCGGTCCGCCGTGCGTGCGATGACGACCCTCGCACGTGCGATTCGACCTGGAAAACGAGCACCGTTCTGCCCGCTCGTGTTGCATGGCACCCCCGGGAGCGGAAAGTCGCACCTCGCTCGGGCCTACCTCGACGCGTTAATGGCGACCTCGCCGGAAATCGTGATTCGCTCCGAGTCTGCGGGCGACCTGGCTCGACCCGACGTGCTGACAGAACAATCGGCCTTCGCTGATAGCGACTTGCTTTCGTGCGATGTGCTCGTGCTCGAAGATATCCAGCACCTGCCCGAACGGGCTGCGGATGGCGTGTGTGAACTGGTCGATCACCGGATCCGCCACCGTCAGGTGCTCGTCATCACGACCAGCACCGCCCCCGCTGATCTGACGCATCTTCCCCGCCGGCTCACATCACGACTCGTCGCGGGACTGGTCGTGAAGTTGGAACCGCTCGGGATCGCGGGTCGCCGAGCCGTTCTGGCGAGCACCGCGAAGGCCCGGAACATCCGTCTCACCCCGGATGCACTGGACTGGCTCGCAACGCAGACCGACGGGTTGCGAGCAGCACTGGGATTACTGCAAAACCTGGCCATGATGGCACCCAAGTATCCCGGGCCGCTCGATCTCGCGACGATCGAGAGCATTCTGGCGGGAACCGGCCATCCGACCTCTCGCGGAACGTCGCTGGATGCGATCATCAAGCGTGTGGTCGCAGTCTTCGGCGTCACGGAGAAAACGCTGTTCGGGCCAAGCCGTCTACGAAACGTACTGCTGTCGCGACAGGTGGCGATGTATCTCGCCCGGGAACTTGTGGGGCTGTCATTGCCGCGAATCGGTGCTGCGTTCGGTCGCGATCACACAACGGTGCTGCATGCGTGTCGGAAGATCGAAGGCGCTGTGCAAACCGACGCGGAGCTGAACTCACGGGTGCGGCAATTACGAGGCGAACTGGTGTAGTAGTGCTCCCCTCGGAAGCGCTCGCAGGCCTGTGGAAAACTTGGCGCGCAGGTGGCGCGCCGACATTCGCGGCTGGCGCGCACTTGCGTCGGCTGGGAACTGTGAACAACGCCTTGTGTGGGACTCGCACAGGAAACCACGGGCGCGCCATCTGCGCGTCAAGTTTTCCACAGGCGGTGAACTTGCTGAGATCGCTGGGATTTACAGGACATCGTGGCAGTTTCTGGTGCGTGCGCGCCAGGAACTGACCACACCTTACTACCACTACTTGTTGTTTACAATTAAGGAATGAAATAACAGGCTGACCCGCAAGGTGAAGCCAACCCACGGATGGGTGAAAGGATCTGAACCATGAAGCTCACTTGCCCCCGTAATGGCTTGCTCACCGCATGCCAGTTAGTCTCTGCTGCGGTTCCTGCACGAACCACGAAGGAGATCCTGAGCTGCGTCAAGGTCATCGCCCAGGACGATGCCCTGACGCTGATCGCCTTCGACACCGAAGTCGGCATCAGATACGAATTGCGAGGCAACAACGTGAGCCGGGCGGGATCGGCGATCATCCCGATCAACCAGCTCTCGGACATCCTGAAGAACAGCAGCGACGACGAGATCAGCCTCGATAGCGGTCCCGAGGGGACGAAGGTGAAGGTCGGCACGAGCCGGTATGAGCTACCAACGCGACCGGTGGACGAATTCCCGGACCTCCCGACGTTCGACGATGCTGGGCGATACCACGAGATCACAGCGGGCATCCTGCGAGCGATGATTCGCCGCACAGCGTTTGCCGCCGACAAGAAGGACAGCGGCGGTCGGTTTGCCCTGAAGGGGGTGCTGTGGGAAGCCGAGGGCCGCGTGGCCAGGCTCGTCGCCACCGACACGAAGCGGCTGGCACTCTGCGAAGGCCCGGCATCGGTCTATGGTCCGGCTGACACCGTGAAGGCTACGCACCTCGTGCCACCGAAGGCGATTGCACTACTGGAACGGAACCTGACCGATGATGGTGAGCTGGTCCGGATTGGCCTGCGAACAAATGACGCGGTGTTCCAGACCGAACGGGCAATGATCTACACCACGCTCGTGCAGGGCCGTTACCCGCCATACAAGGACATCATCGGGCAGACCCGCAAGGGTGCCGCGGTGCAGATCCCGTTGCCAGTCGAAGCGTTCCTCGGTCGCGTTCGCCAAGCCGCCATCGTCATCGACGACGAGAGCAAGCGCGTCGATATGCGGTTCTCGCCGGGCAAGGTGGCAATGCAGGCCCGCGGTGCCGACACCGGTTCCAGCGAGGTGGAGTTGCTATTACCCGAGTACGACGGCCCCGAGGTGAGCATTGCGTTCGATCCGTCGTACCTCATCGAATTCCTGCGGGCACTGGAAGGCGAACCGACGGTAATGCTCGAAATGACAGACGGCACCAAACCAGCGTTGTTCAAGTGTGGTGATGGGTACGTTTACCTCGTGATGCCGTTAGCAGGTTGAACGTTTAACGTTCCACGTTGAACGTTGGAAAATGGCGGCGTGTCGTTCGGGTTGGCGAGCCCCGCGTGAGGGGCGATGTTTCTCAATGTGGAACGTTAAACGTTAAACGAGAAACGCGAAGATGAGCGAAGCGAATCGAGGGCCGGAGAACATCGCCGATATCCTCGGCCGGCTGTTCACGTCTCGTGGCTGGGGCCGAAAAAACGACCGGGTGCGACTGGAATCGGCATGGGCCGATGTCGCGGGTGCTGAACTCATGAAGAGTACCCGTGTGCTGGGGCTGAAACGGGGCGTGCTGGAAGTCGACGTGCGGAACGCCGTGCTGATGTCGGAACTGACGCAGTTTCACAAGCGTGGCCTGCTGGCGAAGCTCCGCAAGGTGCTGGTGGGCGTCACGCTCACCGACATCAAGTTCCGCGCCGGCGTGTGGTGAATTTCGAGTTTCACGTTTCGAGTTTCATGTTTCGAGTTGAAGACATCAGTAGCGGTGTCTTTAACTCGAAACGTGAAACTTGAAACTTTCAACAGGATTGACATATGAGCACGGACCTTGCGGTTGATGCGTACGACGAAACGAACATGAAGAGCCTCAAGGATGCGGCTCACATTCGCCAGAACCCCGGCATGTACGTCGGCAACACCCAGTCGGGCGGGTTGCATCACCTCGTCTACGAAATCGTTTCCAACTCGGTCGATGAAGCACTGGGCGGGTATTGCACCCAGATTCGCGTGACCATTCACGGCGACAGCTCCGTCACGGTTTCTGATGATGGTCGTGGGATTCCCGTCGGTATCAAGAAAGACACTGGGAAGTCCGCACTCGAAGAGGCGCTCACCATCGCCGGGAACAGCGGCAAGTTCGACAACGCCGCGTATCGCGTGTCGATCGGCCTGCACGGGATGGGTGCGAAGGCCATGAACGCCCTGTCGGAGTGGTGCGAGGTCGAAGTGTGGCGCGATGGCCACGTCTACAAGATGGAGTTCGAACGCGGTTACGCGACCAGCCCGCTTCAGGATCTCGGGCCGACGCCGGACAAGAAGACGGGCACGTCGATCACCTTCAAGCCCGATCCCGAGATGTTCGGCGAGCTTACGTTCTCATCCGACACGCTGGCAAATCGCTTCCGCGAAATCGCGTATCTCAACAAGGGGCTGGCGATCTCGCTCCACGACGAGCGCGACGGACGCACGGAAGCATTCAAGTTCGACGGCGGGATTGCCGAGTATGTTGTTTGGCTCAACGAGAAGGAAACGCCCGAGCACCCGCCGATCTACATCAAGAAAGACACGGAGTTTGTCAGCACGGAACGCGGCGGGTTGATGATCTCCGTGGAGGTCGCACTTCAGTACACCGCGGGCGAAGAAAAGATCGAACGCTGCTTCACGAACGGTGCGTTCAACCCCATCGGTGGCACGCACCTGTCCGGATTCCGATCAGGGCTGACGCGGGCGGTCAACGCTTATGGCAAGAAGGAAGGCCACTTCAAGGAAGGGCTTGAAGTTCGCGGCGACGACTTCCGCGAAGGGCTGACGGCCGTCATCAGCGTGGGGCACCCCGATCCGGTGTTCGAATCGCAAACCAAGGTCCGGCTCAACAACCCTGAAATGGAAGGGATTGTCAGCGGGGTCGTGTACTCGTTCATGACGGAGTATCTGGAGAAGAACCCCAAGGAAGGCTTGAGGATCTGCAAGCGGATCGCGCTATCGGCGGAAGCCCGCATCGCGGCTCGAAAGGCCGTGGACGCGATCAAGGACCGCAAGAACATCCTCAGCGGCGGTGGGTTGCCCGGGAAGTTGTTCGACTGCACCACCCGCGAACGCGACAAGAGCGAACTCTTCCTCGTCGAAGGTGATTCCGCCGGCGGCAGCGCCGAGAGCGGTCGCGATCGGATGTTCCAGGCCGTGCTTCCCTTGCGGGGTAAGGTGCTGAACGTCGAGAAGGCGAAGCTCGACAAGCTCCTGAAGAACAACGAAATCTCGGCACTCATCGCGGCCACGGGGGTGGATATCGAGAACGTGGAGGATGTGAGCAATATCCGCTACGGGAAGATCATCATCCTGACCGATGCCGACGTGGACGGTCAGCACATCCGCACGCTGCTGCTCACATTCTTCTTCCGCCAGATGCGAAAGCTCGTCGAGGAAGGGCACCTGTTCGTGGCCCGGCCGCCGCTCTACAAGGTGACGCAGAAGAAGGAATCGCGCTTCGTGCAAACCCGCGAGGAGATGATTGCCGAACTCATGAGTCGCGGGCTGAAGGAAACGGTGCTGCACATCCAGGCAGTGAACGGTCGTGCGAATCGCGATGTGACCGGCGACGATCTCTCGAAACTCCTTCCGACACTGGCGGAAGTCGAGACGGCCGTCGTGAACCTGGAGCGCCGCGGGCACACGCTCGAAACGTATCTCCACAAGGCGAACAAGGACGGCACGTTGCCGTCGTATCACGTTCAGTTCGCGGGGAAGGAACACTGGTTCCACTCGCAGGCCGAGGTGGATGGATTCCGCGCGGAACAGTCGAAGAAGCTCGGGAAAGAACTGGTGCTGGCAAACGACGTGGTGAGCACGCCGGAAGAGCCGACAGCCGCGGAATCGGGCTCCACCGTGGCTCCGGTTGCCGCGGAACGGTACACGCAGGACGACTGGCACGAGGTGCGGGTGCTGAATCGCGCGATCGCGAAGTTGAAGGAAGCGGGGTTCGAGGCGGCAGATCTGGTGGCGTTGCCACGGATCGCGGGACGTGAGCCAGCGGTGCGGTTCGTGGTGGCTCACGGCGACATTCGCCGCGATTTATCGCACCTGCTGCTGCTGGTATCCGAGATTCGCAAGTTCGGCGAGAAGGGGATCTCGGTCACGCGGTTCAAGGGTCTGGGCGAAATGGACCCCGAGGAACTATGGGACACAACGCTGAACCCGCAGTACCGCACGCTTCTGAAGGTGACGCTGAACGACGCCATGGCAGCCGAGAAGGAATTCCGCCGCCTGATGGGCGAAGACGTGGACGGTCGCCGGCGATTCATCTTCGACAAGCCGCTGAATAACCCTGAAGACATCGACTACGGCGCGTGATCGTGATTTTGGCGAACCCGAAGCGTGAGCGCCGGGGTGGGATTGGCAGCATCTTGAGCTGTCGAACCCACCCCGGCGCTCACGCTTCGGGTTCGCGAGCATTGTTGCTCTTTTCCCATCTCCCCGTGCGCCGGTAGAATCCCCGCAGGTTACCGAAGTTCACACGGAGCACGCACGGTGTCATTCCGGGTTGGTAGCGGTCATGATTCTCACAGACTCGCCGAAGGTCGGCCGCTGATCCTCGGCGGCGTCACCATTCCGCATACCCGCGGGCTTGTTGGCCATTCCGATGCCGACGCGGTGTTGCACGCCGTCACGGATGCGCTTCTCGGTGCAGTCGGTCTCGGCGACATCGGCGACGCCTACCCCGACACCGACCCACGCTACCTGGGTGCGGATTCGCGGCTGTTCCTCACGGATACACTCGCGAAGTTGAACCAACTGGGCTGGCGAGTGGTCAATCTCGATGTGACGATCTTCGCACAGGAACCGAAACTCGGCCCGGTGAAGACCGCGATCCGCGAGAACCTCGCGGTATTGCTCGGGGTACCGACGGATTGCGTGAACGTGAAGGCGAAGACCGGCGAGAAGGTAGGCCACATTGGCCGCGCCGAAGCGATCGCCACCCACGCGGTTGTGTTGATTCAGAAGTTATCCACAGATTACACAGAAGACACAGATATAGAGAGAGACAGTTCCAATCTTTAAATCTGTGTCTTCTGTGTAATCTGTGGATCATCAAGGATTTCGTTCATGGCGCTTCAGGTTTATTCGACGCTGACTCGCAAGAAGGAACCGTTCCACAAGCAACCCGGCGATGCGGTGTCGATGTACGTCTGCGGGCCGACGGTCTACAAGCCAAGCCATATCGGGCACATGGTCGGGCCAGTCATCTTCGACACGGTGAAACGTTACCTCACGTACCTCGGCTACAAGGTCACGTGGGTCGTCAACATCACCGATGTGGACGACAAGCTCATCGTCCGGGCACGCGAACTGAACACCACGGTGCCCGCCCTCGCGACCCAGATGACGGAAGACTACTACAAGTGCCTCAAGGCGCTGAACGTCACCGGTATCGACCACTTCCCGAAGGCCACCGAATACGTGAACGGCCCCGGCGGCATGATCGAGGTGATAAGCTCGCTCATCAAGAAGGACTACGCCTACCCGGCCGGCGGCGACGTGTACTTCGATATCTCGAAGGACACCGACTACGGCAAACTCTGCAATCGCGACCCCGAGCAGATGGAAGCGGGGGCACGGCTCGAAGTAAGCGGCAAGAAACGAAACGCGGGCGACTTCGCGCTGTGGAAGGGTGCGAAACCCGACGAGCCGAAAGAAGTGCAGTTCGACAGTCCGTTCGGCTGCGGTCGCCCGGGCTGGCACATCGAGTGCACCTGCATGGCGATCAAGATGCTGGGCGAAACACTCGACATCCACGGCGGCGGCCTCGATCTTCAGTTCCCGCACCACGAGAACGAACTGGCTCAGAGCGAAAGCTGGACCGACAAGCCATTCGCGAAGATCTGGATGCACAACGGCCTGTTGAAGCTCAAGGACAAGGATGGCAACGAAGCGAAGATGGCGGGTTCGCTCGGCAACGTGCTCAACGTGGTCGATGCACTGAAGCACGTCCCCGGCGATGCGCTGCGGTTCTTCATGCTAAAGACGCATTATCGCTCGCCGATCGACCTCGGCATGTGGGACTGGAAGAACCCCGCCACGCCGGTTCCCGATGGGTTGATCGAGTCTCGCACGGCTCACGCTTCGTTCGTGCGGTTCACGGAGCGAGTGCAGCGGATCACGGGTAAGCCATTCGCAGAGTTGAAAGCGGCAACAACGGTTGACCCGGCACGGAAGTTCTCGCAAGCGGCGTTCGAGGAGTCATACCGTCAGTTCCGCGAGTACCTCGATGACGACTTCAACACGGGTGGTGCAGTTGGTGCGCTCAGCACGCTCGTGACCAGTCTGAACAAAGCTGCTGACATTGCGAAGTTGGAAGATCCGGCGACAAGCAACCCAACGGCGAAGGCCGAGTTCATCGAGGGGGCAACGCTCGTCAAGGAGATCGCCGGGGTTCTCGGGCTGAGTTTCGACGCACCACAGGCGTCGCTCGGTGGTGGCGATACGCTCGTGTCGGGGTTGATGCAGTTGCTCCTCGACCTGCGAAACAACCTCCGCACGGAGGCGAAGACGGCCGCGAAGGATAACCCGCTGAAGAAGGCGATGTTCGACCAGACGGACCTGATTCGCAAGCGGCTCGCGGAACTCGGCGTCACCCTCGAAGATCGACCCGGCGGCACAACCTGGCGTGTGGGATAATGCAGAGGGGAAGAGTGGGAGACAAGGAGGGGGAGAAAAGACCACGACGGTTCTGTTCTCCCCCTCTCCGTGTCTCCCACACTACCGCACTCACCAAAGCGGGGAGAACAATGGCCGGCACGCGAAGAATCATCGGCCTCGACCCCGGCCTGCAGGTCACGGGGTACGGCGTCCTCGAAATCACCGATACCGGGCCGAAGGTCTGCGAGGCGGGCGTGATTCGCTCGGCCGAGGGTCGCGATCCTGCTGACATGGCTCGACGCATCAAGACGCTTTACGATGGGTTGTGTGAGGTGCTGGAGCAGTGGAAGCCCACGGCGATGGCCGTCGAACAACTATACGCACACTATGACCACCCGCGAACAGCGATCCTCATGGCCCACGCCCGCGGCGCGTATTTTTTGGCCGGGGCGCAGTATAGTATACCTGTGATCAGTTACGCCGCGACGAAGGTGAAGAAGGTGGTGACCGGCAGCGGGCGTGCGAGCAAGGAACAGATGCAGTACGCCATCGCACGGGAGCTTCGCCTCGCGGGACCACCCGAACCGCACGACGTCGCCGACGCCCTCGGCATCGCGCTCTGCCATTACTTCTCGAGCGGTAACGGCATCATGGGTGGGGCACGCGGGGCGACGTTCACCGGCGTGAACCGCGAAGCGCTGTTCGGCCCCGACCCGGACAAGATCGAAGAACATGACTCCACGGATGACGCGGCATGATTACCAAAATGACGGGTCTTCTCACTCGCGTGCTCGACGACGAAGTTCGCCTCCAGATCGGCGCGTTCGAGTATCAGGTGCTCGTGCCCGAGAGCGTTCGCCGCGTGATTCAGATGAAGATCGGCCAGGAAGTGACGTTCCACATCACGGAATACCTTGAAGGCAACTCCGGCGGCAATCGCTTCATCCCGCGCAAACTCGGCTTCAACACCGAGGCGGAACTCGATTTCTTCGACCTGTTCTGCACAGTCGAGAAGATCGGTTCGAAGAAGGCGCTCAAGGCGATGGCCCGCCCGGTGAAGGAGATCGCCGACGCGATTGCTCGCCAGGATTCACGCTGGCTCAGCACGCTCCCCGGCATCGGTGCGACGACCGCCGAGCAGATCGTCACGACGTTAAAACGCAAGATCACGCAGTTTGCGATGATGTCGGCCCCGGCGACACCTGCTGAGGCAACTCCGCCCGAGGAACCGAAAGCCAAGGCGAGCGGGAGGAAGAAAGCCACGGCGGAACCGGCACCGGAGACGCAACCGGTCGTGATCGCGATGGAGACTGAGGGGCAATTGATCGAGGACGTGTATCAGGCGCTGATGGGGTTAGGTCACAATCCAATCGAGGCCCGCACGAAGCTCGACGGTTTGTTGACCTGCGGCAAACCGTTCAAGACGCTGCAAGACGCGCTCACGCTGATCTACAGCCAGAAGGGATAACTTGGCGAGCCACGGGGTTCATCCCCGTGGTCTGTACGCGACCAAAGACCACGGGGGTAAACCCGTGGCTCGCAAACAAATAGTGTGAGTCAACGATGGGCCGTGAAAAGGTAATCACCACCGTTCCCGATGACGACTCCAAGAAGCACGATGCCGCGCTGCGCCCGAAGCTCCTGAAGGAGGTGATCGGACAGCGCAAGGTTGGCGAACGCCTGGAGGTTGCGGTTGCGGGGTGCAAGAAGCTCAAGGAGCCACTCGGGCACATTCTGTTCGACGGCCCACCTGGGCTGGGCAAGACCACGTTCGCGACCGTCCTGCCGAACGAACTCGGCACGACCATCCAGATGACCAGCGGGCCGGCGCTGTCGAAGCCTGCGGATATGCTGCCGTTCCTCACCAATCTTGAGGAAGGGTCGATCCTCTTCATCGACGAAATCCACCGGATGCCACGGATCGTCGAGGAGTTCATCTACCCCGCGATGGAAGACTTCCGCATCGATATCGTTCTCGGCGATGGCATGAGCGCCCGCACCATTTCGATGGCGCTGAAGCGGTTCACGCTGATCGGGGCAACGACTCGCAGCGGGATGCTCAGTAGCCCGATGCGTGACCGCTTCAAGATCCACGAACACCTGGAGTTTTACAGCGTCGAGGAACTGGCCCGCATCGTCACGATCAACGCGGCGAAACTGAACACACCGATCACCCCCGGGGCGGCACTCGAACTCGCACAGCGGAGCCGAGGAACGCCACGAGTCGCGAATAGCCGGTTGTACTGGGCACGCAGTTACTCCGCAGCACGGGCCGATGGTGCGATTACCGAAGACGTGGCGCGTGCAGCGCTCGACATGGCCGAAGTCGATCGCGACGGACTCGACCGCAACGACCGCAAGTATCTCGAAACGCTGATTGACCTCTATGGTGGTGGCCCGACGGGAGTGGAAGCGCTCGCGGCCACGATGAACCTCGCGGCCGACACGCTCTCCGATGAGATCGAGCCGTATTTGCTTCGCGAGCAGTACATCAGCCGGGATCGTCGCGGACGGGTTGCGATGCCGAAGGGATTCGCCATCCTGGGGAAGAGCGTTCCGAAACCAAAGCCCGAAGACAGGCCACCAACGCTGTTCGATTGACGCAATCAGGTAGCTGGCGGGGAGGGGGGTGTTGCGGTTCCGTTCGAGTGCGTTTGACGACCACGCGACCGACGGCGTTTCTTCTTGCGAGTTTTGGGCGGTTGCTGTGCCATCGCCTTCTCGCGTGCGTGAGCCACTCGCTTCCGCTTGTGATCGGCTTCGGCTTCCTCGATTGAGTGTGAACACGTCACGTCTTCATCTTGCTTTGCCAGTTCAGCAAGTTTGCGGTAATGCTCGCGGATCACCTTCACCTCCTCCTCCGTCAAATCCTCCGCGCTAATCAGCCGATTACTCGCCCCCTGAATGGCGGCGACCAACTCATTGAGTTTCAGATGAACTGCGTGTGAATCTTTGTTTTGCGATCGCTGGATGAGGAACACCATCAGGAACGTGACAATCGTGGTGCTGGTGTTGATGACGAGTTGCCAGGTATCGGAGAACCCGAAAATCGGCCCGGTGATAGCCCACGCGAGAATCACGCCGAAGGCGACCGCAAACGCGACGGAACTCCCAGCCCATTCGGTTACCTTTGCGGACGCTCGTTCCAGCCATCCACCTTTGCCAGTCATGATGACCCCCTGAAACCGAATGGACTCAGGGTTATTTTGGTGCAAACGGTGTGCCGTCGTTCGGTGTGGTGGTCTCTCGTGGGTTCTTGATCGTTGGCACCACGAACACGATCGTGCAGACACCGATTGCCGCGAGCACGCCAATCACGCACTTCGCCCACACGGGCAATCCACCCAGCGTAATGCTCAGGCTGACCATGGTAACGACGAGGCATACGGCGATGATCTTCACCGGGCGGCGAATCCCGCGATGCTCGTGCCAGTCACGGAGGAGTTTGCCGAAGATGGGCGAGCGGCGCAGCCAGCGTTCGAGACGCGGCGACGATTTCGAGAAGCAGTAACTGGCGAGGAGCACCCACGGAGTTGTTGGCAACCCCGGCAGCACTGCCCCAAGGTATGCCATCCCGACACAGAGCAACCCGGCAACGACATACAGCACACGACGAACGCCGGTGACCGGATGCGGGTGAATGGGGTCACTCCTGCGAGCCACGGGGTTCATCCCCGTGGGTCTTTGCGAGCGTTCAAACCACGGGGATGAATCCCGTGGCTCGCTGTGCCTCGTCACGGATTGCGAGCATCCGCAGGCAGGCGAAGGTCTGTGCCGGCCGGGAGAATCTCGTCGGGTCGCAGTTGGGGGTTCAGAGCGTAGATGTCGTTCCACCTTTGCTCGTTGCCCATTGTCAGTCGTGCCACGGCTCGCATGCTCATGCCGCCGGTCGGAACGCGGAACGACTTCGCGGCACTCGTACGAACCGGAGCGCTTGCGGCTGCGCTTCCCCATTCGGGCTGCGTGTTCACCTGACTCACCGGAACCACGCCGCTTTGTGGTTGGTTCTGTGAGTAGCGCTTCAAGATGTGCAACGGTGGCACATCAATTGGCCCCGATCCTTGAAGCGGCTTGTTGCGATTGTATGCTCGCAGCGCGGCCGCGAATCGAGTGTCGTTGTAGAACTCGCGGCTGATCGCCTCGTATGTGTCGCCCGCCTTCGGCTCGTGAATATCCACATCAAACGAAGTCGTCGGCGATCGTTCAATCGCGGCCACGGGGGTCACCGTTGGCTTCGGGTCAGGCTTCGTGAACATCGGATCTGGCTTACGCCCGGTCTCGACGGGTTGCGGAGTGAAGTTCTCCGGCGGCAGCACGGGCGGCGCACCGATCGGCTTGATGGGCGTGCTGGGTGTTTTCGGAGCGGGTGCCGGTGCCGGTCCCAGATCGGGAGGGAGCGCGGGCAAAACGGGACCACTCCCCACAGCCGTGCCGACAACCGGCGCGGGTGGCGATGCTGGCCCCTTCGCAACCGGCGGCGCGAGCAGATTATCAGGTGCCGGCAGTTTGGGTGCGGCAGGTGTGAATGTTCCACCTACATCTGCCGGCGGAATCACCGCTGGAGTTTTCGGTGCCGGTGGAGTCGCCGCTGGTAATGTCGGAGCAAGATCGACGGGCGGTGGCGGAACGCTCGATGAAGGGCCAGCCGACGGAATCGGGGGCAACGCGGGCGCTGCCGGTCCACTCGGAGCAGGAAAATCTGGCAATGCTGGGGCGGACGGGCCAGAAGGGCCGGCAGAAGGAATCGCGGGTAGCGGCGGCGCGCTTGGCCCAGCCGTGGGAATCATTGGCGGTGCCGTCGGCACGAGCGGCTTGGGATCGGTGCCGCCAGCCTGGGTGATGATCGGCGCTCGCGTGGGTGGTCCCAGTTCAGGTGCCGGGAGCGGCGGCGGCGAACCAAGCGGGCTGGCCGGACCGGCTGACGGGATCAGTGGAAGCGGCCCAGGCATCGCGGGTTCAGGGAACGTGCCCGGCCTGCTCGGGTGCGCGGGATGCACAGCGACAGGAACCACGGGAACGTTCGTCGGCGGAATGGTCTCGGGGCCGGGTCGCGCTGGTTCCTGGAGAACCACAGGCTTCGGCAGATCGGGAGCAGCAGCCTTTGAGACCACGGCGCTGCGGGTATCTGTCGTCGCGGGCGTGTCTGGCAGGTCGGGGCCGAAGAACTTGACTCCGGCGACACCCGCACCGAGGCTGATCACAGCTGCCGCGGCAACCTTGAGCTTCTTCTTGAAGGAGCCTTTCTTGGGCGCTGGCTTCTGCGGTGCGGTGTCCTTGGCCATGGTCGTCTCCGCGACGGGAGGAGTGGTTGCCGGCTTCACAGGTTCGGCTGGCTTATCCGCGAGTCGGGGAAGTGGTGGCAACAGTGGCACCGGCGCAACCGCGGGTCGCGATCGGGGTGGAGCATCGAGAGCAATGGGTTCGGTCATCCGTGACACCCGGGTAAGAGTAGGTTCACGGGGAGTACCCCAGATACCTACAAATGCTTGTCGTGCGATCGAGCAGCGACTCGCAACTTCGCGCTTCGGCTGCGAGGGTTGCGAGCCAGTTCCTCGTCGCTCGCTTCCACTGGCTTCTTCGTGATCACTTCCCACATCGGGGAATCGCGGAACGCCTGCTTCACCCGGCGATCTTCGAGCGAGTGAAAGCTGATGATCCCTGCCCGGCCGCCCGGTTTCAGCACTCGTGGCAGCACGGCGAGCAATCGATCGAGCGCGCCGAGTTCATCATTCACCGCGATCCGCAGTGCCTGGAACACCCGGGTTGCCGGGTCGATACTGCCCGAGCGGGGCACACAACTTCGCACCACATTCGCGAAGTCTGTGGTCGTTGCAAACGGCGTGACCTTCCGGCGTTCAACAATCTTTCGCGACACCCGTCGGCTCTGTCGCTCTTCGCCAAACTCGAAGAACACATCCGCCAGCCCCGCCTCGCTCATCGTGTTCACCATGTCCGCGGCCGTGGCACCGGTCGTCGGATCGAGTCTCATGTCGAGCGGTCCATCCTCGCGGAAACTTAGCCCGCGACCCGCTTCCTGCATCTGGTCCGAGGAGAACCCCAGGTCGGCCAGAACCCCGTCGATGGCGTCGATTCCCAGATTGGTGAGAACACTGCCCAGTTGATCGAAGTTCGCGTGAACCAGCGTGATCTTCGCGCCGGTCGCCTCGTCGAGCCGAGGCCGGGCCAGTTCCAGCATCGTCGGGTCCTGGTCCAGCCCGATGAGCGTTCCACACTGGCCCGCGAGTCGTTCCGCGATGACCCGGGAGTGCCCGCCGCCCCCGACTGTGCAATCGACCCACGTCTGGCCCGGTTGCGGATCGAGCAGCCGAAGAATTTCAGCCACAAGCACGGGTGCGTGTCGAGGCTCGCGTTGTGCGGACATACGGTGTCCCGGTAAGCGGGTCAAGTCGAGGTGGGCCTGGCAGGGCCGGTTCGTGATTCACGCTGGCGCTCGTTGCGGCTGTGCGATTTGGTTTTAGCCCTGTAAGGGCGGCGGATGGTAGCCAGGGGTGGAGCGAGTCTTCGAGCGCAACCCCTGGTCCGCTAAAACCAAGACCAAAATAGCGCACCTTCAGAAAGCGCCAGCGAGGGTCTCTCAAAACCCAAATTACCAATCGTGAAACACGGAACGACCCTGGCCCTTGCGGGCGTGTGAGTTGTTTTAGTCATCCTGGCAGGCAACGTAGCTTTGAGATGTGCTCGAACAATGGTCAAGATGTCCCGGGGGTTGACACCCCTGGTTCCCTTCCATGACGACTCGACTCAGACTCGCAGTGGGACTGGAGTCATGGTCTGCGGGGGAACTGGCAATACGGCGACAACGTGGTTGGCGGCAGGTCGTGGGCCAGACGAACTGGACCCCGACAGTGATGCGGCGCGCTGTTCGAGGATTTCGATCAGGCGGGCAATTGTGGCGAAGGCGTCGGTGAGCGGACGGGCATCTCGCGCAATGGCGATGGAGAGCTGGCCGAGAGCGCTGCCGTTCTTGCCGAACAGCGGAACCTCAAGCTGGAGCAGGCACTTTGAGTGACCCGCAAATGGGCTGTTCCAGCGAGCGTGGTAGTTCTCGCGCATCGCGGGTGCGTTCACGTCCAGATTCATTGTTTGCAGTTTCAGCCGACCCGCGAGTTCCGTGAGTTCGTTCCAGATCTGTTCCCAGTTGGCCTTACCTTGCAGGTGAACGGCCAGGCCCCAGGCACCAGTATCGCGGATGAGCGCCTTCCGCACGAGGTTCGATGCCCGTGCACGGATGAGGCCCAGTTCCGAGTGGCCGAACAAGCGACTGGCGATGAGGGCGAGCACAACGCTTCCCGCGGCGAGCAGAGCATACAGATCGTTGTTCCAGGCGATGCTACCAAGTGCCCCTGCGGATGCGATGACGCCCAGGATACCGAGAATCCTCAGCACTCCCGTTGGGGTCAGCCCGCGTTCCATCATCCGGTGATGCATGTGCCCGCAATCGGCGGCGGCAAACGATCGGCCCGTCAGCTTTCGGCGGATGATCGCAGCGGCGGTATCGAATACGGGGAGAACGAGAATGGCCAGCGGAGCGCCCAGTGAGATCAGGGCTGGACCTTTCAGGGAAGCGGGGATCGCCACCGCCCCCACGACGAGGCCAATCAGCATGCTTCCGGCGTCGCCCATGTAAATGGTGGCCGGTGGCAGGTTCCACCAGAGGAAGCCGAACACAGCCCCAGCCAGCGCGAGAGCCAGACTTGCCGCGAAGATGTGCCCGCTGATCGCCGCAATGATTGCCAGCGCCACGAGAGCGATGCAACCGATTGTGCCGAGCAAGCCATCCATGCCATCGATCAGGTTGAGGGCGTTGACGCACGCGAGCAACCAGAGAACGGTGAAGGGAATCTCGAAGCGGCCGAGTTCGATGGCGTAGCCGAACACCCCGATGCTGTGGATGATGAAATCCCCGCCGACAACGAGAGTCGAAATCGCCAGAATCTGACCGACGAGCTTGTGTTTCGCCCGCATGTTGTATCGGTCGTCGATCACACCGATGGCGGTGATGAGCACGGCGGCCGCGAGCAGACTTAGCGACTTGCGGGGGTTCTCGGTGAGCGCATCGGCGACTTGCGGATCCGCCAGCGCGATGAGGAGCAACGTGAGGAGCGCAGCAGCGAGCACAGCGACGCCGCCGGCCACGGGGATCGGAACCGCTTGCTTTTTGCGGTCACCATCCGGCGCGTCGAGCATTCCCACGCGAGCCGCGATACCGCGGGCCATGCGTGTGAAAACCAGACCAATCCCCGTCGCAAGGAGTATTAGGGCGACGATTGTTGATGTCTCGAGCATTCCGGCTCTCGGGGTGAGAGTCTGGGCGTTGGAACATTGGAGAGGACAGGTAATCTAGATGGAGAGAATTGTAACCCACGCATCGTGCATTGCTAGTATCAAAAACTCACGAATTGTTAGAAAACCGGATTTCGGTCCAGATGTTCAGACTTTAGTGAAGATATTGTATACGTACCGTGTCTCGCGCGTTACGGGAGGGGCTTTGGTGCTTCAAATGTAAGACCCACGAGATGAACCCCGTGGCTCGCTTCGGTGTTTTGGTCAGCAGAAGACATCGCCCGGATCAAGGAACGATTCAAGGACGAGACCCGCCCCAAGCGCGCAATCGCGGAGGTGCTTCGACTCGTCGAGTTGCCAATGTGCGAGAGCAGGAAGTGATTCTGTAACGTCTGCGCCGACAACCATGGCGACCCACGGGGTTCATCCCCGTGGGATCTTTGGAATCTCTCAAGCAAGACCCACGGGGTTCATCCCCGTGGGTCGCCTTTCACTTCGCGGCGTAAGCCTTCTGGAACGCGGCAACACCCGCACCCGCTTCCAGTTTGAAGCCGCTTTCGATCAGCACCAGTTCCAGCGCACTCAACGCACCCAGTACATCGAACGCATCGGTGTACCCCATGTGCGAGAGCCGCCAGATCTTCCCCTTCATGTTGTCCTGACCGTCGGCCAGCTTGAAGCCGTACTGCTTTTCCATCTTCTTGAGCGTCGCGCTGCCATCGACTCCGGCAGGCACCGTGATGACCGTCAGCCCGCTGTTCGGCCGCTCGGCGAACAACTCCAGTCCCATGGCCTTCACGCCCGCACGGCACGCAGCCGCGATTCGCGAGTGGCGTGCCCACAGGTTCTCGATTCCCTCGGCACGGATGCGCTTCAGGCTCGCACGCTGGGCACGGATCAGCGTGTTCGCTGGCGTGAACGGCGTGTCGCTATCGGCGAACGACTTCTTGTATCGTCGCAGGTCGAAGTAGAAGCTCCGGATCGGCGTGGCGTCGATCTTCTTCCACGCCTTCTCGGACACGCTCACGAACGCCAGCCCCGGCGGCAACATCAGCGCCTTCTGCGAACCGGTCACGCACACGTCGATCCCCCAGGCATCGACCTTGCACTCCATCGCGCCCATGCCGCTGATCGCGTCCACAATCAGGAGGGCCTCAGTTTTCGCGACGAGTTTGCCATACGCCTCGACATCGTGACCGACGCCCGTGCTGGTTTCGCTCAGCGTCGCGAACACGGCTTTCGTATCGGGGTTGGCACCGAGTGCCGTGGCGAGCATTTCAGGGGTCACGGCCTTGCCGTAAGGAACCTCGACGGCGACGATGTTCGCCCCGAACGCCTTGAGGACGCCACGCCAGCGCTCACCCCAACGGCCCGCCGTCAGAAGAATCACCTTCTCGCCCGCGGCCAGCGAGTTGGATACCGCGGCCTCCATTCCCCCCGTGCCGGAACTCGTGATTGTGAACACCGGCTGCGTGGTCTGGAAGACATACTTCAGGTCTTCGGACACTTCAGCCAGGATGGCCTTGGCCTCGGCGGCACGGTGATACGTCACCGGCTTGGCGAGCTCGAGGAGCGTTTCCTCGGGAACCGTGGTCGGGCCAGGCGTGAACAAACGAGCCTTCATCACACGTCCTTTCAGCGGAAGAGAAAGCGGACACGGATGTTGTATATCCGTTCGGAGGACACGACACCCACCCAAAGGTTCAGAGTGAACCTGTGCCGGTTGTGCATGGGGTGGTACCTCGACGATCAGGAAAGGCGCGAAACTCGGGATTGCGCAAGGAATGCAGGCCGGTCGATGTGGAAGGGTAAGTACAGTTCGAGGAGATGCTGATGGGCCGTGCTGCGTTTTTACTTGTGATTGCTTTCATGTCGTCGGGGTGCGCCACCCTGGCCAAGAAGCCGCCCACACCCGCAGATGACCTCAGCCCAGCACAGTTGCTCGCAATCCCGAAACCGCCGAATGAGCGCTACTTCCTGATGGTGTTCGGATCGCAGTCCAAGCCGAAAGTCGCCAAGTACACGCACTCCTGGGCCACGGTTGTAAAAGTGACCGACATGGGTCCGGGCGTTGCACCCGCGATCGAGCCGCAAACCATCAGTTGGATGCCGGCGACCCTCGACATTCAATCGCGGAGCTTTCGCGTCGAACCCGGGGTGAACCTCGATCTTCACACGTCGATTACCGAGATGCTGAAGCACGACGAGAAGATCGTCATGTGGGGGCCCTATGAAATCTGGCACGGTGCCCATCACCGCTTCGTGACGCAAAAGGAGTTCATCGACTCCGGCGCGATCGGCTACCAGTGTGTCGATTCGATCGGCGAAGCAGCCCGTACCGGTCGCGGTTGCGATTGCATTCACGCAATCACCGACATGGACCCCTTGTATAGCCGGGGTCGGTATCCGCTGGCCTACTTCGGCGTGAGCGCGAGCCGCCATGCCGTTCGGCAGATCATGAGCCGGGGTGCGGTGATCGACCCGGACAAGACCCACGACTGGCTCATTCCCGCCCTGTGCCTCGACAAGTACCCGCTTGAGCGAGAAGAGTACCGCGGACCGAAGAAGTCGTTCTGCCCCGAAGCCATCGCTGCGGGAATGCGGTGAACCTACCTAGGTTGATGTGTGTCCTCTCGCACGCCCACCCAACTTGGGTGGGCTGTTTGTTTGCCCGAAAGGAGGTGACCCATGCGTCCTCTTGCAATCACTGTTCGCAGTGTCGCATGTTCCATCCATCCTTTTCGAGGAAAAGACTCTGATGAGTCGCAAACGTCAGAAGCCGGTTGACTTGACCACGCTTGCAGGCGATCTGGGGAGCGAGGACGGCAGCGATCCGAAGCAGTTTCACGCGAAACCGTGGAACGCGCCCAAACAGGCCGGGCGGAAATCGCTCCAGCTTTGCACCCAGGTGAAGCACGCTCTGCACGGTTCGCTGGCCGGTTGTGCGGACCCCATGCTGCAAGCGTTGACGGTGCTCTCAGTTGAACCCGCTCCGCACACGGGGCGGTTGCAGGTGATTCTGGTCGCGAACGACCTGGACCGGGCAGCGGTGGAAGCGTCGCTGACTCGGGCTACCGGGTTTTTGCGGTCGGAAGTGGCGTCGGCGATCTGCCGGCGACACGCACCCGAGTTGGTGTTTGAAGTGCTGTAAAACCCCGCGAGCCGCCGGAGCAATCCGACGGCTCGCGACGTTCGCGAAACTCTACTGCGCCGCCGTTAGAATTGGGTCTACACTTCGACGTACTCGACCCGGCTCGATGGCTCCGGGATTGGCAACCCTTCCTCGATCAACCCCTCCAGATGCAGTTCGATGGCCTCCCGGATGAGTCGCGCGACATCCTCGACCGTGTCGCCTGTGGCGATGCAACCCGGGAGATCCGGAACGTATGCCGCAAGATTGGAACCCGCATCCTCGACCACAATTGCGTACCGCCGCATGATCTCTCCCATCCGTCTCTCTTGAGCCGCCGGAGGTTGGTCAAGCACCGGCAATTCAAGTTAGTTGACCATGAGTGTGATTGGCCAGAGTTCGGCACGACCTCGGTCACGCTTCAATTTCGCGCGTTTTGCCCATGACGAATCCTGGCAGCAGAATCCATGCTTTGCGGTAGGTGTCATCGTCAAGAAGGCCGCTCGAGTATGCGCCAAGAATCAGTCCGTGAGCGAGTGCATAGAACAAGAGCACCCGTTTCGAATCTCCCTGAGCTTCGCTTTCCTGCAAATATTCACCAATTATCTCAGCAATTCCCGACCGTTGATATTTCCCTGAAAATGTAGCCTTTCTTGATCTTCCCTTTCGTAAACGCACTCGGCGCAGTACTTTCCCAGAACCCCCATCTTTTCTTGTGGGCAGTCAGACAAACGGACTTATCAGCCATGGACCCCT